>UMHM01096562.1_pt1 | contig 57095 bp, 68 predicted proteins | sample 1965501 | NCBI WGS metagenome assembly UMHM01 (sample SAMEA4836095, study PRJEB28245) | human gut metagenome | biome: gut microbiome; material: fecal sample | place: Denmark | collected 2008
CTGTGCAGCCAGAGAAGGCATAGTAGAGCCCTTGGTTGCCAATAGCCTCCAGCTTCGGAAAACTCACTGAGCCGGTCAGCCCTGAGCAGTACTTGAGGGCGCTATCGAGTCCGTGTTCACCAACAGTCGTCAACGCTGGAAAACTCACTGAGCCTGCCATCCCGCGGCAGAGAAAGAAAGCCATGTAGAGCCCGTAGTTGCCAATGCTCGTCAGCACGGGGAAACTCACTGAGCCTGTCAGCCCTGTGCAGCCATTGAAGGCACCGTAGAGGCCTTGGTAGCCAATACTCGTCAGCGCGGGGAAACTCACTGGGCCTGTCAGCCCTGTGCAGCCAGTGAAGGCACCGTAGAGGCCTTGGTTGCCAATAGCCACCAGTCCAGAGAGTCCCTTCTGCACAGGGTTAATCCTCAGCCCCCCGTTTACCAATAGCAACGACTTAACTGTAATAGGGGCGTCTCCAGAAGTACACAGAAAGAACTCTCCTTGTACTCTTGGTATGGATGTACCGCCTAAAAGCAGAGCCGTATGATTAAGCATTCTCCCCTCCCCCTTGTCCTTGGCACAACACTTTTACTGACTGCACCTTCATCTTTGCGTTCCCCCTGCTCTTCTTAGCCGGCTGTCGGAGAAACGAACACGCACAGCCCGAATGATCCACACCAGCAACAAACAAGGATGCCGCCGGCGGCAATTGTCGGTGCTGAGCCGCCCTGCCACTTCCAACTCGAACCGAGAGTGACTGTCACCGCTGCGGTCAGGCTGACAATCTTCGTCCACGAGGTGTTCGCCGATCCATTGCTCACAGTCACGTTCGACCCCGTAACACTGGAGTCTTTCGATATCGCAGAAATCGTCGTATCAGTGCCTGTCGTTTCATATCCGGCAAGCGCACCGCGCGAACCTGTAACGTTCACCTTCCCGCTGATGTCCTGATGCGCGGTTAAGTACCCGGCATCGTTTTCCAGAACGGAAACCTTTATCGGAATCTGGTCTGTTGTAGCAACGGTCTTACTGTTTAGTGTCAGCGTTCCGGTAAGCGCGCCTCCGCTTAAAGAAAGCTTGTCGTCAAGAGCAACTTTAATCACCTTGTTCTGGACGGCATTTTCCGATTCGTCGGAAAGCGTCGTATCGACGGTCGGTGTTCCGGCCAAATCGGAATATTTCCCGGTTGTGGCCACTTTGGCCAAAGCCGTTTTCTCGGCCTTCTTGCTCAGTTCAGCTGTAACCGTTGCCGCATCTGCTTTTGTCTCGACAGTTTCTGTAAGCGCGTTAAGAGCGTCTGTCACGGCCTTATTACGAATCGCGTTGTTGGAGTCGGAAGAAAGCGCCGTATCGATTGTGGGCTTGTTTTGAATGTAAGCCTTTGATTCGGTATCGGTCTCTGTCCAGTCTGCCTGAATCTGGTTTTGCGATGCCTGCGTAGCGTAATACTTCGCACCGTACAGGTCTCCTTCAACGGGCGTGTCCGTCTGCGTTGCCCAAGCCTTAGCCGTGGCAATTGCCACAGCGCTTTGCGAAGCGATGGCATCTTTCTGCGCTGTGCCCTCAGCGGTCACAATGCCTTTTTGCTTCGTGCCCTCATCGGTAACCGCAGCTTTTTGGGTCGTGCCGACTTCCGTTACAGCTGTTTTCTGCTCCGTGCCGACAACTTCGACTCCGGACTTTTGCGTTGTTCCTTCGGCCTGAACAACTTGAACTTGCAGCGTGCCGGCAGCGGTAACCGCTTCTATTTGGCTCGCGCCCTCTGCTTTCACGGCCTTGACCTGTGCTCCTCCTTCGGCGGACACACTTCCCTCTTGTGCCGTCCCTGTCGAAACAACCTCGGCCTTTTGAGCTGCGCCCTCAGCCTGTATTGCCGCAACTTGCTTGGCTCCCTCTTCCGTCACATTGGCTTTTTCAGACTTTGCCAAATTCGCGTAATACTTTGACGAGAAGTCTTCATCGGACACTTTTCCATCCGTTTTCGTCGCCCAACTCTTGGCAAGCGCCGCAGCATTCGTGGATTCCAGCGCCTTTGTGCTTGCCGTAGTCGCACTCGTGGATGCTGCCTTTGCAGATGTCGCAGCCTCACTTGCTTTCGTTCCGGCTGTTGTTGCGCTTCCGGATGCCGATTCGGCACTTGCCTCCGCAGCTTGTGCTTTTTCCGTGGCCGTAGAGACCGAGACCTGAGCGCTTGTAGCGGATTCCTGTGCTCCGGTCGCAGAGACTGCCGCCGCATCTTCAGAGGTTTTCGCATTCGTTGCGCTCGATGCGGCTTGCGTGGCAGACGTTTGCGCCTCTTGTGCAGCTTCCTGCGCTTGCGCTGCCGAAGACGCCGCGGCTGTTTCACTACTCGCTGCCTTGCTCTGTGCCTCAAGAACGAGAGCCTTCGTTGCCGTAATGTCGTCAAGAATCTCCTGTGCCTGCTGACGCACGGCCGAGGCTTCTTGTCCGCCTACGGTTTCAAGATTTCCAATGAGTTCCTGTAGCTTTGTTTGCAGTTGCGCAATTCCGGCCTCAATGTCCGCTCCGACTTCAGTGCCCTTGTTCGTAATCAGGATCACTTGAGCGCTTCCGGCCGCATTGATCTCTTCGATTTTCTCTGCTGTCTGTGTGACGACACCCTGAGCGGAAGCTGCGGCCGCATTAGCAGATGCCTGTGCCTGGGTTGCATAGCCCTCTGCCAGACTTGCACGTGTTCGGAAGTCTGAAAAAATGTCATTGAGCTGATGGAGATTCGTCTCACTCGGCTCCAGACCGGCACCCTCGATGACCGCCATAAACTCTTCGGTAATCATGTGGTACCAATAAGCGCCGACTTCCGTCGGCAATTTGCGCGTCGACAGATTCCCGTCTTGAGGATACCCATATGAGGGACTTTCCGGAGGAGACGGTGGCGTTGTAGACGCATCGGCAAGATAAAATCGTTTCATAAAAACTCCGCTTGAGCGTTAAATGTGAATACACGGCAGTAACGTAAATGCCGGCGGCTGAACGGTCGAAGACTTGCCGTAGAGTGCGTTAGAGCGAGAGGCATCCAAACCTAAAACGGCAGACCGGTCGGAGCTTCCCTTATTTCCAGCGAACCAAGTCTCTCCTGTCGGGTACAAAGCCCCCTCACCTCGAACCCAAGCGTCTCCATAGCCAGTAAATTCGTATGCCGAGAACTTTCCTGTAATGTTCGGCAGCCCCGGCGCGATCTGAGAACCGATAGATGTCGTTGCTCCCCACGGAACCCGATTGCGCAAGTCCGGAAGATTAAACGTCGTGCTACCGTTTCCGGGCCCACACGTTGTTCCAATCTTCTCAAAGAGCTTGGCATACGCCGTACGAGATACCGCTCTTCCGTCGCAAACAAGCCAGTACGCACTCGGCGCTTCTGTCGTCATAAAGTACGCAATCAGCCCAGTCGGCGTCGTCTCCAGCGCATCAATACGTGCGTTTAACGTGGCCTTGACCTCTTCAATAATCTCCCGTATGGGCACAATTCGCGCGTCGATACTCTCACTTAGCTGTGTGAGCGTGTTGCGCTCAGGCGTAATTCCGCCTCCCTTAATCGCATTGACAATTTCTTCCGTGATTGCGTTGTACCAAGCCGCCTTCGGTACCGTTGCCGGCACACCGCCTCCGGAAGACCCGTCCGTCGGGAAACCGCTCGGCGCATCGGCGGCAAATGTCGGCTCAGTTTGTACAGTATTTGCTCCGTATACCCTATCCATTTTTAACTCTCTTTGGTTGCGTTGTAGGCGATATAAAGCGTTGTGTGCGCCGGCGTGTAGCGCTTAATCAGGCACTCGATGAGTAAGTCTCCCCACCAAGCCAAAGGCTCTTTCGCATCGCCCCTGACCTCGTGGTAAGTCATCGCCGCGCCTTGAGCGCTCAAGACGTTGACACGCCATGTGTGTGGCCACCTCTCGCTTGCAAGAACGTCCGTGACACGACTTCTGACCGTGTGCTTGAAAAATTCGTCAATCGTCACGATGTAACCGAAAAAGCCGGCTAAATCGACAAAGTATTTCCAATTCAAGGATCCGACAGTCTTAATCTTCCAAAGCAGAAGGTTTCGTAGCGTCGAGTCGTTGGCTTCTGACCAGGCCAGAATGCACTCATCCGGCAAACCCCATTCATCGAGCCAGTCCGGGAACGTCTCGATTGCGACACGTGGGTCTGCCTCTGTCACAAGTGCTCTGGCACGCGCATCAACCCGCGCAAGCTCTGCGCCCCACACCTCAAACATCAGCGCATACAAAGACGCTGAATCACCTCTTGGCCATGCAGGTCCCGGCGGGAGTAGCTCCTTGAGCATCCCGACATATTCTTTAGCGGTTACTCCCATGTGATTGCTCCCAGCGCAAGAAGCCCGTTTGCCGAATCCGGCAGAGGGTCGCTCGTCGGAGAGACAAGTGTGTGGTCCTCTTCGCCGACGGCTGCACTAATCGCTGCCCGAATGTGCGACAAATAAACACGTCCCCCGGGCACGGCCTCTCGGGCAAATAAGTCTGTCAGCTCCCGCTTGACCGACTCTTTGACGGCGTCTGTCTCGGGGAGTAAGCCGGAAATCTTGATGGCTACAGGCTCGATTATCGGGGCGCTGACTGTCAGGTGTGCCGTGACGGGTCGTAGCGTGTCCAAGTAGTCTTTGACTTTTTGAAGCATCGCCTCATCTGGAATGATGTTTTCCATTCCGTCGCAAACAAAGCGGACCGTTACCGTCCCTTCGCCGTCTTCTTCCGGGTAGCACCAAGCACGCGTCACTCCAGGAACTTCGCGAGTCCACTGCACATAGTCGGATTTCGTTCCTCCGTGCGGGACATCTCTGACGCGTGACAAGAGTCGTGACCGTAACGAATCGTCGTCCTCAGCATCCGATCCGCCTGAAAGGCCGACAATCGTCGCTTCGTTGTATACACCGACAATCGGTGAGGCAAACATGAGGACGTCGTCCTTTTCTTGGTTGCCGGAATCCCCTGGTGCCAGTGCCTCGACATCAGCAACGCCGTCTGATCCGACAGCACTTGTTGTAACGTAGCGCACGGAGTCGGTCGACTGCAGGACTGTTCCAACGGGGATGAGCACCTGCTTGGACGAAAACGAGATTTTTACACTGCCTCTTGCTTTTAATGCCGGCTTGCGCGTCACGCCGAATATCGAAGCCCATCGATCCAAATACTTGTTTTCGGCTGTATCGAAAAAGCATTGCTTGCTGATGTACTCGACAAAGCCATAAAGCCCGTGCACGGCACCGGCTAAAACACGCCCGTAGACTTTCGCATTCGAGTGCCGTAATTGGGGAACAGTCAGGCGACTTTGGATGTCTGCATCCAGTCTGTCGATAATTGCTTTCAACTTCGGACGTTCAAAACTCATAATTCACTCCAGACGTCCGCGAACCGAGCGGACAAATTCTTTTCTCCAACCCGAACAACCTCAACCGACAAGTCAAGGCGTCCCCCTTCTCCGCGCTCTGCCGTTACATTGACCTCCGTAGCAACGCCGTCATCAATGAGCCACTGCAGGGCCTCTTGCGCATATTCCCGGGCAAGCAGCGTGACCTCTTCCGTCGTCTTCGAGCGAGACAAAAGCCATAAACGCGACCCGAATTTCTCGCCGTCATCGTCATATGTGTCCGCCCACCAGCCGTAGCGCGACATTCCGGGCATAATGTCGTCACTTTCCGCTCTTCGCCACGAAAACAGGCTATTGATAACCGCGCGCGGCAAGTCGTCTTTCATGAAGTCGGCTAGGGTTGTTTGGTGCCCGTTGATAAACAGCTGCATCTTTTGCTCCTCTTAAGTAGAGCGCGTCCCGGTAAAGAAAAACCCCGAAGAAGTTGCTACTCTTCGGGGCCTTTTTCGGTCTTTATTTGTTTCACATCGTCGGCGACGGTGTCGAACTGTCTCCATGTTTGTGGCTGTTGTATGTTGAACGCATACCGCTCATTGAGTACGAGCCGCCCTTGTCCATGACATCTCCCGTAACCTTCAGGTTCTTCGTAATCTCAACCTCACCGTCAAGCGTGATTTTTGCTCCCTTAACTGTGACGTTTCCGGTTGTTGTTACAGTAATCGGACTGTCTTTACCCTCAACCTTAATTCCTTCACGAGAAATGTAGACTTTGCGCCCGAGATCGTCGTAAATCACAACTTCCCCGGACTTAAGGCCCGTCGGTCTGTGGCGCCTATCCGTCACAATGGCGGCAATCGTGTGCTCTCTGTCGCCTCCGAGGGAAACCGCAAGGACCTCAGCGCCGTCATGGGGCTCGCTTGTAACCCCATAGGGCTCAAAATGTTCGACAGGCTCACGAACGTCTCGGTCTAAGAGTTTGATTTGGAGCGTTCGCATCTTTCTGGCGCCGTTCTTTGCCGTCACAACACCGCGAATAATTAGGTCAAGTGGTTTCATGGAAAATTAAAGCCCCGAATTTCGGGGCTGTCAGGTTATCTTGTCCAGTCAGCGGGCTCGATTTTGCCGCTGTTCGGCTTGATGTCGTCAAGCGTTATCTTCGCTTTTTTTCTTTGCTCTTCCTGAATCTCTCGCTCGAATTGCCGTCGAGAGCTTTCCTGCAACTGAATGATTTCGTAATAGGAAAGCCCGCTGGCTTTGCCGATTTTCTCAAGCGCAGCTTCAACGGCGCGCTGGTTGTCGGATCTGCGGAAGTTTTCGTACTCTTCTTCACTGACAATCAAGTCAGGGTTCTGCCAGTTCGGGATATACTCAAAACATGGATTCCCCTCTGAGTCGGTATAACTCAGGATACCCGCCATCGCTACAGAAGAGACCGCAACCAAAGAGCACAACACAAGTGTCTTTTTTACTTTGTCCATGATGCGCCTCCTATTTTTCCGCTGCCTTCTTTCACATCATCGAAGTTGACTGCCTTCGCTTTCGAATCATCGCTCGTCGCGTACACATTGAAAGAGCGTTCTGACTCAAGCGTTAATGTTGCTGTCATTCCCGCATTCATCATAGCCAACTTCACGGAAGAAACGACTCTCTCTCCCTGAAAATTCAAGCAAGCATCTGTAACTTTTATTTTCTGATTGATCTGCCACAAAACTCCGTTTGCCTGCCTCCATCCACGAACCAAATAGGTCAAAATGTCTGACTTGCCCACAGAGATGTCTCGCTGTGAAATTGCATTCTTTCGCAATCCCTGTAGCGTTGAATTCCCCTGTTCCTGCGCTACACGCGTTCGCTTGCGACAGTTCTCATATCGCTCAACAGCCTTCAGTTGGTTGGAGCTGACCGGGAGCTCACTGAAAGCGTTTGTTGACTGGCCGAGCACTACATATTCAGAGAACAACTCCGCATGGTCCTGCGCCCGAGTGCCGGACAGGATGTTTTTCCCTGTTTCCAATGCTTCGGACGCCACTCCGTCTGACCCCACTGCTCGAATTACAAGCTCTCCCTCTGCGTTATCCCCGATAATCAGCGAATGCTTCTGTAAGTAATTAACGATGGCAGCCCCGACTTTTTCCGTCGGCTTAATCTCAAAGTCGCACTTCTTCGAATTGCCGACCTCATCGATCACGGAGATTCCGTAAGGCTTACACACGGCCTGTAAGTTCGCCAAATGTGTTTGACTCTTAAACGACGTCGGATAGCCGTCCGGCAAACAACATTGCTCCAAATCAACCGGCTTGCTTGCGCCACTAATAACAATGTTGATTCCTGTCGCAGAATAGCTGACCGTTTTTCGCATAACGTAACCGGTCAGGACCTTATCCGCGCCGATGAAAATCTCAACGGAGTCTCCTGCATTGATACCGTCTGTTTTATCGCCCGCTTCCGTTGACGTCCGAGTCGCCGAGACAGAAAACGTCCTGGCCAACGTCTGGAGCTTGGACGTAATCTCGACAGAGAGCCACCCTTCGTACGAACTCCCGTTGACTTTTAGCGATACAGTATTTTCAAATTGATTATCGCTCACTTTGAATCCGTCCTACGCGTTCAAAAGTTTTAACGGCCTCATCGGAACAAACCCACCGTGCGCAATGCCGTTGCGTTCGATGATTTCTGCTTCGCGCGAGGCATCGCCGTAATAGTCGCTTGCAATCACAAGGGCCGGCAAAATGTCCGTTGGCATGTACTCGACGAGTCGTGCCCTGTTTTCCGCCCTTGTTGTGATGTCTTGATAGACAGCAGAGCGGGATTCTTCCAGTGCCCGATAAACATCGTCGTCTTCGGTCTTTAGCATCTCCGAATCCAAGGCGCTCAAAATGAGATTGCGTATCTCAATCATGTCGTCATAGGCGATAGTTGTCGCCGAGGATGTTGTGTCAACCTTGTCTCGCTCTGTCCCGACGAACGATGCTGCAGTAACGGCATTGGCCAATTCGACTGAACGAACCAATGACAGTGTTGCAACGGTCGCCTTCCGAATCTTGGATGCCGATGCTCCGGAACTCCCGACCGAGGTGTCCGAATACAGATTGAGTTTGTCGCCACGAACCAAGCGACTTACACGTCTGGCCACGTTCGACCAGGCGGCAACCGTTGAGCCGACTCCGGCAAGTGTTAGTGTGTCCATCAAACGACCGCCAAGGACTCTGGCTCCGCCGTCAATGAGCGTGAGCGCATCGGAAGCCACGTCCGCAAGTCCGTCGGCAACCCCGAATGCACCACAGATGCTTTTCAGATTCTCTTCCGAAAGTAATCCTGAAAGATTGTTTCCGACAGTCTTCTTGGCAAAGTCCGTGACGCCGGCCAAGTCAAAGTCTTTAAAAAATGCCCCCAAGGCAGATGCATTGAGCTTTTCAGCTGCCGCCTTGCACAGGGATCCTGTATCAATCAGTGAGTTCGGGAATCGGTATTCGCCGGACTCAACGAACTCCAGCGTAATCGTCGCAATGCGAATCGAGTCAAAAATCGGCGATGACATCGTCTTGGGTGTGACAGTCATTGTGCCAAGCCAGGGGTCGACATAACGTCCGCTTCCTGCCTTCTCACAGGCCGAGATGATGCGCTTCATGCGTCCGATATAGTCACTTCCGCTCGTAATGGCCGTAACGGTGACCGTACGTGCTGAACGACCCAAGTCCTCGACAAAAGGCATGTCGCGCTGCGGGTACTCAAAGACCTGAACACGGCGCCCGACCTTGAGAATCGTTCTTGAGACATCGAACGAAATTCCACGGAATGATGCCGGTCGAAGATTGCTCTGAAATGCCATTTGTTAATCCCCCGTCAGTAGCCCGTAGGTTTGCGGTTCAACGCTGATGCGTCCGCCCGATGCATCAACCTTCTCAACCTCAGCCTTCGTTCCCCTATCCGAAACAATCCGAACGGAAATATCCCCCGTCATCTTTGACTCGGCCACACCGGCGACCTGCCCGCCCGTTCCCGAAACGGCAGGCGCCTGATAGCTTCCCGGTCCGGCAAGATTGCGGATGCCTTCAAGCGGTGCAGACAAGAACTTCGTGAACTTTTCGTACTTGTCGGCAATCCACTCCCAAACTGCGGCAAGCTTCTCTCGAATCGTGTCCCAGTTCTCATAGATGGCAATGCCGGCAGCGACCGCCCCAGCTGCCAAAACACCCCAGGGGCCAAAGGCGGCTGTAAATGCACCGCCGAGCCCGTAAAGAGCTTTCCCGAGTTTGAAGAGATCACCTAGAAGCGACGCTCCGATCAAAAGCCCGAAACCCTTGATGACATTCCCGATACCGCCGACAGCATCAATGGCTTTGCCTGTGTACTCAACGAACCGTAAAAAACCATCCAGCACAGAGGTGAAGTCAACAGAATCAATCGATTTAGCAAGGCCGTCAAAGATCTTTTCGACTCTTTGGGCGATGAATTCCTTGTTCGCAACAATCCAGTTTTGAAACTTGAGCGTAATCTTCTCAATAATCGGCGCCAACTGTGCGGCAATGCGTACCTGGAGCGACTTCAGAACAAGTCCGAAGTCCCCGAGGACATCGCCTAAGTGTGAAGCCTGCTCAGCCGTCTCCTTGCCGATGATAATTCCGAGCTTTTCAGCCTCGGCCGCCATTTCATCAAGTCCCTCGGCGCCATTTACCAGCATCGGGATTAGATTTCTGGCCATCTGCTCGCCGAAAATTGTCGTCAGAATACGCATGCGCACAGCCGGGTTTTCGTTGCGCTTGATGGCCTCTGCCAGACCACGCATAACGTCTGCGCTGCTGACAATTTGACCGTTAGCATCTCTGAGATTGATTCCAAGTCGCTTGAAAAGCGTAGCGGCCTCGGCACTCTTTCCGGACAAGGCGTTCCCCATCGTCGAAGAGAGCTTGGCCATCGCCTTTGTCATTTCCTCGGTCGACAGTCCTCCGCGCTTTGCAGCAAACTGGAGCTTTTGCAGTGCCTCAACAGAGGCTCCCGTCTTTTTGGAAGCGTCGTTGACGGATTTGCCTAACTCCGTAAACTGCGAAATAGCTCCGGTCAAGCTAAATCCCCCGGCTCCGGCCAAAGCTGAAAGCGACAAGAGGGGCGTAGCAAGACTCGATGCAAGAGACTTCGAAGCTCGGCTAATCCCCGCAAACGAGCGACCGATTTTGCCGATTCCGCGATCGACCCTCTTGAGAGCCGGACTGAGTTTATCCGTCACGGAGAGGACGGCCTTCAAACTGTACTGTTTACCTGCCATTTTGCATTTTCTCCTGCTGCCTGAGATCTTCGGCAATCCGACAGGCCTCGTTCGCCATCTCGATGACTCTGGAAATCGGCGCCTTCCTGATGTCTAAGGGCGAAACTTTCCAAAACCACGCCGTGTTGTACAAAACACGCTGCAGCTGTTTCACCCCGACACCGGCTATTCCGCTACGGTAAAAAAATCAGTGACCTTTGTCAGAAGCACGATGGCGTCCGAGGCTTTCAGTCGCCCTACAGCCTCTTCCGGAAGCCCCGTACAGCGAGAGATGTACTTTTTCATCATGGTCATCTTCTCCGCTGTCGTAGCCGCATCCTCAGGAGCACCGATCTGCGCAATATCATCGAACGTCGGCTCGGTCACAGTAACGTCTTTGACCTCGCGTCCGTCGACGACAATCGGTGTTTTGAGCTTCATAACCAACAGCCCTCCGTCCCGGTGAACTTAATGTTGACGGTCGCCCCGTCGCTCTCAAAGTTTGCCTCACCTTCGACAAACGCTTCCGAGAGTGAATACTTCATGCCGTTTGCAAACTCAACGAGAACGGTCATGTCCGATCCGGCCATGATCGCCTCAATCGGGAAGTCCGGGGTTACCAAAAAGGCTCCTTCAACAAAGGGCGCAATCGGCTCCTCCGCATAATGGACATTTCCATTCTTCGAAACAATCGGCGTTTTTGCCGAGTTTCCGAGAGGAACACTAACCGCACCCGAAATATCGAGCGTCTTACCGTCAGCCGTAACATGTACGGTCCCTGCAATTCGTGCCATATGTGTAAGTCTCCTAGATTAAAACTGTAAGCGGAACTGATTGAGAACCGCAAAAACACGCAACTGGTTGACCAAGTCCGGCGGCAAGAGGACGTCGACCCGGTTCGGATCATCTTCGTTACGCTCGACGATTAAGAATTTGGCAAAGAGGTCGGCATTTTCGACAATCGCCTTTTTCTCCAGTTTGGCGTAAAGCGCAATGATCTCGGCTCGGATAATCGACGGCGTTACGACAGCCTGACCTGCACCAAACCGTGTTCCGTCAGAAGCCAGTTTGTGGCGCGGATACTTGCTGGTGATGCAAGAGCGAAGTTGCCGTGTCACATAGGCCAAGGTATGCAATGTTTCGCTATCCAAGTAGCTGTTATCCGCATCCCCGAAAGCATTCTTCTGATACGACGTAATTGCACGCTCAACACGCATGTATCCGGATTCCGTGTACTGCGTTGCAATGCCGGAATTCAGGAGCGTTTGGCGCTCCGTCAAAATAAAGCGCTTTCCTCGCGGAGCGGATGTAGTTCCCACCAGTTCCAAAGTCTGTGTCGGACGTGCCGGGTCGATGGAAATCTTCGCTGCGTTCTGGGCGCCGTAAGCTGCCAAAACTTCAATCGCCAAGCTCGGAACGTCTTTTTCAATTCCGATAATCGTCTCGTGCTGATTGTTGCGTCCCCTGCCAAATGCCGTCAGTTCTCCGACCGTTCCCCGTTTGGCCGAGTAAACATGTCCGTAAATTTGTCGCGCATAACTCCATCGCCCCGTATTGTCGTTCATGATTTCTTTGAACACGTCCAAAGAAGTCGAGTCGGCGTACGGCATCAAGATAAAGTCATACTCTTCATCGCCCATAGCCCCGTCGATTGTGCTCAAGTCAGGGTCTCCCGTTCCGCCTGACATTGCCGAAATGTTGACGGAAACCCCTTCAGGAAGTGCCTCTCCGGATGCCAGGCCCTGGTTGTTCACTGACAAGGAAATGTCATTGCCGGCAGAGCCTTTGTTTTTGGCATTGAAGGTCACAACGCCCTCAACGGCCTCGGCTGTAACCGGCAAGTCGCTCTTGGCATTGACGGCACCGGCAACCGATGCCGCAATCGCTGTCGGCAAATCCGCATCGGCCACTTCAACCGGAATGCGTTCGGCACCGACATACAAAAAGACTGTTCCGGCGCCGTCGGCCTGCCCCAAGAACGTAACAGTTCCGGAGGCGGCAACGCCCGCTGTCTTGTCAGCAAGCGGAATCGCCCAGACCTCTCCGAACGAGTCGTTCTTACGATAGCCCGTATTCATCCGAGCAAGCATTGACCCACGACCGAAAAGCTCTTTTCCGGCCGTATCGCTCGTGACGAGCACGGGCTTACCTACGTCGGCCTTACCGGATGCCGTCATCTGCCCGATGAGCAGCGTTTTGAGATTGCCCGCGGCCGTGTTGGCCATCGAGTTATCGATTTCCGCATAAAAAAGCGGCACACGAATGCCGCTCGGAATGGTGTTGAAAGATACAGTCATTTACTTCTCCAGGTTTATGTGAAATTTGGTCTCAATGTTCCCGTCCGGTCGGCCGTCTTCTCCGATTACATCGACATCGCCGAACATCCTCAAAAATCTCTCAAGACGCTCGATATCCGCGCCGTGACGCGTATCTGCTTCGTCTATGTCGTAGTTGATGGAGAACTCCAGTTGAACCATTAGTGCTGCGCGATTCAGGGAAACAACCGACGCCCCTTCGTACTGAATCCAGTCTCGTCCGGTTGCATAGTCGTCCTGTCCAAGAATCGCCTTGAAAACATCTCGCTTTAAGTCGACAGCGTGCTCCCAGGCATTCAGTCCCTGTTCGTCTGCCTCATTGCTCACAACAAGAACGACAGCAAAGGTAAACTCGACTGTCTGCTTGTAGCGCGTCGTTGCTACAGGCTCAAACGGCGTCTCGGTCAGCGGAATGACGTACGCAGCCGGCAACCCCTCGGAAGACGTCGATTCGTTAATTTGCGAGAATTCGGCCACTCCGAAAACGCGCCTGTTAAAAGCCGGGCACTGCTCGCGAAGTTCTTCGATAACCGGGCTTAGTTTCATTTGTCGCCTCCGATCGGGCCTGGTTTAATCGCCCCGTCAAGAATCTTTAAAACCGCTCCCTCGTACTTTGTTCGACCGTAAAGCTCCGCGGCCTGTACGATGAAGTTGTTCCGAGCTTTAGCCACCTTCTCAGACGTTGTGTTCTTCTTGTGAATGCGCTTGCCGTTCCGTTTCAGTCCGCGCCTCGGTCCGACATGTCCGTAGTAAAGTGCATACGGATAGAAGTAATTCCCGTCCGAACGTTTTCTGAACCCTGCGGTATCACGAGCGGCAATGATTGTTGAAAAGCCTGACTTCGATGTCTTTGCCGTTACGGAAGCCTGTAGCGCCCCGGTAACCTTCCCCGGATTCTCAAAGGGCCTCGAAACCGTACGCTTTGAAATCAGTTTCCGAGCAATTTTTCGCACCTGAGAACCGATTTCACCGAGCCCTTTCCGGAGCTTTTTCTTGTCGAAATCGGCAAACTCTAATGGCTTAGCGAAGACAGCATTAAAACTAAATGTCTCGGCCATGGAGCACCTCGCACTCAAAGAGCGTGAATCGAGCCGCCGCATTGACGTCCGTTACCCGCTTAACGCGATAACGTAGCCCGTTGCAATCGACCTCAAGCTGCTTCGGAAGGTCCTGAGGACGCGTTTTACCGGGCACTTGTCGAACAAAGATTCGATGCGTCACCGTTTCGTCGGTTTGCACGGAATCCCAATACGTCGAGCCACCGACGACCTCCACCCTCGCCCAACATTTCCAGAGAAGCGCCGACGCGTTCTCGTGCTTTCCGGTCACCGATGGCTTCGTAATGATTGAATAAATGCTCGCACGCCGATTGAGTTGGCCAACAGTTGGAAGAATCATGCGTCACCCCGTGTAAACATTCGATAGGCATCCAAAAGATGGTCATAATTGCGCCGTCCCTGGCCGAGTCCCGACTCCGAAATCGAGCGCTTCTCGTACATGTCGGAAACCGCAAGGCAAATCCATGCACGCACAGCCGCCGGAACGTCATCGACTGTTTCGGCCAAGGCGTTTTCATCCTTGGTCTTGACAATCTCACGACCGAGAACATGCTCAGCCTGCGACGTTGCAGCCCCAATAAAAGCCTTAACGAGTTCATCATCGGCATCATGGTCCAGACGCAAATGGAGTTTTACATGAGCCAGTTCAACAGCCGGAGTCGTCATGACTAACCCCTTGTGTGTTTCTTTGTCTTTTTGCCAGTCTCGGTCTTTTCGGGAGCCGTATACAGCTTCGCAAATCCGCTTGAAATGAGCGTCCGGGCCATGCCTTTGCTCGTTTCCACCACATCTCCCTTGTTCCGCAAACCGAAGAGCGTCAAGCACTTTTGTGTAAATTCAATTCGCATTGTTAAAAGAGGGGATGTTTCCACCCCCTCCTCGCTTTCAGTTACGGACTAGCCGCCCGGCACAACCGGTGCAGCCGGCAGAGCAAACGTTCCGCCGATCATCGCCTTCGTGCGTTCGACCGCCAGGGCCAGACGACGTTCAGCACGAATCGTGTACAGATTCTTGATGAAGTCATCCTCGTTCTGCGATGCAATGTCAATCACGGTCTGCATCCGGTCATAAACCGTCGCGGCACGTGCGAAATCGCCGGCAAGGAACTTGCCTTCGTCCATCGCTGCCGTCTGCACCACGCGCACCCCCCAAACCGTCGAGTTGGCAAAGGAGTCTGCAGGCGACCCCAAGAGGTACTCACCGTTGCTTCCCTTCAAGCCCTGCAGGGACGCCCAGTCCATCGGGTTCAGGAGAACAGCGCTCGTGCGATATGACCAATAGTTGACTTTCGCAAAGGACATGCGAAGCAAATCCAAAAGGTTGGCCGTCGAGCCACCGATTTGGGCAAGCGTAAATTCTTGTGCCGTGTAGTTTCCGGTCTTCATCAAGCCGGACAGGTTCGGGCTCGTGCCGTTGCCGGAGAGAATCTGGTTCTCAACGGCAAGGTCGACACCGTAAACCATACGGGCATTAATGAAGGCGGCCAGCGCTCCAGCATCGTCAGCCAACTGGCGCGTAATGCGGGTCCAGTGGGCAACGACCTGCACTGGAGTCTGAGCCGTTTCCGTTTCTAGCGTGGAGGCCGGTTTCTGAGCAGCTTCGGCAACCGGAGCGGCGTTGTTCGTGAAGGATTTCTCCTTGACGTACTCAACCGAGTTCTCGGAAATCGGAATGTGCGGGAAGAGGTCTTCGATGACCAATTCACGCTGTTCGAGAGCCTGAATGCCGGGCACTCGATACGGACGCAGTTGTCCGGCAGAACTCAAAATCGGATCACCGTCTGCTTTGGTGTCATAAACGACACTCACGGGGCGACGCGATGTCAGGAACGTCTTGTACGACTCCGATTTCGTTACGTATGCACCGAGAGACGCATGCACACGGTCTCCTTCCGCCTTCTGGGCCTTCTGCTGAAGCTCCAAAAGCTGACGAGAGAGTTTTAACTGCACCTCACCGAGCTCGGCGACCTTCTTTGTGACCTCTTCCTGAGAGGCTTCGCGACGTTTCATCGCGTCTTGCATTTCGCCGATACGCTTGTCAATCGCATCAAGCCCGGCCAATGCCTGTTTCAATTCTTCACTCATAGGATTCCCCTAATAAAGTTAGTTCAGTGACTGCGAAACTTTCAAAATCTTCGCAACCAGTGTTTTTTCGACTTCAGTTTCGGAATCCCTCCGACGCTTTTCGTCGAGAATGATTGCTTTGGCGTTCGAAATGAATGCCATCGCGTCGGACTTCGAAAAGCCTGCATCCCGCAGCATCTCTTCCAGGTCCCTGACTGTTTTTGCGCCCGGCTCAGTCTTGACAGCATGAATGCGTGCCCTATCGTCGGCCGGATACGTGCAAACAGAAATCTCTCGGAGCCCTGAGACCTTTCTGATAACGCGCCCACTCCAAATATCATCAGGGTCCTTCAATTCATAGTCGTTTTTCTTCAAAAAAATGCCCACTGAGAGGCCGTTAAGACTCCCGGCCTTAATCGCCTCCAGGACATCGCGCGCCTTTTGGATGCCGAGCGTCAAAGTCCCCTCGACATAAAGTCCTTTTTCATCCTCCTTGATGAGCGAATACACGCCGATAGGAACTTCCTCCGTTGCGTGATTCAGAAAAATCGGTAGTTTCTGGACAGATTGAATTGCCTCGGCATATGCACCCGGCAAAATCGTGTCTCCGTAACTGTCGTTTCCGTTAAATTTGGAGGCATAGCCTTTGAAAACGCCGGCTTCCCCCTCAGTCTTGACCTCTGAGACGTCAAAACCAATCGCTTTTTTCAAATAAATCGCCATGTTTTTCCTCACTGTTTAATCGGATCACCAAGCGGTGTTTGGCTCTGCCCAATACCTTGTTTTCCAAGCATTTCGACCGGGAACAGGTTGTTTTGGGCAGTTAGCTGGTCCGCTCCTTCAATCGGAGGTAGATTCTCTAAACGTCGCACCTCATTTCGTGTCATAAATCCGTTCTGGAGCCCCTGAGCATATGAGCTGTAGCGTGACTGAATGTTCGCACGCTGCAGCGCATTCATCTTGAATTCGCACGTCATCGAGTCGCGTTCCGCTTCCGTCATAACTCGCTGACGAATTGCCTGTTCAAGGGCTGTGCAAAGCGGATGAATGGTTGATCGATAGAATGATTCGACAATCGGTTCTATTCCTGTTGCCGCCGTTCCTCCGGAGCTATTAATCAGCGCCGACGGAACGCCGAACCAACGCCCGATTTCATCAATCCCATACTTGCGTGTCTCCAAAAGCTGCGCATCTGCAGCCGAAAGTGAGACCTGTTGATACTTCATGTCTCCGGGCAGAACATGCAGCCAGTCTGCCGGGTCACCTGCAATCGGCGTCATGTTTGCAAAGCGCTTTTTAATCTCGCGCGTCTGTCGCTCATTTAAATCTTGGTCGATGGTCAAAATGCCCTGGAGCTGTCGGCCGTTTCCGTACATCTCCGTTGCGTTTTTCTGGGCATTGACAAGTTCCTGGGTCGTTGCCTGCATGTACTCCAGTGTCGAAAGCCCGACAATTCCGTTACCCAAACCCTTCCAGTGCAAGATTTTGTCGGCCTTGTAGTACGTAATATTTCCGTCTTTCGTGTACTTGTAGACAATTTCTCCTTCGACAACGCCCACTTCCATTTGGTCTGCCGCCATCGGAATGAGTGCTACGAGTTCTCCGATACTATCCCGTACGATTCGGGCATAGGCATTACCGCGCAGGAAGCGATTCAGTCCCATCGCAACCCAGAAGTCATGCGCCGTCATGTTCTGATTCGGCTGACGTAGCACCTGCCACAGGCGGCTTCGGCGGGCCTCCGTCTTGTTCCCCGTCTTGTCTGTCTCAAAGACTACAATCGGAATGCTCGCAATCGTCTCTGTCAGGAGCGTCACGCAGGACCAAACGGCAGAAATCTGCAGTCCCTTGTCCGGCGTGACCGGATAGACGCCCGGCAGGATGCCGATGGTCGGCTCGTTTCGCTGCGAGCCGGACGCGTCCCCGGTCGCACCACCCCAAAAGCCCGGATGAAGCAGTCTGCTGAAAAATTGTCTGATTTTCATAAGTCAAAAAACTCGTTGAGATTCGTCTTCTTTTTCGGCTCATACGTAGCAGCTCCGCGCAATGCCAGAATTGCAGCAACGGCACCGTCAATCTTGTTTTCGTGCCGTTCCTTTCTCGGAAAGATGTTGTCTTTCGCATCAATGCGTGCTTCTACGTTCCCCATCATCCACGCCATAACCGGATTGCCGTCGTGCACAATCCGACCGTCAATTACCAGAGCTTCGAGCGTCTTCATCGGGTCACTGACGTTTTGCACGGTAAAGCGGCACTCAAGCATCGGTGCGCCCTCATCCGAGAGCGATGTGGCCAACTGCGTTGCTTGCCAGGGGTCGTACGTAATGGCCTGGACATCAAAGCGCGACAAATCTTCACGGATTGAGTCTTCAATCACGTTCAAATCCGTCATGGCGCCGTCGGTTTCCTGGATGTAACCACTTCTAACCCACCCCGAATACTGTGAGTTCGTGCTTGTCTCAATGGCCTTGCTCGGCAACCAGCATTCGCAAAAGAGCGCATACTTGTCCTTGCCGTCTTCTTCGAACGGAAAAAGGTACGTCTTGACCGTTAAGTCACTCTTTGACCCGATATCCAATCCGATAAAGCACGGCTGCCCTTCAAAATCGCTCAACTCAAGACCTGTTGTCTCGCAGCGCTTCCAGGCTCTCATGTCCAGCCAAGCGCTCCGAGCAGAGCACCACACATCGAGATGCTTGGTTTTGAAGTTGTTGATTGCACTCGGCAGTGTCTTTGCTTTTTGCAAAAGTGAAGTAATCACTTCCGGCCTGACTGACACTCCCCAGTTCGGATTTGCCTTTTCAAGCGCCTCCATCGACGACCAGTCGTCGCCATCGTCAATCGTGTAGATGATGGCAAACTGCGTCTCATCGTCAGCTAACCGAGAGAGTACCTTTGTGCACATCGTGCGCACTTCATAGCAGATTCCCGATGTATCAAACCCCGCTGTCGTGATACACCAGAGAAGCGAAGACCGACGCTTTCCGAGCGAGGTTTCTACAACGTCGTAAACTGCTCGCGTTTTGTGGGCGTGTAATTCGTCCACAACAGCCAAATGTGTGTTCAACCCGTCCAATGTCGAGCCTTCAGCGCTTTTTGCTTGGAACGTGCTGTTCGTGCTCGGCACATAAAGAGCATTCGCCAAAACCTGCAAACCGAACCGTTCCCGAAGAGCCGGATTGTGCTCAGCCATCACCTTGGCATCGCCGAAAACAATCTTCGCCTGGTCCCGAGTCGTCGCAAATGAATAAACTTCGGCACCCGGCTCATGGTCGGCGAGCAGACAGTACAAAGCAACGCCAGAAGAAAGCGTAGATTTTCCGCTCCCGCGCGGAACCTCAATGTACACGCGCCTGAATCGTCGACCTCCGTCAGCCCTGCGTCTCCACCCGAAAACCGTGGTCAGAATGAAAATCTGCCACGGCTCCAAAACAACTCGTTGTCCGGCAAGCTCTCCCTTTGTGTGAGTCAAAAGCTCGATAAAGCGACAGATTCGTCCGGCTTCCTCCTTGCTCCATTCATACAGCCCGCTTCTGGCGTACTTCTTCAAATCCTCGGTCTGACGCTTGCAAGCCAATTTGACCCATTTGCAAGCAAAAACCTTCCCTGTGGAAACGTCTCGCGCATATTTTTTTGCGATTCCAAGATAGTCTCTACAGGTCGTCAAACTCATTGCTCTTCGAGTCCTCTTTTGCCGGCGCTTGCATCTTGCACCGTGATACCGGTGTAAAACCAAGTTGCTGCTCGCACTGGGCAAGTGCCGCTTGAATCTTGATTAAGGCCGTGAACGAAGGCCGCGGCTTCCCTTTGATGTCAACCCAGCCATGTCGGTCTACGTCTGCCTGAAGCTTTCGATAAAGCGCATAGTTCCGGCACCACCGCTCCAAGAGCGAATGATCTAAAGCCGTCAGCAGGCTTTCCGGCGCACACGTGATTGCCAGTTCCCATGCTGCGCGCGCATCTTTGGTCAACTCAGTCGGAGGCTGAATCGGAAGCTTTCCGTTGACCTGCAACTGTTGCCGATTCGCCCGACACTTTTGCAGCGTTCCCTGCGCTTTTTTGATTACGTCCGGTTTAGGAAGTCGTCCCATGTCTTTTTTCAAGTAAAAGCCAATCGCCACGCGAAAGCGAGAGATACCATGGCGATTAAGAAAAGGACAACCCACCGAAAAATGACACCATAAGTGGAAAGGTCTTTATCCTTTGTCGTCAAGAACCACATGGCTAGTTCCTTCGCTTCTCGCGTTATAATTCTCATGTCTGAACTTATTCTTCAGATAACAAATAACCCGCTCGGTCGTCACACCTTGCGGGTTCCTTTTTTGCTGCATTCGCGCACGCGCGTCCGAGGCTTACTTCGTTGATTTTGCTTTGTTTTCGAGCGTTCGGATAAGTCCAAAAACTCAAAATACCGCATGCATAAAAATTTGACTAGGGCGCGGTCTAGAGCATTGATTTAAAATCGTTTTTTAGGCGCCCTTACCCTTTATGCTCTACCGAATCCTCCGTCCTCGGTTGCGGTCTTACGATCATGGCATTTTTTGCACAACGGCTGCCAATTCTTTTTGTCCCAGAAAAGATTCTGGTTGCCATTGTGAGGCTTGATATGGTCCACAACTTCGGCAGCCTTTACGATGCCTCTTGCCTCGCACATCACGCATAGCGGGTGATGCGCTAAGAAAGCTTTCGATGCCTTTTGCCACTTATACGTGTAGCCGCGCTCGTTTGCGGACTTGCGTTTCTCTTCTCGTTTCGTGCTCTTATGTTTATCGCAATACATCGTCCCGAACGGTACAGCGGTCCGGCACCCGGGATACGAGCAGAACTTAAGGAGCGGCATAGGCGTTGTTCCTGCGTGGAAATCGGCAAGGCATCAGCGTCGGAAATTCTGATGCCTGCGGTTCCCTTCTCTTAGGAGGCATGACGAGTACTCCACCCTCTTCCGACCTTCCGCCTGGATACCGAATAATGGGAATAAAAAAGCGGAAAACCATCCGTCTCCCGCTTGGACAATGCAAAAAAATAGCGACCTACAGGATTGACGTTCTCTCCGCCGTAAACGACGGAGATTCTCTACTGTGTCAGCAGCTTGCGCCGCTGATCACTTCGGTGGATTCCTGCTGCTGATTCGGCGTCGGTCTTTTGGACCGCCCCGGATTCACTTGAGCCTGAGCATTCTTCTCAGGCACCCCACAGGCTAACGAGCTTCGTCCGCGCTCTTTTATGGTAAAAACCTTCCGCGCACGATAAAGGCGCCGTTAGGCGCATCTATTGGGGGTTTTCGGTTTTGTTATTCGCATTATACGAATAAATACATCCTATCGTGGTGAAGACAAGTCTTTTTCACAACGTGTTGCGTATTCGCACAACAGAGATTCGGCCTTAAGAAGACTCGGGTCGTAGTCGCGGTCGAAGACCCGAGCGTATCTGGCGCGGACACGTCGTGCTTCGTCGATATCTTTCACCGCTTCGTAATCCTCGACCGAGTGGCGAGTTAGGTACTCAGCCTTAAGAACAAGATACAGGCGTTCGAAGTCGGGAGACTTATGCCGTAGACGAATAATGCAAGCATCGATAAAGCGTGCATCAGCCGTATCCGGAGGTGTCGTCTTTTCTTCCTTGGGCCCGGGATTGCCGTGTTCCGCTCCGTAGCGCTGTAGGGCGCGAATGACCATCATCAAGTTGCTTTCCTGTCTGGCAAACTTATCCCGATACACGCGAGCCCAGTTTCGGATACGGGGGCGGAAATCATCTAACTCACTCATTTGTCCTCATTTCTAAACGAAAGAAACCTGCAAATGTTTCCCTGTAGCCTCGATAGCGCGATCTAATGTATCGAGCTTTGTCCGATAGCGCGGATTAATAATGCGAGTCACTTCTTGACGAGGTATGCCGAGCTTTTCCGCAATATCGACTTGACGGGTTTTTGTCTCAATCATCGCATTAATGAGCATAACCTTGATGGATTCGATTGGCGTAAGGCTAACTCCAATCTCCTCTCCTTCTGCCGTGGTCTCGTTGTCCGGATACGGGAACGTCTCTTTGTTCTCAAGTGCTTCGCTCACTAAATCCAAAAGAATCGTGTGCATGTCCTTTGATGCAGCTTCAAGCGTTTTACCAAACGCAAAAACCGACGGCGTTACGCACTCTAAAATGTAGTCGCCGTTTTCACCGCGGGTCAGGAAACAAGGATAAGTTAATTTCACGATTATTCCTCCGAAGGATTGGGCGGGGGATTTCTCCCCGCCCATGCTACTTAGGAATTAAGAGCATCCGAGCTTTTTTAAGATCTTAGCCAAAAGCTTCGGATCGTAATCATGCGTCGGGTGTCTAGCTACGTGATCAACACGCTTGCCAAATGAAAGTCTCAAATGCCGCGTCCGGTCTTCGACCTTCACTCCCTTGTCCCTAAGAGCCTTGATGAATTGCGCATATTTCATCTTGAGCTCCGTTAAGTAACACTCGGATTGTAATCCTTTTTGCGTACATTTGCAAGCGTTTTCGTTTACTCAAACCTGTTTCGGCATTGGGGCCGGAAATCATCTAACTCGCTCATTTTTCTAATCACCTTCAAACTCAAGCGGAATCTGACCACCAATAAGATTGCACATCGCAGACTCATATTTTTCTTTTGATGAGCTTGCCTTAGCGACACCGACGGTTTGCCATATTTGCGCTCTTAGCGCATCAACACCGACTTCAGATAAGAATTGGTGTAGTTTCTTTGATTTCTGCTCTCCTTTTGCCTCACGCAAAAGATTCAAGAGCCGCCCATTGCTTTTTGCTAATGGGTAATAAATATATTTAAGCGTCAGCCATTTATGCGACCAATTCCGCCCGTGTTCCGGAATATGGATTTCATAAATCCGTTGCCACTCCGCATATATCTCATCGGGGAATTCCTTTGCCCATTTTCTTGCTTCTTCCTGCACATAAGTCCTAAAAGCAGCAATAACCTGAGCCTGGGTTGAGTTGTATCCCGCGAGTTTGTAAATAAGCTCGCGGATGCCTGTCTTTGCGCAGGCCCCTAAAATAATTCCTGAGTTAGCAACGATTTGACGAGGAATTCCGTCATCTTTTTGAGCAGAACCGAGAACGGCGTTACAGATATCAATGATTAGAGTTGCATCATACCCAAAAGCATTAAACGGAGGTGTTTTTGTGCCGTGGCTAATATATTGAAACTTAATCGGATTTTTGATGTTTTCACAGGCTTTTGTGCCGAGGGAAGAAGCCATCGATTTTCGTTGTAGCAATCTTGACAATGACCATCCCGCTCTTTGATTCTCATAACCAAGAAGTTTGGCTAAACCACTCTGCGTAAGAACGGCAGTGCCTTTGTCGTCGTCAAGTACGTAGCAATCAACATCAATTCCGAAATCTTTAAGAAACGAGCCTTTGTGTTTTGCTTTTAGTCCCCACCGAGCAATAGCTCCGGCTTTAGCGATTTCTTTTCTCTGTTCGGGATTCAGTTTTTTTTGCCCTTGCGATTCCGCCTAATTGTTGTTTTGTCTGCATCTTTTCTCCGATAATGAGTTGCATCCGTCTCATTTTATAGCAAGCGCAGAGAAAACATTAATGCTTGCTGTCTCAATTCTTAAAAAGCCGGTGCAAGTGTTGTTGCTTGCACCGAACTTATGCAAACAAAATTTGTTTACCCGTTTTTTATTTACTCGAACCTGTCCGCACACCCGAGCAAATTCGAGTTCGTCTTCGCCCAGAACTTGTAGCAATCAAGGTCTTTAGGCCCGAAACCCAATTTCTCAAGATTTCTCTCAAGAAGCGCTAGATGCAAATCGTGCACGGCCTCCCAGAAGTGAGGCGCATACGGAGAGTTAACCGAGTACAAAAAGTCGGTAAATTGCTCAAGGTCTTTTCGGAAGAGATAGCGCCAGCAGTAGACGAATGTCTGCATACGCTCAAGAAAGTCCTCGGTAACGGTGAATGTTTTTTTATCGGACTGCTTATGCTCTTCCGGCTTTTCGGGAACGGTCAGACTAAGCGTCTCGATAAACTTCAGACATTCCTCGAATTTCGAGCGCGGCAAGAGGGAATACTTCGGGATGCGGTAACGGGTTTTGATAGCCCGATAAATGGCTTGAAAGGATTCTCTATTCTTTTGAGCGCGCTTAGCAACGGCTTGTTGGATGCAAAACTGTTCTTCGGAAGTGAGTGTCGCCAACGGAATGGCTTGCGCTTTTAGCGTCGCTTCCATATGGTTAAACGCATCAATGTATGCCCATTTGAAGGCTTGAGCCTTTTTACCTGTAAAACCCATCGCGAGGAAAGAAAAACCGTCGCGTGTCAGCCGATAGGCTTTTGATTGGATGGGAGCGCCTCCGTTAGGATTTGCGCGAGTCACCACCGTCTGCGCAAAATTGCGCAGACGCTCGGAAGGCGTTCTTGAAATTAGCGTTTCGATTGTCCGAATAACGTCGTTATGACGCTTTTCAAAAAAATCGGCAACGTCTGTAGAAAGAGTAGTGACGACACCGTCAGAAACGGTGACGACAGGGGCGTTTTGATTAGACATAAAAGTCTCCTGTTAAGCAGTTTTAACTCCTGCGACCATCCGCCAAGATGGAGGGCAGGACTTGCGGGTTGGCGGACCGCTAACAGGAACGGCGCATCTTTCGATGCCCCGCAAGCCCGCCCGTAAAGGAGACTTGCGACGAGGTGGTGTTTTGCCACCCCCTTTGCGCATAACCGACAAAAAAGCCGCATTCGACAATCCGGCGGCTACGCGCCTGTTAAACGGGCCGCCAAGCCCGCGCTTCGATTTAGAAGCGAAGTCATTATACGGTTTTTTTGTACGGAGTTCTCAGACTGTGAAAACTTTGATGTTTATCTCGTCTTTTTCTGCATAAAACTTCTGAACAATCAACCCGGCAACCTGCGCATCATCCTCATAAACAATCCCGTTCATCGCATCCAAAATTGCCTTTGCCACGTTGTCCGTATCGGGCTTTTTCGAGCAAAACGCGCCAAAAACGTCGCTACGGCGTTTCCGAGACCACGATAATGGGGAACTAGGGAGACCGTAATCTGAACGAATAGCGCGCATCCTGACGCGACTGGGAGGCATTGGCACATGGCTTGCTTCGCCGACCAACCGACGAGGTTTTCAAATTCCCGCGTTTTTGCCGGCGTGTAGGCTTGTGCATACCCGAATCGGGTCGTAATCCGAGGACGCCCTTTACCGACCGCTTTAGCGCAGACCGTGAAATCCAAAAAAGGACGAACGATGTTGCGCCCCATCAAATGGGCGAACAGGTCGGCAAATTGTCGGATTACAGCGGTACAGGTATCCAACATACGACGTCCTCAAGTTCGATAAAAAGTTTCACCTTCCCCGTGTAGACAATCAGTTCCTCGGGCGAAACGCGCACGGCCGCAGGGCGATACGATTGCGTCCAGCGCTTGCTGATGATGCGCACTTTGCGATGTGGCGGCGGGATCGAACCGGCTTTACGACGGTCACAAAAAATCCATTTGCCCGATATGGCCGGTATGGTCATGCTTCAGTTTTCTTGTTGTTGATATCCGGAGCTGTTCGCGCTTCGATAAGGCCGACAAGAATCTCATCAGTATGTCTGCGCAATGCATGAGTTAGCTTTGCAGTAGATTCGAGACTCGGAAACTTTCCGTTTACCGTTTCGACGACGAAACTCTCCAGTTGTGAGAGAATCTTTCTCGATTCATCAATTGCTTGAAAGGCTCTGTCAGAAGAGCGAACTCTTTGACGAATAAGGTCTTGATATGCTTGATTCATTTTCTGCTCTCAGGTCTGTTTTGCATTCTTCGACTCCTCAATTTCCCGTTTTGCCTCAATCGCAATCTCTCGAACCGCTCTTGCGTACCCTCGCGCGTATGCCGTGCGCAACTCTTTGCTCTTGGCAAAACGTCTGATACCTTCAGCCATCAGCACCCCACGCCAGGCATCGTCTGCTCCGGCCCGAAATGCTGTTTTCTCCTTGTCCCAAAAAGCATCCATTGATACGTCTCCTGACTGCGTCTGTCCGAACCAACCGACAAAAATCCGAATGCGTTCACTCCTTGATTTAAACCCAATACGAAAGAAAGAATCCGACAGCCAAGACGACGATGGTGACATCGGCCCACGTGCTCGATTTCGTCCGGTCGTCAAAAATTGTTTCTGCGATAGATAACGTGTACGTGATGATGGAAATCAGCGTGATACAGATGAAAAGCGCGGCTCTCATGCGTGGGCTCCTGTTCTTCCCAGACCAACGGAATGTGGCCGATTCGGCTCTGTGCAGTATTCGAGATAGTCCGAGTTAAACCACAGCGGCACTTTCCCCTGCCATGATCCGTTACGCTGTTTAGCGATGGTCAAGACCGCGTCCGGCTCGTCGTTGTCAAGAACGAGGTTGAAGCCCTTCTCCTCGAATGCCTTTTCCTTGGCCTGATTGCGCTGAAGCAAAATGATGTTGTCGGCCTGGTCGGTCACGACCGCCGCACCACGAATTGAGTATTTGTCGATTGTGTCCGTTGTTTTATCGGACTTTCTGACGTGGTGGACAAGCCAAATGTGACACTTCAGAGCCTTGGCCAGCTCGCAAAGCGTGGCGATGAAATTCTTCGTGCCGTTCATGCCGGCATCGCCGAATTCATCACAGCATTTCATCAGGTTGTCGACAAAGATTTGCTTACAGCCGTAGTCTCGGCATGCGCTAATGATTGCTCCGTACACGAACGAGGGCTTAACGCTTCCGACCTTGTCCAGCACATAAATCTCTTTGCCAATCGCTTGCAAAGCATCGATAGCCGTATCCGTGTCTGCAGTCTTACCGACACACTGAGAAATCATGCGATCGAGCGTCCGAGCAGGCGTCATTTCGAAGGACATGATGCAGGACTTGACGTGTGCATTCGCAAACTCAAGCGCAATCTGACCTGTGATGAGGCTTTTGCCGTGACCTGACTGTCCTGCAACAATCGTCAGTTCCCCTGTGCGAATCTGGAAATCACGCTTTCCGAGAAGCGGTAAAGAAAACCCCTTGACGAGACCGTCTCGAATCGCCCCGACTTCCATGTCGTAGTCGCACGCAGGGCGAATCTCTGCCTCTGAGTGAAACTCTTGCCAGAGTTTCTCGAAGTTTTCAGCAGGTAACAACACGACCGTCCTCCATCGAAAAAATGTTTAGGTCATCCATCAGAACTTTTTCTGTTCCGTCAAACCGAGCAACAGAAAAGCGAAGCGCATCCATATCGCGCACATGGAGCGTTGCGGGTCTGTAGTCTTTGGAAATCAGATGTCGAGCAAAGGCGACTGCATAGCGCCGGTACGTTTGTTCGAAGAAATCAACAAAGACGTCTTTGCACTCAGCCCACGGGCGAATGCCCTTCCAATCAAACCGTTGCGTCAGGTCGTAAACAAAATCATCACGGAAGGTTCTGTAAACCTCCCACTCCGGATGTTCTTCGTCCGCAAAGACAACGTGCCGAATCGCAAAACTTTCCGTGAACATTGCGTCCACTTTGGGCACTAAAGCATTCGGGATGTCTTCGAGCCTCATGCTTTTCTCCCCAAAAAGGCTTGCAAAGCATCGGAGTGAACCACGTTCTCTTTGGCTGCCTCTCGCTCAGCTTCCCAATCGTGAGCAGGCGTGTAGAAAGGCCGTTCAGTCTGTTGTTGGGTGTTAGTAGCGTTTGTAAGCCAACTGGCCTTGAAACCTGCCCATGAGTTTTGTAAGCAAATCTGGAGAACGTCTGCCAGTGTCTTCCCTGCTTTAGCCGCTTCAGACTGCACAAGCGCAAGAGCCTGAGCTGTCAGGGGTAACCTCTTTTGCTTTCTCAGAGCGATCCAATCGCACCACAGGTTTTCAGGCACATCTGCAGGTTTGCAAACGGATGTCCTTTTTGCTTTCTTCGCCGGAGGCGTAGAGACAGAAGCGTCCTGAGCCGAAGGCGATGGATGCGTATCTATATCTTTCTCTGTTTCAGTTTCAGTTCCAGTTCTGGTTTCAGTTCCAGTTCTGGTTTCAGTTCTGGTTATAGTTATAGTTCTATGTTCCGCATCTTTGTCGACTACGTGTTTTTCTGATTCACTTTTGTCGACGCCTGTCGACTTTTGTTGACTTTTGTCGACGCCTGTCGCCCTGTTTTCCCTTAGACGTTGATTGCGTGATGCAAACTTGTCACGTTGTCGATCAAGTTCGCCCTTAAAAAAGGGCCACAAGGCAACGTTGCGCGGTTCGTAGTCCGGATAGCCCGAAATCGCCAGAAGCAACTCCGACCGCTCTTCTGGACTAAGCGTGTTAAAAATGTTGTGCCATGCTGGAAATACTACGGGCGCGAATTCTTTTGGGATGTACTTAGCCATGGCTAATCCTCGTCATCAGCCATTTCGGCGAAAGAGCAATTGCTTGCTGAAATTGAATCTTGAGGCGTTATCCGAAAGAAACCGTTTGTCTTCGTGCCGAAGTACGACGCCTCCAGAATATTTTTTGACCTACCTTCGTCGATAGCTGAATCGATGAGCGCACGCATCATCGCCCCTAGTTCAATGTCGTTTAGCCTTCGAGAGACTCTTAAAAATTTGACTGTATCCACAATCAGTTTCGTCATTTGTTCCTCGTAATTCGTAGTTAGTTATCGCTTGCGATTTCCGGGCTGAAAATCTTGGTATGTGCAAGACGGATCTTTTCCTCCGTTGACTCGCGAGGAATCGATTTGCCGGACGCAACGCGGATTAGCGTCGAGGCCGGAAGCCCACTGAATCGCCCAATTCGCTGGTACGACCACTGAACCTTCCGGAAATCTCTGACCATCTTCTGAGCGGAAATGTATTTGAGCATTCCTACCTCCTTTACCATATCAATTCTATATCGAAACGGATACGAAATGCAAGCGAAATAGCAACAACGATACAGGAGGAGAATGGAATTTGAATGGCAATGCTATAAAATCAAGTCAGGTTTTCAGCGTTGCGCCTAAACCTGAAATGCAACTATGACTATATTTTCCGAAAACATAACAAAGCTTAAGGATGCATCAGGCCTGTCTCTAAACGAGCTAGGCCGTAAGTTCGGCGTTCCTGCGTCAACCATTCTCCGGCTAACTAAACCTGAAACAAAACCGAGACGATCATCCGTGATGCTTGTCACGTCAAAGCTTGGGATTGATTCCTATACCCTTGAAAACGTCCTACTGTCAGAAGAAGACAATCGTTTCAAGGCCGCCATCGATACGCTGTTGAAAATTCCTGACGCCGGCACATCAGTTCCGGTAAAGAAAGACGATGCGAATCTTCGCCGCGCACGCAAAGAGGACGTCCAGATTGAGCCTGACGACCTGTTTAACTTTCCATTATTATCAAGCAAATACGCGCGTGCACAAGCGATGCTACACGATGACCCTGATTCTCTGGGGCTATTGTCGCTCGTGATGCCGACCGACGAGCTGGCACCGACGGCACCGCGAGGCAGCATTGTCTATCTGTCCGTAGAGAAAGACCCTCGCTGCCCTTCTCCGTCGCAAGAGTTTGCCGTTGGTTTAATTGAAGACAAACATATTTATACGTTTGGAATTCTCGAAATCGCCAAAGGCAGAATGTTTATTACGCCCCTGAACCCTCGTCTTAACGGCGAACCGGCAGAGGTATCTGCCGTTGTTGCGCGTGTAGAAGCCTGGATGGTTTTCTTTAAGAAATAAAAAGCACCTGCGCTTTCAACAAATCAGTCCGAGTGTAACTACCCGGACTTTTTTTGACATTCGTCAAGCATTTTCATTTCGTTTCTGTTTCGTTTCTTCGTTTTGTGATATATTGCGCAATGAAAAGAACACAACAGCGCAACAACGCGCAAGGAGTCAGAAATGATTGACGAGTACAGATACCTAATGCTTTCGACGCTTGACCGAGAAAGTCGCTTACCGCGCATGCTCGAAGCCTACGTGGGGCAATTGAGGGAGCGCGGGTTCGAACGCGACCTTGGTGAACTAAAAAACAAGATCTTCACAGAACTGGAGACGTACGAGAAAGAAATCAAGCGCCTCCGTGCTTTTCATGCCGAGCAGCAAAACGTCGGCACTGTTCATACAAACTAGAAAGAAGCTCAAGGTCGTGCTGGAGAGGCGTCATGACATCGGGATTTCGCTCATCAACAAAGCACACTTCTTTCTCGGGATTTGGCATTGGAACGGAAGAAAGTTTGATTGCACCAGATTGTATAAGGCCAAAGAAAAGCACTTCAGCTTTTGAAAGTTTTGGCATCTGTTGACCGACATAGAACTTTTGAGGATTTTGTTCATCAAACATAAAAGTTTCTCCGAAAGAAGGTTGAGATAGCGGTTTTGAGGATTTCCGCATCTCAATCTTCTCACGGAGAAGAGGGAAAGACAAATGATGACAATCGAAGCACCGATTAAAGATTTTCATCCGGCAAAGACCCCGCCGACGTGGCTCGGAGATTTTCTCGAAGACACATTGCCGTTGTGCGTTTTTGTAATCGCCATGGTCGCCTTTCTATGGGCGCCGGCTTTCTTAGGAATGTGAGGAGGAAAAGGAAATGAGGCATCTATTAAATCAAGCTGACCTTATTGCTGTGATGCACTGCAAACTCGACACTTTCTGCGAGCATATGAACGAACGCGAATACGTAGATGCCGAGACAATCCTTTTGGAGATGGACGGGGTATTAGCTCTGCTCGGAGGGTGCGTAGAACGCGCACGAGCCAACCGAGCAGAGTCAAGACTCAAATACGCACTAAAAAGGCTTAATGATTCTTGGCATCAAGACCAAGGCGGCCACCAAGGTCATTGATGATGTCATACAAGGCTTTCACGTTGTTTTCTATGGCATCCCTAGCCTCTTTTGAGGGTTCGTTGCTAGTGATCTCGGCCTTCTGTAGCGAGATCGTTCCCGAAGCAACCATAGCGAGAATCGCGTCTCTTGTGAAGGCATAGAAACCAGGGAATTCGTTCTCAGCCGAAAAAGTGTTTTTGTCAGACATAAAAACCTCCTAAAAGATGATTGAGATTTGCGGGTTTTTCCACTTGCTACCGCACCTCAATCATCTCACAGGAGACAAAGAAACTAAAAACAAGGAGTTGTTAAATGGAAAGCAATCTCGTGCTTCCGCAGGAAAAAGCGATCAGTGTCCTGCAATCGAGCTTATATCCGGGTGCGTCAACAGAATCCGTCCTGATGGTTCTGGACTACTGCAAGGCGCGAAAGCTTGATCCGTTCTTGAAGCCCGTACACATTGTCCCGATGTGGGACTCCAAGTCGAAGACAATGCGCGACGTCGTCATGCCCGGCTTGAATCTGTATCGCACACAGGCAGCAGAATCCGGACAGCTTGCCGGCATTTCCGAGCCTGTCTTCGGAGAGATGGAGGACTTTAATTTCGGCGGTTTCAAGATGCGTGCACCGGCTTTCTGCAAAGTCACAGTGAGTCGTCTGATGCCGAACGGGAGCGTTGCCATTTTTACGGCCGTTGAGTTTATGGAAGAGGCCATCAGCGTGTCGAAAGAAGGCGTGCCAACACCGATGTGGAAGAAGCGTCCGCGCGGAATGCTCGCTAAGACGGCCGAATCCCAAGCTCTGCGAAAGGCGTTCCCTGACATTAATTCAGCCGAAACAGCTGAGGAAATGGACGGCAAGAGCTACTTTGACGAGCAGACGGAAACACGTGCCGTCACAAGCGAAATTGCCCTCAAAGCCCTTGACTGCGCCAAGCAGGGCACAGCTGCTTACACGGACTTTTGGAAATCAATTAGCGCCCAAGAGCGCAAAGAAATTCGCGCAGCTTATCCGCAGGGACTAAATGAAATCGCAAAGGCAGCCGACGCAAAGTCTCAGGCTGAAATCATTGAAGAGGCTCAGTAAATGGAACAACTCACGGCAGAATGGTTTGAAGCGCGCCTAGGAAAGCTAACCGGATCACGCGCTGACACAGCTTTCAAAACGTACAAATCCGGTCCGAACAAAGGAAAGCCCACTGAAGAAGCTCAAAAGATTATGCTCGAAATCGCCTTTGAGCGTCTGACAGGGAACGGCATTAACCACTTTGAGTCGCAGGCCATGGCCTGGGGCACTGAGCATGAGGCCGACGCAAGAGCCGAATACGAAGACACAACCGGAAATCTTGTGACGCAGGTCGGTTTCATTGATCACCCGGAAATCAACAACTTCGGCGCATCTCCGGACGGGCTTGTCGGAGACGACGGCTTACTTGAAATCAAGTGCCCGAGTGAATTGACACATTTAAAGCGCGTTCTAACGGGCGAAGTTCCGCCCGAGTACAAGACGCAAATGATTGTCCAGCTCATCTGTACAGGTCGGAAATGGTGCGATTACGTCGATTATGACCCGCGACTCAGCGTTCGCCCGCTGATGATTGTGCGATTTGAGCCGACAGAAGAAGAGCGTAAAGACGTTGAAGAGAAAGCAAAAACGTTCTTGTCTTACGTCGACAAGCTGGTTAATGATCTTAAATCAGGCCCTATTTTGGAGATATACAGATGAGAAAGAGAAAACCGGTAAAGCCAACCGTCGGCGTTCTAATGATTGACGTGAAGCAAGTCGCTGCGCGTTGCGGACTTGGTGTAAGCACAGTCTGGAAGCTCGCGTCAAAAAACTCTCAGGGCTTCCCCTCTCCTGTCGTCATCAACGCCAGATGCAAACGCTGGCGGACGGCCGACATCGAGAGCTGGGTAAAAGGACTCGCGTAAAGGATAAGCAGAGACCCCTCCGAAGAGGGACTTCGTAAAACACAACATCTTGTGCACTTGTTACATTCAGTTACATTCGTCTTCTTGTAACTGTCTGATTTAGACAGTTTTTTTTTAAAACTGTCCAAAAAGTCAGTTTTTAATCTACACAATATTTAGTGTATCCTTTTTAGCGTCGTTTCTCTAGGCAATCTCGTCTTTTCTAAAGATTCCATCACCCGCTTTGCTTCTGAGCGAAGATAGTCAAGCCGCTCTTTTGGCGTTTTTCCTTGTCGAATCAACAAGGCATTCTGGGACTCTAGATGATTTAGAACAATTAGCTGTTCAATTGATGCGTTATCTCTGATATTTCCTTTTTGATTCTGTGCACTGGCTTTCCACCTAGCAGCAGTAGTTCCAAATACGGCTAAGTTTAGAATATCCGCCTCGGTTGCATACACAAGCTGAGACTCCTGTTTAGATGCGTCATCATCGACTAAACATTCTTTCACTGCATCCGTATGAACACGGTAAGCTGATTTTGTCAGCAGCCTTTGCACTCCCCAATCCAACGCTTCATCTCGCCGTTCTAACTCGGCCCTTTTATATCTTTTAAACTCAGTGAAAACGTACAACTTAAATGGAGCGCTTATCCAAGCGGCGAACTCAAGGGCTATGTCAATGTGCGCATAAGTGCCGCCATTCTTTCCAGATTTTGCAACAATCCCAATCGCACCTGTTTCGGAAGCCCACTTCCGTATTGGCAATCTAAATCGATTCAATCCTGCCGCGGACATAATGTCAGCAAAGGCGTTCTCGTTAAAGGCTGGATTGTTTACCTTTTCCCAAACCCCTAAAAATTCGAGAGTGTTTTTGTTTCTTAGCCAACTAGTTATTAAATCCGAACCTCCCTGACTTTCCGCAAGCTCGGTGATATTTATAAAGTCACCCGTGCCTGGCTTTTCATAGATTTTTGTATTCAAGGACGGGATTATTGAAATTTCGTTTGCCATTTGTTTTGCCTCAGTCAATCATCTCTGCAATTTGTTTAGCTCTCTAGAAAGCCCTCTACGCTACAACAGCTCTCGTCGTAGCAATGACTTTGTCTTTATATCTCACCACATCAGCAGTTACGAACTTTTCTATTGCGCGGATGTATCGTTCCATGTAGTCAAAGTCAATTTCGCCATTTGAAGAGACAGGTAGGCTGATTTCAATGTCTTTCAACTTGTTCCAAGTTGCCATATTGTTGTAAGAGAACAAATCAGACAGACGGGAAAGCATTCCAACAAGATATGTACCAATTTGGCGATTCTTGATGACTTCCCCTGATAGTGAAAAAACATGATTATGGGTAGCCATCTTGTATTCATAATCTCGATAGTAGGCATTTCCCCAAAAATCAATCGTGATTGTATTTGAAGGAAATACTTTTGCTTTCCGATCCGTTCTGCCTTTAATGCCTCGATTGTCAACCCCGCTGTTCACTAGGAATTGCCCCTTTCCGTTTAAGTCTTTCTGTTGAAGATCGACATCTCCTGTAGAGGATGTAAAAAGGAATCCTAGTGCAAACTTCTTAAACGTCACCTGCCCATTTTTGCTATTAACTCCCAAAGCATCTGCTTCGTAAGATGTTGATTTTCTAGAGAGAGAGAGAGCACTTCTTTGTCTTCTTCCGTCAGTTCATAATCATTAAGTCCTGTAGCTTTCAAATAGGCATCCAACTCCGCGATGCGGTCTTGCTCCAACTCCGCGATGCGGTCTTGCTCCAACTCCGCGATGCGGTCTTGCTCCAACTCCGCGATGCGGTCTTGCTCCAACTCCGCGATGCGGTCTTGCATGTACTCGAAATCTGGATTGCCTTTATCGTCAATTGGAAGTTCAACTGACTCTAATCTCATCTTGTCAATTGTCCACTTGTTTGAATAACTATACTTTGCGGCGAGCTTCTTAATAACCGCCATAAAGTACAGTTTTATTTCAGGTTTCATGTCGCATTTTGGATACCAAACATTGACATCATCGGACGCCCAAAAAATCTTATCTTGAAGAAAGACTTCCCCAACGGAGCCGTTATAGCTGACGGTTATTGTTCCGCTATCATGCAGATGTGTTGTGTTTCCAATATAGGCGGTTATGCCGTTATTTGTTGCTGAAGACCCGACAAAAGGAATGTTTCCCGGAGTCATGTCTGCTTTTGTCAGGCGCTTCCCTTTTTTTATTTCGAAGAAAACAGCAACAGGGAACAACTTATTTCTCTTCATAGTTGCTCTCCTCCCTCGCCTTTCAGAATTGCACTAACTTTCCAAGCGAGGTAATCCGCTACTGTCTTTTTAAAGTCTTCTTCTGTCGGAGTGATATCTATCTTTCTATGCTGATTGAACGTCCAGTCATTGCCTGCGAGTGAAATTGTATCTTTAATGACAAGTCCGTTAGCCTCCGTGTAGTACACAGTCTTTGGTTTCTTACCAAGGCAAATGGCACAAATTTCATCGTATCTTGCAATGGCGTTATCAGTATCTCTTAGATTAACGTTTTGAGCTGATTTTCTGCGATTTTGGCGTGAATACCCATCTACACTGAAATCAATGAATGTCACCATGTCATCGGTCTCATGAGGACGATTAACCTTGAATAAAAAGATGGCTGTTTGGACGGACGATTTGCCATTAAAGAGGTCATTGGGCATATGAATACTAGCCAGCAATGTGTTTTGCTTGAGAATTCTCTTCGCGTAAACGTCGCCCTGGCCGCTTCCCGCGTTTTCCTGGATTAAGACGGCTCCATAGCCTTTTGTCATGCGTGACAATGCTTCTTCAACAAAGATGAGTCCTTTCCCTGGAGCCGAGTATGGCGGATTTAGCAGAAAAACGTTAGCAGGAAAAGAGTCTTTATGCTCTTCTATGAACTTCGGGCCTTCTTTATGCGAATCACCGCAAATACATTGTGATGAACCGTCTCCCATAAGAATCATGTTCAGAATGGCAAGGAGGTAAATGTTCCCTAAGATTTCAATTCCCAGCAGCTGAGTCCGCTTAATTCTGTCTATCTTTTCCTCTAGCGCCTGTTCATCTTTGATACGCGCTTTTGCGTCATCAACCATAATCTCCATGGCAGAAACTAAAAATCCGGACGATCCCATGCAGGTATCCCACACAAAAGAGTTCTTGTTCGTCTGCGTGATTCTTGCCATTAGACTTGTCACAAAACGGGGAGTCAAAACAACATCATTGAGTTTGTCGTTTTCAATCTGAACCCAATCGTTCAGACTGTTAAGAATCTTTCCCGTGAAATCGAGGTGAACCGCCCCTTCAAGAAGCGGGAGCACATTTTCTTTCACTTGCTTATATATGGACTTAATGACGCTTTCCCCGTTCACCGGTTTCCAAATGTCCTTTTTATCAAAGACTGGCCTAAGATAGTTCAGCACCATATCAACCTTGTCTTTCGAGCATTTCTTCTTTCGAAGGAAAGACTCTGTTCTCCTCAAGATGATTTGGCCGTCATTGTCGTTCTCGTCATCATTGCTATAAAGGCTAGAAGCATCTAACTCCCTCACTCCCGCCGTCGATAGTCCTGCCATGATGAGACCACAGAACAGATATAGCTTTTCATTAGTACCAAGCAACGCTTTGATGCTTTGGTCTTCGTAAATCTTTTGGTGTATATCCTTGATGCTTTTCTCTAGCAAATCCTCTTTATTGCGCTTGAGTCTCTCTCTTTCGGCTTCTGTTAAAGAAAGCCTGTCCAATTCAGCATAGAACTTGTCGATGTTTGTGTTTTTCATTTGGACAAAATCAAACCCGACAATTTCCTTCGGTACGCTACCGTTCTTCTTAGAAACGTAATACGCTTTTATTTCGGCGTCTTTAACTTTCCCATTTTCGAGAGTCGAACCATTAACGCCGATAATGATTACTTCGTTGTATGTTCCTTCTCTCAAAATGGCCAAGCCGTAATGCAAAGCTCCATTAACAGCAAACTGCTGTACAGCTCTGTTCGGATTCTTGCCATCACTCTTTAGCTCAATCGTTTTTTCTTTCGTTAGTTTTTCAAGTTTCCCTTTCGACCCCTTGGCTTCCACCATCACGGGAATGTCTCTGCGTGATTTGTTTTGCAAGAGAATTTGAATATCAGGGTAATTCATCCCCTGCCCACCTGATTTGGAATCTGAATCGCTCAAAGCTCTTGCTATAGAACTATTGATTTTTTCTGTTTTAGCAAAATGTCTGATTCCCCATCCGTCTAGGATTGCTTTGAAATAATCCTCTACTTTCTCTTCAATGCTTGCCATTTTTACTCCAATCTCTCTGCGATTTGCGCTGCCGTTTGACGATAATAGCGCATCAACATTTCTTGTTCTTTGCGCCTTTATCTGTCTTTACCAAAGAAAAGCAGTACTTCCCCCAGGCATCATAGACCTCACGCATATCGCCAAGGGCTTGTTCCCGGTCATAAGCACATTGGTAGCTCTCGTTTCTGTGATCTAGGCAACTTTCTCGCAGGTCTCTGGAGAACTCTTTGTGTCCGTACCCCTTGGCATCCTTGGCCCATGTGTTAAAGGTTGCTCTGGCACAACCGTGCAGCGTCACTATGCGAGGCTTTCCGGTCTTAGCGTGGGCTTGGTCCGGGTCAATCCAGCCAATGCCGTCAATCTCGCGCTGCTTGTCGTGCATTCGCTTAATCAGAGCGCGCACGGCGTCACGCGTAAACGGCGACGTGTGCCCGCGATTGATGTTCGGGAATATGTAGTCTTCCTCGCAGTCTTCAATACGAGGAGCGGAGCACAGCAGGTCGCGCGCCTGCTTGCAAAGAGGCGTCTTACGGTCAAAAGGTATCTTGTTCCCCTTAACCTTCATGCGCTCGCGAGGAATGACATGCGACCAATTTCCCTCTTCGTCTTGTTGTATTTCGCTCCAGCGCGCCTCTCTTGCTGTTGAGTTGCGAGCCGAGGTCAAGATGGCAAAGGCAAGGCAGCGCGCTGTCTGGCTAATCGGCACAAGCTTCATAAGCTCAGCAAAGAAGGCCGGAAGCCTCTTCGGAGGAAGGGCAGGCTCGTGACCGCCGTCGGCACGACGAAGCGGGAGCAGATCGCCCAGGCGTCCGTCTTTAACCTGGCAGGGATTAATCATCGGGGCAATGACCCCAGAGCGAATTGCCCAATCAATGGCCTGCCGCGCGTCAGACAGAAGTCTTTCAGGAGTATCGACCATCGAGCACCACTTCTCGCCCAACGCCTCGGCAAACATTTCGGCTTTTAGATCCTCGACAGGGCACGTTCTAATGCTCTCCGGAACATGATTCTTAAAGAATCCATCCCAAACTTCGGTCTTAGTCTTGCACGTATTGCTCCATCGCCCGCGCTTTTCGTTGAAATCAATCCATTTCCGGATGAGTGCCTCGAACGTGAGCCTTTCATCGGGACTTTTTGAGCGCATCAGCAAAAGCTTGCGTTCTTTTTCTTCGGCAGCGGGGTCTATGCCGGCATTAATCTTCCTCTTCCATTCTCCAGCCTTGGCGAAAGCTTCGCTCAGCGACATCTCAGGATATTTGCCAAGGGAAAAGACACGGTTCACTTCCCTGTCTCGCAAAATGAAATACTTCGCGAGCTTTCCTCCGCTCAGTTTAACGACCTGAACAAAGAGCCCAGGCACAATTCCGCAAGCCGTTGTCTTTTGCAGGCCACGAAGCCTTTTATCGGTCATAGGAACGACAGCACGCATACCCCCCCCCTAATGCATTGATAAACAAGGGAAAAAGTGCGTGCAACTCAGGGGAAGCAAAAGCCGGTTTTTACCCCAATCTCTCGGACCCAATTAACCCATTGAAACAAAAGAAAATTTTTGCTCTATGGTATAAAGAAAAAGGGCGTTTTTTGATCCCTGTTTGCACGAAACGTTTCCGTTTATACCATAGTTTGTACCAAAGGGCGCGAGCTTTGGACGGGTTTATATAGAAGAATAAAGACGCTGACAAGACACCGAACGCCGCTGAAAGCCTTTGTTTATGCGGGTCTCGGAGAATAAGACACAAAAAAATAAGGTAACTTTCGTTACCTTATATCTGTAAAATGGTCGGGGCGGCGGGATTCGAACTCGCGACCCCTTGCACCCCATGCAAGTGCGCTACCAGGCTGCGCTACGCCCCGACTCAGAGCGCGCATTCTATCGTGCACACCCTGTTTTTTCAAGAGTTCAAGATTAATTGTTTTGCCCTATTTGTCGCCGAAAACCTCGATGCGCAAGGCTTCGAGATCTTTGACGGCCTGTTCAATGAGTTGCGCCAATCGCCTGTTCTTTTCCTGTTCGCATCCGAGACTCGTCGTTAGGTCCGACATCCGTGCAGCGCATTCACTACGGACGGCAGAAAACTCGGCATTCTGGTCGGTCAGGCGATTCTCAAAGCGATTCTTTTGTGCGCTGATGGCTTCCTCCAGGTGTTTCAAGCCTCCTTGCATCAAGTCGGAAAAACTCCCTTGCTCCGGCATGTCGCTTGTCTTGGGCGGCACGGCAAAAATCGGCGCCGTCGGCGTCGGGGGCTCTTTGTCAGGGCCCTCGGCCTTAACGGTGATAGCCGGAGCGCTCGGAGCTTCTTGCTCGGCAACACGAGGCGTGCCTTTTTCTTGCTCGGCAATTTCGCGCACGGCCTCCTGTACGGTCATGCACCGCGTATACAAGCACTTTTTCACCCGAGCGATGAGCTTTAAATCATCCTCGGAAAATGCCGTCTTTAGGTGGCCGTTTTCATCCTTTAACCGGCGAAAGAAATCTGACCAGTACACGAGAACGTGTTCGGGCACCTCGCACCGAGCACAGACTTCGGACAACGTGTAGACATCCTGTAAAACGTGACTGTCTTGAATGTTCATAGTCAGATGTCCCGTTGCTATGAGGCGTCTTTCTTGTTCTCGTACTCGGACACGGCATCACGCAAGTGCGGCGAAGGAATAAACGTGACGACGCGACGAGCACAAATCTCATGGGACTCTCCGGTCTTGGGATTGCGTCCCGGACGCGCCGACTTATCGCGCGTTGAGAACGTACCGAAATTGGCGATCTTCACATCGCGCCCCCTTAAAAGCGCCTGTTCGATTTCCCTGAAAATGACCTCAATGATCGTGAGTGCTTCCGCACGAGAAATTTCCATCCGATCGGAAAGGATGTCGATAAAGTGAACTTTCGACAAGGTCGCCGCGTTCATCTTCCCGTCGGGAAACTCGCGCTGAAAAAAGTTCCTCAAATATTCGTTGTCCATAGTCTGCCGCTTACCGTGTTCTTTCAAAACCATTTACCACGTCTGGCATGATATCCGCTTTTCCTCTTTGAAAACAAGGAAAAGAAGAAAGATCCGCATGAGGGACCGAGGCCGGTCAAAAATGCGGATCTAACGAAGCGTCTTTTCTCTAGGCTCTTAAAGTAATTCCTAAAGCACTCAGGACCTGTAAAAGCTTCTTTTGCGTGCGCTCGGCTGCCTCTTCCGTTAAGGCCTCATCGCCGTGAGAGACCAAAGTCAGGTGAAATGCCATGCTCTTGACATCGGTCTCGTTTTTAGGCTTATACAGGTCGAAAAGCTTAAAGTCTTCGATGGCAGCGCCGGCTTTTTCCTTCTTTAAGGCCGCAACGGCGTCGAAAATTTGCTGGGCCGTCACCGCATTGGGGACAACCAGCGAGAAATCGCGCTCAATGGGCTGGAACTTCGTGACAGCCTTGGGACTCGGGACAGGCGTCACAAGGATGTCAGCCACGTCCACTTCAAAGACAACCGGAGCCTTCGCAAGCCCATACTCCTGACAAAGACGCGGATGCAGTTCGCCGATAAAGCCGACGGGTTTTCCATTCACAACCACACGAGCGGAGCGCCCGGGATGTAACGCCGTATGACGTTCGGGCTCGAACGTGGCTTTGAGCGGAAAAAGAAGTCGCTCCAAATCCCCCTTGACATCGAAAAAGTCCACGTCACGAGCCGCTTCTCCCCAGGCATTGTCATGGGCATCGCCGTAGGCAAGCGCTGCAATATGTAAAGGCTGACACACCCCCTTGACGGACCAGGGACCGTCCTCGACGCTCGAATCGGGGTAAAAGACGCGCCCGAGCTCGAAAATGCGAACGTTTTGTGCTTTACGGTTCAAGTTGTAGCGCAAAATATCCACAAGACCAGCGACAAGTTGCGTGCGCATCACCGACAGGTGACTTGCAATCGGATTTAAAAGCCGAATCGGCGTATCGTTTCCGGCAAAGTCTTTTTCCCACTTTTCCTCAATGAACGAAAAGTTCACGAGTTCCTGATACCCGCGATTGACAAGTTCATAACGCAAATCATGGTTCGTGCGAACCCCTTCCTTGTGTGAGAGCATCGTTGCGCGAGCCACCGGTTCGCGGTCCGGAAGCTTTTCATAGCCGTAAAGACGCGCCACTTCCTCGATTAAGTCTTCTTCAATCTCGATATCGAAGCGATACGTCGGGGACTTGATGAGGAAATCTGCCCCGTCACGCGTAAATTCAAACCCCAGGCGCGTGAACGCTTCGGCCATAAAGTCATCGGAAATCTTGATTCCGACGACCTTGCGGCACCTATCGGGGCGCATACGCACGACCGAGCGCTTGGGAAGGTTGACGATTTGATCATCCACGGGGCCGATTTTCGTCTCCGGCGTTCCGCAAATCTCAAGGACTAAGCGTGTGGCATATTCCATGTGCTCGATGTGACTTCCGAAATCCACACCGCGCTCGAAGCGATGCGCCGCATCGGTCGAAAAATTCAAACGACGGCAACGGCCCTGGATTTTTTCCGGGAACCAGAAGGCTGCCTCGATAAATAGGTCGGTCGTCGTATCGCTGATGGCGCTAGACTCACCGCCCATGATGCCGGCCAAACCCAATGCGCCTTTTTCATCAGCCACAACGCCGTAGTACTCGTCAAGCTCGGGTTTTTGACCGTTCAAAAGCTCCAAGGGCTCTCCTTTTTGCGCCCAGCGCACCGTTAGGTCTCCGGTGATTTTCGCCAAGTCGTAAAAATGCGACGGGCGTCCGAGCTCGAGCATGATGTAGTTGGAAATATCCACCAAGGCGGAAATCGACCGTTGTCCGGACCGCTCCAAGCGCTCTTTCATCCACTCGGGCGTGGGCGCCTTGGGATTCAATCCGCGAATCACGCGACCTGTAAAGCGCCCGCACAGTTCGGGGGCCTTAATATGCACGGGCTTGACGCACGAGCACGTAGCAGGAACCGCTGTCATGTCGGGCTTGGCCAGCGGCGCACCGGTCACGGCATGCAAATCCCGACCGACACCGATTACTGAAAGCGCGTCACCGCGGTTGGGTGTTAACTTAATTTCAATGCGCTTTTCATCCAAACGTTCGGCTTTGCGAATATCTTGACCGATCGGGGCGTCTTCATTTAAAACCCAAAGCCCCGAATGATCCTCGGAAACCCCGAGTTCGCGCGCCGAACAGAGCATACCGAAACTTTCCACCCCGCGCATCTTGGCCTTTTTGATGGTAAAGCCACCGGGTAAAATCGCGCCGATTTTGGCGCACGGCACCTTAATGCCGGCCTTGGCATTGGGTGCTCCGCAGACAATCTGCAAGGGAGAGGCCTCTCCGACGTCGACCGTGCACACGTGCAGGTGGTCGGAATTTTCATGATTGACACACGTTAAGATTTTTCCGACGACAACCCCGGTAAAGGGCGGCGCAATCGTCGTCATTTGCTCGACTTCGAGACCGGCCATGGTCAGGGTCTCGGTTAACTCTTCACTCGTCAAATCCGGATTGATGTAGTGGCGCAGCCACTCTTCAGAAAATAACATCACTGAACCCCTAACCTAAACTTAACTGAATTGAGAAAGGAACCGCAAATCGCCTTCGAAGAAAAGGCGCAAATCGTCCACACCGTAGCGGAGCATGGTCAGGCGCTCCAAGCCCGAGCCGAAAGCAAAACCGATATAGCGTTCCGGATCTAAACCGTAGTTACGCACCACATTGGGGTGAACTTCCCCGGCACCGGAAATCTCGAGCCAACGCCCTTTTTTCGGGCCCGTTGTGAAGGCCATGTCCACTTCCACCGACGGTTCTGTGAACGGGAAATAACTCGGTCGGAAACGAACGATTAAATCCTCGGTTTCAAAAAAGCGCCGTAAGAATTCGGAGTACACCCCTTTTAAATCCGTAAAGGAAATGTTTTCATCCATCCAAAGGCCTTCGACCTGATGAAACATCGGCGAATGCGTTGCATCCGAGTCCACGCGATACGTGCGTCCCGGCGCAATGACCTTAATGGGCGGCGTATGCGTACGGGCATAGCGCACCTGCATGGGAGATGTGTGAGGACGCAGCGGAAGCGCCAATCCCGTCGAATCCTTGCGGTCGACATAAAACGTGTCTTGCATGGAACGCGCCGGGTGATTGGGGGGATTATTTAACGCCGTAAAGCTAAACCAATCGCTTTCGATTTCAGGACCGTCGGCCACGTCAAACCCGATGGAGCGGAAAATTTCCTCAATCCGAATCCACGTGCGAATCACAGGGTGCAGAGCACCTTTAGGAATCTCACGTCCCGGAAGCGTCACATCGACAGCTTCGGCCGCCAAGCGCTTTTCCATCTTCGCATTGGCAAGCGCTTCACGGCGCGCATTTAACGCCGCTTCAACGACCGTCTTAGCCGCATTGATTTGCTGCCCGCGTTCACGACGCTCCTGAGGCGGCAGTTTCCCGAGTTCTTTCATCAGAGCAGTGATGGCACCGCTCTTTCCGATATAACGCGCCTTGGCGTCTTCGAGGGCGGCACTCTGGTCGGCCGCCGCAAAATCGGCCTTGGCCGATTCAATCAGTTCACGGAGTTCTTGCATTTTCAATCCACGCGGACTCAAATATATTTCAGTTCGGTAAAACCGTACAAAAACAAAAAAGGGTTCGGGCAAGACGCTGTTCGCGTACTTGTGCCAAACCCTTTTCATTGGAAGGCGCCACTCTTTAAAAGAACGCCTTCGGGATAAGACTGCGCTTTAGCCGAGCGCGGCCTTGGCCTGAGCGACAAGAGCGGCGAACCCGTTCTTGTCAAACACGGCCATATCCGCCAAGACCTTGCGGTCAAGCGCCACATCGGCCTTCTTCAAGCCGTTCATGAAACGGCTGTATGTCAGACCGTTAACACGCGTTGCAGCGTTAATACGCGCAATCCATAAGCGACGGAACACGTGTTTCTTGTCACGGCGATCGCGGTAGGCGTACTGACCGGCACGCATCACCGCCTGCTTGGCGACACGGAACACATTATTACGACGCAGACGATAGCCCTTGGCAAGAGCAATAATCTTCTTATGACGGGCACGAGCCGTCACACCACGCTTAACTCGAGGCATTGTTCTCCCTCCCTTTCTTTACGCGTAAGGCAACATACGATGAATCGACTTGCTGTCGGACTCGTGGATAGTCAGCATTCCACGAAGATGACGCTTGTTCTTGGTCGTACGATGGGTGAGAATGTGACGCTTTGTGGCGTGCGCACGTTTGATGGAGCCGCCCGAGCGAACCTTAAAGCGCTTGCTCGCGGCTTTCTTTGTCTTCATCTTCGGCATTTTGCCGTTCCTTCTTAAATCATCGGAACTCCAGGCGGCCTACGTTTAACGTGGGCTCTTTTTTAGCCCGCCCCGACTTGTTCTGGGCATCAAGGGACACAAAAGAACGCCCCTTGGCGCCGGAAGGCGAGGATTATATCCCGATTCACGCGAAATTTCCCAAAAAAACAGCACAAATCGATTCTTCCATCCGCTTTTGCTGTTTTACGGATGGTGATGCGCGTGTTTACTCGGAATACTCGAGAGAATTCCGGCACCGAAGATAAGAGCCATTCCGATTAGGGCATCGACCGTGAGGGACTCGCCGAAAAGCAACACACTTAAAAGCTCGGCCATCGGAATGGTCGAAAAGTGAAAGCATGCGGTAATCAGGAGATTTCCTTTGGCATAGGCCTGCGTCATCGTCAGTTGCGCCGACGTTGAACATATGCCGACCCCGAGAAGCATGACCCATAAAAGTGTCCCGTGCGAGTGAAATCCACCCTCAACGACAAAGACACCCGCAAGGCCCCAGAGCGTGCTCACGAGCATGAAGTAAAAGACGATGCGGGCCGAGGGTTCCCCGAGGCTACCGAGCTTTTGCACGGTCATAAAGATAAAAGGCGCCAAGACTCCGGCGACAAGGGCCGTTAAAGCCCACGTGAGGGTATCGGAACTTACGGTCGGATGCATCATGATGCAGATACCGACAAAGCCCAAAAGAACGGAGGAAACCAACAACCACGGCACGCGCTTTCCGATTTTCAGATACAGACCGATCGTGGCCAGGGCAATAAAAATCGGCCCCGAATAGCTTAACGTCACAGCCGTGCCGAGCGGCAAATGTGCCGTTGCTGCAAACCAACTGGTAAAGGCCACGGCACCGCAAATCGAACGAAACACGTGCTTTCCCGGATAGCGCGTCTTAAAGGAGATTTTCTCCATGCGCATCACGACGGAAATGAAGATGAGCGTTAAAAAGGCGCGAAAGAAAACAATCTCAAAGATCCCGGCCTCCAGAGAGCATTGCTTAACGAGGGCGGACATGCAGGCAAAGAAAAATGCCGCTACCAACATCCAAAGAGACTGAAGCATATGAGGCAACCAAAAACAAATCGACCGCCCGCCTCTAGGTCGGTTCGCTAAGGTGCAAACTACCTTCAAGCCAGGGGCAGTGCTTGGCAATGCAATCGTGATAGAGGGTCTCGACTTGCCGACGCGAAACCTGTGCCATTTTATCGATGATTCCTTTGTATGTCTCTTCGTTTCGACCGAGCACGTACACATCACGCCGGGCAACGGGCTCTGGCATCGGAAGGATTCTTAAATTGCGATATCGGGAAGTTTTAAACGGAATAAAAATCGGCGTGACGATGCCCCAGCCGAGCCCATACTCCACAAAATCAAAGAACGGATCGACGTCGTCACTGACGATACTTTCGACAAATTCGATGGCCTGCTTTTGAAAATACAGCCGTTCGAACTCGCCGTTGGAAGAGCGTGTGGAAAAGCCGATTTTCGGTAGTCCGCAAAACCGCAAATTCTCCCAAGTCGGATGCTCGGGAATCGACGCGGATGCAGGAACGACAAGAACATTGGGTTCCGAAAAAAGGAATCGTCGGTAGACGTCTTTGCAATCGAAAAAAGGTTGCGAACTTAAAAAAGCATCGAGCTCATTGCGTTCGAACTCGGACAAGAGTTTTCCGCTTGTGCCGTGTCGCAACTCAATCCGAGAGGCACAATCAGAAAGCTCCTTAATCAACGGGGCATCTAAGTCGTGTTCCAAACTTGTGATGCATCCGAGGCGGAGAAGGACTTTTTTGTGCCCGCGTTGCATGACAGCCAGAAGACGGGCATCGACAACATCGATTTGCTTACGGATAAGGTCTTGCAAAAGCTGTCCCTCGGACGTCAGCTTCAACGGCCGAACGTTGCGATCGATTAGCGAAATACCCAACTTCTTTTCCAGCGACAGGACGCGCCGTGAGATATTGGACTGGCTCACTCCGAGCGCCTTTCCGGCCTCCGAAAAACTACGCGTCTTGCACACCATATCGAAGGCAAGAATCTGGGGCTGGAAAAAATCGCAATGAACGTGTTTGGGCTTTTCCTGCATTCCTCCCTCCCGTTATGGGAAAGCGCCTGCCCTCGAAAAATCGAAGCAGGCGCGCAGTGTGCGAAAAAAGTTGTTGCAGGTCTAAAAAACAATACCGGCAAAAACAAAACCGAATATTACAGAAACAACGGTTACGACGAGTCCGGGCAACATAGTCGAATGGTTCAGAATCCACGAGCCGACATTCATCGTTCCTGTCGAATCAATGGCAACACTGGCAAGAATATTCGGATGAATCGGCAAAAACCACGTGCAACAAACAGCCGGCGCCATCGCCACAAGGTAGTGCGGATCGATTCCCAAAGCAACGCCGAGGGGCATTAAAGCGGCCGTTGTGGCGCCCTGGCTTTCCAAAATCGCACTGCCCAAAACAAGAACAACGGCAAAAAGCCACGGATAGGTGCGCAAGACATCCCCGAAAAGTGAGATTAATTCGCCTTTGTGAGCTGCAAAGAACGTGTCCGTCATAAAGCAGACACCGAAAACAACCATCACGGCAACCACCCCACCGTTAAAGACAGAAGATTTTGTCAGGTTAGCCGGCTTAATTTTGCACGCAAAGATAATCAGAGCACTTGCGGCAAGCGTGACAACCTCAATGAGATTGACCGTCGAAAGAGCAATCGATTTTCCGTTGACCGTCCAATGCGGCAGCAATCCCTTAAACGACCCTAAAAGCAAAATGAGTGCCACGGCCGAACCGAAAATACCGACGGCAAGCTTTGCCTCTCGAGTCGGAACGTAGTTCGTACCGGCTTTAAGAGGTGCAATTTCCCCGGCCTTCAAGCGCCTGAGATATTCCGGGTCTTCCAAGAGTTCTTTTCCGCGCTTATAAACACAAAGGCTTCCGGCAAGAACGCCAATCAGAATAGCCGGAATCAGCACCATCATCATCGGTCCGAAATTAATTCCCTGCGTACCGAGAATACCGATCATACCGGCCGTTGCCGCCGACATGGGACTGGCGGCAATTCCGAAGGCCGATGCCGCGCAGGTTGCCGATAAAGGACGCTCGGGTCGCACGTTGGCTCCGCGCGAGACTTCGGCAATCACAGGAATTAGAGCCATGGCGATAAAGGCTGTTCCCGTGAAGATTACAAAACACAAAACAACAAGCGGCGCCAGAACGGTCACGTGGTTCGGATTTTTCCGAAGGATCTTTTCGGCGATGCTCACCAAATAATCCAAACCGCCCGAACACTGCAAGATTCCGGCAAGCGACGTGACCGCCAAGATAATAAGCATGACGGTAATCGGAGGAGACGTGGGTTTTAATCCGCAAACGAAAATCAAAACAGCTAAGCCGACACCGCCCGTAAAACCGACGGTCGCGCCCCCCTTACGCGAACCAATAAGAATCGCCAAAATCACAATTAGAGCATCAAGAATCAGCATAAAAACCTCCATGAAAAGGCTTACCCTTGACCGAGCCTCCCACACCGTAAAACACGTGCCAAAAGCAAGTTGGGGAGATTTTTCCCACTTGTTTCGCATCGCTCAACCATAATGATTCTTACGGATATTTTTTATGCGTTTTGCGCATGACCATGCATGTTCAGGACCAGCAATTATCACTATGATGCGAAAATCGCATACGCGTTATGCTTACGTTGGCCGATAAATTGCCAATTATTCCTGCCCTTTTGACAATGGGACCCTCCCTTTTACTGTCTTCAAATGCATAGAGAGGATTGCAATGGAACTATTTGAAAACTACAACGCCTTAAGACACAGTCTCGGTCACAATGACATGCTTTACCGCAGAAAAGAGCTCTTTTTTCTGAATCTGGCTTACGCCAGGATGCTGCGGGAAAAGGCGCATTTAACGCAGGCTGAATACGAGACCATCGTCGGCGGTCTGAAAGCCGTCGAAAGCAAGATGACACCGCAAGACATGGATAAGGTCGAGGACGGTGACATCTGGTTTCTCGTTGAAAAAGCGCTTTCTCGGGAAATTAATCAGGACGTTGCAGCCAAACTTCATATGGGAAGAAGTCGCAATGACATGTATTTTACGCTGTATCGGATGTCCGTCCGAAAGGCCTTGGAAAAAGTCATTGAGGCAACGCTCGAGGCAACCTGCGTGCTGGAAAAAACCGCCTCGGAGAACCTGGAAACCGTCATTCCGTACTACACCTATGGGCAACCGTCGCAACCGGGAACTTGGGCACACTATCTTTTGGGCGTTCACGAGGCCCTCTTGGCGGACTTAAAGCGCCTACAAGCAGCCTTCCGAACCGTTAATTGCTCTCCGATGGGATCTGCGGCCGGAATCGGAACCTCGTTTGACATCGACAAAGAAAGCATCGCCAAACGCCTCGGATTTGACAGCGTCATCGAACACACCGGGATCAGCATCGGTGCGGTGGACTACTTCTTGGAAACCATTTCGGCCTGTGCAATTTTAAATACCACGCTTTCTCGCGTTGCCTCCGATATGGTGTTTTTTGCGAGTGCCGAGTGCAACATTCTCAATTTCAATTTCTCGGTCTGCGAATCAAGCTCAATCATGCCGCAAAAGAAAAATGCCTACGCGGCCGAGCTGATGCGTTCGGAAACGGAGCATTTCCTCGGGTACACGACAACAGCATTTTCGAGTGCTGCCTCAACAACGTTTTTCCCGACGCATGAAACGTTCTTATTCTTCGATACGTTCTGGGAGCACATTGATCGGCTCGTGTGCAACCTCGGGGTGCTATCCCTTAATATCGAGCAGTCACACATTAACAAGGAAACGGCTCTTTCCCGTACGCGGGACGGATTTACGGCGGCTACGGCCATGGCCGAGCAATTGACAAAAGAAACGGGCCTTCCCTTTACACAAACACACCACGTTGTAGGCGGCATGATTCGCACGTTGATGGAAAAAGATGCCCTTTCCGTGACAAACATGACGCCGGACCTTTTGCTCGCACAAAGTCAAAAACATTTGGGCGTGGCAATTCAACGTTCTAAAGAGCAAATCCAAGAGATGCTCGATCCGCTTCACAGCCTGACGTGCAAAGTAACGGGCGGTACCCCCAAGCCGGCCGATACACAAGCGATGTTAGAAAAAGGCGTTTCCTGCCGCACATCCATACAAGAGCAGTTCTGCCAAACGAAAGCGCGGATTCAAAGCGCTTTAGAGCATCTTGTCGCCTAAAGCCCCGGTCTAAACACCTGAGCACGCAGCAAGTCCGTCCCCTTAACTTCCTGCGTGCTCGGGAGTTCCTCGACTTTTCCACACATTCAAAGGCTTTTAGGGCCGAAAAAAGAAGGCTCCGACCTAAAAAGCCGGAGTCTTCCCTTTTATTCCTGTTTTGCGGCGGGAACCGGAGCCTGCTTTTGCACCGGTTTCTTTTTCGAGCGCGGCGCAAGAACCATAATCATCTGACGTCCCTCGAGCTTGGGCATCTGCTCAACTTGCGCGACTTCACTTAACTCTTCGCGCAAGCGATTGAGTACCTGCATGCCGATATCCTGATGGGCCATCTCACGACCGCGGTAGCGAAGTGTGATTTTCGCTTTATCTCCGTCACCCAAAAAGCGCTTGACAGCCCGAAGTTTCGTTTGGAAATCGTTTTCATCAGTCGCGGGACGGAATTTCACTTCCTTGACCTGCACGACCTTTTGTTTGGACTTGATTTCCTGCGCTCTCTTTTGTTCCTGATACCGGAACTTGCCGTAGTCCATCAGACGACACACCGGAGGCACGGCGTTCGGTGCTACCTCGACGAGGTCCACATCGGCGTCCATGGCCATTCGAATTGCCTCTGCAGTCGGAACAATGCCGATCTGCACCCCATCGACCCCGGTTAAACGAACCTGAGGTACCCGAATCTCACGATTGATCCGGTGCGTGCGTTCTTGAGCTATGTCAGTACTCCTGAAAACGATTAATCGAACCGCCTTATTACTATTGCCAGGAATCGGAATTGACTCGGTTTTTATCCAAGTCGACAACCTTGGCAATAAAGTCCTCAAGCGGCATAACACCTAAATTCTTGCCTCCGCGTGCGCGAATGCTCACCGTGCCGTCGTTCTTTTCCTTCTCGCCGACGACCGCGATAAACGGGTGCTTCTGAAGGCTAAGCTCGCGGATTTTATAATTGATTTTTTCACCGCGCAAATCCTCTGTAACGCGTAGCCCGGCTTGTTTCATCTTCGCGACAACCGTACGCGCGTAGTCAATTTGGGCATCGGTAATCGAGGCTACGGCCACCTGAACGGGGCTTAACCAAACCGGCATGGCACCGGCATAGTGCTCGATGAGCATGCCGATCCAGCGTTCCAAAGAGCCCAAAATCGCACGGTGCAACATCACGGGAACCTTACGCGTATTGTCTTCGGCGACATACTCGGCCCCTAAGCGCCCCGGCATCTGGAAGTCGACCTGAATCGTGCCGCACTGCCAAGAGCGACCGAGGCAATCTTTTAGGTGGTATTCAATCTTAGGACCGTAAAAAGCCCCTTCCCCCGGAAGGATGTCGTACGGAACATCACACGCCTTGAGGCTTTCGATGAGCGCAGCCTCTGCCTTATCCCAAGCCGAATCCTCGCCGATACGCATCGCAGGACGCGTGGCAATCTTGTAACTGATATCGGTAAAGCCGAAGGTCTTGTAGACCTCGCGCACAATGCGTGTGTAATTGACGCACTCGGAAAGAATCTGATCTTCCGAGCAGAAAATGTGTCCGTCGTCCTGCGTAAAGCCGCGCACACGCATCAGGCCGTGAAGCGAGCCGCTCGGCTCATTTCTGTGGCACTGACCGAATTCGCCGAAACGCATCGGCAAATCGCGATAGCTGCGAAGAGCCGAGTTAAAGAGCTGAATATGGCCCGGGCAGTTCATCGGCTTTAATGCGTAGTAGCGGTTTTCCGATTCCGTCGTAAACATATTGGAGCGGTACTTGGCCCAGTGCCCCGAGCGCTCCCAAAGCGAACGGTCAAGTAACTGCGGAGCCTTGACTTCCAGATAGCCGTTATCCTGGTAGATGCGACGCATAAACTGCTCGACAACCTGCCAGATGGCCCATCCCTTGGCGTGCCAGAAAATCATGCCCGGCGCCTCGTCCTGCAAATGGAATAAATCGAGTTCTTTCCCCAGGCGGCGATGGTCGCGTCGTTCGGCCTCTTCGAGCATCTTTAAGTACGCATCCTGATCGTCCTTAGTCGCCCAAGCCGTTCCGTAAATACGCTGGAGCATCTCGTTTTTGCTGTCGCCGCGCCAGTAGGCCCCGGCCACCTTCATGAGCTTGAAGACCTTCAGTTTGCCGGTACTCGGCACGTGAGGCCCGCGGCACAAATCAGTAAAGTCGCCCTGACGATATAGGGAGATGGTTTCGCCAGCCGGAATCGATTCGATGATTTCGGCCTTGTAATGCTCACCGAGCCCCTTAAAGTAAGAAATCGCTTCCTCGCGAGGCATTTCAATGCGGCTAATGGCAATATCAGCCTTCGCCAACTCGTGCATCTTCTCTTCGATGACCTTCAAGTCCTCCATCGTGAAGGCGCGCTCGAACTTAAAGTCATAATAAAACCCGTTTTCAATCGACGGTCCGATGGTCACTTCGGCACTCGGGAAGAGTTCCTTAACGGCCTGCGCCATCAGGTGCGAGGTCGAATGACGAATCACATCAAGGCCCTCGGGATCTTTGCCTGTGATGATGCAAACCGTTGCGTCCTTATCAACGCAGTGACCTAAGTCAACGAGTTTTCCATCGACCTTTCCGACAAGGGCGGCCTTAGCCAGACCGGCTCCGATGGATTCGGCAATTTGTTTGACCGTAACCGGCGCGTCGTATTCGCGCTTAGAGCCGTCCGGCAACGTAACGGTAATCATCTTGTTCTCCCGGGAAACGCTTCCCTTGAAAATATCAAAAAAAAGTGCGACCTTGCGGCCGCACCTTCAATTCGCAAAACCACCTGCCCGGCCCCTTTAGCGGAATCGGGTTGTCGTTGTTCGCTGGAACTGACAACTGTGGTTCATTTCATCTCCAAAGTCTCTTTGGTAGGCACGATTGGACTCGAACCAACGACCCCCACGATGTCAACGTGATGCTCTAACCACCTGAGCTACGTGCCTAAGAGGATGCGAAATATAGCCATTTCCAAGACGGAATGCAAGGTTTGACGCGAAGAAAAACGCTCTGGCCCTTGTTCCGAAACAAAAGAAATATGCGCCAGGCATCACCTCGTTTCCGTTTGCCGAGAAATGCGGGAACAAACGGCATTTCCGAGCGCCAGGACAAGGAGCAATCCGGAGACAACTTCAAAAACGGTACTGTACGACGTGATGTGGGCCAAAAAACCGAAAAGCGGCGGGCAAAACAAAAGCCCCGTGTACCCGATTACGGAAACAACCGACGCGGCACGCGCCGCCGAAATCGATGAAAGGTGCCCGGCAGCACCGTAAAGGAGCGGACAAATCGGTCCGATTCCCAAACCGGCAACAGCAAACCCGACAAGCGGGAAAGCAACGCCCGGTGCCGCAATCACAAGCCCCATGCCGGCGAGTCCGACAAGAACTCCGACAAAAAGAATCCGGGAGACCGCAAAAGACTGCCGAAGGGCATCGCTTGCCAGGCGACTGGCCAAGGCACACACCGTAAAAACCGCGTAGACAGCACCGGCCGCCCCCTGTCCGGCTCCTTTTTCCTCAGCCAAAAGCAGTCCGCCCCATTCTCCGCAAGCCCCTTCCGAGGCAAAAGCCAAAAAGACGAGCACGCCGTACAAAATAAGAACTCCGGGAATCGGTGTGCTTTTGGCAGAAGGCCTCACTTCCTTGGTACTCGAATCGGGCAAGGTGTATCTTACAGCCCAGAAAATCGGAAAAAGCATAGCAATGCTCGGGATAAGAAAGGTCATCCAAATCGGGATACCGAGGGCGGCAAACAGGGCCCCGACAATCGATCCGAGAGCGCCGCCGATGCCGTATCCGGCATGCAAAGTTCCGATGACAGGACGGAAAAACGTGCGCTCAATGGCAATGCCTTGCACATTCATGGCGACATCCGTGAGCCCGATACAAATTCCGATGGCAAACATCACGCCAAAGACGGCGACGAGTGCCTGGCACACAGCCAGAAAGCAAAGACTGACCAATTGAAGTACAAGCACGGTCAAAAGGAAGCGCCCCGGTTGCGTGCGGCGCATCAGGATCGGCGCCGTCATCAGTCCCAAAACCGACCCGATACCCAAAGTTAAAAGCATCAGACCCAATTGGCTCTGATTGACTTGTAGCGAGAGTTTGAAGGCCGGCAAGCGCGAGACAAAAAGGCCGTAAACAAGTCCCGGGACAAGGAAGAAAAGCAAGGCAGCCCGTCGGACAACGGAGAACGACATCCCCTCTCCTTTTCAGGCGCGGCGCGCGCTCAAAATCCCTTTTAAGTCGCGCACGGCTTTCAATGCATTTTTCAGGTGCTCGGCCGACCGAATCTCAACGGAAAAGCGCATGTGGACATCGCCCTTACTCATCATGGAATTCATGCCCGTTACGCGCAGGTTCTCTTTGACGAGCACTTCGGATATGTCTTTAATCAATCCGATTCGATCACGAGCCACAATGTAAATATCCACTGGGTAAACGGCATCTTCCGAAGTTCCCCAGCTCACGTCAATCATGCGGCTTCGCGCCACGTTTTCCAAATTGCGCACATTCGGACAATCGATGCGGTGTACGGTCACGCCTTTGCCGCGTGTAACGAATCCGACAATTTCATCGGGCGGCGCCGGGTGACAGCACCGCGCCAGTTGCGTCATCATCGAGTCCATTCCGACAACAAGGACATTGCTCTTGGATTTTCCCTTCGTGGCGCTTCGCGGAACAAATTCGGGCTCGGCACTTTCCTGTTCCGGTGCAAGAATCTGCTCGACGGCTCGCATACTGAGTTCGTCTTTGGCAATCGCGATATAAAGCGCATCGGGATTTTCAAACCCTAAGCGATCGGCAAGAAGCTCCAGTTTGGTAGCCGTTTTGCCTAAACGAGCCAACTCCTTATCGAGTCTGTCCCGTCCTAAGGCAATCTGCTCAGCCTGTTGCTGGGCATTAAACCACTGACGAACTTTGGTCCGCGCCCGAGGCGTTGCCACAAAGCCGCTCTCCGGATTAGCCCAATCGCGCGAGGGTCCTCCTTCTTTAACGGCAATGATTTCAACGGTCTGCCCGGTTTTCAGTTTCGTGTTGAGCGGCACCATCACGCCGTCGATACGCGCCCCGCGGCAGTGGTGCCCGAGTTGCGTGTGAACGTGGTAGGCAAAGTCAATCGGTGTCGAGCCCTTTTGTAATTCCAGAACCCGTCCCTGCGGCGTTAACACATAGATGTTGTCGTCAGTCGCTCCGACCGTCTCCGGACTTTCTTCCACGTCCGAATGCCAAGCAATCAGCTGTCGGAGCCAAGCAACGCGTTGCTCTTCGGCCTCCCCGCCCCTGGTCTTTTCCGAATTGCCGTTTTCCTTGTAGCGCCAGTGCGCGGCCACTCCCATTTCCGCAAATTCGTGCATTTTGTGCGTGCGAATCTGCACCTCTAATGGGCGTCCGTCTTGACGAACCACCACGGTATGAAGCGACTGGTAGCCGTTCGGTTTCGGGTTCGCAATATAGTCGTCGTATTCTTTACTGAGCGTACGACAGTTTTCCTGCACAAGACTGAGAACCTCGTAGCACTGCTCAATCGAGTCGACAATGATGCGAATCGCATCGATATCAAAGAGCTGTTCGAACTTTAAGTGCTTGCGCTGCATCTTCCGATAAATCGAATAGATGTGCTTGGGGCGTCCGCTCACATCGGCCTTAATGCCCTGCTTATCTAAAAACTTCTTAAATAGCGCAATGGCCTCATCAATCCACTTGATACGCTGCTCGTGCGTTTGCGCCAAGTGTTCGGCAATCTCGGCATATTCATTCGGATGGGTATATCGGAACGACAAGTCCTCGAGTTCCCACTTAAGTTGCCACAGGCCTAAGCGATTGGCAAGAGGCGCATAGATGGCAAGAGTTTCTTCGGCATATCCGACGGCTGCACTCGAGGGGACTTTTTCTTTCGAGAAGAATCGTAATGTTTGAACACGACTGGCAAGACGCAGTACCACAACGCGCAAATCGCGGCACATAGCAAGAAGCATTTTGCGAAGCGCTTCGGGTTGGTAAACCGCTTTAGCGTTTTTGTCCTCACTTCGGGCTCGCTCGCTCGTGACGACAAGGCGATGCATATCCTGAACAAGACGCAAAACCGACGGACCGAATTTTTTTTCAATCCATTCGTCGGCATTTTCCACATACATGTGGACACTAAATAGGTAAGCCGCTGTCAGTAGGTTATCGTCTTCATTCAGCCCCTTGAGAATGGAGGCCATTCCGTCTGAATGCGCCAGACGCGACTCCCCGGAATTGAGGAACTGCCCGGCATATAACGGTTCGACGAGGCTACGAGCCACCTGCCAATCTTTAACGGGTACAGCGGCGAAATCTTTGGATTCGGTCATGTTGATTTTTGCTTGCCTTTTCCTCGAATCGACAATTAAGCGTTAATTATCCCATTTTAACGAAAACCCCTATAAGTCCCCGCTTTCGTTACCCTCGCTTGCAAAAAAGCGGTCTCTGCGCACGGCATACGCAAAAGAGAATGTACTCAATCGCGTTTCGTCCCACACACGCAACCTGCTTTCAGGGTTAACCCGAAAAGACGGCTTTTCAAAAATTAGCTACTGTTGTTCCGTTGCTTTTGCGTAGGCAAAACAACATTGTTCCCTTTCGTTTTTCGGAGAAAAAACATGAGAAAAACCCTTGCTGTTTTCAGTGTTTCCCTTCTGTCCATTGCCGTTGCAACAGCCTCTTTTGCCGGCGCATCCCCCAAGCGCATTATGATTTACGGTGACTCGAACGCGTTCGGGTGGGCTAAAGACGCCCAAGGCACCGTCTACCGTCTTCCGTCCGACGTACGCTGGCCCGAAAAGATGGGGAGCATGCTCGGGAAAAACTACGAAGTCATCGTCGAAGCCTTAGGCGGGAGAACGACAAACATTGATTGCGGCCCGAAATCGGGACCCGGAATTGTCCCGGGAGCCGGCATGGACGGAGCGGCATACCTGCCGGCGGCTCTTGCCTCTCACATGCCGCTTGACATGGTCGTCATCTGGCTCGGCTCCAATGACCTGATGGTTCAACACAATCGCAAAGCGCTCGATATTGCCGCGGGAATCGCCCAACTCACATCGATTGTCAAAAACGGCGGCTGGCAACAACGAACCGCCTATCAAACGCCGAAAGTGATGATTGTCTGCCCCTCGAAGATTGCCGCTCAAAAAGGCAAGAACAAAGAGCGTTTTGCCGGCGCCAAAGAACGTGTCGAAGAATTGCAAGCGATTCTTCCTGACTTAGCCAAAGCGGCTCACGGATACTACTTTGACGTCAACACCGTCGTCCCGTACGCCCAAGGGCCCGATGAGATTCACTACACGTCCGAAAACCATGCCGCCATCGCCAAGGCCATGACAAGCGAAATTAAGAAAGCCTTTAAATAGTCAAAGTCTCTTGACTGCCCCGCCCAAGCGTTACAAGCGAGGCATTTTTTAAAGCGAAAAAAGCCCCGTGTTAAAAGCACAAACACGGGGCTGAACATACTGAAATAACGGAAGACTACACGCCGATTAAAAGCACCATCACAACAATGACGCCGATTGCCACGATATTGATGATAATACCGGCACGGAGCATATCGACAATACGAAGTTTGCCGGTGCCGAACACAATCGCGTTAGGCGGTGTGG
>UMHM01086258.1_pt1 | contig 56797 bp, 68 predicted proteins | sample 1965501 | NCBI WGS metagenome assembly UMHM01 (sample SAMEA4836095, study PRJEB28245) | human gut metagenome | biome: gut microbiome; material: fecal sample | place: Denmark | collected 2008
TCAATCGCATTTCCTGCGGTTGCTCATATAATATAGCATTTTCATAATTCAATGTCAACAACTTTTTAAAAATTTATATTATTTTTGACATTTTTCATTTTTTCTTGGTTTTTCAACGAAAAACCTGATTTTAAATTATAAAATACTCTTTATTTTGTCGTTTTCCTCAAACAACGAGATATATAATAACATAAGATTTTTTAAATGTAAATACTTTTTTTCTTTTTTTAAAAAAAACTTATACTACATGTACTATATGTACAACCAAAAGAAAAAATCACTAATAACTAGTGATTTTCTTGAATATTTCTAAATATTTTATAATAATATTCAATAACTTGAGTATCAAATGGAAACTCACCTGCTTTTTTCATTTCTATCAAAGATGATAATTCTTCTTTAATAATATAATTTATCTCTCTTGGGTATCGCATAAGTTTTTTATGATAATTATACTCATTTCGATCTAATATTTTAAAAGCACCATCGTTAAATACCCTTAAATCCAAATCATAATCAATATACTTTACAACATCACCATCAATAACATAAGGACTAGCAATATTGCAATAATAAAATATACCATTACTTTTTAATTGAGCAATTATATTAAACCATCTTTTTTTATAAAAGAACATTATGGCTGGTTCTTTAGTATGCCAAGTTCTTCCATCTTGTTTAGTAACTAAAACGTTTTCGTTTCCTAAAACAATAAAATCATCATTTACTTCCAACACAATAGCAGACTTCCAAGATTTATGAATCGCTCCATCGTGTTTATAGCAATGAATAACAAGTGTGTCCCCAACTTTAATGTTCATAAGACACCTCTTTCTAAAAATATTTTACCACAACATTAATAAAAATAAAATTATTTATATGTTTCAGTGTAAACCAAATAAAAAGATGTATTTTTTAAACACATCCTAATCATTATTTATAAATTATTTTTTAAATAAATTTATAGCAGTATTTAATTGCTCATTAGTATCTTTAACCTCAACATCTGGACTAATTCCAATACCATTAATAGTATTTCCTTTAGGACTTAACCAATATGCAGTTGTATATTTAACCATCGCTCCACTAGATAAAACATCTTTCTCTTGCACAGTACCTTTTCCATAAGATTTTACACCAATTATTTTTGCATCCGCACTTTCTTTCAAAGCCAATGTAAGCACTTCTGAAGCAGAAGCACTGTAATTATTAATTAGTACAGAAATCCCCTTAAAACTCCTCAAAACACCATTTTTAGCATTATATTTAGTAATTTTATTATTCTTATCTTTTAATTGATAAATTGTTTTTCCTTTAGCAACAAAATAATCGGCGATTTCATAAGCAGCACTCAAATATCCACCAGTATTATTTCTTAAATCAATTACAATAGAGTCAATCTTATTACTAAATTTGCTTATTTTATTTTTAACCTGCTTACTAGTAGTAGCAGAAAAAGTTTGGATTTGAATATATCCTACATTCCCATATTCATTTGATGTAACAGAGTCAATTGTAACAACCTTTCTTTTTAAAATTACTTCATATTCTTTACTATCTCTTATATATTTTATTTTAAATTTATCATTCTTACTATTTTTTATTGTATCAGAGACATAAGTATATTCTTTAGTAGACAATAAAATGTCATCTAAAGCAATTAACTGATCTCCAACTTTTAAACCAGCATCCATCGCAGGTGAATCTTCAAAGACTTTACTTACTAATATTTTACCATCAGTTTTATTAGAAATAATCTCAATGCCAACACCAGTATACTCTCCATCTAACCTTTGTTCCAATGACTCAGAAGTATCCTTATCTAAATAAACACTGTATTCATCATTTAAATAACTATACATTCCATCTATAGCAGCATCAATTAATTTTTCTTTATCAACTTCCTTAACATAACTACCAACAATATGATTATAAGCCTTATTAAATTCAGATAACTCACCTGAATTTTCATTACTAACGCTAGATAACTTATCATAATTTTTAAATACAATAAAACCACTAGTCACACTAACAACAATACCGGTAATTAAAATGATAACTATAACTTCAACTAAATTAAATTCAGCACTTTTCTTTATATCTTTACTCATGTCTTCACCACTCTATCATCTATAAAAAATTATACAACAAATAAATATAATTTTAAAGAAATATTTTGTCAAAAAAAAGATTGAAACCAATCAACCTTTTTATACTAATTCTAAACGAACGATTAAAGCATCGTCTCCGATTCTTTCTTTTAGCTTAATTATTCTAGTATAGCCACCTTTTCTATCAGCATATTTAGTAGCATATTCATTAAATAATTTTTTAACTAAATCTTTGTCGTTATTTAAGAAAGCAAGTGCTTTTCTTCTAGAAACTAAATCACCTTTTTTAGCATATGTAATCATTTTTTCAACGAACTTACGAGCTTCTTTTGCTCTTTGTTCTGTAGTTTCAACATATCCAAATTCAAGTACACTTTTAGTTAAACCAGATAGAATACTTTTTCTAACACGAGTTTCTCTATTTAATTTTCTATATAATGCCATTGTATCCTCCTAATTAATCTTCATCACGGAACTTAAGTCCCATGTCTCTAACTTTATCTAAAACTTCTTTTAATGATTTTTTACCAAGATTTCTAATTTTCATCATTTCAGATTCACTCTTAGATGTTAAATCTTGTAAAGTATGAATTGCATCTCTCTTTAAGCAGTTATATGCTCTAACAGATAGATCTAATTCTTCGATAGGAGTTTCTAATGTCTTTTGAACTGAATTTTCTTCCTTATCGGCAAGAACACTTTCGATTCCTGTTAAATTATGTAAATCAGTAATAACTTCAAAATGATCAATAATTATTTTAGCAGCACGAGCAACAGCTTCTTCTGGTTTGATAGCTCCGTTTGTCCATACATTTAAAATTAATTTATCATAATTATCATTTTGTCCTACACGAGCAGGTTCAACTTCATAACTTACTCTTTCAATTGGACTATATAATGAATCAACACCTATAGCACCAATTACATCCTTTACAGCAACAGCATTGATTTTTCCATCAACATAACCACGACCATTTGATACAGTCATAGTCATATCTAAACTTCCACCTTTTGATAATGTAGCAATTAATAAATCAGGATTAATAATTTCTACTTCACCATTTTTATCTATATCAGAAGCATGAACTTCACCTTCGCTATTAGCTTTTAAATGTAATACTTGATCATTCTCACTATGATTTTTTAATACTAATTTTTTTAGATTAAGAATAATTTCAGTAACATCTTCTACTACTCCATCCATTTTTTGAAATTCGTGCATAACACCTTCAATTTTAACATCAGTAATTGCACTACCTTCTAAACTTGATAGCATAACTCTTCTAAGAGCATTTCCTATAGTTGTTCCAAAACCTCTTTCAAGTGGTTCTAAAACGAATTTTCCATAATAATTACTTTCAACATATTCGTTTACTTTATAATCTGGTTTAATAAATTTTAACATGGTATTTATTCCCCTTCCTCAATTCTTACATACGTCTTCTCTTAGGTGGTCTGCATCCATTATGTGGTACTGGTGTTACATCGTTAATTCCTGTGATTTCTAATCCAGCAGTTTGTAAACTTCTGATTGCAGTTTCACGACCTCCACCAATTCCTTTAACAAAAACTTCTACTTTTCTAATTCCTGCATCGAAAGCAGCTTTACCAGCAGCTTCAGCACTCATACCTGCTGCAAAAGGAGTTTTCTTTTTACTTCCTTTATATCCAACAGTTCCTGAAGAAGCCCAACTTATTACTCCACCATTATTATCAGTAATTGTTACAATTGTGTTATTAAATGTAGAATGAATATGTGCTTGACCTTCAGTGATATCTCTCTTTGCTTTTCTTTTTCTTCTATTATAAGCCATAAGTTATCCCTCCTATTTCTTCTTATTAGCAATAGTCTTGCCTTTACCTTTACGAGTTCTAGCATTTCTACTTGTATGTTGACCTCTTACTGGTAAACCTTTTTTATGTCTAGTACCTTGATATGAATTAATTTCCATTTTAGTTTTAATATTCATTTCAACGTCTCTTTTTAAGTCACCAACTAATACATACTTATCAGCTTCAGATCTTAAACGATTAATTTCTTCAACTGTTAAATTATCAGTTCTAGTATCTTCACTTACATTTGCAGCAGCGCAAATATCATGTGCTCTAGTTGGACCAATTCCATAAATATAAGTAAGTGCTACTACTATTCTTTTATTTTTTGGTAAGTCAATATTTTTAATACGTGCCATATTTTCCTCCTACTTAACCTTGTCTTTGTTTATGTTTAGGATTTTCACAAATTACCCTAACTTTTCCGTTTCTTTTAATAATTTTGCATTTATCGCAAATCTTTTTTACTGATGGTCTTACTTTCACGTTCAATCCCTCCATTTACTTTCTATAAATTATACGCCCACGTGTTAAATCACAAATAGGTATCTCCATAAGCACAGTATCACCTGGGTAAATGCGAATCATGTTCAAGCGCATTTTTCCAGAAACGCGAGCTTCTACTATGTGCCCATTATCTAATTTTACTTTGAAGTCTCCTCCAGGTAAAATTTCTAATACCTTTCCTTCAAGTTCAATATAACCGTCTTTTTCTTTGGCCATTTTTCACTCTCCTGTTAATATCTCGTAACCATCTTTAGTTACAAGGACTGTATGTTCGAAGTGAGCTGCTAAACTTCCATCTTGAGTAACAATTCCCCATTCGTCAGGAAGAAGCCACACTTCTTTTGTACCTAAACTAAACATTGGCTCTATTGCTAAAGTCATACCTGCTTTAAGTATGATTCCTTCACTTTCATGATTACTAAGATTAGGAATATATGGATCTTCATGAAGATCTCGTCCAACACCATGTCCAGTTAAACAAGTAAATACTCCATAATGATTCTCTTTAGCAACCCTACCTATCGCAGAACAAACTTGGTTTAGTTTAACGCCTTCCTTAATTACAGAAATGCCTTTATACAAAGCTTTCTGTGTATCACTAACAAACTTCTTATTCTTCTTACTAGTTTTACCAACTATATAAGTGTAAGCTGAATCTGAGTGATAACCTTTATATATTGATCCAAGATCAACCGATACTATATCTCCATCTTTAATGACAGTATCATCAGGGATTCCATGAACTACCATATCATTAATACTAACACAAGCAGTTGCTGGAAACCCCTCATAACCAAGAAATGATGGAACAGCGTCATGACTTATTATATAATCATAACAATATTTGTCAATATCTTTTGTTGTTATACCAGGCTTAATAAAATCTTTCAAACTTGATAGAGCACCATAAGTTATTTGACCAGATATTCTCATTAATTCAATTTCTTGTTCATTTTTAATACTAATCATTTTATTACTTCCTTATAATATTCTCAAACTCTTTCATTGTGTCATCAGCAGAACCATTAGCATTTAATTCAATTAAAATACCTTTGTTTCTATAATATTCAATAACTGGTGTACAATTTTCAATAAACATTGAGAAACCCTTTTTAAATGTTTCTTCATTATCATCATTACGAGTAGTTAACTCCACACCACAATCATTACATATACCTTCTTTTAAAGGAGCATTTACTCCAGTCAAACGATTATATGTTTTTTTACATTTAGGACAAATTTCTCTTCCTAAAGTTCTTTTAAGTGCAGTTTCATAATCAACATTAAGAAGTACTGCATAATCAATTTTAAGATTTAATTCTTCTGATATTTTTTCAACAGCTTCTACTTGAGGCATATGTCTTGGATAACCATCAAGTATAAATCCATTTTTAACATCATCTTTCATCAATCTTTCCTTCATTAATTGATTAGTAATTGCATCACTAACTAATTCACGTCTTGATTGAATTTCTCTAATTTGTTTTCCAAGTTCAGTTGTTGGATCAACACCCCTTAAAAGTTCACCAGCAGAGATACTTACAAGTCCATACTTGCTTGTTAACATTGAAGCAAGTGTTCCTTTACCAGCTGCAGGTGGTGCAATTAAAATTAAATTCATATTATCTCCTATTATTATAATTTCTAGATGCAACAGAACTTTCAAGTTGTTTATAAGTTTCAAGAAGAACACCAACTGCTATTAACATTGATGTACCACCTAATTTAACAGTTTCTGGAAGACCAGTTAAAGCTGTAAATATAGTAGGTATTGATGCTAATAGAGCTATGAAAAATGCTCCCATAAATGTTATTCTTCCTAAAATTTTTGATATATATTTTTTAGTTTCACTTCCAGGTCTAATACCAGGAATATAGCCACCATTTTTGTTTAAATTTTTACTCAATTCTTCTGGGTTAATTGTTAAGAATGTATATATATAAGTAAACGCTACTATTAATAATACATAAATTACAAAACCAACAGGTTTAGATGTAGATAAATAATTATTTAAGAAACTAATTACTTTTGCATTCTTAATAAAGTAAGCAAGAATTGATGGAATTCCCATTATAACGCTTGCAATAATTACAGGCATTACATTTGCAGAATTCAATTTTAATGGTAAGAATGTTTGTTGTCCACCATAACTTGATGAACTTCTATTTGAATATTGGATTGGTATACGTCTTTCAGCTTGTTCAACAAATATAACACCTACTACTATAAATATATATAGTAAAACGAATATTATAAACTTAGCCCAAGCTAATACTTCATTATTTGCATTTGGAATTAATGATTGGAATGCTGTAACGAACATACTTGGTAAAGTATTAACAATACCAGCCATGATTATTAATGAAACACCATTTCCAATTCCTTTATTTGTAATCTCATCACCTAACCATAACAAGAAGGCAGTACCAGCTGTTAAGATAATAGCGATTTTGAAATACATCATAGGTTCTTGTGTTTTACCTAAGAACATCATAGGATAGAAGAAACCTTGAATAAACGCAATAGCTAAACCAGAATATCTAGTAATCTTAGCAATCTTACGTCTTCCTTCTTCACCCATTTCTTTTAATTCTTTAAAATAAGGAATAATATCCATTTGAAGAATTTGAATAATGATTGATGCTGTAATATAAGGCATAACACCTAAAGCAAATATAGAAAATTGCTTTAAACCTCCACCACTCATAGCATTAAATAATTCTAAAAATCCAATATCTCCAGTAATAACATTCATACCAGGAATAGTTATGGAATTACCTAAAGCAAAAATGAATAATATACCTAATGTAAATAATATTCTTGCTCTTAAATCTTTGTTAGAAGATCTAAATATTTGCTTAAAAGTAGCAAACATCTTAAATCACCTCCGTAGTTCCACCCAATTCCTCAATTTTAGTAATAGCTGAATTAGTAAATAAGTTAGCTTTAACAGTTAATTTCTTTTCTAATTTTCCATTTCCTAATACTTTGATTCCGCATAATTCTTTTTTCACAAGACCAGATTCTTTTAATACTTCAGGAGTAATTACATCTCCATCTTTAAATCTATTTAAATCTGATACATTAACAATTGCATATTTCTTTTCAAATCTAGCATTTGAGAATCCACGTCTAGGTAGTCTCTTATATAAAGGAGTTTGTCCACCTTCAAACCATGAATGAATTGATGCGCCACTTCTAGCTTTTTGTCCTTTTTCACCACGAGTTGATGTCTTACCATGTCCACTTCCTGGTCCACGTCCAACAACTTTTCTTCTATGAGTTGATCCTTCTAATCTATTTAATTCATGTAATTTCATTATTTTAAGACCTCCTCAACAGTTTTACCACGAAGACTAGCAACATGTTCAATAGTTCTTTGAGATTCTAAAGCTTTAATAGTAGCTTTAGCAGTATTAATTTGTGTATTACTTCCTAAAGATTTAGCAACAACATCTTTAACACCAGCAAGTTCTAAAACTATTCTTGATGCTCCACCAGCGATAATTCCACGACCAGCTTTAGCAGGTCTAATTAACACTTTAGCAGCTCCACAAACACCAGTAACTTCGTGAGATATAGTTCTATTATCAACTAAATCTACATGTACTATATTCTTTTCAGCTTCCTTAATTGCTTTACTAACAGCAACTGGAATTTCTTTAGATTTACCTGTACCAATTCCAACTTTACCTTTTCTGTCTCCTACAGCAACTGTAGCTGAAAATCTAAAATTACGTCCACCTTGTGTAACCTTTGTAACCTTTCCAATAGATATAATCTTATCTTCATAAAGTTTCTTAGGTTCACGATCAGTTCTTCTTTTACCGTCCATACGTTTCCTCCCTAGAATTCTAGTCCATTTTCACGAGCTGCGTCAGCTAATGCTTTAACACGTCCGTGATATAGATAACCGCCACGATCAAATACAACTGTTTTGATCTTTGCTTTTTTAGCTTTTTCTGCAATATCTTTTCCTACTGCAGCAGCTGCTTCAAGATTATTATTTTTAAGTTTAAGTTCTAAAGAAGATGAACTAGCTAATGTAACACCCTTAACATCATCTATTAATTGTGCATAAATAGCTGTATTACTTCTAAAAACACAAAGTCTAGGAGTTGATTCAGTACCAGACAATGTTTGTCTGATCTTTTTATGTCTTTTAATTCTTGTAACATTTTTTGATTCTTTTTTTATCATTCCTTTTTACCTCCTATGCAGCTTTCTTTCCTTCTTTACGACGGATATGTTCATCTTTATATTTAATACCTTTACCCTTATATGGTTCTGGTTGTCTTACTTTTCTAACATTAGCAGCAAATTCTGATACTAATTGTTTGTCATATCCGCTAATTATTAATTCAGTAGTAGATTTTTCAGGCATTTCAACTTTTAATCCTTCTGGAATAACTAATTCAACAGGATGACTATATCCAGCAGAAATAATAATCTTATTTCCTTGTACTTGGAATCTATAACCAACACCATTGATTTCTAGTTCACGTTTAAATCCTTCACTAACACCGATTAACATATTGTTAATAATTGAATTTGTTGTTCCGTGTAATTGTTTAGAAACCTTTAAATCATTGTTTCTAGTAGTTACAACTTTACCATCTTCAACTACTACATTTACATTTTCATTCTTAAAATTGAATTCTAATGTTCCTTTTGGTCCTTTTGTTGTTATTTTGTTTCCATCAACAGTAACTTCTACTCCAGATGGAATAGCTAATATTCTATTTCCGATTCTACTCATAACACACCTACCATACGTAAGCTAAAACTTCTCCACCAAGTTTTTTAGCTCTAGCTTCCTTATCAGTCATAAGACCTTCTGATGTAGAAACAATAGCTATACCTAGTCCATTAAGAACTCTTGGCATTTCATCAGCTTTAGCATATACACGTAATCCTGGTTTACTTATTCTTTTTAAGCCAGTGATTACTCTTTCTTTAGTTTTTGAATATTTAAGGTTTAACACGATCATTTCACCAACAGCTAATTTATTAGTATCATAACCATCAATAAAACCTTCTTTAGTTAAAATATCTGCGATACCTTTAGTCATTTTAGTACCAGGTATTTCAACAGTTTTGTACTTCATAGCATTAGCATTACGAATTCTTGTAAGCATATCTGCTATAGTGTCATTAACCATTATAGGCCTCCCTTCTTATTAACACTCGCCTGTTAATGTTTGGTTTACAGGTTATACCTGCGATTTAAATTTGTTTTTATATGTTATCTTCAAAGATAATCAATTGGTTATTAACAAAATACTACCAACTTGACTTTTTAACACCAGGAATTTGTCCTTTATATGCTAATTCTCTAAAGCAAATACGGCATAAACCAAATTTACTTAATACACCATGTGGACGACCACATCTAGTACATCTAGTATAATTTCTAGTAGAGAATTTACTTCCTCTTTGTTGAGATATTATTTTACTTTTCTTTGCCATAAATATTTCCTTTCCTACTTTCTAAAAGGTAACCCAAACTCAGTTAATAATGCTAGAGCTTCTTCATTTGTATTAGCAGTAGTTACCATAACGATATCTAAACCTCTAACCTTAATAACTTGATCATATTCTACTTCAGGAAATACTAATTGTTCTTTGATACCAAGAGTATAATTTCCTCTTCCATCAAAACTATTTTTAGAAATACCTCTAAAGTCTCTAACTCTTGGAAGTGTAATTGTAATTAACTTATTTAAGAAGTTATACATATTGTCTCCTCTTAAAGTAACCTTACAACCAATTTTATTTCCTTCTCTAAGTTTGAAACCAGCTATTGATTTCTTAGCAGTAGTTACTACTGGTTTTTGACCAGATATAGCTTCTAAGTCACGAACAGCAGCATCTAAAAACTTTTGATCATTAATAGCATCTCCTACACCCATATTTAGAACAATTTTTTCTAAACGTGGAACTTGCATTTTAGAAGTGTAGTTAAACTTTTTAGTTAAATTTGGAACTATTTCTTCTACATATAATTTTTTTAATGTTTCCATAATTCACCTACTTACTTTCTTTTTCATCTTTTTTCTTAGAAGCTTTTTTTTCTTTAACTTCCTTTTTTACTTCTTTTTTAGTTTCTTTAGTTAATACTTTAACGTTAGAAATATGAATAGGAGCTTCTACTTCTAATATTCCACCAGATTCGTTAGTACGATTTGGTTTAACATGTTTTTTAACGATATTAACACCGTCAACAACTACTCTATTATCTTTTCTAAGTACGTTAAGTACTTTACCTTCTTTGCCTTTATTACTTCCTGTAATAACACGTACGTTATCTCCAACTTTTATCTTCATGTTAGCCTCCTATAATACTTCTGGAGCTAGTGAAACAATTTTCATATAGTTCTTATCACGAAGTTCACGAGCTACAGGTCCTAGAACACGAGTTCCTACAGGACTATTATCATCTTTAATTAGTACGCAAGCATTGTCATCGAATTTAATATGACTTCCGTCTGCTCTACTAACACCTTGTACTGTTCTAACAATAACAGCTTTTACTACTTTTCCTTTTGGAGTGTTTGAATTTGGGATAGCTTTCTTTACTGTACCAACAACAACATCTCCTATATTACCGCTTTTAACTTTACTTCCACCAAGTACTCTGATTACTAAGATTTCACGAGCGCCTGAATTGTCAGCTACCTTTAAACGGCTTTCTGGTTGTATCATAACTCTCTCCTTTCTTAATTAAAGAATAACAGCTTCCTCAACAATACTATCTAAAACATATCTTTTAGTTTTTGATAGAGGACGAGAAGATACTACTTTAACTATATCTCCTACTTTAGCTTTATTCTCTTCATCATGTACTGCATACTTTTTAGTAGTTTTTACATTTTTATTGTAAAGTGGATGCTTTTTATAAGTTACAACAGCAATTGTAATTGTTTTATTATTAGCTGCACTAACAACTTTACCAACTAATTCTTGTTTTACGTTTTCCATTACTTGCTATCCTCCTTACCTTCATTTAATTCTCTTTCTCTAATAACTGTTTTAATTTTAGCAACTTCATGTCTTAATTCTTTAATTCTATGAGGTTTTTCTAAATTACCAGTTGATAGAGAAAACTTCAAATTAAATAATTCCTTTTTATTCTCTTCAAGTTTCTTATTTAATTCTTCAGTGGTTAATTTTCTAATTTCAGTCATCTTTATCATTATTTAGCCACTTCCTTTGCTACAAATTTTGTTTTAATTGGTAGTTTGTGAGATGCTAAACGGAAAGCTTCACGAGCTATTTCTTCAGTAACATCAGTCATTTCAAACATGATTTTACCTTCTTTAACTACAGCTGCCCATTCTTCAACGCTACCTTTTCCACTACCCATACGAACCTCAGCAGGTTTTTTAGTTCTTGCTAAGTGTGGGAAAATGTTAATATATACTTTTCCTCTTTTAAAATTCTTCATATGACGAGTCATAGCAATTCTTGCTGCCTCAATTTGTCTAGCAGTAATGTATGCTCCTTCTTTAGCCATTAGTCCGTATTCACCTTTAGTAAGTACTGTATTACCTTTAGCTTTTCCTTCGTAACTAATTCTATGAGGTTTTCTATATTTAGTTCTTTTTGGAATTAACATTTTCATTACCTCCCTTTATCTTTTTTGCAGGAAGTATTTCACCTTTGTAAATCCATACTTTAACACCGATTTTACCATAAATAGTATCAGCTTCTTTATGAGCATAATCTATATCAGCTCTTAAAGTATGTAGAGGTACAGTTCCTTCAGTATAGAATTCTGTTCTAGCCATTTCAGCACCAGCTAAACGTCCAGACACAGCAACCTTAATACCTACAGCTCCTGCTTTCATTGTATTTCTAATAGCTCTCTTTTGAACTGCTCTGAATGAAGCTCTATTTTGAATTTGAAGAGCAATTGATTCAGCTACTAAAGCAGCACTTAAATCAGGATTTTTAACTTCAACTATTGATAAATAGATTTCTTCTCCAGTTAGTTTTTGTAAAGCTTTTTTATGTCTTTCAATATCAGCTCCACCTTTACCAATGATGATACCAGGTTTAGATGTATTGATTGTAACATTTGTTCTTTTATTATTTCTTTCGATTATGATAGAAGCAACTGAACATCCTTTTAATTCTTTATCTAAGTATTTTCTTATTTTTAAATCAGTACTTAAATATTTAGCGAAATCCTTAGTTGGAGCATACCATTTGCTTTCCCAATCTCTATTAACGCCAACTCTAAGTCCGACTGGACTTACCTTTTGTCCCATGTTTAGTCCTCCTTCTTTTGCATATTATCTGTAACACATACATAAATATGACTAGTTCTATGATAATTCTTAGCAACTCTAGAATGAGATGCTGCTTTTCTTCTCTTTAAAGTTCTTCCTTCGTTAATGTATGTTTCTTTGATAACTAAATCTTCTTTATTAGCTCCAAAATTATTAACTGCATTAGCTACAGCAGAATTTAAAACTTTAATAATTAATCTACTTGCTTTAGTATTAGTAGTAAGTAGAATTGCTTCAGCTTGAGATACATTCTTACCTCTGATAAGATCAAGAGTCATTCTAGCTTTTCTTGGTGCAATTTGTGCACCTTTATGTATACTATAAGTTTCCATTCAATTTACCTCCTACTTCTTACCGCTGCCAGCATGGCCAGTAAACTTACGAGTTGCAGAGAACTCTCCAAGTTTATGTCCTACCATATCTTCAGTTACATATACAGGAATGAATTCTTTTCCATTATGTACAGCAAATGTATGACCTACAAAGTCAGGATAAATTGTAGAACGTCTTGACCAAGTTTTTATAACTTCTTTTTTACCTTTTTCATTTAATTCTCTAACTCTTTTTAATAGTCTAGGGAATGTATAAGGTCCTTTTTTCAAACTTCTTGACATTTTTACGGTTCCTTTCTAATTATTTCTTACGACGAGTCATTATTAATTTCTCAGATGCTTTTTTAGTTTTTCTAGTCTTTAATCCTAGAGCTGGTTTACCCCAAGGAGTCATTGGTTGAGCACGTCCAACTGGAGCTCTACCTTCACCACCACCATGTGGGTGATCATTAGGGTTCATAACAGATCCACGAACTGTAGGTCTAATTCCCATATGTCTTTTTCTTCCTGCTTTTCCTAAGCTTACTAATTCATAGTCAGTATTTCCAACTTCACCAATAGTAGCACGGCAATTAGCAAGAACTTTTCTTGTTTCTCCACTCTTAAGTCTTACGATAACATATTTACCTTCTCTACCTAAGATTTGAACACTACTACCTGCACTTCTTGCAAGTTTAGCTCCAGCACCCGGATTTAATTCAACATTGTGAACCATAGTTCCAACTGGAATATTTTCAAGTGGTAACGCATTACCGATTTTAATATCAGCATTAACTCCACTTTCAATTTTATCTCCAACTTTTAAGTTAAGTGGAGCAATTATATATCTCTTTTCACCATCAGCATAATTAATTAATGCGATGTTTGCACTTCTGTTTGGATCATATTCGATTGAAGCTACTCTACCATCAATACCATCTTTAGTTCTTTTAAAATCTATAACACGATATTTACGTCTAACTCCACCACCAATATGACGAACAGTTATCTTACCTTGATTATTTCTTCCGCCTGTTTTACTTTTTTTAACAAGAAGACTTTTTTCAGGAGTACTCTTAGTAATTTCATCATTAACAAGTGTACTCATACCTCTTGTTCCAGGAGTATTAGGCTTATAATTCTTAATTGGCATATTATCCCTCCTAGTATTCTATAGAAGAGCCTTCTGCAAGTTTAACATATGCTTTCTTATAAGCAGTTGTTGTACCTGTATATCTTCCTACTCTTCTTTTCTTTTGTACAGCATTTACAGTATTAACATTTACAACTTTAACATTGAATTGTTTTTCAACTTCATTTTTAATTTGAGTTTTATTAGCCTTAGGGCTTACTTTAAATACATATACATTATTTGATTTTAATGATTCACTTTTCTCAGTAATAACTGGTGCTAAGATAATATTCATTAGTTAAGCACCTCCTCAATTTTCTTAACTGAAGATTCATCAATTAATAAGTAACTAGCTGCAACTAAATCTAAAACGTTAATTTCATTAAAAGCAACTACAGCAACTTTATTATTGTTACGAGAAGCTAAGAATAAATTTTCGTTTTCATCAGCATATACAACTAAAGCTTTACCATCAACTTTAAGATTTTTTAACATTTCATTAAATGTCTTAGTTTTGTTATCAGCTAAATTTAAGTTTTCAACAATCACTAATTCTTTATCTTGGAATTTAGATGTTAAAGCACTCTTTAATGCTAATCTTCTTTCTTTTCTATTTTGTTTTTTATCATATTTTCTTGGTTTTGGTCCAAATACAATTCCACCACCTGGCCATTGAGGGCTTCTAGTAGATCCTTGTCTTGCATTACCTGTACCTTTTTGTTTATATGGTTTACGTCCACCACCAGAAACTTCACTTCTAGTTTTAGTTGAAGCAGTTCCTTGTCTTAAAGATGCTTGTGCAAGTACGATTGCATCATGCATAACTGGTTCATTTACTTCAATGTTCCAAACACTATCTTTAAGTGTTATATCTTTAACTTTTTCACCTTTTTGGTTTAAAACTTGAGTCTTTGCCATTATTCAGAAACCTCCTTACTTTCAGTAGTTTCAGCTTCATTAGCATCAGAACTTGCAGCTTCACTATTAACGACTTCTTCAGCTACAACACTTTCTTCTACCTCTGGTTCGCTTACAACTTCCTCATATGAAACTAGTTCAACAGCAGGAGTATTTTTACTACCTTTAATAGCTTCTCTAATAAATACAAATGTATTTTTAGCACCTGGAACATTACCACTTACTAAAATGTATTTATTTTCAGTATCAACATCTACTATCATTAAATTTTGGATAGTAACTTGTTCATTACCCATATGTCCTGGTAACTTCTTACCCTTTAAAACACGCATAGGTCTCATAGTACCCATAGAACCTACTCTTCTATGATATGTAGATCCGTGAGTTTCAGGTCCACGAGATTGATTCCATCTCTTAATTACACCTTGGAAACCTTTGCCCTTTGATGTACCAGTTACATCAACTGTGTCTCCACTTTGAAATACATCAGCACTAATAACTTGTCCAAGAGTATAAGAAGAAGTATCAATTCCTCTAATTTCTTTTAAGAAGCGCTTAGGTTGTGTATTTGCTTTTTTAACATGTCCCATTTCTGGTTTATTAGATGATTTAACTTTTTTATCAAATGCACCTAATTGAATTGCATCATACCCATCTTTATCAACAGTTTTAACTTGTGTTACAACATTTGGTTCAACTTCGATAACTGTAACAGGTATTAATTTTCCGTCAGTTGAGAATACTTCAGTCATTCCAACTTTACGTCCTAAGATTCCTTTCATTTTACTTTTCCTTTCTTAATTATTTTTTAATTTGAATATCTACACCACTAGGTAAATCTAAGTGAGCTAAAGCATCAATAGTTTCTTTACTAGGATTTTCGATATCAATTAATCTTTTGTGAGTTCTAATTTCAAATTGTTCACGAGAATCTTTATATTTGTGAACAGCTCTTAGAATAGTGATTTTTTCAATCTCGGTTGGTAGTGGAACAGGTCCGCTAACAACTCCACCAGTTCTTTTAACAGTCTCAACAATTTTTGCAGCAGCTTGATCAACACTTCTGTGATCAAAAGATTTAAGTCTGATTCTTACTTTGTCTTTAGACATATTAATTTTTCCTCCTTCGCCTATAATATTTTATATAGACTTGCTAAATGCAAATTACCTGATTTTAAAATTAAGTTAATTCAACTTAACCTGGTGTATCAGCAACCTTGCACATCATCGCCAGTCGTTCGATATAGATTATATTCTAAAAGAACAAAAAAATCAAGCATTTTTTCTTGATTTTCCACATATTTTTCATTTTTTATAAATATTCTTCTCGAAAATTAAAAATTATATTTATTTCATACTATTAATTAACTCAACTAAATCAAAAGCAGATTTATTATTAATGTATTTTTCTTGATATTTTATCATCTTTTCCTGCATATGTTTATTATTTAAAAGTTCATGAACTGTTTCAAGTATCTCAATTTTATTATTACATTTTAAACTCATTCCATGACTTTCAAAGAAATTAGTATTATAAGTTTCTATTCCAGGTATAGGATAAATATGTATTAAAGGTTTTCTTATACACGTTATTTCAGTCGAACTAAGACCACCTGGCTTAGACATAACAATATCAGATGAATATATTAAATCATTTATATTATTAACAAACCCAAATACAATTAAATTTTCTCTATTCATAGATACCAATTCATTATATAGTTTTTTATTACTTCCACAAACAACTATAACCTTGCATTTATTTTGATTTAACACATCATCTATTATTTCATAGATTTTACCAAATCCCATACTACCAAGCATAACAAGAATCGTTTTCTCATCCTTACCTATCCCAAGCTCATTTCTAATATTTTTAGCTTTGAATACAAACCTACTAGATACAGGAATACCACTATTATATAAAATATCCTTACTACATCCCTTCTCTATATATCTATCTTCTTGACTCTTTTGCATAATCAAATAATTAGGCATAGTTTCTCCAATAAATGGACAAGGCTCATAATCAGTAGATATAGCTATAAACTTTAAATTCTTATCATAGTGTTTCTTAATCGCAGTTAATGTTAACGATGGAAATAAATGAGTAGTAATAACTAAATCAAAAGCACCATTCTTAATATAATTATAAAGCCTACGAGAATGCATTTTATTAACCAGATATACAGGACTAGTAACGCCACTTTTACTGTATATCTCGCCTAATTTATATATATTTTTAAAAGTTTTACCATTACCTTTCAATGAATTTAAATATATCTTCTCAGTCATTCTATTACCAGAAGTATTAACTATATCATAAAAATTTTTAAATTCTGAACTAATATTATTCTCTTTTAATTCTTCTTCAATATATCTAGCACAAGAATTATGACCCCCACCAGTACTACAAGATAATATCAACACTTTCATAAATCTATCTCCTTATTCATAACTTCATATGTTCTGTTTCTCAAATCCTCTATTCTATCCCTATACTCAAGTTCCATATTAGGATACAAAGGATCCAACACTACGGCACATATACATTTCTTTCTTTTATATATTTTATAAATTCCACTAGATTTTGTAAATACAAATCTAATAGGTTGAACACCAACATAAGAATCAACAACTATCTTAAAAGCACCATATTTAAATTCTCTTCCAAAGTTGGATAGTGAACAAGCCTAGAATAATAAATAAGTCCAATCAAAGTACAATCTAAATAATGAATATGATTAGAAATAGAAACAAACCCTTTATCATCAACAATCTTTTCTTTTCCAACCACACTAAATCCAAAAAATATCTTATCCATTATATAAAGAATAACAAATATAGGTAAAGATAAAACATTAGAAATAAGTCTAAATAATTTATTATCAAGAACATACTTATAATTATCTTTAATTTTAAATTTTAAAGGTGCCCAATTATGAGTAACTTGCTCATCACCCTTAAGATTAGAATAATCATATTTTTTCATTTATCACCATAAAAATTATAACATACTTTTAGATCAAAACAAAAAGAGGTATAACCCTCTCTTTACATTTTATTCTTCACTACCAATTAAAGAACTAAGTATTTTCTTCTTAGCATTTTCATCAAGAGAATCATAATCAATAGCATTCGTTATATCAAAAGTTTTAACTTTATCTATTACATTAAATTCTCCAGTTGCATCTATTACAACCATTTCTTTTTCTGAATTAGTTGGTTCAAAATATTTAAAACTAAATGAATATTCGATCTTTTTATCATTTATTTTTTTCTCTTTATATACTATAGAAAATTTATTTCTTTGTTCTGTTTTAACATAATTTGAATCAGTATTAGCTTTAACTTCTTCCATAACACTATTAATTATACTTTTAGTATCAACATCTAATACATATCTATTTTCATTACTATCATATGTTAAAGATACAGTATCTGTTGATTTTTCTTCTTTAGAAGTCATAACAACAGTATAATTATTACCAGATACTTTTACATTTAATTGAGCTTGTCCACGAGATACATTAAATCCTAATAAATTACTATTAAACATATCAATATAAATTATAAAATTAATAGTTTCAAATTTTTCAGTATCTGTAGAATTCTCTTCATCAATCATGTCCTTTAATGAAGTTTTAACATCATCAATAGAACCACCTAATCCTAAAGTTACTAATTCTTCTAATGACTTATTATCATTCATATATGCATTTAGTATTGCTTTTAAAATCTTATTATTTTCAGATTCATCATAAGTATAATTAATTTTATATGCAGGAACTTTTTTACCATCAACATCTTTAAGTTCAGGAGTTTTAGTTATCTTGTTTTCACTAACATTTGTTAAAAAAGTATTTTTAGCTTTATCTAATAAATATTTATATGAATTAACATACTTATCTAAATCATCATTTTCAACTACAGTAGTAGTAATGCTAGTATCTATTTTTGTTTTATATGTTTCACTTTGAACATCATCTTTTTTAATATTAAAGTAAACATAATCACCATCAAGCATAATCTTAGCATTCGCAATCTCAATACCTAACAATGAACCAGAACCACTCACATAAGCTTTTTTATTATCTTTATCATACTGAAAATCAGTATTAACAGTTAAACCATTTACCATTACTAAGTTAGCATTCTCAGAAGTTAATATTAACTTACCAGTAAATTCTCCCTTACTAAAATTTTTAGTAACATTATTTAAATTTGTACTTACATTATTAGATAATTTAGTATAAGACGCATTAACAACTTTATTAAAAAGAGTAGATGGTTTTGTCATTATAAAGTAGTAATAATAAAAAGCACCACCTAATACTAATAGAATTAGCAATAATATAATGGGCCATCTCTTCTTTTCTTTCTCAATAAACTCTCCACCATTATCCTTATTTGGTTCAACTGGCGTAGAAGTGCCTTCTTGAGGATTACTAACTGCCGGTGCTGGTTGAACTAAATCAGCAGGTTGCGCAACGCCATTAGTAGTTCCAGCATTTGTAGTAGCTTCAGTTTGACTTGGAGATTCCACTACAGCATTTACATTCTCAACTTCTTCTTTTTTCTCACTTACCTCTTCTTCAGGATTTTTTGATTCAAAATGCACAGCCGGTTTTGTAATAGGAGCTATATTTACTTCATCTTTATTATAACTTGGAGTATCAGCAGTAGTTTCACTAACAACATCACTACTTGAACTATCAGCAGGATTTTCTACACCATTAACTGATACAACAGTTTCAGTATTTTCTTCTTTTTTTACTTCTTCATTCATTTTCGAACCCACTTTCTATATTATCATTAGTATAACACTATTTTTTTATGTTGTAAATAAAAACACCCTAAGGTGTTTCTTTAATTAATAAACTTTGACCAGTCATCTCTTTAGGCTTACTTATCTCATATATATCCACAATCGTAGGTATTACATCTTTTAATGTACCATTCTTTTTAATTTTATATTCTTTATTACATATTATAAATGGAACTTTATTCGAAGTGTGAGTTGTTATAACATTTCCATCAGCATCCCTCATATATTCAATATTACCATGATCAGAAGTAATTACCAATTCATAGAAATTTTCTTGAGCCTTCTCCATTATATGACCAATACATACATCACATGCTTCAAGTGCTCTTACACAAGCAGGTATATTTCCAGTATGAGCAACCATGTCAGGATTAGCATAATTAACAAGTATAAAATCAAAGTCATCATCCATCGCATCTAATACAGCTTCTGTAACTTCAGATGCATTCATTTCTGGTTTCATATCATATCTTGCAACTTTAGGTGAAGGAACCAATATTTTAAATAAATTTTTATCACTAAGTTCTTCAGTTCCATCAAAGAAATATGTTACATGAGGATACTTTTCGCTCTCAGCTATTCTTGCTTGCTTAAATCCTAAATCAGCTAAATATCTACCAAAAGTACCAGTAATAGGTTCTTGAGTAAAAGCACCATCAATCATATTATCAACACTATACAATGATGCATATCTAACATTTTTAAATTTTTTAACATTAAACATATTAAATGATGGCTCAGCAAACGCAGATATTAACTCACGAATTCTCTCAGGTCTATAATTCAAAAATAAAACTCCATCATTCTCCTTAATATTACTTCCTTTAGTTATAATACTTGGATTTATAAATTCATCAGTTATATCATTTTTATAATGAAGCTCCATACATCTATTATAATCACTAAAATTATTTCCAACATTATATACTATCGCATCATATGCCTTCTTAACTCTATCATAATTATTATCTCTATCCATCGCATAGTATCTTCCACATATTGTTCCAATAGTACCAAGACCAAGTTTATTAGCTTTTGCCATAAATTCACTAATAAGTTTATTTCCATTCATCGGAAGACTATCTCTTCCGTCAGTTATAAAATGAAATACAACACTCTTAACTTTTCTAATCTTTGCAAGAGCTAATGCAGCATAAAAATGCTCAATACTAGAATGAACATTTCCATCAGATATAAGTCCTATCATATGTAATGTTGAATCGTTATCATTAACAAAATCCATTAAATCAAGTAAAACATCATTTTCAAAAAAACTTTTATCTTTTATCTTATTATTTATTAAAGTTAGTGGTTGTTCTACAGTTCTTCCACATCCAATAGTCATATGACATGCTTCAGAATTTCCACTTTGTCCTTTAGGAAGTCCAACCACTTCACCACTTGCTTCTAATTCACATACTGGATAATCAGACATTATTTTAGCTAAATTTGGTAAACTAGCCATTTTAATAGCATTACCATTCTCACCTTCTCTAATCCCAAAACCATCTAAAATTAATAAAATAATTTTTTTCATAAATTTCTCCTGTAAACATTTTAACACATATTATAAGATTAGAAAAGAAAAAAACTTGAGTGACTAATTTACATCAATCATCTCAAGTCTTAATTTATCAGCAATCGTCACTATAAATTCAGAATTTGTAGGTTTTGCTCTATCTATATCAACACTATGACCAAATATTTCTTCCATTAAATCTATATCTCCTCTAAGCCATGAAACCTCTATCGCATGTCTAATAGCTCTTTCTACACGAGGAATAGAAGTATTAAACCTAATTGATAGATCTGGATACAATTCTTTAGTTATACCTCCAATAAACCCAGGATTTTCATATACCATAAGTATTGCACTTCTTATAAATTGATATCCTTTAATATGAGAAGGAATACCTAAAGCATGTAATAATTTAGTTACCTGTATTTGTAAATCTCTACTTTCAAGTTCCAAAATATTTTCATTTTTCTTTTTTACCACAAATGTTTGTATAATTTTATTCTTCAAATCGTCAAAATTAAATGGTTTTAAACAATAATATCTTACTCCATATTCACTAATATCTCTTATTGTCTGTTCTTCACTATATGATGTCATAACAATAACTTTTTTCTTTATACTATTAAACTTCATATATTCAAGAACACCAACTCCATCCTTAACTGGCATTACTAAGTCAAGTAGCATCAAATCAAAATCTATATCAGAATTTAATACTTTAATAGCTTCCTCTCCATTTTTACAAGTACCAATAACTTCTACTTCATCACTACTACTAAAATACTTACAAATTAAATTCACTAACCCTTCATTATCATCTACTACTAAGACTTTAATTTTCATTCTTTTCTCCTTTTCTCTATTGTACGTCTTAATTATACAAATATCTACGGAGTAAAAAGTCTTATTTTGTCTAAAAAGTGAATCTTTTGTCATTAAAAAACAAATATTAGTCACTAGAACTATATTTGTTCCCCAAAAACATAAATATAATTGTTAAAACCATAAACATATGATATATACCATTCTTATCAAAATAAAATATATTAACCTTAAATAATAAGAACAATCCACCAATAATTTGAAAAATTATTGAGATTATATAAAATCTATCTTTTTTAGTACATGTTTTAACATATCTATGTATATAAAACCACAAAATGTATACTATATAAAACAATGCTATCAATATAAAAGTTAATAAAAAGTCAATACCATTCAATGTTTCTATAACAAATATCAAATACATAACAATAGAAATAATTAACAATTTACTAACACTAGAATACTTAATAACAGTAAATAACAAACTATTAAGAGTAATGCAAAATATAAATGAAAGTACTATCCACAGTATATTAACAATTTCACTATTCCACAAAAATGAATGTATTACAAATCCTAACAAACTGTCAACAACAACACTTATATAAAATATATACCATATCTTTTTATTATCTATTTTTAACCTTTTAAATTTAAAAAGAATGACTAAGGTAGTCAACATAATTATAAGATTAGTAAGTCCAGTAATTAATTCACTACCATTAGTCATTTTTAATTCCTTTAAGTATTTTATTTAACTCATCTATTTCAGTACTATTTTTACCTAAAACTACCCCATCAGAAATATTAAATATGTCATTAATGTTATTTTCATCTACACTACCACCATAATATACTTCTATCTTAATTTTATATTTCTTCTCAATATATAACTTAATTCTCTCTATTACATCTTTAATTCTATCTATAGATTGAATATCTCCAGTGCCTATAGACCAACTAGGCTCATAAGCAATACTTAAGTATTTTAATGTTGCTGAATCTATACTGCGAAGATAATAATTCAACTCCTTCTTGATATACCCAAAAGGTCTTCTACTCTTCTTTATTTCTCCAACACATAATATAGTATTACATTTAGAACTAAGTGATTTAAATAATTTCTCTTTGGCCATTTCATAACTTTCAAAAACAATCTTTCTTCTTTCAGAATGACCTATTAACGTATAATTAATACCAATTTTCTTTAAAGATTCAAGATTCAACTCTCCAGTAAAAGAACCCATCTTATAACTAAAGAAATTTTGTGAACCAACTTTATATTCTGCATCTCTAAACATAGATAAATAAAGTAAAGGTGGAAATATTATAAATTCATAATTATTAGTTTTTATCTTATCAAAAGCCTTCTTAAACTTCACCATATCATCATAAAACATATAACTTTTTTGATTAAGAATTACTTTTTTCATATAAAACCTCCTAAATTATTTTTTATTTTCACCATTAAGTCTTTCTAATGTTTTAAATCTTCTACCTTCTAAATATTCAAGGGTTGAACCACCACCAGTAGATACATAATGGAAATTGAATCCAAATTTATGTGATGCACTTATTATATCACCACCAGCTAAGATAGTTGGAATAGATTGATTATATAAGAACTTTAATACTTTCTTAGTACCATTTTCATATTTTTCATCTTCAAACATACCAAGTGGCCCATTCCATAAAACAAGTTTACTATTAATGAGTGCTTCATTATACATAGTAATTGTTTTAGGACCTATATCATAACCTACATCTTCTCTTTCCATTTCATTAATATCTTTTACTCCATTTTGAGTTACTACATCAACAGGTAACAATATTTTATTTCCATGGCTTTCAAGTAAACCTTTAGCATAATCAAGTCTATCTACACTTACTACACTAGAACCTACATCTATTCCTTTAGCCTTAAGGAATGTAAAACACATAGCACCACCAAATAATATAGCATCACTTGTATTTATTAAATTATCTATTACACCAATTTTATCATCGACTTTAGCTCCACCAAGTATTAATGTTTTTCTTTGATGAAGTGCTGTATCTAACATTTCAATTTCTGAATCTACTAAGAAACCAGAATATGATGGAATATACTTACTAATACCATAAGTAGAAGCATGACATCTATGAGCAGTACCAAATGCATCAAATACAAATATATCTCCTAAACTAGCCCAATACTTAGATAAAGATTCATCACATGAACTTTCAAGCATACGAGGATAATCTTCAAATCTAGTATTCTCTACTAAAACAATTTCACCTTCATTCATATTATTAATTGTTTCAGTCAATAAATCTCCTCTTGTAACAGGTACAAAATATATAGGGGTATTTATTAATGTAGATAAATGTTTAGCTACCACTTCTAATGTTTTCTTTTCCTTATCTTCTTGTGATGCAACTCTACCCAAATGAGATAGTAATATTACTTTAGCATTATGTTCAACTAAATATTTAATTGTTTTCAAACTTGCAACTATTCTAGTATCATCAGTAATTTTTCCGTCTTTCATCGGAACATTATAGTCAACTCTTACAATTACTCTTTTTCCTTCAACATTAGCCCTTTTTATACTTTCCATATTTTTATATACCTACCCTTCGTTTTCCATGTATATTTTTTCAGCACTTTTTTCTAATTCATCAAGTGTTGTATTTACAACTTCTATATCAAATTCATTAAAATCATCCAAGTCTATCTCAGTAGGATGCATCTTTTGTTCTTCAGTAAGTCCATTATCAAAGTCAGGTCTTACTATATGTATAACTTTAATATTAGGATATGCTTTCTTTAAATCATATATTTCCTTCTTAAGTCTTACATCACTTATTATAATAGCGTCATAGAAATAACTAAATATTTCTATATCATCTATCATACGTTTTATGAATAAATCATCTTTTTGAAGTTTTTGTCTTATTACACTAGTTCCAAGTTGTTGTAAGAATTCACGTGGCTTAGTTTCTTCACTTAAATCCCAACCAGTCATTTCACGAGCATAATACTTAATATATTTAGCAAGTTGAGTTATAATTACTTTCTTTCCATGACCTTCATAAACATTCTTTAAATAAGCTGAAAATGTATCCTTTCCATGTTTTGCTTTACCACCAATAATATATATTGTTGGATTTCTAAATTCTATTTCCATATACCCTCCTAATTTGTAATATTATCTCCTTCTTCAGGTAAAACCATCCAAGCATTTGGCAAATATCTTTCACCTGAATATCCATATCCTACTGGATTATTTATAAGTCCACCTTCTCCATCAACAATAGCATATAAAGCACTACTACCGCCACCATCTAAATTAGCAGCATTATAAGCTTTATATTTTTGGAAAACATCAGCAAGTTCAGTCATTGTTATACCAACAGATTTAGAACTTCTTCCATCTATTGCAAGTAATAACACAATACCATCTTGTCTTTGACCAATAGCACTTCTATTAGCTATTCCCCATCCACCATTGCCTTTAAATTCAGCACTCTTTCCATTAACTACCAAGAATGGTCCAAACTCAACAGCTCTATCCATTCCATCTTTAATAGCTTCTTTAGCAGACTTCTTAGTAAGCATTAATACATTATCTTTAGTAAATCCTATAAGACCTCCACCTTTATTAATAGCTTTACCAGTCGCATATACTTTACCATCTAATATAGTAGTTCCAGTAACTCTATTTTGACCATTCGGATGATATACACCAGAAGCATTCATTGCAACTAAAGCATTATTATTCTTGGCCATAGTTGATAAATATTCACCACGTTTACCATATTTCTTAGAGAACACTAGTTTCAATCTTGATGGGTCATATATAACAACCATCTTACCACTCCATCTATCTCCACTAATATCAACTACTTTATAGACATCATTACCTTCATCTCTTTTTAATACTTGTTCTTCATAAACAGATTCATAAGTATCTTTATTAAAATCAGGGTTAAAATTAATTTTAGATGTATCAGTTGGATCCTCAGACTCTATTATTTTATTATTATCTAGTGTTTCCTTAATCATATCTTCACTATATAATGTATAAGCAAAATATCTATGAGACATTGTAGTCATCGCAGTAGTTATAAACCAATCTCTAAAGAATGAAAAAGGTCCATAAACTACAAAGAAACATATAACAGCAAGTGAATCTACAACTATTAAGAATATACTAAATTTACTTACTTTACCTTTTTTATCTTTATTCTTAGTTTTCTTCATTACTTACTCCTAACTCATAAGGTGCATTCACTGTACCATTTCCACCAGTAATCTTTAATTCTTTATTTAAATAGAACACTGGTCTAACATTATGTTTATTAGTAATTAAATCACCATAGAAATTACCATCTTCATTTATTATATTAATTATTTGATTTGACTCAATACCACGTGATAATGTCAATATATCATTATATTCACCAATAAACATATCAGTTAATGTCATCATACCAATATAATCAGTATCTTTACTCGCTCTTTCAGCTCCATAATCTAAATTATCTAAACTTAGTTTACCAGTAAACCAATAAGCATTAACCATCATATCTTTATTAAGCGTCTTTATATATGTTTTATTTAAATATTCACCAACTGTATTCTTATTAGATGAATATATATTATTCTTTTTACTAAAATATGCTTTAGCATCTTTGCCATCTAATTGTATTACTCCATCTAAAGCAACTTTAGTAGCAACTCCATAATTATGAATAATTTTAAATGTCTGATCACTAAATTTAACATAAGTATTTATAGTTGCTTCTTCTAAAGTACTAGGATTTACTTCTAATATTCTATATGGATCATCTTTAGTACCTTTTCCACTTATCATAATAGTATCTGATGATATAGTAATAACTGGTCTAACAGCAAACACTTTACTAGTCATCTCATTAATACTTACTTCTCCATCATTAGTTATATAATAATTATGATTATCTTTATTATTAGTTGCTAAATAGAAAGTTTCCCCATTATTTAAGAAACTACTTTTACCACCAGCTTTATAATAATCATAAAGAGATAGTATAGTTATCTTATTATTAGCTTCATCCTTATTACAAGTTATATTTTTAACATTATCAATAGTATCTTTACATAAATATGTATTTACCAAATAATTAGCTGACTCTTTTATATTATTTTCATAGAATCCACTAAGTTTAATATCTTTATCATAGTTTAACCATTTATTTATATATGAATTATCATATCCTTTTTCAAGCCCAGAATACATAAGTGTAACACTTTTATCAGTAATAGCTTTAATATTTTTATCTTTATCAAGTCCAATAATTCTATACACTATACCAGAATATTCTAAATAGTTATCATTTACATCTCCTAAGTATCTATATTCATTTTTATCTTCATCATAAACTAAACCTTTAGTTAAATCTACAAAACTTTGTTTTTTAAGAATAGTATCAACTAGAAGAACAGCAGACTCACCATCACTTCTATTACCATTCTCTTGTAAATAGTACTTAACCATGCGAAATCCATAAAATAATACAATAAGAACAAGCACTAATACATTTAGTGCCATTAATACAGGTGTAATTTTAAGTCTTCTTCTAGTCATAAAAACTCCTAACTACCAAAATCATTTTGATATGCTATCAAACTAGCATTTACTACTCCATCTATTCCATTAAATTGATCTACAAGTGCAGTATCTATTCCACCTTTTTTATTTTCATTAACGTCTACTTCAAGTGATAATTCTACTTCACTACCAAATATTGCTTTACTTCTAACTTTAAATTTCTTAATATTTTTAAGTTTTTTAAGTACTGTTTCATGAGCACTAGCTTTATATTTAATAACAAGTAAATATCTATTAGAAGTTTTAAATCCCATTAAATAACTAATAAAATATAAAACCCCTATACCAAGTGTAGCTACTATAGCTGGAATATAAAGTCCTGCTCCAGTCATAATACCAGCAGCTATTCCCCAAAACATAAATCCTGTATCAACTGGTTCTTTAACAGCAGTTCTAAAACGAACGATAGATAAAGCACCAACCATACCTAAAGATAAACTAATATTTGAGTTAATAGTTCTAATAATCATCGCAGTAACCATCGCAAGCATAATAATACATAATGAGAACGCTTTAGAATACACTACTCCAGTATAAGTCTTTCTATATACATAAACTATAAAAAGTCCTATTACAAATGCTACTACTAATGAAAGTAACATATCAACGGTAGATACACTACCAGTAAATTGTTCTAAAAAAGATTTTTTAAATATACTTAATATCATTTCCAACTCCTATTTAATACTTCTACATATCGCAAACTTACTTACTGCTTCTCTACAAGCAGGTATATCATTTAAAATATGAGCAATATGTAAAGGTAATACTTCATTAAATTTTACTTCTAATACTTGTTTTCCAGGCTCATCAACTGTATATCTTGGATAACTAGTATTAAATAAATCATAATTATATAAACTACTCTGAATATTAGAATCAAATGTAATTCTAACATCACTTATCGGATAAGTAAAAGCAGTTCTATGGTATTCAACTATAACACTAGGTACAAGACCTTTATTTTTATAGTTAGTAATAAACTCAAGTAGTAACCCTTCAGGTTCTTCTATCTCATCTATTTTACCATTTAATATTTTACTATATATATCTCTTGAAATCAACATTTGTTCTTTAGCTGTATAATTATTATGTTTCATTTTCTTTTCAAGTCTTATAAACGTATCAACATCATTATACATCCTAATTCTATATTTCTTTCTATAAAGAACTCCATCTATCTTTTCATAATATGAACTAGAATCTCTATCATCAAAATATAAACTCTTAATTAAATATGAACCATCACTATAATAAGCATTCTTATCTTTACCAAGTATCAATGACAGTTTTTGTTTAAGAACCTCAGCTGCACTATTAGATATTTTAAATTTTAATTCATGTCTATATTTATATTCTTTCATTCTACATCACCAAAATATTTTTTAACATCACTACTAGATAATCCAAAATATGATTTAGCATACTTAACTACATATGAATTTCTATTTTTAGCAAATTTCTTCATAGACGTAATTGATTTTTCCCAATGACTATATGAGTTTCTCCATCGTTCAGCATTTCTTTTAAATTCATCTTTTCCAATTTCTTCAATAACTTCATCTATTCTTGTCTCAACATTCTTATAACTCCAAGTATTATTTAAGTTGTACGATAGTCTTTCTAAGAATGTCTTCTTAAATTCATCACTCTTCATCATATTTCTTAATAGTGTAGTTGGAAACTTCCATGATCCCATACCTGAACTACTAGTATATTCAATAAATGTATTTTGAGTAGTTCTAAAGAATCCAGAATCTATATCATAGAATATATATTTCCACTTGCCACCCTCTACTAAAGGATTACTAAAATAACGAGTATTTAATATATCATAGTTAGCTGTATATATTTCCCCTATCCAGAAATCACTAAAACTTTCTATATCTATTTGTTCTTTAATTTTTTCATAATTCTTACTATTACTAAGACTATTATTATTTATAAAGCTAATCATTGAGTTATAGTTTTTATCAGTTCCAATCTTAACTTCACCATCTATTCTAAGAATACTAGTGTTATCTTTAGTTGCTTTAACATTATAATGATTTGATACAAAAGTTTCATCTACTTTTTCACGTATAAAGTATATTCCCCAATATTCACCATTTATATATAACACTATTGGTACATAATTTTGAACATCTACATCAGTATATTTACCCATTAAAGATGTTGCTACTACATCCTTAATAACAGTTCTTTGATCATTATATTGAAATTCATCCTGACTACCAGTACGAAGCACTAATGAATCAAAAACAGAACTATCTACATTCTTAAATACTTTATATTTAAGTTTAGCATCCCCATATTTCTTTTTAAATTTAATTTCATAACTTTTCTTTTTATAACTCCTAGTTGACCCACCAAATAATTTAAGACCAACATCTATACTAAAACCTTCACCATCTTTATCAAAGTATTCAGCGTATCCATGTTCTTGTACTTTACTATTTAAGCTAGTATTGTTATTTACTTTTTTAAGTTTTTTAGAGTCTATTACTAAAGACATAACATTTGTCTTATGACTATTATCAAGTATATATGAGTAAGTACTAACTTCACTAGAAAGTCTTCCAGATTCTTTACTCATTATTCTTAAAACAGTAGTCTTCTTAATAGTAAGAGGACTACTGTATACTTTAGAAGATGTAGTTGGTTCTGAGCCATCTAACGTATAATAAATTTTTCCACTTCCAGTAAGAGTTACTTTATATTCTTTAGATGGATCATAAACACCAGACTTTATATCAGCAGTAGGTACATAGCTTACCGCCTCAGTACCACTATTATTCTTACTACCAGGAGTTGGTTTACTAAAGTATTGTATAGATGAACCACTTCTACCCATTGAATATCCTAAAGGTACATTAGCCACCATTATAGAATCAACAATCTCATCATCGTGAGTTAAATATACAGCATCAGTATCCCCTAACTTAAATGACGCATGTTGATACTTACTATTAGAAAGCTTAGTATCGCCTGATGCCATAACTATATAATATTCTCCACTCTTAAGTTCAACTTTAGGTAACTTATAAGAACACATCGTATTATCATTAGTAGTCAAACAATAATTACTAAGATTTAAAGTTTTACCACTATTATTATATAACTCAATCCAATCATAATAATTACCACCATTTTGTTCTAAATAAGAATAATTATTATTCATAACTTCACTAATTATTAAATCTTTAGGTGTACTTAAATATTTCTTTTGAAATGCCTTAATACCATCAACACTATTTTCAAATCCAGGACTTATTGCATTGTTTTGCAAGAATTTTCCATTTTCTTTAATATATCCTATACCATTAGGTAAGTTTTTATACTCAACTTTATCTACTATTTTACCTTTACTATTAGTAAGCACTGCAAATCCATTCTTACTATCAAGTTTAAATCCAGTACTTAATTCTTCACAAGTCTTACAACTTTTCCCTGAAGTGTATACAACAATTACTTCTCCTGAATCTAAATTAATACTCGGAAATTGCCATTTAAATGAAGCAATCTCACTATTAGAAAGTCCATAATTAGCAAGGTTAACTCTATCTTTACTAATATTTTTAACTTCTATATAACCACTATATTCACCATTTTTATTTTTAAAGTTTCCTTTATTATTCGCAAGTATTTCATTTATTTCTATAACTTTATCTTCATCACTTATTAATGATGCTAAGAACCCAGTTCTTCCTTCTTTAGTATTAGAGTATCCTGGAGTAGCTTCACTTTGTACTACCCATTTACCATCTAAATCACGAGCCATTACTGTATTACCATCAAGTGCCACTGTATCAACAGCATCAACAACTTTACCACTTGGTTTAAATAAAGTCATTCTCTCTCCACCAGAAGATTTAAGCTTAAAGTTAGCATACAATCCTTCACTTCTATTTCCACTCAAGAACACAATAACATATTCTTTAGGTCCAATAATAGTTTCAGGAAATACCCATTTAACTTTACTTTCTTCATCACTAAGACCATAATCCTTAAGGTTAATATCTTTTTCACTACCATTATATATTTCTACATAATCATATATTTTACCATTTTGATCAGCATAAGCACCCTTATTAGAAGTCATAATCTCATTTATAACAAGTTTAGATATATTAACATCTCCATCAACCAAATCTACTTTATCTAAAGAATTAACCTTCTTATCAGATATATAATTTATTAAAGTTAAAATAACTATTAAAAGAATAGCTACTATAAAAAATCCAATATTATTTTTAAGTTTTTTAAAATTAAATCCCATAATAAAAACTCCTATTATGATTATACTATAATAAGAGTTATATTTCTATTATTAAAAATACTTTTTCATAAATTTTACACAAACTTTATTGTTATTCAACAGTAACGCTCTTAGCTAAGTTTCTAGGCTTATCTATATCACATTTATTTAGTTTTGCCACGTTATATGCAAGTAACTGACAAGCAACCATAATCACTAGGTTTTGACAAAATTCACTTGTAAGCGGAACTACTATATCATAGTCACTAACACCTTTATCTATATTAATAGATTCTTTTCTTATTGTAATAATTTTAGCTCCTCTAGATTTAGCCTCTATAATATTACTTATTGTTTTATCACTAACAGAAAATTCTGTTAATAGTGCTATTACTGGAGTATTTTTAGAAAGTAAAGCTATAGGCCCATGTTTAAGTTCACCAGCAGCAAAGCATTCACTATGTATATAAGATATTTCTTTAAGCTTTAAACTTGCTTCATAACAACTATAAATATCTATACCACGGCCTATATAATACATATCTTGTTCTTTATATATAGATTTAGCTACTTTAAGATAATCATCTTTATCAATAACAGTTTTAATAAATTTAGGTAATTTCTTAAATTCTTCAAATATTCTAGTTAATTCCTTCTTATCTATAATTCTATTTCTATACATTAGTTTTAATACGAGTAAACTACATATATAGCTTTGACTAAAATATCCTTTAGTTGTTGCAACACATATTTCAGGCCCAGCAAGCATAGGCATAACCATATCAGCTTCACGAGCTATTGTAGATGATATTACGTTTACTATTGCAAGAGTATCTACTCCTTCACCCTTACACATACGAAGACTAGCAAGAGTGTCAGCAGTCTCACCACTTTGAGATAACACTACTACAAGAACATCTTTATCAAAATAATGATTAGTATATCTATATTCACTAGCATTATAAACATTACAATAAAAGTCTCTAGTAGTAGCATACTTATCTATAAAATATTTACCAATTAATGCAGCATGATAAGCACTACCACAAGCAACAAAATCAATACGTTTATATTTACTTAAGTCAACTACTGAATCACTAAATTCACTATCATCAACTATATACTTAGCATATAATTTCTTAGCAACTTCTTCTTGTTCATCAATCTCTTTAAGCATAAAGTGTTCATAGCCACCCTTCTGAGCACTTTCTATATCATAAGTAGCAGTCTCAGTCTTCTTAGGAATAATTATTCCATTAAAATATACTTCAAATCCATCTCCAATTTCAACTATTTCATTATCTTCAAGGAATATATGTTCCTTAGTATAAGCTAAAAATGCAGATATATCACTAGACAAGAAATATTCATTTTCTCCAACGCCAAGTACTAGTGGAGCATCCTTTTTAACACCATACAACATATCTTTACCTTCAAACATTATTCCTAAAGCATAACTACCCTTAACATGTTCTATAGCTTTCTCTATCGCTTCTAATTCATTATCTCCATTATAATATGAATCTATTAAAGCACATACTCTCTCAGTATCAGTTTCACTCTTAAATTCATACTTTTTTACAAGTTCTTCTATTTCTTTATAATTCTCTATTATTCCATTATGAACAAGTACTACCCTTCCAACTTTATGAGGATGGCTATTTTCTTCACATACCTTACCATGAGTTGCCCATCTAGTATGTGCTATACCACAAGTAGCCTTATCAAAGTCATAACGTTTAACTTTATCTCTTAAATTCTCTATTTTACCAACAGACTTAACAATTCTTATTTTATTATTATCAAGAACCGCCATACCTGCTGAATCATATCCCCTATATTCTAAAGTCTCAAGGCCATTTAATAAAACTTCTTTAACGTTTCTTTTTCCCTTATAACCTACAATTCCACACATAAATATAATTCTCCTTATATAAATTATATAATGTATATTTTTAAAAAGAAACTAATTTTATATTTACTTTACACTAAAAAAGAAATAACTTTCGTTACTTCTAATTTCATTAAACAAATAATTTCATAGTTCTAATCATTTGAGCAGTATAACCTACTTCATTATCGTACCAAGCTACTACTTTTAATAATTGTTTACCATTATCTTCTACTATATTAGTTAGAAGTCCATCAACTGTAGCTCCAACTGTTTCACCAATAATATCACTGCTTACTATAGGATCTTCAGTATATTTTAATGTTTCACTTTGATTAGATTTAAATAAGTTATTAACTTTTTCTACTGTAGCAGTTTTTTCAAGTTCTAAAGTAACATCTATTACAGATCCATCTCCAGTAGGTACTCTAAATGCTAAACCATCTAATCTTCCATTTAAATGTGGAATTACTTTTCCTATTTGACTAGCAGCTCCTGTACTAGTTGGAATAATATTTAATGACGCAGCTCTTCCACGTCTAGCTTTAATACCTTTTTTATGTGGAATATCTAAAGTCTCTTGATCATTAGTCATAGCATGTACTGTTGTCATAAATCCTTTTTTAATACCAAACTTATCATCAATAAGTTTAAGTACTGGAGCAAGACAATTAGTCGTACAACTTGCTGCACTAATTACTATATCTTCTTTAGTTAATATATCATCATTAACTCCATAAACTATAGTCTTAGCTTCATCTTTAGCAGGAGCACTAATAATAACATGTTTAGCACCAGCATCTATATGAGCCTGACACTTTTCTACTGAAGTGAATACACCAGTACATTCAAGTACTACATCTACTCCAAGTTCTTTCCAAGGAAGCTTAGATGGGTCACTCTCAGCATACACTTTAATTCTTCTGTTTTTTACAAATAATTCATCTTCATCAAAACTAATTTTACTCTTATTAGTTCTATGAACTGAATCATATTTATATAGATATGCTAGTTGTACCGGATCAGTAAGATCATTAATTGCAACTACCTCTATATCTTTATCATCTTCAAGTAATCTTAAAGCTGTTCTACCTATTCTACCAAAACCATTAATTGCTATTTTTAACATAATTTCATCTCCTATTCAAAATAACTATTTCCAATAAACTCTCTAAGTACACTAGTATAAGGTACATACTCACTAGGTATACTAATAAAACATTTTAAGAAATTTAATATTCTTATTGCTTCCTCATAATTAGGTGAAGTTTTACTAATTGAATAAAGTAATGGTTCAGCATAAGTTCTAAGAACACCTATTTCATAAGCAAGTGATGTATTTAATATAATATCTGCTTCCATTTGATGTGGATATACATATGTTTCTTCACTATCTCTCATACCAATCCAACTATCTAATGTGTGTTGTGCTGAATAACCACGAGTTTTATAATCTCTAACCATACGTCTTAAAAGCCTTAAATCTGTTGTTGATATATGATTATGTCTATCAAGTCCTATTGGAGTAAATGGACTAATATATATTTTTAATTTATTTTTCTTTTCTATTGAAGAACTCATTTTTTCACTTATCGCATGTAAACCCTCAATTATTAAAACTTGATTTTCTTTAAGCATAATTGGTTTACGTTTATATTCTTTCTCACCAGTAATAAAATTATACGTAGGTATTACTACCTCTTTACCAGCAAGTAAACTCTTAAGTTGCATATTAAATAGTTTAGTATCTATTGCTTCAATACATTCATACTCATAACTTCCATCTGGCTTACGAGGACTATCTACTCTTTCTACAAAATAATCATCTGTTGAAAGTACTAAACTATCTATACCTTTAGATCTTAAATATAATGCAAGTTTTTTAGATGTAGTAGTTTTACCACTAGATGATGGTCCAGATATAAATATTGCTTTTATACCCCTATTATTTACAACTTTATCAGCAATATCCTGCATATTCTCATCATAAAGTATTTCATTAGTTTGAATAAAATCTGATATTTCACCTTTACATACTATTTTATTAACTTCTCCAGCGTATCTTACTCCTAAATCAGATAATTTTTTTTCATAAGTTTTAAATGCATTTAAAACAAGTGGAATATGATTATATTTAGGAACAACATTATTTATTGGATAACTAAGTACTACACCATTAGGTGAAACATAAGTTAAATCAAATCTCTTAAGTATTCCAGTAGATGCAGGCATTATATAATAGAAATAATTATAAGAATCCCCTAGTTCATATAAGGTTACTGAATCATTAGTCATATAAGTATAATTTAAGCACTTTTCTTTTTCTCCTAAATTACTACAATAGTCATATGCATCTTTTCTAGAAACACTAATATTTTTAAATGAAATATCTTGATTTATTATTTGTTTCATTTTCTTTTTTATTTCATTAACTACAGTCCTATCAACTTGTCTTTTCATATCAATTTCAGTATAAATAGATTTGTCAATAGAATGTTTAATATTAACAGTTGCTTTATCTTCATATAACTCTTTAACAGCCATTAAATATACATATTGTAGCCCTTTTGTGTATATTTTTCTACCAGTTCTATCAGTTACAGTTATAAAGTTAATATATGCATCATCCATAATTTCAAACTCAGCATTTTGAGCACTACCATTTACTCTTAAAGCAATTACTTGATCATTACCAAGCAATTTTAATACTTCTCTAACAGTAACTCCTCTATTAAGAGACATTTCCGTGCCATCTTCAAATACAAGTTTAACATCTTTTTTCATATAATCACTTACCTTCACTATTATTATTGATAATAATATAATATCAAAAATTTATTATTTTGTGAATAAATATAGACTTACTTTACTAAAATATTACTAGGAGGATTCAAATGCATACACCATACATTATAGAAAGAAATGAAGGATATGAAAGAGCTTATGATATTTATTCTAAACTTTTAACAGATAGAATTATTTTTTTAGAAGGAGAAATTACTGATTTAACAGCAAATACTATTGTTAGTGAACTTTTATATTTAGACTCAATTAGTAATGATGATATCTATATTTATATAAACAGTCCAGGCGGTTCTATTACTTCAGGTTTTGCTATATATGACACAATAAACTATATTAAAAGTAACGTTATAACTATTGGTATAGGTATGTGTGCTTCAATGGCAGCTTTTATTCTATCAAGCGGAAACACAAGATGTGCTCTTAAGAATACTGAAATAATGATTCATCAACCATTAGGTGGTGCTCAAGGACAAGCAACAGAAATTCAAATAGTCGCTGAGAGAATAATAAAATTAAAAGAAAAACTAAACCTAATACTTTCAAAGAACACAAAAAAACCTCTTTCTAAAATCAAAAAAGATGTAGAAAGAGATTATTATATGTCAGCTGATGAAGCACTAAACTATGGTTTAATAGATAAAATTATTTAACCATTTCTTTAATTTTTCTAAATCTATGATTGATACCACTCTTAGTAATGGGTCTTTCAGTTTCACTACTAATTATTTCAGCAAGCTCAGCCATAGAACTCTCAGGATATTTTTCCTTATAAATACATATATCTTTAATTCTCTCATCAAGCAAATCAAAATCATGAGTTTCTCGTAACTTACGTATAAGTTCTAATTGTTCATTAGATGTAGCTATTATTTTATCAACATTAGCTTGTTCACAATTATTAAGCCTATTAGTCATATTTTTATGATCTCTATATATTCTTATATCTTCATAATAAAACAATGAATTAGTGGCATTTAACATCTTAATAAAGTCACTAATCTTTTCACTTTCTTTAATATAAACCATAAAGCTACCATTACGTTTGATAACTTTACTCTTAAAATTTAATTCGTTTAATAAAGAATTTACAAAGTTAGCAGTTTCTTCATTATATATAACAAACTCAGCATGATATCTACTTGTCTTTGGATCGTTTATACTTCCACACATCATGAATACACCACGTAGATATGCTTGTTTATCTTTTATTTCATCTATTAGATAGTTATGAGGAACATATACTCTTTTACCGTCTAATACTATACATAAATCACTAAGTATTAAGTCTAACTTCTCTTTAACCATTAGAAGTACTAGTCTATTTTTTCTAAGAGAATTTACTCCGCTAGTATCCATTTCTATATCTACATGATATGTATCTTTTATTAAAGTATATATTCTACGAGCAACACTAACATTCTCAGTAAATATTTCAAACTTATCATCTTCTATCTTAGCTCCTATATTTAGTATAGCTGAAAGTTCTGCTATATTTTCAGATTCACTATATTGCACATTAGCTATTTCATTTTTAATATTACTTGTAAATGACATACTCTTCACCCATCTAAATTATAACATAATTATTCATATGTTTTCTTTTTATTAATTTCATTTCTAATATGTTTATCTCTAAGTTTATAGAATCTTTCATCTGATAAAGTACCAAATATCACATATGTTGATATATTATCATAGTCAAAAATATCTAATTGATAATTACTATAAGTATCACTAGCATCTCCATATATAGCTTTAATTTCATTACTCTTCTTTTTTAAAATTATCATTCTGACACTCTCACCATCAAAGAAAGTATCTATTATCATACCTGGCATTAGATTTTTCACTTTAGTATAATCTTTTTGATTTCTAAGAATAGGTCTATCTAATAGCCAAGTTTTTATATCAATTCCATCTAAAGAACATTGATTTACTCTAGTATAATAAGTAGGATTCTTATCTTTATCAATATTATATATTTTTGAAATATCAACATAGAATTTAGATCCATCTAATTCTATCATAACACTATTATCTACTGGAAAAGGATACACTCTATGAAGAAAGAAACTTTTATAATCACTATTTATAATAAGGTATAAAGAACCCATATATTCTATAAGATCATTTTCTTCTAAGTAATAATCTTTTCCACTAAAGAATTCCTTAAATTCTGCAGGATATGTAATATATTTCATACAAGCATTTATTTTCTTTATTATTTCATTAGAATATACTCTTGAAACTACTCTAGGTATTTCTAAAAGATTTTTTTTAGGTAATTTATATAATGCATGTATTCTTACTAAAGATGACATATCATTAATTAGAACTTTTTCATTTTCATATCTATATTTATTATCATATATTTTAGAAGTTGTAGGAAATGCATAGTAATAATCTCCCATATCCATGCATAGTAGATATGGTCTTACTCTATGACTATGTGGTATAGCTTTTAATTGTTCTTCACTTAAGGGCATTTGTGCCCAAGCAATTTTAAACATATATTCATTTTTAAAATGTTTACCCATATCATTCCCCTCTTTTGAAAGCATATTATAACATAATCTCTTTCTATCTTCAATAAAATTACTAAAACAAAAATATCTATGTTTCCATAGATATTTTATATTTTAATAGAATCTACTAGTAAATCTAACACCTTTAGGTGGGAATTTAACATCAACATAATTACGAGGATTATAATAAGTACTACCAGTCCAATCTTTAAGAATACCAAAGTGTAAATGTGCTCCTGTAGATTTACCTGTGTTTCCAACTGTACCTACTACACTAGTTATTGTAACTATATCACCTATTTTAACATTTATAGAATTCATATGCATATATACTGTTCTATATTTTTTACCTTTAACAGTATGTTGAATGTAAACAGCATTTCCTACTTCTCTTCCGTTTCTTACTATATTAGTTACACGTCCAGCCGCAGATGCATATATTTTAGTACCAGTAGGATTACCACCTATATCTATACCTCTATGATTACTTTTAAGTTTACCAGTAACAGGATCTGTACGTATGCCAAACTCACTAGTTACCTTTCCTTGAGTTAATGGTCTTGTAAACGCATCAGAATATGGAACACCTAAACAAGCATCAATTTCCATATCTTCACTACATTTATTCTTTTTATATGTTTCTTCAAAACCCTTAATCTCTACTTTACGCGCTTTAATTCTATCTTGAACACTCTCTTGTTCATCATCGATATCATCCATATCAATATCATATTTCTTAAGTACTTCTTCTAGTTTATCAATACTAGCTTCAGAATCTTTAATTTGTTTATCTAACTTCTTTTGAAGAGCCTTATTTTCTTCAATCATATTATGCATATCAGTTATTAAGTTATCATTATATTTACTTAATTGTTCTACTACAGAACTTCTATATATAAAGTCTGTAAATGATGTAGCTTGAAATACATACTCTAAATATACATTTTCACCATTAGATACTTGTAAAAATGATAATAATGAATCTATTTCTTTGTGTTTTTCTTCTATACTTTTATTTAATTCTTCTATTTTATCTCTAGATTCAGCTATTTGTTCTTCATATTTCACTATATCATCATTTAACGAAGATGTTTCTTTATTAGCCATTTCTATTTTCTTTTGAGTTTCTTTTTCTTTCTTTATTAATGCTGCCATATTAGCTTCATCTTTTTTTAATTCATCTTTTAATGACTTTAATGATTTAGCATCTACATTACTTATTAATAGGAATGAACATATAACAACAAATAATATTTTAAATGTTTTCTTCATCATATCTTTAGGTATTTCCTTACTGCTCTATAGCTTCCGAATGCCCCTACAAGTACTCCTACTGATAATAATATAATTAAAACCAAATATATTACCTGTGATGGTTTAACTAATCTTATAATTGCTGTAAATAGTTGTCCACCAAGTCTATTATATATATAATAGTATCCATAACAACATACACCAATTGGAATTATAGAACCTAAGCATCCAAGTATAATTCCTTCAAAGAAGAATGGTTGTCTAATAAACAAGTTACTAGCACCTACTAATCTTCTAATTTCTATTTCTCTTCTTCTTGATTGAATTGTTATTTTAATAGTATTACTTATCAATAATGCAGTTACTATTATTAATGCTATAACAACTACATATGTAATCTTCTTAACTATAGCAAATATTTTAACTAATTCTTCAACAGAACCTTCTCCATATTTAACTATATCTACATTACCCATATTTTTAATTTCATCAGCAGTTTCCCCAATAGTAGTTAAATCATTAACTTTTACTAAGAATGTATCTTGAAGTGGATTAGTTTCTTCAGTATATTGAGACATTATACTATTAAATACATCTGACTCTTGTTGCATTTCTTTTCTAACTGATTCTTTAGAATTAAATTTTACTTCTGTAACATTCTCAGTATTTTTAATTCTTGTCTCTAACGCTTCTGCTTCAGTAGTAGTTGTTTTTCTATCTAAGAATACTACTATTGTCATATCTTTTTCTATTTGTTTAGTAAAGTTATTAACATTATATGATAATAATATACTAAAACCTACTAATATTAATGTTATTGTTATACAAGAGATACTAGCAAGTGATAATGAAAAGTTACGAAATACACCTTTAAATGACTCTTGTATATTACTTTTTAATATTCTAAATGCCTTCACTCTTATATTTTCCTTTCTGACTATCTTTTGCTACTAAGCCTTTTTCTATAACTATTACTCTTTTTTTCATCTTATTAACTATTTCTTTGTCATGTGTTGCCATTATAATAGTTGTCCCTAAATCCTTATTTATTCCATCTATTACTTTCATGATTTCCATTGATGTTTCTGGATCTAAATTACCAGTAGGCTCATCACATATTAATACTCTTGGCTCATTTACTATTGCTCTTGCTATTGATACTCTTTGTTGTTCTCCACCAGATAGTTCATCTGGATAACTTCTAAGTTTATCTTTAAGTCCAACTTGTTCTATAGCTTTAATAGCTCTTTTTCTTATTTCACTTTCTTTAAGACCATATACCTCTAATGCAAACGCTACATTTTCATATACAGTTAATTTAGGTAATAATTTATAATCTTGAAAAACTATTCCAAGTTTACGTCTAAGTTTATAAACTTTACCATTTCTAAGTTTAGATACATTTACTCCACCAACATATACTTCTCCACGAGAAGGTTTTTCTTGTCTATATAATAGTTTTATCAATGTACTTTTTCCACTTCCAGATGTACCAATAACAAATACAAATTCACCCTTAGATATCTCTAAATTTACATCACATAATGCAGTAACACCATTAGGGTATCTTTTATATACATTTTTAAGTTCTATTAGTTGCATTCTCGCCTCCACTAAATATTATAATATTTATATCAAAATAATCAAAATACAATTTTTTCCTTTAAATTAGATTGTACTCCAATATAATTATAGCAAATTCCCTTATTTTTTTCTATAATCTAAAAAATATTATAAAAAAGTGTAAACAAAAAGCAATACGAAGATTGCTATAATTTAAGATATTCCTCTAAAAATTCTTGTATATCTCCATCAAGTACTTTATCTACGTTTGATGTTTCATAGTTTGTTCTAGTATCCTTTACTAAGGTATATGGACACATTACATAACTTCTAACTGCACTTCCAAAGTTAACATCCATCACCTCTCCCTTTAAGTCTTTAATTTTATCATTAAATTCTTTTTGATTTAGAATATATAATTTATTTTTTAACATTTCAAGTGCTATCTCTTTATTTCTAAGTTGACTTCTTTCCATTTGAGAAGATGTTACTATACCAGTAGGTATATGTGTTATACGAACTGCTGAATCAGTTGTATTTACTCCCTGACCACCACATCCACTAGAACGATATACATCTATTCTTAAGTCACTTTCTTTGATTTCTACTTCTAATTTTTTATTTATTTCTGGTGTCACAAGTACTGATGCAAAAGATGTATGACGACGGCTATTACTATCAAAAGGACTTATTCTAACAAGTCTATGTACACCTGTTTCACCCTTTAAGTATCCAAAAGCATAATACCCTTTAACAAGTAAAGTACATCCCTTAATACCAACTTCTTCACCATCTTGTCTACTTATTATTTCGTATTTATAGTCATTTTTATCAAAGTATCTAGTATACATTCTAAGTAACATATTAGCCCAATCATTACTTTCAGTACCACCAGCTCCACTATGTATCTCAACATACGCATTATTAGAATCAAATTCACCACTTAATAAAGCATATAATTTAAGTTTCTCTAAAGAATTTTCTATTTCACTAATTTCACTTATCACGCTAGATAAATCTTCATCACTTAGTTCTAACTCAAGCATTTCTAACAATGTATTAACAGAACTATAAAGATTATTATATTTATTACATACTTCTTTAAGACCTTTTAGTTCACCTAGAACATTCTTAGCACTCTCCATATCACTCCAAAAAGAAGTATCAGATGAAATACTTTCTAACTCTTCTATTCTTTTATTCTTAACATCTATCTCTAACTTTACACTAATATCATTAAGAATATTTAAATAATCATTTAATTTTTTTTCTATATCTTTTGTTTCCATACATAAATTATATCATTTAAGTGTATTTTTTAAAAGAAAATAGAAAGCTTTTTACTTTCTATTAAAAATTCTACTTAATACTTTACGTTTTTCACTCTTTTCAGGTTTTCTATATTGTTCTTCAATTTGTCTAACTATTTCATCAACTTTATCTTGTGTATAATTAAATCTTCTAAAATCTACTATAGCATTCTTACATACTGAATCATAATGAATACATTCTATTTCACATCCAATAGGTACTCTATTTCCAGTTTTAATTTCATACTCTACCATCATATTACTAAATAAATCAATTGGAAGATCATAACATAATGTTTCTCCATCTAATCTTCTAACTAAGAATACTCCAAAATCATCTTCATACTTATACGCATACTGTACTATTCTATTAAACATAACACACCCACCTTGAGGTGTATTATATACTAGTTCGAAAGAAATAACAAGTTTTATTTATGCAAACACTAGTTCATGTGAAACTTTTTTAATAAATTATGCACAAAAAGTTTCACATTATACTTATTATAAAAGAGTAACTATTCATTACTCTATAAATTATCTTGATGTAAAATATTCTCTATTTTTGGGAAATTCAATAAATTCTTGAGGCTTAAGTTTTTGACGGAACGCTTCATTATCATTACCATTGAAATTATACTTTTGCAGAAAGAAAAAGTTAAAACCTTCTAGATTATTAAAAGTTTTTCCAACATAACCAATAATAGTATCATTAGTTACCTTTTGGCCCACTTCTACTTGTGGATTAAAAATGTAATCATAACAACTAAAAAGTTCTCGTTTTCCATTAATATAATTTCTTATAGTAATTTTATAACCATATCCTGAACTATAATATAGATAATAAACTTCACCTTTAGCTACAGAATACACAGATTCCCCAGCTCTAGAAATAAAAGACGTACCTATATATTGAGGACCAGGATTAACATAATTTTCCGAATAAATCTTTCCATATTTTACTGGTCTTCTATATTTTGCTTTATTGTTATTAGTTTTCTCAGTAGTGTCATCTTTCTTTTCTTCTTCACTAGAAGTATTTTCGTCACTAGTTACTGTTTCTTCTTTCTTTGGTTCTTCTTTTACTACTGTTTCTTCCTTCTTTGGTTCTTCTTTTACTACTGTTTCTTCTTTCTTAGTTTCAACCTTTTTAGTAGTATTTTTCTTAGTACTATTTTTAGTCTCAACTTTCTTTTCAGGTTCAGCATTCATAATTTCTTCTATCACTTCATCAGTAGAAGTAACCTCTTCTTTAATATCACTAACTACATCTTCAGACGTAACTTCTTCCTTTTGAATAATCTTTTCTTCTTTCTTATTCTCATTAACTAATTCTTTGTTATTATTACAACCAGTCAACAAAACAAGCATTGTTAACAACACTAATAAACTCTTCTTCATAACTCACTCCATTATCTTCTTAATTAAGTATATAACTTTAACATATATTTGTAAATCTCAATCTCTAAATCTACACTTATATAATGTTTTACATAAAGGACTATAGTCTACTTTAGATAAATCTTTACTTTTACTTTCAGTAATAAACTTAGTTAAATACATAGCTTGTACTAACATTTGAAAGTCATCAAGTATCATATCTTTATATTTACCATCTATAACAATCACACTTTTATAATATGTACTAATCTCACTAAGTAACAATCTATCAAGTTCAGTATTTCTATTTAAAAATATAGCTATATTATTATTATTTAAAGATATAGTACTTCTTCCATGACAATAAGAATATTTATCATGAACTATAGGTACACCTATACCAGACTCAACCATAGTACTTTCTAAGTATTTACTAGTTGTACTCGTATCATAACCACTAAATATTTCATAAACGTCACACTCGGTATCAAACATAAACTTCTTCTCCTCTATATCATCAAGAAAAGACATATCTCCATTCATATAATAATTAATAAGTATAGAAACTGGTATTAAAGTAGCTCCTAAAGATATAAAACTTCTTTCACTATCAATCATAGTATTATATTGCAAATTTATTACATCTTCATTTCTATTCCTAGAAAGTAAATACTTTTTTAAATCATTATTAAAAGATAACTCGACTCCATAATTACTCCCGCCATAGCTACAAGCAACTATGTTAGAATAATTTCCACTATTCATATAAATCATGTCTCTTGGTTCAGTATTTCTAGTAATAATTGAATTTTTAATACTTAATACTTTTGCTCCAAAGTCACTAACAACACTACTACCACCAATTCCACTTACAAGAGTAGGTTTATCTAACTTAGATAGTTCATAATTTATAAACTCTGTATCAGTATTATCAAAAGTATCAACCACTCTTCCTTTCAAATATTCAAAATTAACTTTCATATTCTTTTCCATAAAAAATCCTCCTTAAGTAAAACTTACTACTTAAAGAGGAAATATTTCGTCTCTACTCAAACTTTTCATCTAATAATTCATATTCTATTATTCTTCTTAATTCAAAATGTCTTATATCTTTTCTAAGTTCACAAAATGCCGCACAATACCAACCATCTTGAAATAAAAACATATTCGCAGGATCTATTATTCTAGTATTTTCTCCTTTACCATAAGAATAATATTTTATCTTAACTTTTCGTTTTTCTTTTATTGCTCTAGTTAGAATATTATACTTCTTAAGTGTTTCATCTTTTAAATTAAGTTCATTCTCTTCTTGCTTACTTCCAATATAAACACCTCTAATTTTATCTTGAAGTATCACTAGTTTATTCTTTAAATCCATATCACTTTCTAATTCAATATATTTATTAAGTAACTCAAAATCTTTTTTATTAAACTTTCTAAGAGGCATTCTAACACTTTGATTTAATACATATCCTCCATATGGGCCTTTTATTGTATCGACATATATTCCACATTTATCTAGTTCTTCTTTATATACTCTTATCATTCTTTCACTTACTTCAAGTTCTTGTGATAATTCTTTAATACTATATTTACGTCCAGTATTTAAAAGTTCTATCATTGTAAGCACATTAGATACTTTTGACATATTATTTTCTTACCTCATTTATTATATATTTTAAATCTTCTATAGCTTTTGGTGCATTAAAGCTACCATTACCAACTGGATAGTATACTGAATAAACTTTATATTCTTGATTCTTTACTTTTAAAGTAAACATCTTACGTCTACACTCTGACACTGACACTTTAGTTTCAAGTACTATAGAGCTTACTTGATTACCAAATAACACTATTACTTTAGGGTTAATTATTTCAAATTCTTTATATAAAAGTTTTAGATATTCAAGATACACTTCATCTTTTAAAGGTCTAGCATCTACTTGTGTACACTTTCCTAAATTAGTTATAAAATATTTATGTTTACTAACGCACTCATAGACTTCATCAGCAAATTCATAAGTCCATTCTTTACCTTTTATCTCTCTTATTTTTTTATATATTTCATCATCCAAAAGTCCTATTTCGTAAAATAAAGTCCATATATTTTTAGTACCTATCCAAGGACTTTTTCTACCTTTCCAAGTCTTTAAAGATGCTATATTTCTTCCTGTAGGATTCATAAATACAAAGCATATATCCGGATTATTAGTACATCCTCCATTATAAATAGAATCTAATTCCCTAGACCCATACTTTAACTGTAACTTATCATATTTCTTATTTAATTCTTCTATCATACTAATCTATATAATTATTTTTTACTGCATAAGGAACTACTTCATTTTTTAATGTATTTGATAATATATCAACACCATCACTAGTTTGATACCATAAGAACTTTTCTATTTCATCTCCAGTAATTGGTTCATCTTTAAGTTCGCCATTATATTTAAATACATAAAAATGTATTTTAGTTACTCCATCACTAGTAGCTATCTCATCAAAATCCATTACTAATTCAAATAAACTTTCATCAAACTTACAAGAATCACTTAATTCTTCATGACATTCTCTTATAGCAGCTTCTAATGGTGTTTCTCCTTCTTCAACTCTACCACCTATCATTTGATAAGTATTCCTTTTTCTAGGTTTATCTATTAATAATTTCCTATCTTTAAAAAACATTGTCCCTACTACTTCCATAATTACCCTACTTTCTTAATTGCTTCTTTTAATAATTCTTCTAAATCATTATATGGTTTCTTTTTATAATCTAGTTCGTATAACCAATCTAAATATCTATTTTTAATTGATTCATCAGGCCTTCCATATAATATTTTACCAGTATGAATATAATAACCAAATTCTACGTTAGTGGTAAAAGCAGGCATATCAGGAAGACTTCTAGGTACCCAAAATACTATAACACTTGAATTCATTAATCCTTCTCTTTCCCACATAACTTGATCTTCATACTCACTTCTTGGTTTCATACTAGAATATTCAGGTACGTATACTATACCATCAAAATTATTTTCTTCAAGTATCTTTATTGCTTTTTTTCTCCACGATACAATATCTTCTTTTCTAGGAGTAGGCCCTGCTAAAAATATTGATTTCTTTCCTTTAATTATTTCTTGATCACTATAATTTATTATCATATTACCTCACAAACTCATTATAACAAAAAGTTATGACTACTGCCATAACTTATCTGGATATTCTCCCATTTCTATTAATGAATTTATGCCTTCTACAACAACTTCTTTATCTTCTTTATATGTAACACCCATCCACTTAGAAATAGTCTTAAATGCCTTAAATGTAATATTTCCTTTTTCTATGTTACTACATACTACTTCAGGTAATAAGTATTCACATTTTAACAAGTTATTAACATTATTTTTATAAAATTCATCAAAGTCACTCTCTAATAATTCAAAAATCTTAGGTGTAAACATTAACATATTCATAGATACTAATGTGTCTTCATTTACTTCAAAACTATCTTTTCCATCAAGTGGACATGCTATTATTTTATCATTTACTTTTTCAACACTACTTTCTACTAAGTTAGTTACAAAACCATCTTTAAGCTCACATACTCCTCTTTTAACAGAACCGTTTTCTGTAAGAGTATTACTAACTATATAACCAACCATACCAAATTCATTAGTTTTATGTTCACTCTTTAAGTATTCACTAGCTACTCTAAATGCATCTCTTCCATAAAAATCATCTGAATTTATTACTAAGAAATCTTCTTTAACTACGTCTTTACAACATAATATCGCATGTGCTGTTCCTAATGGCTTAACTCTATCCTTAGGTAACTCAAAGGGTAAATTATCATTACTTTGAAATACATACTCCACTTTTATTTTATTTTCTATTCTATTTCCTATAGTACTCTTAAATATTTCATAATTTTCTTTCTTAATTATAAATATCACTTTATCAAAACCATATCTAATCGCATCATATATAGAATAATCTATAATAAATTCTCCATTCTTATGTATAGGCTCTATTTGTTTTAGGCCTCCAAATCTGCTACCCATACCAGCAGCCATAATTACTAATTCCATAAATCCTCCTATAACTATCTTAATTATAACACAGTCAAAAGAAAAAACCCATTTCTGGATTTTATTTCTTTAATATTGGTTGTACACTTGATGAACCTTCTCTAAAAGATGGAAAATAATATCTTATATCACTTCTTTCATTACTTTTTAAAGTTATATCATAACCTCTTAATGGATACATTATTTCTCCACCAAAACATTTAAGTGAAATATCAGTTACAACGTAAGGATTATCATCATGCATTCTCATCAATGGATAAGCATGTCCTCCTCTTTTATTATTAACATATACATAACCACCCACAACATAAGTATCATAACCAAGTAATGCAAGTAAATTAGCATAACTAGAATTTAATTCGACACACATACCTATATTAGCATTCTTAAAACTATTTTGTGATATAACATATGGATTAGAAGTATTATCACCCTTAGGTCTTAAAACATCATAAGCCATCCCTCTATACATTGATTTTAATTGACTTTCTGTATAATTACCTTCTTTTAATTTTGAAGCTTTAAATTTTTCAAAAAGTTCTTTAAACTTCTCACTTCTCTCAGACATAGCATATCTATAATATTCATGAGTATATAATAAGGCCAAATAAGGAATTTCACAACACAATTTAGAATCAGGAATTCCACTTTCTTTAATTAAATGCAAAAACCCTTTATAAAATTCTTTATCATTTGGTATAAATTGTGGATTAGCATGTCCTTCAACAATATCCATATTTATCGCAACTGGATATTTATTTATAAAACCAAGATGAGCATCATAACTTCCTTTATAAATTACACTTTCATCACTTATTCTTCTTCCTCGTAAATCTTCATAAACAGTTTCAGATGAAAATATTCTACTTTTAGCTAATTTTATAGAATTTTCTATTTCACTCATATATTTATCCCTCTTTTATGCAAAATCGCACATATAGTATCATATTTGTTACTTATAGTCAACGATCTTTTATGTTATAATTAGGTCAAGGAGTTAAAAATATGATATTAGATAAATACAATAACACATTTAATGAATTTATAACTAAATATGAAGAAATACATGTAAATCCATGGCACAGTATCTCAAAAGAAGAATTTATGAAAAAGAAAGATGAATTATTGACTACTATGGATGTAACTGATGTCTATACTTTTACTTATTTTATGAAGTATTTAATTAAAATATTATGTGGTACTAAAGATACACATACTATATTTGATATGAGTTCAAACCTACCAATTAACTTTAAAATTATTGAAAACGAAGTATTAATAAATTATCCAAATAATCTAAAAGGATATTCCCTTCTTTCTATAAATGACATAGATATAAATGTTATATTAAATGAACTAGATAAAGTAGTATCTTATGGCACTGAAGGTAAAAAACTATTTGAATTAGAAAAAGCTTTATTTAATGAACTATTACTTTTTAGTATTCCACAGTTTAGAAAAGTAAATGAACTATCTTTTAAAATGAAAAACCCTAATAATGAAATAATAACAAGAGTGTTCAAGAAAAATGAACAATATCAAGAATCATTTAATATGAATGAATACTTATATAGTAATAATAATGGAACATTCAAAATAGTAAATAATACACTAATTTATAATCACAAAAGTGTCCAACAAGAATATGAAAGCGCTATACAAGAATCAATAGAGAAACTAAGTAAAATGGATTTAACTAGTATTAACAAAATAATAATAGATTTAAGAGGTAACTTAGGTGGTAATTCTATTCTAAATAAACCACTTATGGATTTTCTTTCAAATCACAAAGATAAACAACTAATAACACTAACAGATCGAAGAATCTTTTCGGCAGGTAGATACGCACTTGTTGATTTAATTAATTTAGGTTCAATAACTATCGGAGAAGGTATTGGTACACCACTTAACTGTTATGGAAACTCAAAAAGATTTACTCTCAATAAATATTACACATTCGTGGTTTCAGAAATGTATTTTGATCCAATAAGAAAAATAGAAGTAGCTACTAAAGAAAACTTTAAAAAGTTAGATAAATCCATCCTAGAAGATGTAATATTTAAGCCTGACTATTTCATTACACAAACTAAAGAAGACTTTATTAACAATAAAGACACCATCTTAGAATTCGCATTAACTCTAGAACAAAGTCACAACTTAAAATAAAGACATTAATTTGCCTTTATTTTTTTAACTAATTTTACTTCATTATCAGCAAAACTACAACTAAATTTAATACCTTCTCTATTCTTTTCAATTGCTTCTTTTTCAAAATCAATCATATCTTCAGGCAGATTTTCTATACTTGACCAAACTAACTCAGAACACTTCTCTGGCTCATTTATTTTAATTTCTCCATAATATTTGCCTAACTCAAAATACACATCATAATATGGACTTAATGATTTATTTTTTCTATTAACAACGAATGTATCAATTATATCTTCAATTTTTATTTCTATATCAAGTTCTTCCTTAGCTTCACGAATAGCTGCTTCATAAGCATTTTCTCCTTCATCTATATGTCCAGCTGGAAGTGCTAAGAATCCAGGCCATAACTTAGTACCTTGTCTTCTTTGTAATAATACTTCACCATTCTCATTTCTAATTATTAAATATATTGATGATAAAAACTTTTCTCTCTCCATACTAATCATTCTTCTTCCTAAATATTCTTTTAAGAATACTCTTTTCTTCTTTTCCCTTAAATTCAGTAGTAAACTTTAAATTTTCTTCGCTTTCTCTATCTATAAATTCCCAACATTTTTTCTTTTCATTCCAAACAGCTGATCTATGTAAATATATATATACTTGTCTTCCATCTTTATCATAATATGAACCATATAAGTCATCATCTGATGCATCAAATAATACTGTTCCATCTTCTCTCATAGAGTCTTTTTCTTCATGATTTGATACAGCATTACCGACAACTGTTACTCCAGTTAAATCACAACAGCAAATCTTTCCAGTATGCTCTGGTAATTCATCTAAATTAATAACAAGTTCTTTATTTTTCACACCTCTAAAACTAGTTTCAATAAGAATAACATCCTTAAATGACGGAACTCCATCTTCTCCTACCAAAGTAACTCCATCTAACTTAGTACATATAAAATGCTTATCCTTAACTTTTTGAGGGTCTATTTTAATATCACCTAAAGCACCACTGAAGTCAACTCCAGATATATCTTTATCATTAAAAGAACCACACACTTTAATACCATTTAGTTTTACTCCATTAAGACTTGAAACTTTATCTACATCTAATGTTAAATATCCTTTTTCATTATCAGTTTCATAACCACTAAAATTAGTACTATTCACTATAGCATTATCTAAGTTTCCACTAAGCATTACACCTCTAAAAGTACACTTAGATAAATCTTTATTTGGCACTTTATCTAAATCAATATGAACATTTTCAAAATCAGATAAGTGAAAACCAGATATATTAACATTATCAAAATTAACATCTTTCATATCAACATTAATTCCTTTGAAAAATTGCCACACTAATATATCTATTTCTCTAGTACCATCCTCACAATTATTAAATAAATACTCTTCGATTTCATCACTACTAAATGAAATATTTTCTTCAGTTGCTACCTTATCAATAGTCAATCTACTTAGTCTTAATAATTTATCCTGATTAGAACTATTACTAAGATTATCTAATAAATATTTTAAACTCTTTATAACTTTTTCCTTATTATTCACCATAAAACCTCCTTTAATTAACTTAATTTAATACCATCATTATGACTCAATTCATTTTCCAATGCTTGAATAATAGTATCACTAGCATCTAACCCTTTTATATCATAATTTTCTTTTTCACATTCATCTATTCTTCTATCAACATCAAGATCTACATAATCTTTAATTATTGAAGCATCATATTTATCTTTAGGTCTTCCATTCTTTTTCATATTATATATACTTTCTAAACTAAACATTTTATATTTATGACCATTATATTCTCTTACTCTTTGATCAAATGTTAATGATGCATATTCTTTATTTAAATGTCTCTCATGCATATGAAGACCATTTTCTTTTCTATGTTCAGGATAATAATACTCTTTTGTTACTATTTCTCCATTTTCTAATCTTTTAAATAAGAACAACCCAATTGACATTGGTGAATCTTTATACTTAACCCTATATTCATGTCCAAAATCATTCTTATAATCCATAGAACTAATAAATTCAAAATCAGGATTCTCTTTTAAAGAGTCAACAAATTCAAACATTTGATCTTCATTTATAAATATATCCAAATCACTATGATATCTCTCTAATTCATGACCAGTTGTAATATACCCCATGAGCCCACCAGTATAAAAAGTATCAAAGTTAACACCAACTAATTTATTAAATTCATCAAACACTCTCATGACTAATTCATGATTCTCTGGAAGTGACATTTGAGTATGTTCAACATTCATAGTTTTTAAATATTCACGTCTTTCTAACAAATCTTCAAGTGTACTATATTTGCTAGGATCTAATACAGTAATCAATCCTATATTATTAATAATATCATCCATCTTTAATACTTTTCTATTTACTAAATCTTCTAATGCAACAAGAATATAGTCAATAGATTCACCTATACTAAGATTACATAATTTTTCTATCAATCTCTCTCTTACATTAACATCTTTAATATTACCTATATCAGCAAAAGTATTAACTATTATTTTGATTTGTTCTTTTTCTCTATCACTCATAAAGTATACCTCAAACTTATTATAACACATTTAAAAAGTGAAACACATATTTCACTTATTATCTAATTTTAAAGTTTTACTTCTAGAATTTCTAATCATTTTCTTCTCTTTATCACTAAATAAATGATCAAAAGAATCAATTTTATCTTCTCCTAAAGCTTTAATTTTTTTATTAATTATAGATTCAAAATCTAATCCATCAAAATATTCTAATAATTTTTGATTACTATTTAGTCTATCTCTAAGAACTACTTTCCCATTTTTTAAAGGTATCTCACTATCTAAACTAAGACCATCTTTTATTTTATATACAAAACCATCACATTCAATATAATCATTAAAAGTGGAACTAACTTTATCATCAGAAAATTCAAACCATTTAAGTTCAGTATTATCCTTTGCTAATTTTCCTAAAGTATATGCAAATAATAAAGAATCAACTTTATCAAATCCATACACCATTAAAGAAGAAACTAATGTCTCAGTATTTAATTTTTCCATAAACCCTCCTACTCACATGTATCAACAATTATTAATGGAACATATATTTCATCCTCAGTATATCCTGCATGATGAGAATATAATACTTCATCTCCTTCATAAAGTAAAGCTTTATTACTTTTAGCTATACTAATATAATCCCCGAGTTCACTATCTATTAATTCATTCTTTTTTCCATCACCAAATAAACCACTATCAAGCACATCCTTTTTAGTATACAAGTCAAAATCTTCACCGAAGTACTTATTAAATAATCTTTCAAATTCACCAAACTTTTCTTCTTTTATAAAGAATGAGGTTGCTCTTACTTCAGTAGAAGTACCCATCCTAAAACAATCTACTATATCAGAATAATCATGCAAGAATATATTTTCTACTTTTATATGTCCATGATCAGCAACAACAAATATAATAGTATCTTCTAACTTTTCACAAAGTATTTCAGTAATTATATTTCTGTATCTTATTAAATCTTTAACTGTTTTATTATCAGGACCAAACATATGCATAGTATGATCAGGTTCTTCATCATAAGCATAAATATACTTTTTACCATCTTCACTACAATATTTTTCTATTCTAGAATACATATCTAATACATCACTATAAGGATCAACACCAAAAGGATATAAACCATATGCTTTATCCACACCCTTTTCATTTATAGATTCTACTATAGTTTTTTCTTTCATGTATTTTTTTCTAAGATTTATAGCTTCTTCTAAAGGTACACATTTTTGATCAGTCTTTTCAAAATTCAAGAATGTTGTTATGATCTTATCAATATCTTTATAATATGTATTCCACCCAATCATACCAGTTTCAATTGGATTTAATCCAGTAACCATAGATGTAGTAGCAGCAACAGTAGTAGCTGGAAACACTGTAGTTATTTTCTTATACATATTTTTTCTTAAGAAATCGTTTTCATTAAGAGTTCTTTCTAATATATTAGCACCCACACCATCATATAATATAGTAACTACATTCTTAGGTTTCTTACTTTCTAACAACTTATCAACATATTCTAAAGTATTATGTTTATACGAAAGTCCAAAATATTTTCTAATTGAACATGCTAAATTAGTTAGACATTCATTATAATTATTTCTTACCAACATAATTGCCTCCAAAATCAGCCTAGCTTAATCTCATTTTCTTTGTCATTCATAAAAGTATACCTCAAATTTATTATACCATAATTCACCATTTTTTACATATTTACAGGTTTTATGTAAAAATTTTTTTAATAGAAAACCAAAAAATTATTTTTTATGTTATTATGAAGATAATAAGAATGGAGGTTATAATATGAATTATAGTGCAAAAGAATTAATTGATAAATTAGGAGAGAAAGTAGAAGGTTTAGGAATTAGTCCATCATTCAAAGAAAACCCAGCATTTAGCAAAGCCATTGGTAGAATATATAGTAACATATCACGTATGAATATGGCACATAATGCAGAGAATGTAACAGTAAGAGAAGAAGAAGGAAAAATATCATTTCAATGGACTTCTACAGATAGAACTAAGTATTCAATGGAGATCTCATGTACAAAACCTGAAGAATTTACTTGTACCACAATAGAAGAAAAAGCACCTAGAAGACTAGATGATGGAAAAATGGCAAGGGAAAAAACAATAAAAGAAGATATTGCGACAATACGCCCTAATGGATTTATAGACTTAGTAACAAATGGAGCAATGATAAATGACATTAATTGTGAAAGAAATACATGCAATTCTTCTACATGGTCTCAAAGATATCAATACATTTCAGAAGGAGTAATGCTTGATTGTGAAGAAAAAACATTCAGTGAAATGAAACTATTTAGAGATTTCGACCAAGTGGACGCAAATCAATCACTATTTTATCCTAGAGATGCATTTAAAGCAGGAAGAAATGACTATCAAACAAGGGATTTAATAACAAGAAAACACCTAGATACAGCACATGTATATTCAGAAGACAAAAGTAGAGGAACAAAATATGTTGCATATGAAAAACTATCATCACAATATGGATATCAAGACCTTATATTGCAAGGTGGAGGTCATTCAAAAGAAATAATAATAGATCCAATATCTAAAGAAGAAATCGAAAGAATGATTGATAGTCATCCAGATCCAAAAGTAAGAGAAGGATTAAGAATTTACGCAAAAGGAAGAGAAGAATATTCTTATAATTCAGAAGAAGATCCAGCATTTACTTATGAAGGATTTGAAGATTCCAAAGAACGTTCAAGATAACTTAAAAGGTTAGCATACAAGCTAACCTCTTTTTATTTCTTCTTACAAATATATAACAAGTGTGAACTATATCCCTGTAAATCTATTCTTTCACAAATAGTTAATTGATACTTAAGCCATACTTCAAATTCTTCATCTGATAAACTATCAATCTTATCACCAACTAAATTAACTATTCCATCAGCTGCTATATTATGAAGAAATTCTACATCATATTTGCTCATTAAATCTTTAAATTCATCTATATAAAATGGAGCAAATATTCCTTTTTGTGAATAAGTCAACAAAAAGTGGACACTAAAAAAGAATTTTTAG
>UMHM01057743.1_pt1 | contig 56458 bp, 96 predicted proteins | sample 1965501 | NCBI WGS metagenome assembly UMHM01 (sample SAMEA4836095, study PRJEB28245) | human gut metagenome | biome: gut microbiome; material: fecal sample | place: Denmark | collected 2008
AAAATTCATTGTCATTAAACCTGAATAAACACTCTTTACATGTTGTTCCATGACACCTCATTGGCTCTGATGTCACTTTATTAACTGCTATTGAATCACCCTTACAAGCAATATCCAGAATCTGTTCTGCAAATTTCTCTCTATTTGTCATAGTCTTTTACTCCTTTCCCATAATCTGGCATGTGTTTAAACCTCTCGTATGCCTTATTATCTCTGTGTTTTTCCATGTAGGCTTTTTGCTTATTATCGTTTGAATGCTTTATATGAGCATTTTGAGTACTATCATTATCCCATGCATAAATCATCTACTATTCTCCCTCACTATGATTTATATATCTGCTATTTGAAAGTTCCATTTCTGTAATACGTTTATTCATTACTTTTTTTAAGCTATTAAGCATTTCATACCCTGTATCCATTCTCAATTTTACTTTTTTATATGCTCTTGAATAGATAGCAAGAGTCATTGTTTCTGCTTGTGATATAAGCTCTGCTTGTGCCGTTTTATCTGCGACTGTTTTTCCTGTAGCTTGTTCTCTTGCTTTTGAATATACTTCTTGTCTTATAGTTTTACAAGTATCTTCTTTAATACCTAAATCTTCTTGTGCAGAACCTGTAAAATATAATATATTTGCTAATTCTAATATATGCTTCTCTAATGTATCATCAGTTAAAGAATTATTTTCTCTCAACTCTAATCGTATAACTGACATTTCTACATCAAGTGGCTTACAATAATTATTTACAAGTTTATCAGATATTTCCTTGATTGTATCACTTATATTATCCACTTTTTTCATTATAGATTCAGCAGTTTTTGGTTGTTCGTTATTTACTTTTGTTCCTTCTCTCCGACTTGCCATTTACTACACCATCCTTTACTTTTAGTTATAGGTTTTTCAACCGAAAAATAATCACAATCTATTCTTGTTATTGAGAATGGTAAATCTTTATTAATATAAGCTAATTGACCATTTACCCTATCAGTAATATCTTTCATATCTGCCGTGTACTTACATACAGATTTTTTATCACAATTAGAACAACGATTAGTTACTTTCTCTACCATTATAATGCCTCCTTCCATATTCTGCTATCAACAATGCCTCCGCCATTCCGTCATGGTCTTTCTTGCATCTGTCTGTGGCTTTTAGGTTAACATTTGGAAATAATCTCTTGCATACTTCAATGGATGTATTTTTATCAGAAGTACAAGAAAATTCTTTCTTCCATTTCTGTGGTGTAACAAGTTCATAAGATATTCCATATGCTTTTAATACGCCTTGAATAAAACCAAAATTCATGCCGAAATTGAAAGTGCTTGATACTCCTTGTTTGGGCATTGCATGAACGTGCTCAAGATAACAGATTACATCATTCTGCCAACATTTTGTACATACTAATCCTAAGCTATTTATTAAAACATCATCAGAGTACGGATATGCTTCGCTGTTATTTTTACCATCACCTATGCAAGCTATTCCACCATTTTTCCCTGGGTCAATTCCTATATATATCATTGTTAGTTATCCTCCTTATACCATTCAAATACAGCACTATAATCGCCTTCAAAATATGTATAAACACACTGAGTGCAAATTAGCTTATGCCCATTACATGATACAGAACCTTCTATATTAACTTTTTTACCACATAAAACACAAGTATGTCTTATTTGCCCACTATAAGTTATACCATACTGTCCGAATACTCTTACATTTTCTTTATCAGCTTCTTCATTTATTTCTGGCAATTTGTCAAATAAATCCATAAGAGGAGTTCCATTGAATGTTGTTTTCATTTTTATCCTACCTTTCTGCAAACTGACTTATATTTGCACCATTTACAGTTTCTTGTATCTTCTGTCTTTGGAGGTGCAATCATTCTTTCAACATATCCTTCACATTCTGAAATATAATTGCACAACCAATTTTTCATATCCTGAGTTACTTCAAACACTTCTGGAACCTCAAGTGTGCAGATGTCTCTGTTTTCATACATAACAAAGGCTTTATCCAAATCTAAAACAGTACAATAACAGATTACTTGATTGTGGTGCTGTTCTAAACAGTGGTCATTCAACTGATTATATTTGAATGATACTACATTCTTGAACTCCCAAAGAAAATCCTCATTTGTAGATATTCTCCTTATAATTCCATCACATCTAAAAGATAAGTTTAATGCAGTATCTATAAGATGTGTTTCTGCTCCTTGCTTTTCTTTTACAACTAATGATTTACATTTGCCGAACTTCTGTTTTTCTTTTACATATTCTGCAACATCAAGATATTTCCAATCGTATCCCATTTTCTGTAAATTCAACAAAGCATTTTGTAATGCCTCATGCCTTGCTGTTCCTGTATCTGCCATTCCTGTTGAATTATATTCTACAACCTCTGGGTCTTGTGGTGCTCTTGTTCTTGTAAAATACATATTTCTCATACAATGCAAGGAAGATGGCTTATAATAATTACTTCCTGTCCTTCTTCCTTCTTGTTCGGTTCTTTCAATACAACTCATAACATCCGCCAGAAACTTCTTATTTGCTGGAAGTTGTGGCTGGTTATTATTTATTAAGTTTAATAATCGTCTACTCATTTATTACTCCTTATTATTCAAATTGCTGTTCAAATATCTCTCCATCTTTACATACTTTTATTTCCTTTATACAATGACCTTCACCATCTAATATATAAGTGACTGTATACAGAAACTTATTCATATAGTCTACTCTTTTTACTATTATATTCTTATCTGCATAAATAAGTGAAATGTTCATGTTTTTTAGTCTCCCTCCTTTATAAATAGTGTTTTATGTGTTATCGCTTCACATTGTCCACCTTTTAATCTCCCGTTTATTAATATAAACTTACGATACCATCTTCAGAAAGCATTATGCCTAAAGGAATAAGCTTATTATGGCATTCTTCAAATGTTATATCTTCCATAAATCCTGCCATTAAGATATTCTTTACTTCACTTGTATATCTCTCACTATTTTTTACTTCTTCTTTAATTTCTGTTAATTTCATTTTTATGTCCTCCTGTTTTTATGTATTTCTTATTTACAATTATATTGTAATACATAAAAGTATATTTGTCAACACTTTTTTATAAAAATACATAAAAAATCCTCCTAGTATTTAAACTAAGAGGATTTTTCCAGGAAGTAAACGCAATGAACAAAAAGAACGGCTAGGAAACCTATCCTAATCTGTCACAACTTTATTATAATACAGATTAATAATTTTGTAAAGTATATATGCTTATTCAGATTTATTATCTAATTCTTCATCTTCAAGCAAAGCTATAACCTGTGTTACTTTTCCGCTTTCAATCTTCAAAGCATTTTCGTTTCCATAGCAAATCTTTACAGTATCGTCTGGATTAGCTTGCAACTGTTCTTTCAGCATTGGAATATCTACACAGCATACAAATGGTTCAAAATCCTTGCTTTCTACATAGTTAATAGTCTCTGTTGAAGCATCCTTTTTACTATGAATATTGATACCCTTTCTTCCGAATGTGAAATATGCTCCATTCTTATCATAAGGCTCAATGAATAATGCAAGTCTATCAAGTACGGATAAAAGTAAATCCTTTGGTACTTTGCAAGAAGATGTAAATGCTTCATCAAGATAAGCGTTTACTTCAGTTGCTGGGAAATCTTCAATTCCTTCCATTAATGCACCATCAATAATCACATCATCTGTCACAAACTGAATACTCGTTCTTCCTATAAAAACCACAATATCTTCCTTTGTATTCAATGTCAATAACTGCATCTGCTGAGCAGAAATAAGAATTGGCTGTTCACAATCAAACATCTTAAATCCATTAAATGTGATAACATTTGCATCCGTACTAATAACAGTATCCCCGCAATAGTAACCAGTTAAAGCTGGATTCTCAAGTGTTTTTGCAAGTGCTGATTTATTAATGTTATAAGCCTGCATAACACTTGATAGCTTAGTCATACACTGTACATTTTTATCATCCATCATCTTAATATCTGGAAATGAGATAAGTCCTTCCTCATCTGAAATCAATGGAATCTTATAAGTTCCATTTGCTTTGACAAAAAGTACATCATCTTTTACAGATAAGTCAATATCCTCAGATGTTGTCTTTGCAATCAACTTTCCAAATTTATCAGCATCTACTGTGATATCCATATCGTCTCCAGCTACTTTGTCAATGATAATACATAATGTATTAGTCATATCTGTTGTAAGCAATCTTAATTTTCCATCTGATAATTTAATACCTATCATTGAGGTAATAGGAATTAGATTATTAAATCCTGCTCCTTTGATTGCTTTGTTTACTGCATCTTTCATTCTGCTTGTTACTACTTTCATTTTGTTCCTCCTTTAATTCAAGTTCATTAATGAATAAGCTTCTTTTCTTAGTTCAACATTATCATTGAACTCACCCCTTATAGTGGCTGTTCTTGTCTTAGCTCCTCGACTCTTAATACCTCTTGCAGTCATACAGCTATGTTCTCCCTGTACAACTACTAATACATCATTTGAACCGGTTGCCATCTGTACAATCTCAGCAATATCTGAACCTATTCTTTCCTGAAGCTGTAGTCGCTTTCCAACCATATCAGCAATACGAGCAAACTTGCTTAATCCTAATACTTTGCCATTAGGTATATAAGCGATAGAAACAGTCATGTTATACATAAGAGCTAAATGATGTTCACAATAACTAAATATTGGAATATCCTGTACAACAACTAAATCATTATTATCTGTATCGAAGCATTTACAGAATTTATCTGCGATTTCTGCATTGGTATAATTCATACCTTCAAATACTTCTTCATACATCTTTGCCACTCTTTTTGGTGTATCTACAAGTCCCGGTCTATCTGGGTCATCACCTAATGCAATTATTATTTCCTTGATTGCTTTCTCTATTCTGTTCTTATCAATCATCATTAAACACCTCTTTCATTTGGATTCCATATAATCTTGTGTAACTGAATCTGAACTTTACAGTCATACATCCTATGCTCTAATAGATAATGCACTATTTCTTTAGGTTCAATTTCACCGAATACTGGGCTGAAATATATCTGTGCATCCGGATTATATTTCTCAATAACTTGTAATGATTTATTCAAATCTTCCTGACTGCCTACAACAAATTTAAGCACATCGTTTTTGGATAATAATCTAAAGTTATGACAATCCATATGATTCTCCATACCACTTGAAGGACATTTATAATCCATTGTAAAGAATAAAAGTGGGTTTATTGGAAAATTTCCAATGTACTGTGAACCATTGGTTTCAATATTAACCCAGTAACCTTTTTCTAATAGTATATCAACAAGTTTATTAATGCCCGGATGTACAAGAGGTTCTCCCCCAGTTATTGTTACTGAATGAATACCGAATCTCTCCACTTTTGCAACAATATCTGGAATGCTTAGAATTGAATATTCTTCTCCTTCACAACCATATCTTGTATCACAGTATGAGCAATTCAAATTACATCCAAATAATCTTATGAAGGTGGTAGGTAAGCCAGCTCGCTTACCCTCACCATCAATGCTTTTAAATATTTCTACTACTTTCATATTAATCTACCTCATATGTGGCGATATTGCCTTCACTTTCTTGAACTTCTACTTTATAACACTGACCAACTTCACAGATAGCTGAAACTCTCTTACATATCCATTTTGCCATATTCTCAGCAGTTGGATTAAGAGGATACACAACATCATTAATGCAAGCATGGTCTAACTTATCGTGTATTTCTTTTTTAATTTTTGTAAAATCTACAATCATTCCATAATCAGTGAGCTTGTCTGATTTACAGTAAACAGTAACTATCCAATTATGTCCATGTAGGTTCTCACACTTGCTATCATATGGGAGCTCTAAATGATGAGCTCCTGCAATTTCCATTCTTTTTGATACATAATACATATTTTTAATCCTCCTCATATTCGATAGGGTCTTTTACACCATTGACTTCAAAAGCATGTTTTCTGTCTATACATGTGCCACATTTACCACAAGCCTTTTCACCCCCATGATAACAACTCCAAGTTAATTCATACGGAACATTTAGCTCTAATCCTGTCTTTACCACAGTAGCCTTATTCATATGAATAAGAGGTCTGTTGATATGAATCTTACCGTAAGTTCCAATGTTAATTGCTTTATCCATAGCATCCGCAAATTCTGGAGAACAGTCTGCATAAGCTTCTCCAGCGGCATCATCTGCATGAGCTCCATAGAACACTTCCACTTCTTCTCCAGGGAAAAGACTATCTGCAAAAGCTGTTGCAATGGATAATAATAATCCATTTCTGAAAGGTACATAAGTACCAACTCTGCCTTCTCCATTCTGCTTAATCTGGTCTGCATAACTCATATCTAAGATTTCATCTTTAGAACCTTTAACAAGTGAACAAACTTGTCCAGCATATTTCATAACATTTGAAATATCTTCCTCAATATGTCTTACACCATAATATTCAGCGATCTTCTTTGCACACTGTAATTCTTTATCATGTTTCTGACCATAATATAAAGAAGCTGTTATAACATTTTCTTTTCCATATTTACCTGCTGCTATTGCAACACAAGTTGTTGAATCTACACCACCTGAATTTAATACTAATGCTTTCATTAAAATAATCTCCTTTTCATTTTTGATTTCATATACTGAATTTGATACCCCATCCCAGACAATCCTTTCAATGGTAACTCATACTCTTTGAAATAATCCAATAAATATTTATAATAATTTTCCCCACATAAAAAAATTGCTTTCTGGTTTTCAAAATGATTTTCGTCAAACTGTTGCTTGACATACCTAGCCCAGCCTAAAGATTCTTCACGATTCATACTATTTAATGTCTTATCATATGGGGAAATAACTGTATTTAAAGACAGTAAACCATATTTTGCAGACAAGATATAAATTGGACAATCAAATGTCTTGGCATAGTCTAAACAAGTTATAAAAAAATTACCTTGATACATATATTGGGCCTCACACTCAATATTATTTTTCTTCTTTCCACACCCGATTAAAACGATCATATAAAATAGATCTCTCCTTTTGCTATACTGTGATGAATGATGTACTATGATGAATCTGGTTTTTTATTCATAGTGGTTTCCTCACTTTCTTAATTATTAGACCGTACTGCCGATATCCCAGCTATTTGATTATCTGTAAAACATCATCTAATGTGTTACAAATCACCTTTTTATAATTTTTTGTTAAAACATAAGGTACATCCATATTGAATTTATAAGTAAGGTTAGCTTTTAATCTATATTTATCTTTACTTAAAGCCAACTGACCAACCGTCTTAATGGAAATCGTCTTGTGTAATCCTTTTACGATAGAAACATTAAATCCAGCATCCTTCAATCTGTTTAATATTTGTATCAAATCTTCGTTGTCTTCGGAGATTGTTTCCTTTGTGATTTCTTTTTCTTCCTTCACTTCTACCTCTTTCCACCATCTTTTAATGGTTCCAGAAGTATATGTTGTTATCTCACCTTTTTTAGCCCCATTTAAAAATCTAACTTCACATTTTCCATCCTGCTCCTGAATCAATTCAAACTTTGTCTCATTATCCTTCTTTGATAAAAATACTTTCATACTAATCACCTTTTACCTTTCTATGTATGTGTTATCTTTAACTTTTCTATATTGTAATACATAAAAGGAGAATTGTCAAGTGGTTTAGAAAAGTTTTTTTCTAAATGTGAATTTTCTTTCTTTATTATTCAATTCCTTTACTTTCTTCTGCATATACAAAGCATTAAATAATATACGATTATCCCTATGTTCAGCTAATTCGTCCAAAGTAAACCCAAATTCCTGAATTGTCTTATTAAAATCCTCGATAGCTTTCTTTGGTAAATGACTATAATGATTCTTATCATGAATTTGATTATTTGATACGGCTATATTCCCATAATCACTCATGACATTTCCCATAGCTCCCACCATAATCCAGCGAGTACTGTCTGCTGAATAGATAGGATATTTTTCTAATAATTCAAAATCAGTCATACCAAACGCATGCACTTTAATATCAGGATTGTTAGATTCACGAATTGCTCTGAAACATTTTTCGAGGAAAGCATCTCTTATTTTAGCAGGTTTTCCAACCATACCACCTAAAGCAATATAAGGAATATGTTCACCTGATTCATCTGTCCAGTCTAAAGCTCTCTTCAAAAATTCAATAGGTTCACCTACATGATAGGTATATAAAAGAGCTTTTGGATTTTTCAATCGTTTCCTCATAAAAAGGTAATTATCCCATGTAGATTCTGCCGCTTCTCTGACCTGCTTAGGTGTAGCTCCAAATACTCTATCCCCTGGGATGACATCCACTTGACCACAAAGATTTATATCATCAGTTCTTTCGTTCAACCAGCTAATATATTCTTTCACATTTACCTTAGCACCTTTTGTCCATGCACTGAACGCACCAGAATCAATGAATAATTTTCCAGGTTTAATGAAATCTTTAAGCTTATCAAATTGTATCTTCCCCTGGTCTACATAACTAAATAAAGCATTACAATCAATCTTGTCTACACAAGATTCTTCCATCCCAGCTAAATAAAGTTTCATATACTGTTTCACTTCTTCCTTTCCAAATTTATCTGCACCTGCTAAATACAATTCCATATTATTTTTCCAATCTATCATCGTATCTACAAACTTTTTTTGATAGTCAAAAGAAAGAAGACGATTCCTTATGATTCCAATATCTAATTTTCTTTCTCCTGTAAATACATATTCTCCAGCTAAATATAAATTCATTAAATCATCCTTTCTCTCTACTCGCTCAAAAGATTGTTGTGAACCTGCTAAATACAATTCCATTATTCAATCTCCACTTCTCCACCATACCAATTCTTGGTGAAATCAACATCACACTTGAAAGGAAGTTTAATTAAATGAGTTGGAGCTGTTCTCATAAGATATGAAAGTCTTTCTCCTGCTTCCTTTGCATTCTTGATTGGACATTCACCTATTACCTCGTCATGTACCTGTATAAGTAAATGGAAATCAAGTTCTTTCATTCTTTCATCATTATTTATTGCAATCATTGCCAACTTTGTTATATCCGCCGCTGAACCTTGTACTCTTGCATTAACGCACTGCCTTTCTGCTTGTAATATGAATCCACCATTATCTTTAATTTTAATTCCTTCAGCTAATGCTTTTTGAATTATATCATTTTTCTTTTTCCAACCAAACGCTTTATCAAGTTGTTTGATATAACTATCTTTTACTTTCTTAGGAACTTCTGTTGATACTTCACTTCCAAATGCTAATGGGTCAAAGTTAGTGACTTTTCCACTATATGAAAATTCATATCGTTCTAACTGCATATCATGTAAATGTCTTCTTCTACCCCATGCAGTAGTCACATAGCCCTCAGTTCTTGCCATATTCTGTGAATCTTCAATGAACTTCCCAAGAGCAGGGAATGAAGATATAACCTTATCATATATGGCTTGTGCCTCTTTTGTAGATACTCCAAGCTGTTCTGCAATAGACGGAATTTGTCTACCATACAAAATTCCAAGGACGATTGATTTGGCTTGTGTTCTTCTTTCCTTACCTGCTGGGTTTACTGTTCCATCTTCTCTGAACTCTTTACATTCTTCATAAGGCTTATGAAATGCAAGTGCGGCTATTGTAGCATATATGTCTTTTCCATTTATAAATGCTTCTTGCATTTTTTTGTCATTAGATAAATGAGCTGTAACCATCGGCTCCTGCTGACTGAAATCCGAGCCTATAAGCACATATCCATCTTGAGCCTTAAACATCTGTCTAATCTCTTTATTGTGCGAAGGAATATTTTGGAGATTCGGGTCCTGTGAACTGAATCTTCCTGTCTTTGCCCCATACTGATTATAACTTGCATGTACTCTTCCATCGTCAAGAGCAATCTCTGGCATTTTATCAATGTAAGTTCCAAGTAGCTTTTCCACGTTTCTCATGCCTAAAATAGCTTCACATAGATTCTTTTCTTTACCTTGTGCAAAGTGTTTTAAAATATCTTCGCCTGTTCCTCTAGGTGCTTTTTTATCAGGACTTTCTAATCCTAAAATATCGTAAAACAATATAGCCAACTGTGTAGGGCTTGATAATGATATAGGGTCAGATAACTTATTATTCGGATTTTTCATCTTGTAATTATCAATTTCATTCTGATACATTGCTATTGCTTCATCAGCTTGTTTTTTTCTTTCTTCTCTAATAGCATGATATTTTTCATGTAGATTTTTACAAACATCAAAATCCAAACATACCCCTCTATCTTCCATATCTGCTACAACTGAAATCAAAGGCATTTCTATATTCTTAAATACATTATAAGGTCCAGCTAATACTCGTCTGTTTAATAATGTTTTTTGATACTCGTATAATTCATAAGTCTTTATAGGGTCACCTGCCGCATATAAATATGCAGTTGATATTGGAATATTATCAAAAGTTACACCATTAAATAAAGAATCAAAAGTCAATGATTCTGTATCTTTGCTATTGCAGTATTTAAGGTGTAAATCTTTCAATCTATGACTTTCTTCTTCATCTATACAGTATGCCGCCAACATTGTATCCCAATAAGGTTTGAAATCTATTCCTAATGTCTTTCTACATACTCTTATATCATACTTCGCATTATGGAATATCCATCTAATATCTTTGTGGAAATCTTTCATAATCTTTGATACTGTCTGTTCGTCTAACTGGTCTTTAGTTCTTACACCTGTTATATATGATTTATGATTGATTGGAATATATGCCGCTTTTTGTCCGGGTGTATAAATACATCCACCAACTATATTTACAAGTAACGGATTTAATCCTGTTGTCTCTGTATCTAATGCACCTTCTCCAACTTGCTTCATCTCTTTCATATATTCATACAATTGGTCAGGTTCTCTGATAAGAATATAATCATCCTTATGTACTGCCAATTTTTGATTAGCAATAGCAACAATAGATTGTATTTGAGCGGCGATATTACTACCACCGCCCCTAATACTTGTTCTTGTTGTCACTGTTTTGGCTTTTTTGATTATATCCTTATCATTGTTTTTTGGTCGTGCAAATGATAATGCCATATAATCCTCCTAATCGTGAATAATATTAATTCCATATTCTATTGCACACTTATGTTCAATACTACATCCTCTATATTCTTCCCAACCCTTTGCAAAGTACACAATATCAGCAGTTGAAAGTAATTCCAAGGACTTACCTAAAAACCACAATGGCTTTGCATCATGTGGTGCATTTTCAAAGAAAGAGTCAATCACTTCTATATCCTCGTTTGGATATCCTTCTTTTACTCTCTGTATAATTTTATTTCTTTCTGACTTAATTTCCTCATCTGTCTTATCTCTCATTGGCTGACTAATAAATAATTTTTTCATATTACATACCTGCTCTTCTGCTTGTTGCTCTACTTGCTCCTCTTCTTGATGGAAGTGGTTCTGTGTTTCTACGTCTTACCTGTGTATTATCCTCATTATCATTATTATCATTATCATTATTATCTGAATCTGGAAAACTTCCTGTATCAAGATACTCCTGCATTTCATCAGCCGACTTATCCATAATATAACCACCTAAAAACTCAGGCTTTTCATACTGTGATACATCAATCGGTTCTGCCGGAGATAACTGTATATCATAAGTTGTTTTCTTATCTCCTTTTTTGCCATTTCTTATAATGTCTACTGGTCGCTCTGTCATATCTCCCCAACGATTTATGAAATTCTTAATCTTTGGAATAAATGTCTTTCCACGATTCCAAATCTTAATCTTCCCATCCTGCTGGTCAACCATTGACAGCATCATAATGACTTTTGTTTTCAATCCTGCCTGACAAAATGGGCATACATCTAATGGGTCATCATAGTTTCTTAAACATGATACTGGTCTAGTTTTAGGGTTTCCGTTATCGTAGAAACCAACTGTAACCTCATGACAGTTGAATATATCAACATCATCCATATCATGTACAAGTAATTGCACTGTAGCACAATCTCCGTCATTTTCCAGTTTCAAAAACTCTGTGTCTGAACTGCTTCCATACTTATCAACTTCATCATAGTTAATTCTTCCCATACTTTTTTCCTTTCTTATTGATGTTAGTTGTTTTAGTTTTTGAATGAACAACCACCAGAACATTCACTATAAGCCCATTACATCAACCACTTATATTCCAAACTTCTAAGGATTTTATCGAAAAACCGGCTTTGCATTCATAACGTCCTTTTTCTTGAATTTAATAGGTCAGTAAGAAAAGAATAAAGAATTTGACCTCGTGGAAGATATAGGACTCGAACCTATGTCCATTCGATTGTGTCTGAATGCTCTACCCAACTAAGCTAATCTTCCATTTTGACAGTATTCCCAGCTTTATTTCTGTCTACCCCAATGAACGCATTCTCCTAATATCCGGTCCTTTTTCTTTTGTCTGCCAGGATATAACAGCCCTTGTTGGATTTGAACCAACGGATGCGAGAATCAAACTCTCGTGCCTTACCGCTTGGCGAAAGGGCTATATTAGTGTTTTATGTGTTATCGCTTCACATTATTTTTTATGCAACTTTTTCAAAATGTCTTTTTGCTTGCTCTAATGTCTTAAAACTTCTTGCGAATGAATTATATGGTGCATTATGTGAATCTCTTGTAAGAACTGTATAATTTCCATTAGGTTTTTCACACAATACTGTTTCTTCCCCATTTACATTTGCAGTTGCTTCAATTACTTTTAATTCCATTCCTTTAAAATTTATCATATCAATTACCTCCTTCTATGTATTTTGTTTTTTATGTATTTCTTATTTACAAGTATATTGTAATACATAAAAAGATATTTGTCAACAGTTTTTTAAAAAATAATTTTGCAATTTAAAAATTCTTCTTGCAAGTCATTTATATTCTACCCAAACTATAACCGTCAATTATATATTTATCTAATTCATATTTCATAATTCGCTTTGTTTCTTTATCTTTATGCACCCATATTCTTCCTAATGCTTGTACTCTTATTTTATTCTTTTGTTCAGTGGTTAGATGTTTACCATTCATAGTTCCAATTTTTCCATATCTAGGATTATTTTTCCCAGCTAATTTACCTTTCATAGAATTTGAAAATTTATCAGCTCTACTACCATAATTAACATTATACTTCCTATCACACCATTCAAGATTATCAACATAATTATTATGCTTGTTTTCGTCAATATGATTTATTTCAGAATAATTATTATCATTGTGTATAAAAGCATTAGCTACAAGTCTATGCACAAAATAATTTTTATATTTTCCACTATTACATAATCTTACAGTTAAATAACCTCTATTATTTAACTGAGATAACACTATACCCTTCACAAACAATGTATTTTCATTCCTTAAAACATATCTGTCTAACGATTTAACCCTTCCGAAATTACTAACCTGATATAGTCCTTCATAACCTTCAATATCTTTCCAAATTTCTTGCATATTATTTCTCCTTAAAATGTTATCTTAATATTTTCAAATTCATTGTAAGTGCATTCGTTTATATCCTTTCTATTTGATGGTAATATTATTTCTTTTATAATTTTATTAGTTATATATTTTTTAAGTCTTATTCTAGCTTTGATACCAGCAGAATCATTATCTGTCGCTAGTATAAATGTTCTATTAGGCATATTATTTAATTGACTAAACTGTAAATCATTTCCAAGACCATTAAGAGCTACAGCATATTTATCACAATGAGTCCATATAGTTATTGCGTCAATCATAGATTCACAAATATATATTTCTTTTGGAAATTCATCTAATTGGTATAACTCGTATAAACCATATAAAGGTTTTTCCACTCCTTGCGGGTAACTAAAGAATTTTGTATTTACACTTCGTCTGGCAATGAATAAACAATTACCATTTTTATCTCTTATAGGAAATGTGATACACTCGGTTTCTTTATCATAACCAACATCAAAAATCTCAATAACTCTATCATCCATTTTTCTTTCATACATATAAGGATGAATATATCTATATTTATCTAATTCTTCTTCTGTAATTTCTCCAGAGTATTGTTCAGTTGATTTATTGCCTTGTATATGTTGCTTAAATCTATGGATATCGTTATTATTCCGAATAGTAATATTATTCCTATCATTAAATCCCTCCATTATATTTGGTCTTGTTTCAATTTCTACTGTGTTAAATCTTTTTATTAACCATCTTTTTCCAAATTTTCCTTCATCTTGATATCCATATAATTCAGATATCATCTCTTCTATTGTTCCAGCCCAGCCACATGAGAAACAATGGCATTTATCAATATCACCATTTACACCAAAAGATGGCTTTCTTTCCTGTCCTCCTTTGTGGAAAGGACAATTCGTCTGGATGTTTTCCCCATTATTCCTAAAAATATGAAATCTGTCTACTCCATGCTGGGCTAGGTCAAATTTAAGCATATCTAATATTGATTGAGTATCAGATTGTATGATTGTATCTTGTAGTTTTATCAAGATTTATGCCTCCTCAAACCCCCCAAATAATTCTTCATACTTTTGTAAGTCATATTCCAGCAATAACTTTTTAACATCTTTCTCAAGTAATTTAACCCCTTTTGAATAACAACCTACATAGTATGTTAATAGCCAATTTCCTTTTTTGCTTTTCCACAATTTGACATCATTTCCATAACTTCTCAGTTGTGTATTTGTTAATGTCAATGTCCATGTGTAAGTATATTCACATTTTTCTGAAATCAATTCCATCTTATCTGTATCATATTTTAAGTTATCAATTACAAATACCATTTTAATATTCCTCCTCTTCTTTATCGTGATATCTGCGTCTTAAATCCTCACTTTTTTCTTCATCTTCTTTTCCTTTTTCAGGATTAGGAATATAATCAAAAGTACCTCTATCTGTATCCCAAGCATACACCCATTTAATTCCAACTTTTGAATTTCTTGCTTTTACATTCTGTATTTGCAAGCCTTCTTCTTTTTGTTGAATTGAAAGAACAATTGAAGCGTTATAAGCTATTCCATCTGAATCTCTTATATTTTCGAGTTGTAAATCTTCATTTATTGTTCCTTCTCTGTTTGACTGCACAACAACTAAAACTGGTATTTTTAAATCAATACTTAACTGCATTAAATCTTCAGATATGTTTGTTAATTGTGTGGTCTTGTTATCTCCTCTTTTTCCTCGTTCATCCTGCAAATAAGATATACCATCTATAGCAAGTATATCTAACTTGTTACTTTCACACCAACTTTTTAACTTCGATACTGTCACTTTCTTTTGAAAATGTCTTGGATGTGCAACATAGAAAGGTACTCCTTCATTAGTTAATCTTTTAATATATTTATCATACCCCTGCACATCTTCACCCCTGTATAAAGCCTGTGAAGAAATATGCTGATGTACCGTATCAAATCTATATCCTGTTTTATTTGCTGACATCTCAGGTTCTAAAAGTCCTACTTTTGCATGATATACTTTCCATGCATGTTCTAGCATTTTAATGAGTACCCAAGATTTACCTTGTCCGGTTCTTGCAAATAAAACTACAAGTTCCTCACCTTTATGCCATCCCCCCAGGTCATTGTCTATCTCCTCAAAACCACTCGCTATAAAGTGAGTATCTTGATTATCTTTTGTTTCTTTCCATTCTTCAAGTCTTTCTTTTGCTTGTGAAATAATATCAGTTCCTTTTATTGCACCATCAATCTTCAATTCAGGTATTTTTGCTTTCAAATAATCTACAGCTTCATAAGCATCTGTCTGCAATAGTTCTGCCATCTTTGTAAGCACTGGAACTGACTGAGAATACAAGTATTCTTCTCTAAATGTATTTACAAGATATTCTGTGGTTTCAGATACATTGACTACATCAAAATCCTGAAACTTTGCTATGAATGTTTCTAAGTCTGGAACATTACCATATTCTTGCTTATGTTCCATTATATAGTCATATTCTTCCTGATACTGATTGAAATAATCTCTTGTTATATCATTTAAATCTAAAAGAGATGTATCTTTGTCTTTCAGCACTTTATTTATTATTTGCAATTCTACCATTAATGTACACCTCTTTTATCTTCCTCTATGAATTTGATGGGGAGGGAGCAATTATATATTCTACTAGCTAATCTATCACCTAACACGTTTTCGAGTTGTTCTTTATCTTTATTGCTTGTGTATATGTTGCTTTTTCCTGCATTAATTCTATCATCAATGTACTGGAATAGAATCTGATGCTCATAACCTGATACTGCAAGTTCTCCTATATCATCCCAAATTACCAAATCAACTGTACTAATAAGATTGCATAACTCCTCAAAGCCTTTTACATCTTGTGATATTGACCTTTTACAATTATATAAGAACTTAGGCACACTTATGAATAATGCTTTGCAATCTAAACAAGATTTATGCCATATGTTGTCAAAATAAGAATACATTAATCTAATTGCCCAGCTCGTCTTCCCATTACCACAGTTACAAGAATAAATATATAGATTATTTCCATTGTTGATAAAATCTAGGATATTATCACTGATGTCTTTAAGCTTCATAAATGCCTGTACATCACCATTATCACAAGCTGTTAAATCTTTGTATTTCCATAAAGATTCGGGCAATTGAGACTGTCTAAATAATGCATACATTAATTTATACCTTAAACAGTTTTCAGTGCATTTATTAGTGCATTTCCGTTGATACCAACAATCTTGTATGTTCATCTCAACCCCTCTTTTATCTCTAATCTTTTTTGAGCCTCAATGAGTGCATCCAAAGTATCTGTGCTTTGTTCTATATGAGACTTCATTTTAGCTATTGTATCGTTTAGCTCAAAACTGGTTTGAGCTATCCAGTATCCATCATTGGGTGTACCACATATTGCATATCCATCATCTCTAAGCCGCTGAATAATATGTCTTACATCTCTTGTACTGAACCCGGTGTTATTGGATATATCTTTCTGATGTATGCCAATAGGTTCATGTGGCAAACTATGAAGTACACAATCTTTCATATAAGCTATATTTTTATCTGATTTTGATATTACATACATATATTCTCCCTCCTAAAAATGCTTTATGCTTGGGTCATTATTTTTTATCAAGTTACGATAATTTTCTCTGCCTTCTTCTGTTGTGGTGCCATTTAATATTAACTCCTGAGGTAATCGGTTTGCTGAGTTTGACTTCAACCAATCTGGGTCTATATTCATATATCCATTATCAAGAGATAGCTGAATAGCATTTATCTGAGTTTTTGTACTTACTTTTGCTAATCTTGTTAAAATAGCATTTACTTTATCATCTGTAACCATTTTATGGTTTTCTAAAAGATTTCTAAAAAATCTACTTAAAAGCTCTATCACTTCATCTTCTAAATCATATTCTAAACATTTCTTTTCTATAGATTCGATTTTAATATCAATCTTATATTTCTTTTTAGTATTTGTCTTATCTATAATATCTTCTATATTTTTATTTCTATTGTTTTTATCTATATTATTATGTAAAGATTTTTGACACCCCCCTGTCAAATTTTTTGACACCCCCCTGTCAAATTTTTTGACACCCCCCTGTAAAGATTTTTGACACCCTGTCAAATTTACACCATATGAGCAAAACTTTACATTATTTCTAAATTCTTCATGTTTTATAATCAAATTGTCTGCAATCAGTTTATTAAGTACTGTCATAACTGTCTGTCTGGAACACCCACACCATTGAGCTAAATAACTAGCACTGCCTGTAAATTCACAATCATTAGTTTGAGAAAATCCATAAATAGTAGCATATATAATCAATGAGTTTCCTTTTAATCCTAGTTCATTAATCATCCAACCTTGAATTGTTATATAATTTTCATTGTGTACCATATGCATTGAAGTTCTCCTTTCTAAAATAAAATAAGTTATACAAATTGAATGGCGGTTCAAGATGTATAACTTATCTACTAACTGATATTAAGTTGTTACAGATATTAAGTCCGCCAACCTAATATCAGCTGTTGCGTGTCTCTTACGCTGTACATTTATTATAACATACAAATATATAAATTACAATACTTAATTGATTGAATTTAATTCTTCAATCTGCTTATCTACTTCACAATTAAGCTTAGCCCATAACTGTTCTCTTACATCCTCAATGTCCTGTTTTGTCTGTGATACATCCCACTCCTCTTCTGCTATAAATTTGAAATAATTATCTCCTTTTTTAACTGTAGCACCGGATGTATATCTCATAGATACCACTTTGATGTCATTAGTTGTCTCAACTGCTTTCTTCTCTTCTTTAACTTTAACAGCTTTATCCTCTTTTTTGTTGATTGTTTCTTTGTTTTTTGAGACAGATTTTACATTTTTGTTATTAGCTGTATTGTTGTTACTCTTTTTGGTTTTACTTGTTTCTTCGACTGATTTTTCTTCGTTGTTTGTTGTCTCATCAACAGATGCATCTTCTGTCTCTTCAACAGGAGGATTCATAACTTCTTCATTAGTATCTGTCTCCTCTTTCCCTGCTTCGTAGCCTGCACACTCTGTACAAGGTATTTTCTTATCATCAACTTCCATTGTTATTCCATCACAATTCTTGCAATACTCGTCTGTTGGGTCTCCTGCATATTTACAAATTTTACTCATTCTTAATTACCTCCATGAAATCTCTTTTTGGCTTTTTCTGCCATTTCTTCTCTTTGTTCGTCTGTAAGTTCTTTTTCAATTATAGAAAGCTTTAATGCTTTAAGTGGTAGTTTAGCTAATATACTGCCATCATTGTTATAAGTTATAATTTTAGCTTTGTCAGGATGTTTCTTGCATAATGACTCAATTTTAGTTATGAATTTCTTTTGACTAATTGATAATGTAATAGTATCCTCACCTGTTATCCACTCAATGCAATTTTCTCTGTAACCATCCATATATATCATCACTCCTTTCTTCTTGTGACTCTTAATGTATAAGATGTCTTTGTTATCTTAGCTTTCGCTAGTTTATTAATATCAAAATCACCATTATATACAAGTTTTTCCAAAGCATCTTCATCAATATATTCTTTAGTTTTGATGACTGTATTTAATAAAGCGCCTTCAAGATTTTCTTTTATGATTTCAATTGCTAAATCCTCATTTAGTGATTCTTTATCGGTTTTTGTCAATGTAGCAGTATATTTTCCTGAATCTGCTGAACTCATATCATGCTCATACATATAGCCCTTAATATTCTCACTAAGAACATTATTTACTTTCTTTAGTGCATTCTCTTTATCTTTTGACTCTTTATATTCATCAATGATTTTTGACAAGTCAAATCCATCTCTTCTACTCATTTAATGTCTCCTTCTTTTTCTTGTTCTTGTATTGCTTACCTAGTTGTAAAATCTGGGTACCACGTTTTCCCCACTGGTACATAGCATTAAATTCTGCCATGCATCCACGATATTCAGTTTTTAATAACTGAGAAAATCGTTTTAACTCTTGTACCTGAGCTAATGTGAACAGCATTGTGCCCCGGTTATCAATTTCGGGTTTGGGCAAAACTAAACCTACTGGCTTCTCATAGTATTTTGAATTATACCATTTATACCACCTAATAATGGTTTTTGTAGATACATCAAGTATCTGTGCGGCTCTTGCTGTTGAAAATTTTTCTGACATATTATCACCTCCTTTTTCCTGCACATATCGTAAGTATAGGCACACCAGGTTCAAGTGGTTCACCCACATCAACTAACTGTGTACCATTAATACTATCATCATTATAATTACGCCTAACTAATTGTAGAGCGGCATATGATGTATCAAATATTGTTTTGCAAGCATTTTCACTTACTTTCACATATGCTAATATTTTATGTGAATTTTTAAATACTTTGTAAATTTTCATTTTTAATCCTCCAAAAATGATATATATATGTTGCTTTATTAATATTGTAATACATAAAACTATTATTGTCAATAGTTTTATGTATTTTTTATTTATGATAATAAGAAATTTATATCATCAACTGAAATCTTTCCATCTACTAATGCATCTGCAATTTGTCCTTTCTTTTCAACAAGTTCCTCAATTCGCTCATCTATGGTATTTTTGCATACAAGAGTAATGATATTAACTGTTCCTTTTGTACCAATTCTATGAGCTCTATCTTCTGCCTGTGCTTTAAGAGCCATATTCCAAGGTGAATCTAAAAAGATAACATTCTGTGCGGCTGTTAATGTTAATCCGGTTCCCATTGCTCCAATAGTACCAATTATAACTCTGCACTTATCATCATTCTGAAATCTATCAACTTCCTTCATTCTTTCATCTGCTTTAGTTGCTCCTGTGATATAAGCTGGATTATAAGATTTCAATTTCTCTTTTGCAACTTCTGTTATGCTTTCCCAGTTGCTAAAAATAATAGCTTTCTGTCCACTTGCAACAATCTCTTGTACTAATTCAATCATTCTTTCCATTTTAGCTGATTCTTGAACTGTATTTGATATAATACCAGTCCATCCAGTTGCTTGTCTTAATCTAATCATCATTGAACACGGATTGTTTGAAAATTTAATCTTTTGTAAGTCACTCATAACACCATTATATACTTCTTTATAAATTTGATTCTGTTTAGGTGTCATATCAACATATTCAATCTTTCTAATCTTTTCTGGTAAGTCAAGAACCTCTGTCTTTAATCTTCTAAGCATGATATTATCCATCATAGCTCTTATTTCTTCAAGATTTTTATAACCTACAACCTGTGAACCACCCCAGCCACCTAATGTGCAATAGTGCTGTTTGAATTGATAAAATGAATGATTCTCATATCCCAACCACTTCATCGGGAAGTATAAATCAAGTGGATTATTCATTAATGGAGTACCACTCATAGCCACCATATATTTAGCTTGTACGTTTATCATTGCACGACTTTGTAAAGAAGTAGGTTCTTTTGATTTGTGGCACTCATCAAAAGCTATAACTGAGATTGTTCCGTTTTTACATAATTCTTGTAATTTTTCTGCAATTGGGAAATGATATTTGCTTTTGGTTATCTTTTCCGCACCTGCTCTTAACGTTTCAATATTAGTAATAATATATCTGCAATCTGGAAGATTGTCTAAATCTTCAAGCTTATCCTTTGTTGAGCCTTCATATGCCTTTCCTGTGGTCTTTCTAAAACGTGTACCAAGTACCCATCCTTTTTCGTCTGAATGTACACCAATTTCATATTGCCAATTATATTTTAGTGAGTTTACACCACACACGATTAGGACTTTATTGATTGTATCTGTTTTTTCAAGACATCCAATCCAGTTTATTATTTGAAACGTTTTTCCAAGCCCTTGGTCATCACATAAGAGAAATTTTTTCTTATTCAGTCCAAATCTTACACCATCAATCTGGTGTGCAAAAGGCTTTGTCTTAAACTCAAAATCTTTTGGAATATCAATCTCAAATTCTTGTTTATGCAAATCTTCATATATTCCAGATATTTGAATTTCTTCATTTTCAAATTTATTACACAAACCTATTATATTATTGATTGGCATTTCCCAAGTATGATTATCCGGATTATATACTCTTGTTCCCATCTGTTTGATATAATTCACAATATCCGGATTATAATCAAAACTTACAAAAGCACTCTTTTTTACTAAAATGTTGTTGGAGAGCTTTTCTGGTTCTTCTATTTTTATCTTAATCATTTTATTCCTCCAATTTACGTTTGAAATGCGAATTAATATCCATTTATCAAACAATCCATAATGTCAAAATGAGAAATCTGTTCACTCATAAAAAATCCACGATGATTTATGGATACAATATGTTTTGCGTTTCTTCTAATCCATTCAATAGCCTGTTCTTCGGAGTTGAATGTTTTTGTCTGTGTATTATAAGTTGTAATATCTCTCTTGTCTTTTGCCCATGTAATATCTACTGTCATATTTTTTACCTACCTTTCTAAACCAATGAAAATGTGAATTTTAAATACTCATTGTTCCATCCAAATAATCATTTAAGCTTTCAAAATAATCTTCGTTTGACTGTTCCTGATGAACAAATCCTCGTTCGCACTGTTCTTCATAAGATGTCTTTTGTGTCTCTTTATAAATAATTTCATCAATTTTATTCATTTCTCTTGTCTTCAATTCTATAATGTGTATCTCCTTTCCTTTAATGTACTTATATTGTAATACATAAAACTATTATTGTCAATAGTTTTATGTACATTAAAATAAAAAAATAGAGAGGATTTTTGTCCTCTCTATTCTTATACATTCGCTGTCTGTACTATATCTTCTAAATTAGATAGATACTTAGTGAATACTTCTTTTTTCATCTGTTGTGCAAGTGTGATATAATTCACTTAGCATCTTTCTAATGGTAGACATTAATGCTTCAAGATTGGTTATACTTCTATTTTTCATGTAATTAATAAATAAGTCTTGAATATCTGTAATGGCTTCATCAACATTACTATCTGGAACTAAATCAATATTCATCTTATCTACAAGAGCAAGAATTATAAAAGCATCAACATCAAAATGTTTAGCAAGCTCATTTTCTGCAAGTTCTTTAGCAATAGGAATACTCTCGTTAAATGTCATATGCTCACCTACATTGATAGCATCACTTTAATTTTAGCTACTCTGTCTGCATATTTTCGCATACAATGTTCCCATCTTTCTTCTGTTTCTTCAGGCATATAGGTATTCTTCATTTCTGCATATATAGATTCTCCCATTTCCTTGAAATTTTGAGCATGCAGTAATTCTTGATTACTCATATCATGGTAAAGTTTAGCCCATTGTGGATTATTAACTTTCAGTTCAATATACTTTTCAGCATATTCCTCTGCACCATCTGTTGACTTCACATACATTATATCATCATTGGTGTCAAATAATGCCACTGTGCTATTAGCTAACATCTGATAAGCTTTAGCTCCATCAATGCCATTAACCCTAATAAGATTCTGTGTGGACATTTGAGGTTGAGTTAATGTTGAAAATTGATTGGGATAGAAATTATTCATTCCCATATTATAATTATTATATGGATTCATGTGTATCCTCCAAATCTATTAAATTATTTTGCTCTAATATTTTGATGGTTTCCAAAGCAATCTTAACAATATAAGCTGAAGGAATTGTATTTAATTTTTCGTTAGAAACCAAATTATCAAAAATATCTTCTACTGTCATAAATATTTCCTCCTTCTTAACTTTAATATAATAAAAAAGTACACATCTAACAATGTGTTAAATGTGTACTCAATGTGTTATTATAAGACTTTGAGAATCTTCTTATTAACTTTTCTACTTAACTGTCTAGCATAATCATAAGATATATGTAAATCTTCAGCAATTTGTTCTAACGAAATTCCTTTAGCTCTTTCTTCAAACAATTTAATTTCAAGATTTACAAAATTACAATTTTGCCTAAAATAGTCAAGCTCTGGTTTGGTAAATTCTGAAATTGTCATTTATTACCTCTTTGACCTTCTTCTTGAACGAGGTCTGTTGGTACGTTTTACTGTTCTAGTTTTCGTCACTCTCACTCGTGCCAATATTAACACCTTCACTTTCATTATATACTGCATTTCCATTATCTTCCGATTGTATGTCATAAGACTCAGAAGTTGATTCTTCACTAGGTAGATTCCATGCATATAGCCATGCAAGATTCGTGGCAAATAACATTATAAGTACCACAATAAATGCAATAAACCATCTACGAGCTTGAGTTTTTACTAAATGTAAAAGCTCACTAGCTAAGCTGTCCTTTTCTTCCATTAATTAGTTCCTCCATTTTTCTTATAATTGTTAGTACTAATACCCAAAATTGCACCTAAAAAAGTATCAACTGCTGTGATAGTACCAACAATCTGTTCGCCAAAAGGTAGTCCCCATATGCTTGCAAGTGCAAAGTACAAAGTACCTAATGCAGGAAGCAGAATTAATGCTACCCATTTTAACAAGCTATATGTTTTGTCACTTAATATAAGATTTTTCATTTTATTCACCTTCTTTTTTCTCTAAATCTTCAATTCGATGTTCACTTACTCTCTCACGAGTGTCCATAACTTTCAATGTGGCTTCAATGTCATAGACTCGTTCAATTAATGAATTATGCTTATCCTGCTTTTCTTCTAAACTCTTAATATCCTTCTTTATAAGAGCTACTTCATTTTTGACTTCTTCAATCGTGATACTATGCTGGTGCTTAGATGTGTATATAATCCCAATGAAGGATAATCCTCCAGTTATTAATGCTACAACTATTGAAATCATATATCACCTACTAACTGACATATCTATGTCCTTGATAGTATGCGGCAAGCCATCCGGATGGACATTTAATCCAAACATCATTTCCGATTTTTGTGACCTGCTGACAAGTTACGACAGTTCCTTTGTTTAATGCTCCATCATTGTCGTTATCATGTGCCCTGCCTCCAGAAGTTAATTCTGAATGTCTTTTAGCTCTATAATTAGTGCCTGCCCCTGTACGAACTTTAAGCTCAGTTTGCAGTGTATAGTTGGTACCTACATGATAGTATTCATTACTAACTGCAGGAGCAGATGGTTTAGGTGCAGGTGTATCTCTGGAATAATCAGAGCTTGTTACTATCACTGTATGTCCTTTAGTGCAAGTAACAAGTATATCACCTTTATATAGCCTCATTCCACTTCTATACTGACCAAGATTATCAAATAATCCTGTAGCCATTAGCTTTGATTTCTCATTAGCTGTAGTGAAATTTCCTGGGTCTACATTAGTGGCTTCTTTAACACACTCTCTAGCAAGTGACGAGCAATCACATTCTGTAGGTGTAGTAGTACCAATGCCATGTGTTACCACACCTAACCGATTGTATTGGTCATATCCTATATTAGGATTACCACAAGCATTATACATTTTTGTTCCAATAGCATTTGCATGACTTACAGATTTGGGTCTCAACACATTCCAACCTTTTCGATGGATATAGAATCTTTGAGTCGTTACTTCCTGACCTGTCTGGTCACCAGCTTTTCCACCTGAGTACTTTCCCCTTTCATCATGCCTAGCTGAACCAACTAAAATCATAATTATAATTCTCCTTTCTTTTTATGTATTATAACATTTTTATATCATTTTGTACATACATTAATTAAATTAATTGAGAATATAATCATATTCTTCTTTATTTATTGTTCCATTTTTTAGACGCTTATCAATATCTTTCTTTGTGACCCGTTGAGGGTCAGCTTGATATAAGCGCTTCAAACTTTGAACTAAAATTCTATATGTTTTTCTCATATTAAATTATTCCTTCTTGCATTAACCACATATTACAATTGTCAATGGCTCTCTGTAATTAATTAAAGCCTCTACTTCTACCTCTTATCATGCTACCCCTCCTAATATCCGAATCTCGTAATGACGACAGCATCTGACCAATACCCAAATGTATCATTATCGCCATAAGCTTTGACGCTTACTGTGGCTCCGTCCATACCATCTGTGATGAAATCATCAGTGTAATTAGTACTATAAAATGCCGTATAAGTCGTGTCATATTCTTTCCATGTTCCATCGGCTTTTGTGATACGCACCTTATAGGATTTTGCGTTTTCGACCTCTGACCACTTGACTGCTACGTGACTGTAATGAAAATACCTTGATGCACTCTTGTAGTAAGATGCATATTTCACCACCGGAGTAGCGAGGACGCATTTCTCGAGCCAATTTTTTACAGCATTGTTAATAGCATCTTCTAAAGCACCATCGGGCTCGAAATTGATATCTGGAATCTTCACAGATGGTGGATTAAGTGGTGGTGTACATGCCGACACCGGTACGGCATTAAAACCCGCCATTGCAATCACCATAGCTATTATTGTTCTTTTCATTGTTCTTTTCATTGTTTTAGCCCTCCTTTAGTAATTAGTTTCCGCTTTCAGTTCTTCTTCCTTATTAATGTCCATCAGCTCATTGTACTGCTCTTCGGTAATTCTGCTTGTCGCGAAAAAAATATCAATTTTGTTCTTTAAATTGTCTGTAAGTCCGTTTCTTTCTTTAAGTTTTAATAATGTTCTGTACAGCATAATCATACCTCCAATTCTGTTAATGCTACTGCATATTCGCTGTTTACATAGGCTTCTGCTGATTGTGTATCCATATCATAGATATAATCTCGGTTGTCGTTTAACTGTTGTTTTACATAGTTCCATCCGTTAGCTATGCTAATTGGATAGTTAAATACTGTATATCCGTCAAGCTGTTCTGAATTGACGCTGATGTCTGTTACTGGATAATAGGTTACAAGTTCTTTTAACGTCTGTATCTGTTTTGTTGTAAGGTCGGTTTCTTGTACCTCTGCTAATAACCATTCCGTTTTGTCTATAATAGATTGCGTATTATCTAGCTTAGAAGAATCAACCCTCCTAACTAATTTTCCTCGTTCCACATCTACATAATCCGCAATATACTGCTGTCCGTTGATTGTGACGTTACCACCCCCTGAGACTGGAATTGCATTTAATGTTATTGGCAACTGTATTGATTGCTCTTTGTATGGTTCAAATGGAGTAATTTGTTTACTTATTAAGATTTGTGGCTTCCATGTTTCGTTGTTGAAAGTATTTCCTCCTGTAATTTTAATAGATAACTTAAATTCATACCTAGCATCTTGTCTTGTAATTACATAAGGTGTATTGATAGTATTGCTTGCAATTGAAAAGCTCTTTGTGTTCTCGTTGCTATAATCAACGTAGCATTTGTTTATTTTTTCAACGCCTGTTATATTATTTGGACAAAATATAATTTCAGTTCCTTCTTTAAGCATAGATGGGGTATCTATTGGCAAGTAAATACGTTTATTATCGGTAGATGTTCCGTTTAATTTTATAACTCCGTTGCTTACAGTAATGGTACATCCTGAATTTTGATATTCACCATCTCTAATTTTTAAGATATTACTTCCAAGTAGTTTTATTGTTGGATTCACAACGCTTTTAATCTCCTGCGGATAATTTGGCGAGGGGGACGGCTGACCGCCTGTGTAGGGTTCGTATATTGGCTCACTGCCAACCGCTAAGCAGATTTTAGATAAATCAAAAGGTTGAACGAGAAGATTTTGCACATATTTCGCATCAATGCTTAAAGTTATAGTGTTTGAAGTTGTATATTTGTCTACTCCAAACACTATAACTTGTGTTTTGTCTTTGTTGTAAAATCTAAAATTGCCTCCAGTACTCGGAGTTCCGTCTGTAGCCCAAAATATATGCGAACCTTTGGGAATAGAAACTTCTACATATTCTGACTGGTTAGTATCTGGAGGAAACAAATTTATACCTTTATACTGTTTCTGCTCACTCTTTCCATACAGAACCATATCCTGAATCTTTCCATTGTCAGAATCAGCAAGATGGGTTTCACCTTGATTTGATGCATAGAACTTTGTGATTTTGTTAGATAAATCTTCCTCTAGTGAATTAGTTTTTTCTTCTAATCCATTCAATTTATCTTCAGGGTCTGTAGTTGAAGCAAATGTGCTTAATTTTTTAATTTGACTGTCCATCTTATTAAGATTCTTAGCATCAATGGGAGTGGTCTCATTGGGTAAATCTACAAAGTTAATTGGACTATAATTATCAACAAAGGCCATAATTTATTCCTCCTTATCTTCATCTTCTGCATTATTTTGTGTTTGCTCGTCTTCTGCATTATTTTTTGCTTCTTCAAGTACTTTGTTATTGTACTCCTCCAGTTCTTTATTTTTAACTTTTGTTGAAGCATTGGTAACATCATTCATTATGTCTTTCATAATTAATTCAAGTATGCTTGGATGTAATTTAGACTCATTTAAGATATTGATTATTTTGTTTCTTGTTTCTTGGATTAATAAGCTTGCGGGTTTTTCCATGTTTAATTTCTCCTTTCATTAAGTTCTTATTATGCTAAGATATATTAACACGCCCTATTTGTGTTTTATCCACATATACATATAGGCTACTACCATCCCATTGAAATGTAAGCTCGTGTCCCATCTGAATCATTGCAGGATATCCGTCACCTCGCCAAGCTGACTTTAATATAGTCTGTGATACATTAAAATATGAATTACCATTAACTTGGAATTTTCCATTTATAACTAAATTATTGTCCAGGCAAGTGGTGTCTTTTCCTGTACTTTGTGCATTCCATACATCTCCATACATTGTCAACCATGCGGTGTTTCTCTCACCATCATAGCCTTCAACAGTGGTCGTGGATGCATCTATTCTCATACGCATATAGTTGCTTGAAGCTAATCCAAAGTAGGCTAAAAATTCATCTGGAGAGGATGTCATTTCTGCAAAATATTGGTCAGTCCCTACCTCTGTACCTATACCTAAGCTTGTATATAGCTTTAATGTCTGAGCACTACAATCTCCTGTATCAGATGCATAGAAAAATTGTCCCTGTTTGCTCGCATAGTCTCCACACTGGAATGAACCACTTAGTAAAGCATTTTTAGCTGTTATAGTTCCGTCCTTTGTAATTGTACAATTATCAGACCCAAGTGTCAAGCGATTACCAGTTAGATTAATAACATCTGCACTTGCATTAATCATTGATATAATCTGACCATTATCATCTTTATCAATTTTAAGTTCCAGGTCTGCTTGCACTTTCTTAATTGTATCATTAGTGACAGCGAATGATTTTGATACATCAAGTTTTATTGAGTCTGTCTTTTGTGCTATTTCGGATTTTAATCCTTTAGCATAATCATTTAAAATAGAGGATGTGCCTTCAATAAGACGAGATAACTCATTCGTTTTTCCTTGTAACTTGAGAATGTCGTGATGTATACCATTAACTTCTGCAAGAGACTGGTCACCTTCCGATATAATGCTATCCATAATCATTTGAATGCCGGTTAATGTTCTTTGTAATACATAAGACTTATATACGTTATTATTTGTGTCTATTATTCTAATAGTATCACCAGTCTCCACACAAGGGTTACCTTGCAATGTAATGTTTACTGGGTTGAAAATTACTTTAGATATCTTAGAAAGAGCATTATTGGCAATAGTCTTTAATTCCTCAGTCCCTGATGAATATGTTAAAAAATTACCTTGAATAATATAAGTTACTCCAGTATCATCCCCAGCAATATAACCAATATCATCTTCACTTTGACGTATTTGTAATTTTGTAATCTGTTCAAAATTAGTATCTCCTACCTGAAGTGTCTTATATTCGCCCATCTCTAATCTACGAGTATCAACATTTCCAGGTTTTCTAGGAAATAATGATTTATTCGGGTATAAAGTCTTGCTTGGGAATAATCCTCTTGAAAATGGTTTTAGCTCTACATATGTAAATACATCATCTCTGGACATTTTTCCAAAGACTCCATTAATCTCACAGATTGCTTCAAGTACATCTTTAGCAGTCAAGTCAATATCATCTACTGATTTGGATACTTTCATATCATCATTAACCAATGTGGTTGATTGCTGAGTTAATCCAATATACTTAAAAAATGAGTCTCTAAAAGCTTTTAGTGTTATAGACTCATACTCAGTTTGATAATAAGTAATGGGTTCAAGTTCCTCATAATACTCTGTTATTTCTTTGCCATCTATACCAGTATATGTCCATTCTTTGGTAACATTTTCGTATCTAATTAAGGGCACTTGCTTGCTAGGAAATAACTTACTATACCAATCACTTACATTCATGGATGATATTGAGTATAATCTATCATAAGCCGTAATATTTCTATATTTTTTATCGCTTGTCAGTGTATCTTCATCAACTATATATGTACCAATTTTAAATGGTACATCATCTTTATTAGCTAAAGTTTCGGTAACTTGTAACGTTTGACCTTTCAATGAATTTACTGTATTAGCTATTTTGATTTTCAGACAAGAGGACTCGCATTTACCAAATGATAATTTACTGTCGGAGCATAATGACTCCGACAATGAGAAATCACTGGATGTAGATGAAAAATTTTTATTTGTTAGAATAGTTCCATCTGAGCATACAATTTTTAATTGCTTATCCACGGATGATTTATCAAATAAATCATAATACTTATAATCTATCATACATCCTCCTTTTTAGTAACCTACAAATTCAAATGATACTGTATCATAGTAGACTAAATTTTCTTCAATATCATCTATTGTAAATTCAGTATCAACTTTATATACCTTCTGAGTGATATAATCATTTATTTCCGGTACAAACACTTCCATAGTAACATCTTTTTCATTACTATTTTCGTATCTGTCTCGCATTGGTTTCATTATATCTTTTTCAAAAGTTTCATTGTCAAGCCCATCCAATATATCAAATGATATAGATAGAGGCATGTGTTCTAACGCATTTCTTGTTAATATTCCGTTTGCATTTCTGAAACTATCTATATCTTGTCCGTTTACTTTCACTTTATATGTTCCATACTCAATGTGCTTGAGAGGAAAAGTAAAAGTACCTATTTTAATTAAATATCCATTATAACTCATACCTTTCCTCCTTAATAAGAAAATGCACTTTTACCGGTTTGCTTTATGAATTGTCTATCTTGATTTCTAATAGCTCTAAATACTTCTTTTCCATCAATCTCAATCACTATCGGTGAATTATCTGACATATTCATGCCTTGCAAAGTCTCTTTTAATGCTTGCTTAATTGTATCCAATGGTGCTTCAATATTAGTTCCATGTTTCTGGTCACCCACAACAGATAAGAACGGTTGATTTGCTGGGAGTACCGCTCCAGTTGCAAGTCTAGGCAAGCTAACTCTTGATATAGTACTAAGATTAAATCCTAATGACTTACCACCTAATCCAGGAACCCAAGCAGGGATACTAAAATGTAAATGGTTGAGTGCTCTAATCATAGAATTAAAACCTCCAATTATTCCATTAACCATACTCTGTATACCACTCAGAATAAAATTAATATATGACCTAGCCACATTATATATTCCTCGCCATATTCCAGAGATAATAGATAGAATACTATTCATTATACGTGCAATACCACCCTGCATATAACTAAATCCATTTACTACATATGATTTGAGCGTATTGACAGCTCCTATCACTGTAGATTTAATGCCACTCCACGTATTTGAAATGAAACTTCTAATGCCTCCAAAAATTGTTGTAATAGCAGTTTTTGCCGCATTGAACCCGGTTTTTATAAATTGCACAATTATTGAAATTGCTCCAGTAAAAATTGACTTAATAGTTGACCATATACCTGAGATGAATCCAGTTAATGCATTCCAAATTCCTGTGAATATTTCCTGAACTCCTTGCCATGCTAATGACCAATCACCTGTAAATACACCTGTGATAAAATCTATAATTCCACTAAGAGTTTCCATCATGCCTGATAAAATATCAGCTATAGTTCCTATAATTGATGATACATATTTTACCAGTGTTTCCAAAATAGGAGTTATAACCGGAACTACATTAGCAACAATCCATGCAATCAATGGTTCAAGTACATTTTTCCATAATTCACTTATTGCAAGTACTATCTTTCCAACAAGTGTAATTAGATTATTAACAAAAGGTTGGAGATGAGTTTCCCACAATGTTTGAATTGCTGTTGCTACTGTTGTTAAAAATGGAGCTACTTGACTATTCCATACATCTAAAAGACTACCTACTAAACTGCTAAATCCGTCTGTTATATTTTGAAAAGCTGGTGCTAAATATTCATCATAGACATTAAAAATCTGTTCAAATGTATTTTTTATTGCCTCATGAATTGTGTCCATTGCAATAGATATAGGTTCAAGCAATCCCATTACAGCTTGTTGAATTTTATCCTTATTATCAATAATTGGTTGAGCAATTAAATTATATAAGTCAGAAGATAATCTTCCAGTTAATTCCATGAAACCTAATGCTAAATCTGCATTAATTCCGATGAAATCTCCAGTTATATTTTTAGCTGTATCACTTCTAAATACAGTAAATATTTCTGCTATAGCTGTTGATAAGTTTCCAGTAATTTGAGCTACTCTACTTGATATATCAAATAATCCAAGTATTCTGTCAGTGATATATCCACTGTCTTTTGATAAGAAGCTATCAACTCCACCAACCAGATTTTCAACTATTGTTTGACCTATACTAACCATGCTTCCTGCAAGCTGTCCTAAAGCATACGCAACATTATTAGCCCAATTATTTGCCGCATTTATAACATTCGGATTAGTGAATATATCTTGTAATTGTTTACCAATACTTGCAAGATGTTTCTGAGTTCTTTTGATACTAGCATCAAAATCAGTTCCTAATCCATTTTTGAAACCTTTTTTAAGTAAATCTACAAGCTCTAATAATCGTTTCTTCATACCATCTAAAACTGTATTAATTTTAGAATTTGCTTGGTCTATAACAGAATCTGTGCCTGAGCTAATGTCCGGTGTTGTAAGACCACCGCCCCCTCCGGCACCTCCTGCGCCTGCATCACCATCAGACTGTGAAGTCATTGTATTATTTAATTTATCAAAAGCGGCTAATGATTTTGAAGCTGTCTTAGATGCTTTTTTAGTAGCTTTATCATAATCACCAACTGCTGTGGTAGCATCATCAAAGGCACCTGCTGTGTCTGATATAGCTCCACTAACTTGATTAGCACTTTGAACCTGTATACCAAATACGTTGGATAGTACAGAACCTATAGATTTAGCTATAGCAATCATACGACCCATAATCATATTAAGTGCTTTAACTAAAGGAGTTAATACAGTGATTATTCCAGTACCTAATACACCTAGAAATTCTTTCCATTGCTCTTTCAATACTCTTGTTTGGTTAGCCCATGAATCTTGAGTATCAATGAAGTCATCTCCTATATATCCAAGCTGTTGCATTACATACTGATATCTAAGCATTACTCTCTCAGACTGAGACATCTCATTATATGATTTTGTAATACCTTGAGCTAAAGCAAATTGTTTTAAATTTACTTCAGTCATAACAACACCATATTGCTTCAAAGTCTCTGTTTCACCTGTATATATAGATTTCAGTGCAATTGCGGCATATTTATTGGAGGTATTAAAGAAAGATGCCATATTAGCACTTAATTTTGTCAAATTTAATGCCATATCTTTAGCATCTTGTGAAGAGGTTAGCATTGACTTTCCCATTGCCATGAAGGTAGAACCGGTTTGATAAGCTTCTAGTCTTGAGATTCCTAAATTTTTAATGGAACTATCTGCAAGAGCATCCATTTCACCTCGCATATTTCCAAATGCTTTTTGAACCACATTATCAACTTCAGTTAAGTCTGATGCTACATTAACAGCCTGTTGACCAAAATTAATAAGAGCTTTTAAACTAAATACAACACCTAATGTGCCAATAATTCCTTTTAATGAACTTTTTAATGAACCTATAGATTTAGTTGCACCGTTCATGCTATTACTTATCTGGTTCATAGCTTTGGTTCCTGTGTTTCCCATTTCTGTAAATTGAGGTTTTAGATTGTTTAATTCTTTTTTTAACCCTGTAGAATCCAATCCAGTCTCAATTACAACTTTACCATCTGCCATTATCTATGCACCTCCTTTCTATCCAATTAACGCATCCAAAGCATCTTTTTCTGCTTGACTACGTTTATTCTTACGCCTCTTTAAATCTATAATATCTTTATTCTCATTATAAAAAGTACGTTCCCACTTCTCTAATTTTTTATGCTTTGCTTTCTTTTCTCTAATACGAACTACGGTTGAGAACATACCTTCGCCAATCTCATTGAATAATCCAATAAATGTCCACCAGTGCATGTATTTAACATCTCTTACTTCATATCCGGCAATTTTATTAATAGCTGAAAAAATAATCTGCTCATCCTGTTCCCAATCATATAATTGTGGTCGTATATGCTGATTCTGTGATGATTGTTCTGATTGAATCTGCCCACCATCTAAGAACCATAAAGCTTTTTCATATGCTGTACCGGTTGATTTGGGTATCTTATCCTTAAAAAGAATTGAAAGAACCACCATTATTTTTTCCATATCTGTAAGTTCGTCATCCATACATGCCTGCATGATAACTAATATATCTCTATAATCTGTGCGAATTTCATAATCAATATTATCAACTTTCAATGTTGTTGGTAACTTACCAATCATATTACTCTACCTGCTTTGTATATTTCTCAATGTGTTTCATACTCTTTTTAAACTCAGCTTCTGTCTCCTTCTGAATTATTGGCATGAAAGCTAATAAGAATCTTTCAACAAATGTTACACCCTTATATGATGATAAGGCACTCTGATTTCCGAATACAACTTTACTTGCATTTTCATCATCGAAAAGTGTATTAATTTCATTCTTAATAAGTTTATCCATCCTGTCGAACTCATTTACTATATTAACCTCATTTTCGTTGATACTTGTAAGGTCTTTGATATAATCTTTAATGTGTTCTTGCATTGCTTCAGCACGGGGATATAAATTAATATCTGAAGGGTTAAATGATATCTGTCCTCTTACATTTCCATTCTCATCCTCTATATCGTATGTCTTTAATCCTGTTTCAATTTTAATTCCTGCCATAATTTTTCTCCTTATATAAAAAATAGGATAAGGATAAATTAATACCCTTATCCTTGTATCTAATCAATAATGGTTTTATGTTCATCATCTAATGATTGTGCCTTTATATCGCTAGTACCCTGACTAGCCTTTTTTGGGTGTGAATGTAGGCACACCACTAGCAATAGTTACTGTACCTTCTTTTCTATTTCCATCAAAGAGTACATCAAATGGAATTGATACTCCTGATGTATCACCACCATAAGATTGTGGCTTCACGATAACATCTTCTACCCATGCCTGATGAGTGGTTTCTGCCGTATCCTTGATAATAACTTCAAGAATCTGAGTTTTACACTTATCGCCTTTAACTCGATTCATAGCAATATCCACAAGTTTTTCATAGATGCTATCTTCCGGGTTAGCATAGTATGGGTCAGCTGACATGCTAGGCTCATAACCATTATCTTTTACAGTTGTTTCTCCTAAAATATTCTTAGTGGTCTCTGTATCAGGATTTAGTTCTACTGACATATCGTCAATGTCTTTTCCTATAAGAAACCATGTTGCAGTACCTGTTCCAAAAGAACTATCAATGTAATGCATTAATGCTTCTCGTGCTAATTTCATTTTTATTCCTTCCTTTCCGTGTATGTTATTTTTACTTGAAATTGATATTTAGATAGTTGATTGGTTGTATCAACTAATAATGTTGGAGCATTTGTAAGTACTTCTATTTTTTCTATATTACATTTTTCTCCAAAATCTGGTCCGGAATCAATTGATTGATTATCAATCCATTCGGAAAAATTCTGAACCTCATCCAGTGCTTCCATATTTACATCGCTAGTACCTGAATTATCATAGCTTGTAATCATGTCTATAGCAAATGCAAGTTCTTTCTTCATTGAACCATCAATAAATTTCTGTACTATACGAACTCCAGGTACACTATTCATTGTTACAGCGCCTACAAACATTGGTGTAGCGTTAAAATACATCCAATGTCCTAAAGGCTCATAATTTTCAGTCAACCATTGATTTACTTGCCTATAAAGATTCATAATTTAAACATTTCTCCTTATATATTCAGATACGCTTTTAGCAACGATATTTTGGTACATCTCAAAAGCAGGAACTTCCCAATGACTTGTTGCAAGTGGATTTTGTTCTTTACTATAATTAAGAGGTATATTCGTTGGAACTTTAGGTACACCAGGTCTACTCCAGAATCCATAATCTTTATCATAGAAAGCACCCTTGCCTGTTATAGGGTCAACATATAGTTTTCCTTCCCATTGGTAATGAGCATAAGGTGAATTATATGTGACTTTGAATGGGTCTATCGTAATATTACTAGCTAATATACCTTCTTGCATTGGCACATATTTTGCAAAATATCTTGACCATTCACTAGCCAAGAATTTTCCTATTTTATCAGATTCAGCTAATCTATGGACGGTAGCGGGTGGATTATAAAGTTTGATAGTAATTTTAGCATTACTCATTACACACCACTCACTTTCAATCTAATAGTTGCCCCACATCTTTTAGGAACTTCTATTATACTTCTTACTTCACACACCATACCTTTATGCTTGTTCTTAAGCTGTATAATGCTATTTGGCAGAAAATCTTCATTTATTTCCTTTAAAAATATATAATCTCCTTGTGACAAAGTATAATAAGAATCTTTATTTTCAAGATTTTTCCATTCATCATAAGGTTTATACTTATCATCAAAAGGAATTAAAATGGTGAATGCTTGACCCATACTAACTTGTGTTCCATTAACATCAGTAACACGCTCAATAGCATATTGGATATTATGTAAGAAGCATTTATACCAAACATCAAGTCCAGTTATACTGTCGCTTTTAGCTAATCTATTAGCTATTGTTATTGTTAGTGCATCCATTGTTTTCTACCTCGATAAAGTAATTCGGGATACTCCCATAAGTATTCATTAACTAACTGAATAATCTGTGTATCTATAACACTTTTTCCTTCATTGTTTGTTGCACTATAACCAAAACTTTCAATCCCATTGGAATAACTAGTTAGATTCTGTGCTTGGTCTATATTCATCTGCTCCCAGAAATTTGTATTTAATCTAAAACAAAGATTAAATACTGCTTCTGGGATGATGTCTAATTTTCTGATTCTGCCATTTGTCAGATAATCTAACTTTGCTTCAACTTCAATTTCATGCTGATTAAAGGCGGTTTCATTGAGTGTACCACCTAACTCTTTATATTTGTTATAATCAAGATACATTCAATTCCACCGCCTTTCTATGCTTCGATTTTAGTAGACTTTCGTCCTCGTTTTGGCTTTATTTCTTTCTGCAAAGTTTCAGTTTCATTCTTAATTGTTTCATTGTCTATAGTTTTATGTTCTTCAACATATTCAACAGCACCATGATTAAGATGCTGTTGAATAACCATATCATTATCACTGTTAAGAATTACTCCTGTAGGTAAGAGTAATTGCATAATTTACACTCCTTTATCCCTCAGTGTTAGACTGTACCTGTGTCTTTCCTGCACGTACAACAGTGCTTCCGGTTGCTTCAATCTCTACAATGGCAATCTCATCATTGTCTGTTGCAGTGATTTCGTCTGTACCATCCCAACCAGTATAATCAGTTACTTTAGCACCAATCTTTGGTAAATCTACTGTCTTGGCTGTCTTATACTTATAGGTATTAGTACCTGTCTTAGCAGGGCTTACGCTGATTTTAGTTTTTCCATTTGTAGAACCTTTAGATGATGTTACTACGATAACACCCTTTGGTGCGTAATAGAGAATAGTCTCTGGTGTAACACATTTAGTTCCATAATAGAAGAAAAGCTCAACAGCATATGCATTAGACATTGGAATCTTCTCTGCTGAATATGGGTTAGACATAATTGGCTGGGCTACTGAACCGTCAACCTGCACGATAAATTCTACATTCTCTGGCATATTGATTGTAGACATGAATCTAACACCATGAAATGTGGTAAACTCCTCTGCCGCTGTATTAACATTGGCGTTATTAACATTCTCATCCAGGTATTTTCTCATCTGACTATATACAGCTGGTGTAACCTGAACTGATAACATATTTCTAGGAATACCCTGAATGTAATCATTCTTGAGTGTCTCAAGTGTTACGATTGCTTCCTCAATAATATCCTGGATAGCTGTTGTTCCTGATGATGGTGTAAACTGTGTACCTGAGTTCACACACTCACGGAAAAACTCCTCATCTAACTCATTAGCCATCTGCATTGTATGATTGGCACTTCTACGAGTGATGAGACCATCTACACCTAAAAGTGAGATATCTTTCTGCTCAATCTCTTCTACGAACTCCTTATCTCTATCAATAGGAATTGTTACTGTAGCTCCTTTTACTTTCTCTCCTTCTCCACCTCTACGTGCTGTGCCGTAGTCCTTAGATTTTGCATTTGCAAATCTCTTTGCTTCTACTGTTCCGGCAGTTGGGTCTCCAGATAAGTCCTGATTCTTAATCTGTCCTGAAATAGTAGATTTCCGTACATTCTCAAGTACTCCGTCATATGCTTCATCTAAAAGCATTTTACCTTTTGGGTCAAGTAATACCGATAATGATTCAATTCTTGGCATAAGTTTTCTCCTTCCTTATAACTACCATATAATTGGTCTTTCTTTTGGTGTTGGTTCAGGCTTTGGGTCTGTGTTATCACTTGGATTTGTTTTACCACTAAAAGATGGTTTTGGTTCATCATTTTTAGGGCTTGGGTTCTCTGTGATAAATGCCCCAGCATCCTGCTCCTTGTATGCATTTACAAAATCATCAAATCCTAAGATTTTTCCATTTTCCATTGATAACTTTTTAGCTTTCAAGTCGGACATAAATGCCTTCTTTGCTGAGTTAGAAGAAAATTTAAGTTTAGCTGAATTTTCTTTAATAGCAAAGTCATAAGCCTGTTCAGCTAACTGATTCTCATAATCTGTCTTAGCAGTGTTATAAGTTGTCTGCAGAGTATTAAAATTAGCTTGTAAGGTGGCTAACTTCTCTGCATCTCCACCAGCCTCCTTCAGCTGTGTCTGTAAATTAATTAAGTCAGCATCTCTCTGAGCTATATCAGTATCATATTTTGTCTGAATAGTATCTCTCTCTGTCTCTGCTTTGCTTAGCTTAGTTCGTAAAGTATCAACCTCGCTCACTGTCTTGTAATTCTCCAAAACTTCCTTGTCAAAAGCTTCTTTCTTATCCTCAGGAATTTCAATTCCACAAGATTTAAGAATTTCGTAAATGTTTTTCATGTTTTATTGCTCCTTTTCAACTAAAATAATTGTTATAGACCACTTTCTGGTCTGTGGTTTACTTCATATTGTATTATACACAAGTTATCAACATTTGTAAAGTAGTTATCAACAATTTATACACATAGTTATAAACAATTAATCAAACTAAAAAAGTTATCAACAATCTGTTGATAATTATGTGTATAACTTTTTTAGGAGATATTTGAGAATCCTCTTGACATTTTTAGTTTTATGTATTACAATATACTTGTAAATAAGAAATACATAAAAACATTTTTCTAGGAGGTCTTTATATGACAAAATCAGAATTAAACACTTTACAGAAATTAATGGAGAAAGAGGATACTAAAGGAAAGAAATTACTTGACCAGTTCATATGGTTGAATACTTCAAAGCCTAAATATGGAATAGGCAATTATTACATAATAACTGACATAGGGCATAGAATATATGGTGTTCCAATACAAAATAAAAAAGGTAAATTAATTGAAATAAAACATATATCATCAGAGAAGAAATATGTATATGTGTTTGAATTAGAATTTGAGACTACTGATGCAAGGCACTTAACTTCAACCGCTTATGTTACGGAAAGGTACATAGGAAGAAGAGTACGAGATAATCAAAATATTATAACACCACAAGATAAATATGCAGATTCTGTTGGTGTTGGATTAAATGGTGATAGAGCTTGGTAATAATAAAGACCTACTTAATTATGAGTAGGTCTTATTTTTTATATGCTTAATTTAATTGACTTAGGTTTTACTTGCTTTCCTGTATATCCAGGCACATAAGTTCTATCCATTTTAGGAGATAGTCCAGCTTGTTGTGATATAGAATTATATTGTGATTGTAATTGATTTATATTAGCTTTTATCTTCTCAGCCATTTCTGTATCACCCATTGTATCAGCAAAGATATATTTATCTTTTTCCTTTCTAATCGTTGTCTCCATATTTCGCTGAGCTTGTGTAGCCTGATATTTTGTCATTTCTCTTCCATTAATATTTACCGGTTTTTCACTATTAGCTTTATACTGTTTAAGCTCCTTATCAGTATAAGTTGGTTTAGATACACCTAGTATTATTGGAAATGTGTAATGCTTACAATTACAAGTAGATATATGACGCCTTAATTCTTCATTTCGTAGTTCAAATTCTTTTTTGCTGAACTGCTTTCCTTGTATATCTATATGGTCTCTTGCACACAAAGCATGAGCTGATACTTCTACACCATCTGCACCAAATTCTTCTCCAGCTTTTTCTCTGATGCCATTATTAACTTGCCTAACCCCTTCTAATACATTCATTCTAACTGCACTGTCTAATCTTCGTGTAAGACCACTTGCATATGTTACTTTTAATCCTTCATCTGCGTATCTCAGATTAGATTGAAGAGTAGAATCTGTTAATTGCTTGTGTATGATGTTATTATAGGAATCTATACCATTTGTGACAGCATCAATAGCCACATCAACAAGGTTTCTGTAAGGTTCAAATATAACAGTTGTATTAGACATATTCATAAATGTGTTATGTGTTAGACTCTGTACACTTCTAATGTAATTCATCATGTTTTGATTTTGCTTAAAAGGTATCTGTATTCTGTTATGAGCAACATATAGTTCATATGCATCTTTATATACTGATAGCCCACTTAATTCTAATACTTTATCAAGCTCATCTAATGTCTTTCCGGTTTCCTGTGCTAACATATATTCAATAGAGTCAATGTTTTGTTGCATTTTAGACATTTGCTGTAATCTGAAAAGGTTAGAAGGAGATAGTTTTCCTATCTCCTTTATCTGCTTTGCCATAAGCTTGATATAATGAGTATTTATAGCATCAAATCGAGCTGACACGATATAAGCATAATCTGTTAAATCTGCTTCACTAATCATTAGCTGTTATCTCCTTCATTCTGTGTGGGTTCGTTATTATTATTTTGATTATTCTCTAATGTAGTTTCCGGTACTTGTGTGAATAAATCATTTAACTGCTGTTGCTGTTGTGCCTGTTGCATTTTATCTATAGCCAATTGAGCAGTTGTTATAGATTCACCTGTATACCATGCTCTTACTTCTGCCTTGCTTAAAATACCTGCTTGTTCCATTGTGAGTTTCTGCTCAAGTTCTGTATCTGTATCAGTAAGTATACTATCCTTCCAATCAATTTTGGTCTCATAATCACCATCTGCAAAAAGCCCATATAAATCAACAAATACATTCATAGCACTTACTGTATCTAATATAGCACTCTCCAATGCTTTCTGCATGGCTGTAACAGTGATGTAAGTTCTTTGTTTCATTAATTTGATTTCTGTAGCTGTCTTAGCATCACTGTTTGGGTCTGATATAGTACCTCTTGCAAGTCCTATAACATCCTCAATTATACATTTATAATTATTAAGACCTTGAATATAATTATTATCTCTCAAAGATGGAGCCCACTGGTTATATGTCTCATCTGAACCTAAATCCAATTTTCTATATAATCTATTCTTACACTGGTCTAACTCCATTTGTGTGCCATAATAATTAGTAGAATATGTAACAGCAGTAGGGTCTACATCAACTGCAAGCTGTCCACCTTCATATTCCCAGTCAAGTCTTGAAAACTGATTATCTGCTCTTTCTATAATGCCTACTGCAGGACTAAATAATGATATACCTAATGGGCTGTCAAAATCTATATTATTTGCAATAGGTACTTTAAAAAATCCATATAATGGTTTATCTACATTTTCAATAGTAACCGGTTCTTGTGATATTGTAGCCCATCTATCTACATCCGCTAATGGAATTTCCTTACCTAACTCCTGCTCTTCATTGTCATCTGACTGTACCAGTTTAGCTTTAAATGCTTTATTCTCAATAACAATCTTATTTTCTGTTTGAGAAAATGTCTGTCTCTCTACCTTTGTATACACGTACTCCCCAGAAACAAATTGGTCATAAAATGCTATGTCTGTAATATTTCCATCATCATCAAAAGCTATAGGTAAGAAATCACCTTGGAAACTAAAATCAAAGTAGATTTTATTGTTTGATATATAAGGCTTTATAATCATACCACCTAATGCAAGGGCTTTTTCTACAGCTTGAGGTAATTTCTTAATAAGCTTCTTTTTATAAGCATCATTTAGAAATTGTGCTCGGGTTGTTATTTCCTCAGGTTGATTAGATTTATCCTCGTCTACATCTTCATCCATTCCAGGGTCAGTTATTCTTGTTTCCAATTCGGATAGCATCTGCTGTTGAAATGAATTACATATCTGCTTAGCTAAACCTAATGAATATATACCCTTATCCTCATCAAGCCAAGGACTTTGGTCCTTATACATTTGCTTCCATAACGTAAAAGCATCTGACATAGAAGTGGATACAGTTGTTTCTTCTATATCTATTGCTTTAGTGATTGAAGTATATCCCAGCATCTTGTCAATTGCCTGTTGTATTAATCGCAGTAATTTTTTTATCATCTTTGTTCTCCTTTCATTTTAAATGACTTTATTACTATAATTATAAATGTTGATAAATAATAACACAATAAAAAGTTATATTATCTACCTCGTCTCTTCCATACTTGCTCCATAGCATATCTTGTCATATCTATACTGTGGTTATCTTTATCAGGATAATTAGAAGTTGGATTTCCATCTTTATCCAATTCATATTCATACTTCTTAAATTCCTCAGAAGTGTTAGGACAGCGAACTGGGTCTATTACTATCTTAATTAATGACTGTAACCACTTCATTCCATATCTTACGCTATCTGGTCCTTTTTCTGCCGCTCGTGCATTAATTCCATAGCTTCTATAATCCGCCACTGATTTCTGTTCTGCACTATCACAAGTTACAACATCAAATCTTCCTAAATGGAAATTATCTAATAACACTTGAGCAGTATCTTTATTCTTCATCTTGTTAGCTCTAAATTCCTCAAAGATGTATAGTGTCATTCTTGCACTATCATAATACATGCATCCATAATGGAATGGGTCAGGATACCAACCCCAGTCAACACCTCTGTATAGCTTATCCCATTTAGCAATCTCTTTATCTGTGATTTGTCTAATATCAAGATTATCAAATACCTCAGTTCCGTTTCCAACTGGTATTCCTAAATACTCATGCTCATATGCTTTAGGGTTTACTTGCTTCAGCCACTCCGCATCATCTATAAATTGTTGTCCTAGCCATTCAGGTGGAGCTTGTAAATATGTTGTATGAGATACGACAGTATCAGGTCTTAGTTTTTCTTTCTCTATATAATCATTAGCCCAATTCTGTCTTGACTTAGGTGGGTTCATAGACTTAAATACTATAAAGTCATTACCACCTCGGATAACAGACTGCTGAACTTTTCTTATTTCTTCTTCGCCTGCAAACTCATCAAACTCCTCAAACCACAAATAACCTATATATCCAAAAGGTACTTTGATAGATTTAGACTTTGCCGCTTTATCCAGACCTTTAAATATGATTCTCTGTCCGGTTCGTAGATATTCTGCTCTCATTGGAGATTTAATGAGCTTCCAATCACTTGCTACACCTAATTTATCAATAGCCCATTCAATTTGTGCAAATACAGAAGTCTCTAATGTATCTCCTACTTTTCTATAAATGACTGCATGCTTCTCAGCATTTTCCTTTTTCATCATATTAAAAACTATTTCTATAGATACAAATGAGGACTTCAAAGAACCTCGTCCACCAGTCAAGTCATAATATGTGTGCTTATGTTTTTTTATATCATTGTGAATATTATAGAAAGCTGGACCTATACAATTAATAAGTGATGTTTTCTTACTCTTCATTATCTTCCTCTTCTAACTCAGCATCCTCCGGAATATCGTCAACTATAAGAACTCTTGCATCCACATTGATATTTTTAGATTGTACATCTAATCTACGTGCCAGTTCAGATGCGGCTCGTGTTCTATCCTGCACAGATACCTCCATATCAAACTGGTCTTTCTGCTCACCTCTCATAACAGAAGTAAGGTATTCCATAACCTCTTGAATGTCTGCAATTCTGCATGATTGTAATCTTTCATTAATAGCATTGATGTATCTCCTCACGTTGTTTTGTTTTAACAGTCTACATCCATGTGCGGCAGCTGTCTTCACACTATATCCTGCATTTATTGCTGATTGTGTTATATTATTTGTTTTCATATATTCTTGTACAAAGACTATTTGTCTATTATTTAATAATTTCTTTGCTTCTACTTCTTTATCTGTTTCTTTAGTCATTATCTTTCACCTCATCCCATAGATTTTTCAATGTTTTTATTACTTTTATTTGTGATGCTGTTTTAATTAATTCTTCTTTTCCCTTTTTTACTTTATACATTTTTATATATCTATTTTGCTCTTGAGAATAGAATTGATATGTATTTATACATACTATTATATTTTTTGATTTTAGAGCTGTTTGTAATTTATACATTAACTCCCTGGTATTCATTATCCCGCCTCCTTTTTTATGATTTTTAACATATAATGTATTATATTTGTTAATTATTATAATATGTTTTGTTAAGGTTGTAAATAAAAAGTAGGTGGTATATTTCTATACCGCCTACTTGATGCACTTTGATTTGTATTATGGATTTTATATGTTAAATTAATGGAGAAGTATTATCTAACCATGTTGACCACCCCCCTTTATGTAATATATGCACTCTTGTCTTATCTACAGTCAGCTCAACAAATCCATCTCTTATCTTATACCTAAAAGTACATTTATTGTCTGTCTCTGTATATGCATATACTGTTAATGCGATATTATCCAATATGATTTGCATATATGTTACCGCCTCCTTTTTATTTATTATAACACGATAACCAAATATTTAATATACTAATCTATACTGAAATAATGATTCTTATAATGGAACTTAGGTGTTCCAAATGAATGATAATGAGACATTCTAAATGCTGTTATCTCATTGTCAAGCTGACTTTCAAGTTCTGTATTTATAGCCCTATATGTTTCTTCTGTCGGTGTAACATCATATATTCTTCCATTACTTACCGCTTCAAATTGATGCTTTTGCATTATAACATCTTTTATAGTGTTTGGATACTTATCTGAATCTACTCTATTTAATATTACATCAACCACATATTGTTTTCCAGTAAATCCTTCTGTTCCGGCTTCCGCCTCTACACATTTTGCAAATAACTCATATTCATCATTGTCCATCCAATAATCAGGATGAACTTCACAAGATTGAACTATGTCTGTATCATTCTCCTCTATGTATGGTGTAGCTGTAGCAACTTGTTTATTACTTTCTGTATTTTCTGCATATAAATCATCTTGTGCTGATTTTACTGTTGTGATAAAAAGTATCCATACAATTATAAGAATACTTATGCTTATTATATTACGTTTCTTTGTCATTATTTTCCTCCCATAATCTTTTATGATTATTTTCTTTTTGCCATTTTCTCCAGCATGTTATTCCCATACCCCTATTAATAGCTTCTTCTGTTCTTAGCTTTCTCCCGCATCTTTTGCAAGTTGTCTGTTTAGCTTCATTCATTAGATTTCTCCTTATGTGGGCTTGATATACAAGTCAAATAATATATGCATTTTGGAGTGCAGTTATATTCTTTATCATAAGCACATTTACGACCAATAGGCTCAGTACTAGATATCGTTCTTGTTTTCATATTTTTCTCTCAACTTTCTTAAATATTCTAATTGCTCTTGGTCTTCCTTCTCCCTTTCTTGCTTATTTACCGGAGAAAGCAAAATTAATAAAATAACCATCAATGCTGATATTATTAACAGCAACAGTAATAATACTAATATAACTAATATAAACCAGGTATTCATTTTTCACCTCTTATTCTTCAGACACCCAACGCTCTACCTGCTCAAGGTTGCACTCGATATAAGAATCACATACATCACGAAAAACTGCGATTTTTTCAGTTTTTCCACCCCATGTATGAGTTTTAAATTTTACGAACCAAGCACTACGACTAGCCCATCCACACCAATATTTCTTTCCAACAACTAATTCATTTGCTTTCATTTTTATGTCCTCCTGTTTTTTATGTATTTTGTTCTTTGTTTTATTATGTTTATATTGTAATACATAAAACTATATTTGTCAATAGTTTTTTATAAAAATACATAAAATTTATTGAGCAAGGCATGATAAAACAGCATATTCAAGAGCTATATCTTCATCTATAGTTCCCATCTTAATTCCAGACTCTATTTCCTGACATTTAAGCATGTTCCTTTTTACTTCTGCTATACTATATCCTCCTACATTCTTAGTACAGCCATACAACTCTCCTTTTGTCATTCCAGTTCTTTCCATAGCGCCTTGCTTATTGCTTCCCAATCCTTGATATGCTAATAAGTTTCTAAATCCATTATATAAGATTGATACAATCATCATAGCAGGCTCACCTTTTCTTTTAGCTTCATCAAGTTTCTGTATAGCTGTTTCTGGATACCCACCTAATACTGCATTAGTTAATTCAAAGGTTATATCGCCTATTTCTTTATGAAATAATCCTTGTTTATCTAATTGCACAAAACAACTATCAATGGTTAAGTCAGTTCTAACAGACGAATATTGCTTAATCTTATCTATTTCCATAAGTATTCTACCATAATCATAATTGCAATATTCAACTAACTTGCTTGAATTTTTCTCACTTAAATCGGGTAAATCTTTAGATATGTATGTTTGTAACACTCCTCTACTCAAACGTGCAAATTCAACTAAATTTTGTTGATTCTTCTTTACAAGCGCTGAACGTTTATCTAAGCTATGATATCTAAGAACGATATAATCTTTAGTTGGTGTATTTCGTACAGTTTCCCAACTATCCTCAGCTCTTAAAAATGCCATATCATCCTGAACTACATATAATCTAATAGATTTATCAAACCTCTTCTTGTTTATATTTTGCATTATATATGATACTGAATCTGCACTTATGCGTTTAGTATTTGTAACTTCTAATATATGTGTTAGGTATATATTTAGAATTGTTTGTTCTTCCCCAAATAGTATCAAAAAATGTGGAATATCATTGGCTGATATACGTTTCATTAAATCTACAAGCTCCATGTTTTATTTCCTCCTGTTACTGTGTAGCATGGTGGTGATAAAGTGATAGGTACAAAGGTTACAAGATATATAATATGAGTGGGATATTTAGCTCTTAAACAGTTCATTTTCTTTATTGCCATTGATTTATTCTGATAAGCCCCACCTCTGGCATTAAAATACATCCGTTCTTCTGTCAGGTCTTTTATAGTATATAATTCCATTAGAATAGCTTTCCTTTCTTTTTAGATGTCTGCTGAGTCACATGAACAGCTTCAGAGAATGAGTTATTGTGAATAATATGATAAGTAATATGATACAAATACTCTTTATCATGCTCGTTAAGATTATAATACAAATAAAATCCGGTGCTTCCATCAAAATCATTCCCAAAAGCATATCCATATTCTGTGTCTGATATATCCCCATGTTCTTTATGCATACTCACAAGCTGTTTACAATATCCATCAAATAATGAGTCATCTATTAGATTTTGACTTAATTCATAATAAGCTATGGAAAGTATTATTATTTTTCTTTGCAGAAAATTGATACAAGTGAGTTTATCCCATCTTCTTGGAAATTTTTGCATTTTTAATCACCTCATCAATATATTTCTGACAAGCTTCTATACAATCTTCTTGTGTTTTAAATTCTATTCCATCCCATAAGCTACCGTACCTTATATCTCTTTCATCATTGGAATTTAGATAATAATACCAAACATCTAAATTTGGTAAATAATGTATATAACATTCAAACTTTTTATATTTACCTTTATAAAGTTTGCTTGCATAATAATTTGGAGTAACATCTTTAAGTCTCATTTTTTAATTTCCTCCAGCATTCTAATAAGCATACCCTCTATACTTGATTTCTTGTTTATTGTGTTTCTGCTTAATTCTTCCTTACATATAAATATAGCTTTTAAACAGTCAAACGACTTATATATAAGTGCATTTGCCTGTGCATTATACAATCTTTTTTGAAATACTTTAAAAAATAATAAGCAATCAATCTTATCTGTCTCTGTCTGTTTAGCTTTTAACTGTGTACAAGCTTTTAATAGTTTAGCACCACTTTTTTCCCTCAGAGCTTTTAATACATCATCCGCACAATCTTCCGCTCTCTGCACTTCTTCATGTGCAACTTGTAGTTCACCTATATTAGTGCAGTACTCAAGCTTTAATTCATCATCACTAACAGAACTCAATTCCTGTATTGAATAAGGCTCCATTTTAATAACTGTTCCCCTGCTTTTAATAGTACCTAACATATTATCAATATTATGAACTGTCATTATAAAATAAGCATTATTAGGTGGTTCCTCCACAACTTTAAGAAGTGCGTTTTTTGCTTCATTTTTCATATCATCAGCATTTCTAAATATATAACAAGTTGATTCTGTAATAGTATAAGCATTTTCTATTGTTTCTCTAACTTCTGTAATACTATTTCCCATAATTATACCTTTAGCATTTATCATTTTTATAATGATTTTTGCAAGTGTTAATCTTCCGCTTCCTTGTGCTCCTGATATTATTATGAATCTGGGAACAGACTTATTACATCTCCACTGAATAAGAGTTTGAATATTATTTTTCTGTCCTATCATCTAATACCTCCAATTCATAGTCATATAGAACATCAAATGAATTGAGATTATAATCATATATACTTTTGTTAGGGTCATAATCCTCAAGTAAACAACAAAATGGCATACGACTATTCTCTAAAGCTACGACAATATCTCCACAGCTAAAATTATTCATACTATCGGCCAATACCCTGCATTTTGTTCCTGCTTTTATCATATTAACTCTCCTTTCCACAATAAATCAAAATAGATAATTCTGTTAAAGTCTTAGGGTCACTATCCCATTTAATCTGACTATTCAAAGAAACTACAAAGTCCATAACATTAAAAATATTTTCATTGCATAATCCTTCAAGCTCGGGTTCCATCGAATTTGGCAAGCTAATATATTTGAAGGTTTTGAACATACAATATTTTTCAACTTCCAAAATAAATTTTGCAAATTCCTTCATAAACAATTTTACATCTTTTCCACTATTATAAATATCCTCTATAATCTGTACACCAGAAGTTCCATCTTTGTTTACTAGGGCATAAAGCATTTGAATAAATGTATCATAATCTTCTGCACCTATAGTTTTTAATACATTTTCCAATGTTAAAACATCTGACAAAGATAAGCACTTATCCATCAATGTGATAGCGTCTCTCATACCCCCATTTGATACCTTAGCTATATATTCAATGGCGTCAAGGTCATAATGAATATTGGAAACATCGTTCTCCTGTTGAATGATGGAGATTAACCTATCTACAATACCTTCATTACTTATCTTCTGAAAGTTGTATCTCTGCACTCTTGAAAGAATTGTTGCAGGTACTTTCTGAGGGTCAGTAGTGCAGAAAATGAAAATAGTAAATTTTGGTGGTTCTTCAAGTGTCTTGAGTAATGCCTGCCAAGCTCCGTTTGACAATGAATGGCACTCGTCCACTATAAATATTTTATATTCTGCATCAAGTGGTTTTCGCTTTGCGTCCTCTATAATCTGTCTGATATTATCTACTCCGCTATTGCTTGCGGCATCCACTTCAATAGGATTTCCTTTCCCTGCATTTATCATATTAGCAAATATTCTGGCACTTGTAGTTTTACCTGTTCCAGCAGGCCCCGTAAAAAGATAACCATGCTGAAAAGTCTTTGTCTCTAACTGGTTCATTAAAATATCTTTGATTGCACTCTGTTCAGTCATATCCTCAAATACTTTTGGTCGATATTTTACTGCTAATGCTTCCTTTGCCATTATTATAATTCCTCCTTGAATTTTAAATATTCTAAAAATTGTCTTTCATTTAATACATACATATCAGTTTTATCATCAGGTGAAAATCTAAAAGCTAATACAGCTTCTTCCTTTCCCTGTTCAAATGCTTGCTCATTCATTTTTTCAAGCCAGTTTTTCATAATAGTAAAAGATTTTCTTTCTATTGCTGGGGTTTTAGCCTCTATAAAGAATTTATCTGTATGTACATCACCTCCACCGAATTTTGTTCCACCGGAATTGCTTTGTACTTTACCACCGGTTACTTTTGCTATATGCTGTTCTTGTTTATCTGAAAAACATCTGGTTGTCATCTCGTATTATCGCTCCATTCTCAATTTGTCCTATACATATCGAGGTATTGGAATCCCACCATGCATTATTAATATGAATTGAGTTATTTATACAAGATATACTCAAATAAAACTCTTTGCTTGTATCATATTGCCTAGCAATATCCCTTATCTCTTTTACATGCTGTAAAATAAGCATTTCACATTCTTCTCTTGTCATTTTATATTTCCTCCTAAAACTCAAGCTTCTTTCCAAATTGTATTGATTGCAGTGTAGGCTCATTATAATGACACGATACCTCGGTAACCACTGCAATTACATAATTATTCTTCATAACATCATCATCGGGAAATGCTCGGTCAATAGCTTCAATCAATTCTTTTTTTGTTACTCTTCTTGTGCTGTTACTTGTAATACTTTCCATTTTATATTTCCTCCCATTCTTTTATTGCAGATTTAATCACGTAACCTGTCCAACTTATATCATCAATCTGTTCCATAATGTGTTTCAATTTTTCTTTAGCTTCTTCCTCACTTTCTATTCTTATTAGTCCTACTTTTTCACTACATTCTGGTCCTATTCCATATAGCTTAGAAATTGGATTTGTAAGTGTTTTTCCACATACAAGACATTTTGATGTAGGTTCTGCTTTGCCTTGTAAACTCATATAATACATTCCTCTTGTTTCTTTTATAACTTCCCCTTGCATAATACATAATGGCATTGGAACACTATTATTCCACTTATCTTGAAAATCAAAAGTAGATGTTGCTGGTTCTGTCATATATTTCTTAACAGTGATTTTATAACTTTTACCAACATCCATTTTATTGCTAATATGCTGTGTGGCATATGTTACTCCACAATGTCTTGTTGGGAGGATAAACTCAAATGGCTTACCCTCTTCAAAATTCATATCTTGAAATCTATGAATTTGTTTAAATATTTCTTTCATTGGTTATCCTCTCTACTTGCTCTTGTGTGAAGAATGCAGATTCTTTTAAAAAATATCTTCCGTTGTCAACTTCTTCTTTATCTCCATCCTCGTTTTCAACTTTCTTTGTTGAACGTTTCCACACTGTAATCTTATGCTTTGACTTCTCGCCTTTTTTAACTTGATAACCTAACTTCTTCCATTGTGCATATGTATGTAAGATTATTTTAGTTGGGTCTAAATTATTTAATTGCATATATCCTAATATAATTGCTGTATTTGTCATGCGCGTTCCTCCATCTCAGGAAGTTTCAAGCTCCCATTTTTTGTAAAGTTTTAAAATCCAAATTCTGCTCTTAAATTCATTGCATATTTTAACGCTAATGATGAACCTGCAAGAAGCTTACCACTATTAGTTATTTCGGCACAATAAACATCTCCAAATTTCTTATTTGTAATAACAACCTTATTTCCCTGTACATTTACCATAAAAGCCTTGTTTTCAAATGTTCTCATATCTTTGTTCCTCCTGTTTTTATGTATTTCTTATTTACAATTATATTGTAATACATAAAAGTATATTTGTCAACACTTTTTTATAAAAATACATAAAAAGTTACCCACAATTTAATGTGGATAACTTTTATGAAATGTTGATAACTATTTTCTTCCTTGCGTCCTATCCAATGCACCCTTCATACCACTTCTGGAAACATTTCCACCGGATTTAGCTTGTTTTGCCTTCCACCCGTTCTTTGTATTGGATATAGATATTGCCTTAGATGTATCTCCATTTGGTAATAGCTTAGTTTTATCTTCGGATAATGAAACATCATAACCTCTATTATGCATATCTTTCACAATTCTTTGTGCAACTAATTTTTTTGCATTTGCATTTGTACCATAATTATCAAATTTACCTGTTTTAAAATAATCTTGGACATCATTAGCAGATGGTGTAACAGTTCCCACCATAGTTGAGCCTGCGAATGTTCTAAACTCTCGCAATCTTCCAACATTTTTCAAACCAAACTCAGATTTATATGTGTTTCCACCTGCCCCCAACCTGTTTATTAGTAGAAGAACCTCTTCCTCCCAATATAATCAACTCCTTTCTTTTACAAAACTACAATATGCAGTTATAAATGAAATAATTTGTTAATATAAAATAATCTATTGTTGTTTGATATAAACATATTTTCTTCCATCTCTAACTTCCATGTCCAATACCTTATATTTTCCTCCTGATATATGCTCTTGTTGATTTTCAAAATATTGATTTCTATAATGTTTATTTACTTGTAATGAATTTTTCTTTCCAAGCATTACAAATACAGCAGGCTTATTTCCTCCTAATCCTTCCTCTTCTATAGACTCGTTTACAAAAGAACGCCTAGAAGAAAATCCTCTATAATTTCCATTGAATTGGAAAATTTGTCCTTTCTCTAATTTGTCTGCAGTATAATTAGAATCTTCCACTCGGTATAATTTTTGTTCGGTTGCCTCCATATGGTTTTTCAAATAATCCAGAGCCTTTTTAGACATTGCTTCCGAAGGTGAACCATAACCTCCCCCAACATACGTCTCTAATTCATTTGCAAACTCCGAAGATGTCATTGCTTTAGATGAACCTTTTCCACTACCTGAGCTTCTTCCACCCATATTTAATCAACTCCTTTCTTTTTATATTATACATTATAATTTACAAAACTACAAGATGTATCTATATATGATTTTAGTTTATCATAACTTTTTTTAGGACATCTCAATAATATATGACTAGGTTGCAATCTTTTTTCCATATATTTAGCACAATATATAAAATTATCAAATACCTGTGGATTCTTAATACTCCCCACTGCTGATAGCATAATAACACTATCTTTTGGCATTCCATCAAGACACCATTCTAAACTATCCTTTGTTGACCAATTAGGGGATGGAATAACTGTAATTCCTTGCATTTGACACATTCTGGCAAACCACAAATTCCGATAATGATTGAATCTTTGCAAGGGTTCAGGCATATCTGTATAAAGACTAAAATCTGGCATCACAATCCCTTTATAGTCTTTCAGTACATCAATATATCTTTGAGAGCTGTTCCATATTCTGTTGAATAAATAATCCTGTATATAGAAGTGCACAAAGTAATCTTTATCTTGATTAGATAAAGCATAATTGAAAGGCAGTGTTCTCAGTCCTCGCCTTGGTATAAATAACGACTTTAAGGGTTCCAATATCGGGAACCCTTTATCTGTAAATTCCATTTCAGATGGTGTCTTATACCAATTCAATATATCTTGTCCGTTTAGATATGCATTACTCTTCATTTAATAATTTCTCCAATTTTGAATAGAAATCTTTATAATTATCATTTTCTTTTAGGTACTCAACTAGCTTGGATTTACCTTGATATTTGCTTAATACTTCACCAGTTTCTATATCAACCAATGAGAACCATGCCCCACCTTGTACAACTAATCCCATCTTGATAGCTACATCAACTGCATCTGATACATAATCAATTCCTTCAAGATATTTCAGAGTGTAAAATCCTACTTTTCTATCAGGTCTGCATACTTTAGATTTCACTAATGCTACATTCACTATATTTCCTGCTGGATTCTCACAAGCTCTTGAAAGATTATTACCTTTTTCATCAATGTAGTTTCCTTTTCTAAATTCAAGTCTTGTACTACATGCATGTCTCCAACATCTTCCTCCTGTTGTAGTGGTTCCTCCATATGGACTATTCATATCATCTCTAGCTTGATTGATTCCGATAAATGTGGTTTGTGTTCTTGCAAGAACTGGAGTTATTTTCTTGCTAAATTCAGTTAGTGCCATACTTACTCCGCCATATGTTCTTTCTCCTATCTGCTTTTCGTTTGCCTGCATTGATACCATAGCACCTATTGAATCTAAAATACCTAGGCTTATTTCTCCACTATCTATTAGTTCTATCGTCATATTAAAGACTTCTTCTGCCCCCATACTATCAGGGTTAAGATAGATTATATCGTCACAGTTCAATCCTAGCTTTGTTGCCCAGCAAGAATCAAAAGTATGTTCAATATCTACAAATAACACTTTTTTATCCGGAAACATTCTTTGTGCATTTCCAGCTACATCAATAGCCGTAGTAGTCTTTCCACTTCCATCTGCGCCATAAAACTCTGCTATTCTTCCAACTGGAATACCACCATATGTCATATAATTTAATCTGCATGATGAAAAAGGAATCTTCTGTACTTCTTGAAAGTCTACTCCTAACTGAATATTTCCTACTTTCATTTTCTTATTTAAATCTTTTATAATTAAATCAAGATTACTCATCGTTCATTCTCCTGTTCTCTTATTAGACAATAATTGTAAACCATACAGCCATCACAAGTCTGTCTTTGACATCCTTCCTCTAAATAATCCGCTCCATTTTCCATATATTCCGCTTCGCTCATTCTTCATCACTCCTTTATTTTCATAAATTATCACGCATTTTTAATTCATTGAGCCATTCAGTTTCATCAATTTCATTCCAATTAACTGCATATTCTTCACCAATTCCAACAGGAATAAAATTACCTTCTAAATCTTCTGCGACTAAACAGGGCGAATAATACATATCAGAATTTACTTCTCCTAATATGTGCATTTTCTTTCCTGTGCTATGTTCATAATGTTTGCCAACTTCAAATATCATTCTTCATCACTCCAATCATTTTGCAATTCTGTTATAAAGTCCTAGTTTTTTTATTTTCTCTCTCTCAGATTATTTTCCTTTCTTTCCGGTTATGATTAATGCAAGTATAACAATTAATACTAGCATACTAAATGCACCTACAATTACACCTAAAATGAATGGGTTTACATACATAATTCTTTTTTCCTCCTTTAGCTTTAATCTCTGTCATTCTCTTCTGTATACTTTTCTAACCAATGTCTGTCCAAATCGTTTTGAGTATTTATTCCCAATAAATCTGGATTGTCAAATATGTTACCAATAACTTCTACTTCAAAACTGTGAAAGCTCCACAAATTCCACATTGCACCAACTAAAAATACATCTGATTTAACACAAATCCAAGAGAACCGATAATAGTTATTCTGATAAAAAACTGCATAAAAATTACCATATATATCTCTAACAATGTCATTCTCCCAAATCAACTTACCATTCTTGTCTTTCAAGCCTGTGCATTGACAGATTGTGGATTCATCATTTATAAAAACCATTACATTTTTCTTTATATCTCTTATATAAAGTCCATCTGGTTCTTTTACGATATTTCCTATATGCCATTCATTAAAATGTTTTGCCTTAAATAAATATCTATCTTTCATAATCATTATCTTCTTTTCTACTTACATATCATTTTCTAAATCATCCATCCATGCTTCAAAATGCATATTCAGATTTTTTACCGTTACATCAATTTAATTTACATCACCTTCTTGTTTACTCAAGTAATTAGCTATTTCTAGCATATTAATGATGATATCTTGTTTAGACATATTTTCTCTTATTTTTTCCATATTTTTTGTCCTTTCTTATGCACCATATCTTTCTAATTCCTTCAGAATCTTCTCAGCTTTAATATTGTGTTCGTTACATTTTTCAGATAATAAATTCATTATTGAAAGATAAAATTTCGTTACAGCAAGATGAAATCTAAGTCTAACTTCATTCATTTCCCCCACCTCTCAATTCTTTCAGTTTTGCTTCTGCTTCGGATTCGTTCAAGAATACCGACTTGCCGATTTCACTTTCTGCAAAACTTCCTGTGATGCTTCCGCTTGAGTTTGCATAATAGAATACGGCTTCTTTTGTTGTAACAGGTTCACAAATGTATTCTTCGCATTCACCAAATGAAAAGGCTGTTATTGTATATGCACAAGGTCTGCCATAGTCATTATCCCATACTGTATCTCCCACCTTACAAGGCAGTTTCAAAAGTCTGTCCTGTTCCTCTAAATCCTCATATTTGCCTAATTTTTCTATCAGCAATCTCTTATAATCGTAACTGTTCCTTCCACATGGCAAGCTGTCAGAAGCCCCATGTGTTCCGTCTGAATATGTCTTTGTTAATCTCTCCATTACTGCTCCTTATCCGGAAGTTTAGCTAGTTCGCATACTGTACACATCTCACCAGTCCATGATGTTTTTCCATGATTCCAAGCGTAAACTCTTCCATTCTCATATCTCGCAAAATGCCTTTTAACCCACTGGTGAATACCATTATACGTTACTAGTATCGGTGTATCAACTGCAACTTTTGACCAGTCGACGGATAGTTCAACATATTCGCTATTCGCCCATTTTTTTCTTAAGTCTCTACAAAA
>UMHM01098700.1_pt1 | contig 55177 bp, 38 predicted proteins | sample 1965501 | NCBI WGS metagenome assembly UMHM01 (sample SAMEA4836095, study PRJEB28245) | human gut metagenome | biome: gut microbiome; material: fecal sample | place: Denmark | collected 2008
GGACAGCTGTCTATTTTCTAATCTTATATCGAACTCACGTTAATATAAAGTAAACTCATCACCAAATATACAATTATGATTATAAAATAATCTTTTTTCCTATAATATTTTGTTTTAAGCATCATTGTTTCAATCTCACACTCAAACAGAGGCAAAAGATATCTCATACAATAATCCCGTTTTTAAACACATTAGCATCAAAAGAATCATTTTCAATTTGTTTTATACAAATAGATTGTATATTTGTTTCCTCACATAAAAACATATATATCAATACGCAAAAAGTCTCATGACCATACGAGTTTCTTTACAGAAATTCAAATTCAGACACAGAACTATAAATCAAAGTAAAATGAAGACAAAAAAATTATGGGGAATACTGATGTTATTCCTGTGCACACTCAATCTCACCGGCTGCAACAATGAAGATGAAGAAGACAGACAAATTACAGACTACAAGGAATATCTCCTGACGGTAGCTTCTCAACAGATACCGGGTGTCGGCTGGTCTGACGGATTCAATTACCTGACGGATGTATATGCTGTAAAGAAAGAACAGTCTGCCGAATGGGAAAGTCTGAGTTCTATCAAAGGGTTCGAGTATGAAGAAGGATATGAATATGAAATCAGAATCAGCGAAACGAGTTATCTGGATCACCGTATGAGTCAGCCTGCATGGACGGAATACCAACTGTTGGAAATTCTATCTAAAGAGAAAAAGGATTCGGAAAATCTTCCCGGAAATTTCATCCCTGCATGGTACTACAAGGACAAGTTTATTCCCGAATACAGCTATGCGATAGATGCCGACGATAAAGAGACGATTGAAAAAAATCTGAAATCGAATCCCGTTATGCCGCTGGACAACCATTACCTGATTTATTTTTATGGGGAAGGTCTTTCGAAATGGGTTATCATAGACAATACGGAACAGATGCAGGGAAAAGGTATCCTGAAGCAGGTCAACAAAAATCCCGAAGAGTTTCCCGAATCTTACAAACTTTTGCCGTTATCTGGCAAGGGAAGCATATCAGGATATATGGAATGGACGTTCCTGGATGAATCGGGAAATGAAACATCCTACCCTCCATTCGACGTCTTTCTCGTCAGAGGAGCACAGACAAAATCCGAAAACACAACGCTTATCACTCCGTATCTGTATCTCGACCTTACGGAATATTATCAAAAACAATACCCACAGGCCGGTGTAAGAACAGTAGTAGTTTCTTACGCTATACCGATGACGTACTGAAATACTGTATTCAAACCCATAGTCATCCATATGATACATCATTCAAAAAAAAATTGCTGCAAGCGTATAGTTTTTAAGCCGGTTTACGGTCTAACAAATAGAAACAAGAAATAAAATGGATACGAAAGAACAGCAATTTACGGAAATCATCCGAATGTATGAACGGACTATTTACACCGTCTGCCACATGTTTTCAGACAATACAGACGAGGTGAACGATCTGTACCAGGAAATTCTGGTCAGACTGTGGAAGGGCTTTGATGCCTTTAAAGGAAAAAGTGACATAAAAACCTGGATCTATCGTGTCAGCCTGAACTACTGTATCAACTTCCACAACAAACAGAAGAAAGAACAGGAACGGCTGACTTTAGGTATCGACCTCCACACTAGCAGCAATCTTGAAAAAAATCTGCAAATAAAGCAACTTTATGCACGAATCAACGCATTGGGACTGGTTGACAGAAGCGTTGTCCTGTTGTGGCTCGAAGGCCTGAGTTACGACGAGATTGGCGCTATCCTAGGTATTTCTGTCAAAAACGTCTCATTCAAGTTGGTCCGCATCAAGGAGCTGTTGAAAAAAATGTCTAACATCTAAAAAAGAATCGTATGGAAATTGATATTGAACAAGAACTTCAGATTCTGAAATCGGAATACAACACACTCAAGAAGGAGCTGAAAAAACAGGATACTCTGAACGAAAAGTTTTTCAAATCTATCAGAAAGCAGCCTGCACTGGCTGTCAGCAAGGAAATCAAAAGCAGAATGTGGCTCGATATACTGACTATACCTGCGGTTATGATTATCTGTCTGAATACGAATTTTCCGATACTGTTCGGAATACTGGTATCGCTATGGGCACTGGCCGACCTGGGAATCAGCCTGTGGGTCAGCCGGAAACTGGGAATGGACGATCTGCTGAACGACGATGTACGGACGGTGACGGAAAAAATTGCCGGCTATCGCAAGTTCTATGACTGGGCGCTCATCGGAAGCATTATTCCTCTGATCGTGATGCTTACCTATATCTTTATGCATCTGTATGCCCGTGCAGACAACCCCACTGCCGTTCAGCTCATCACCATATCGGGTATTGTTTTCATCATTCTTGCCATTGCAAACACGCTGTTTCAGTATAAAAAGCATGTACAAAGGTGCAAGGAACTGTTGAAACAATTCGAAGAGTAATACTGAAGCAAGTACGTCACAGTAGTAATATAGAAGACTGGCAAGACTGTTGAAACCGTTCTAAAAATAACGCCCAAGCGAGTCTGCCACAATATTAATGCACAGGACTAGCGAGCTGCTGAACAACCAGAAGCGTAAAGCTTGCACAGTAACTCTGTAAAAGCACCTGACTGCCCGTACAGCATCCTGAATGCAAAAAGTAGCCGGACTCTCTGTGGAAAACAAAGAATCCGGCTGCTTTGGGTTTTGCCAGGCGAGATAATATCCGTTCTCCGGCAAATTCTCACTTTCAGATAAGGATTACGTCTTCACGCAATTTACTACCCTGCGTACCCAACGTATGCCTAATCTACCAATAATCAAAAATAAGAAATTGTACGTGTTTCTGTAAATTCAGGTTCTGTCTTGGTAGAAACTTTGTCTGGTTCATTTTCATAGCCATACGTAGTACTCTTCCACGTACGCTTTACCCTACGCTTAGTCCAGTTACCTTGACTATCCGCTTCAAGATATGTATAGCGACATATCTCAACATCGTTCCCATCTTCATAACCGGCTGAAGATTCCATTGTACTGGGATATTTACCGGTTCCTTCATACACATATTTACACACTACCGGCATCATCCCATCAAAATACTTATACCGAACAATTCGTCCGCGACTATCAAATTCATATTCAATGGTACCCTCAATGCCCTTTTCGTCCACCTCCTTGCGTAAGTTACCCTCACACGTAATTCGGAAAGGACCTATCACATTATCTATCATATAGCGATCCGTTCCCCGATAAATATACCGGTTTGTTCCATTAGATACCATATTGCCATTTTGATCGAAGGAAAGAGTCACTTTGCCGGTGGTCACCGTTCGTACATTCCCATATAATCCATATCCCTGAACGGATGTAAATTTAAGTGTATTCACTTTTTTTACAGCAGGAGATGTATCAGAAACATTCAATATGATTTCCGGACAACTCAAACGTTGACTTACTCTTTTGCCTGCATTCCTGTTTCCTTTAAAAAACTCTTCAATCGGATCTTTTACCCTCGATTCGTCCGTCTGCCTTACATAAGCATCTACACTAAGATTTCCGATACGAAGCTTACCCGCATGCAGCGGATAAAGCAATAGTTTTCTAAATACGATTACCTGATATTTTTTCCCGTTTCGAGTTTCCTGTTTCCATTGGTTTCCCCGAAGGCTTACCGGTTTCACCTTAAAATCTTTAAGTAAGATTTGTTGCTGAAGATTTGCCAGACTATCAACTTGTGCGGTAGTATATAATTTACACTCCAACACCACAGGACTATTTATGTGGGGAGAACGATTGGATACATTCATCGTTATAAAGGCTTCCGGCTTCGACTCCACACTACCGTTGGAGGAAGAAGGCAGTTTCCCCATAGGAACCACATGGATAGTAAGCTGTTGCGTACGCAATAACTTTCCTTTTACAACAATACTGGTAGAAGGGATCACAAATTTTCCGGTCCCAAATGCCTTCAGTACGTAAGTATAAGAGAACTGATAGGTTGGCATAGTCATTTTTCCGGTAGTAACACTACTCCGTACCGGACCCATCAAAACCTCAAAATCTTTCAGCAGAGGTTCCCTAAAATACTGTATTTCATCATCTTGAAGCTTTTCAGATGAAACTACAGCCAGTGTCAACCGGAATTGTGTACCTACTTCTACATACTCTGGTGCAGATGCCACAAACACAGGATTCTGGTAAGCCCACATTTCCTTTGGGAAAAGGAGTAGCATCAAAAAAAACAGCTTTATATATATACGTGTTTTCATTTTATCATCTGATTTTAAATTCGGTGAAATGACTCTCCTGTTTTTTTATAAATATATCCATCGTTTCCATCATAAATATCCCCATTGTTGTACGTCAGTCTTGTACTGATGCCTTCCGGATTGATAATCGTATAGTCACCATCCGCAGTCAGGCTACCATGCGGATTGGGGTATCCGTCTTTATCGGACAATACGCCTCCAGGTGACATGTTGATTTTCAATGCAATGTCTAACACAATAGCGATAATCACTAAAATAATGAGTACAAAAACCAGACACGATGCCAGAATGACAATGGAAACAGAACCCAGTATATATAACAGACTGGCTGCTAACGCCGCAAAGAACCGTTTCTTGGCAATCAATTGAATCAAGATGATGCAAACCTGAATGACCTGACAAACACCTATAATCAGATAAACATAGGTAGGATCATAACCTCCAATACCACAAATAACCAATGCGATAATTCCCGCCAGCCAGGTATACAATCCAAACTTCAGATTGACAGAAGTATGCGCTGAATTTGCTATATCCTTCATGGTCATAAGGAAGAATACAAGCAGGTTGATAAGTACATAAATGAAAAAAATAAAATTCAAGATGACAAACCACCACGAGTGGACAATAGAGGGCATAAAGAACCATAAGGAATTACTTCCCATCTGCATGACATAGAATAGGACTGTACCAGAAGTAACCGCCAGCAAGATTCCATTTATCCAAGCCCATCTGGTATCTCCACTACCATTTGCAGCCCGAATATTAAGGGTAAGGTGACGTATGAATTTACATTCAAACCACATAAAAAAGACCAGTCCGCAAATCAGATAGACCATCCAACGATATCCATCTCCTTCCCAATCCAGAAGCTTGTACCATTGCTTAACCCGAATAGAGGATTTTGTTTCTGCTGTAGTATTTTCTGCCGGAATCAGATATTTGGCTTGCAAATATCCACTTGTACCCTTATAGTCAACGCGTACCCAGCCAGAATTTTCAGTAGTTATACCTAAATCGACCGAACAATCTACTATATCTCCATTATTCAGTTTCAAAAGTATAGCCGACATTGTTGAGGGTTCACTTCTTAAATTTAAGGTAGAACTCACATTTACTTTATATGGGTATCCCCAGAAGGGCAAGGATACAAATAAAGCTATCAGGATAAAAAATAATCTTTTCATACAATTTAGTCTTCGTAAGAGAAATCAAAAGGAAGAAAAAAAGTAATAACAAAAATCAAGGCCATAAATCCAATTTTGAAAACCCATCTGATAAGCAAAATGAACAGTACAAGCCAGATGACAGCAAATATCAGCATAGCAATAGGGTGATCGGACATCCATACAGATGCCGACAGAGGCAAAACGAAAAGTGTTTCCATAGCAAAAAATGGCTTTCCAGTTTCTTCCCAGCCTTTAATAAAAACATGAGGCGTGAAACTGCAATGCTATATTCTCGTTTCAGAGCAGAGAATTTTTAAGTCTTTATTCTTTACACGACAAGCATATCGCCCCCTAAAAAATATTCAAGAAAAATAATTACAAATATAATATATTTCATTTATTATTTACAACAATTAGAGGGTCAAAATAAAATTCCTGCCCACCTTTTCCCTAAAAAACATCAGCACATTTTAGGAAAAACATGGGCAGGAATTATTCTTTTTTGTACAGATTTCAGCGAAAGATCATCATCTTTTGCTGACGGTTTCAGAGTGTGACGCCACGTTCCAGCTCATCTTCCACCACCGCCATCATACCTTCTACCTGAGCCAGGGCAAACATACGTCCGTGGAATGAGTAACCGGCGTTGTAGCCCTTGTCTTCGTCACCCAGCATCATGCGGCCGTGGTCCACACGCATGGGGAGTCCCGGATTTTCCTGCTCGAAGATACGGATCAGGTCGATAAGGTGACCGCGTCCCGACAGGTGCGAACTTTCGATGAAGTTGCCTCCCGGCATGGCAGCCGTACTGCGCAGGTGTACGAAGTGAGTACGCTTGGCAAACTTCTTTGCCAGCTCGCGCGTATCGTTATGCTCGCCTGCGCTGAGCGAACCCGCACAGAAGGTCAGACCGTTATGCGGATTGTCTACCGCACGGAGGAACCAATCGATATCTTCTTCGTTGGTTACGATACGCGGCAGTCCCAGAATCTGGAAAGGAGGATCGTCTGGATGCACACACATGTTTACGCCATACTCCTCGCACACCGGCATGATAGCCGAAAGGAAGTAGCGCATGTTTTCGCGCAGTGCATCACGGTCGATGCCGTCGTAGAGCGAGAGCAGACGCTTGAAGATAGCTACCGGATTCTTGTCGCCCTCACGGATATTGCCGTTCACGAAGCCCTGTGTCTTCACGATGATGGCATCTACCAGTTCGTCCTTTTCTGCTTCGGTAATTACCTTGTCCAGCTCTGCCACTTTGCGCAACTCTTCTTCCGTATAGTCCTTCTCGGCTCCCTCACGTTGCAGGATGCGTGTATCGAAGTAAGCAAAGCGCACACGGTCGTAGTACAGCGAGCTGCTGCCGTCGGGCCAAGGATGCTGCAAATCGGTTCGTACCCAGTCTATTACCGGCATGAAGTTGTAGCACACGGTCTTTACACCGCACTTGCCCAGATTGGCAAGGCTCACCTTATAGTTTTCTATCAGCTGGTCGCGCTCCGGTCCTGCGTATTTGATAGCCTCGCATACCGGAAGACTTTCTACTACCGACCAGCGCATGCCGTACGATTCGATGTACTGCTTCAAGTCGTTTATCGCTTCCACCGTCCAGATTTCTCCGTTCGGCACATCGTGAAGGGCGGTTACGATACCCTCCACTCCTATCTGTCGGAGCATGGAAAGCGTGATTTTATCTTTCTTTCCAAACCATCTCCATGTTTTTTCCATCATAATGCTCTGTATGTTTATCGTTGCTGCCGGAGTAGCCTGCACTGCCCGCCTTCGCAAGGGGCGAATACGAACTACTCCGGCATGAACGCTCTTATTATCTTTTTATTTTATACTCGCCCGAAGCATCAGTGCTGCAACGAGTTTTTAGCTTTTACTTTCGGTTACAATAATTTAAACCAGCCCGAAACATCAGTGCTGTAACGAGTGTTTTAGCTTTTACTTTCGGTTACAATAATTTAAACCAGCCCGAAGCATCAATGCCGCAACAAGTGTTTCTGACCTCTTATTTTCTATCTCCTTATCTTATACACCACTAAAAGCACTGAATCCACCGTCTACTGCCAGTACGGCTCCGGTAATGAAGCTTGCCGCGTCGCTGCAAAGGAACTGTACTGCTCCGTTCAGTTCGGAGATATCGCCGAAACGCTTCATCGGAGTCTTGGCAATCACCTTCTGGCTACGTTCAGTCAGCGAGCCGTCGGGATTGATCAGGATAGCACGATTCTGATTGCCGATGAAGAACCCCGGTGCAATGGCGTTTACACGAATCTTTTCGCTGAACTTGATAGCCATTTCCTGCGCCATCCAGCGGGTGAAGTTCTCTACCGCACTCTTCGCCATCGAATAGCCCGGCACACGGGTAATCGACTCGTAGGCTGCCATCGATGATACGTTGACGATGGCTCCGTACTGCTGGCGTGCCATGATTTCACCGAATACCAGACAAGGGTATACCGTACCGTTCAGGTTCAGGTTGACCACCTTGTCGAGATCTTCCACCTTCATATCGAAAATGTTCTGGTCGACAGTGAGTGTACCTCCGGGGATGTTTCCTCCGGCTGCGTTTACCAGGATGTCGATGCGTCCCCACTGCGAAAGTACCTGCTCTTTCACAGCTTGCAGACTTTTGATATCAAGCACATTACATACCGTACCCGCTACCTCACTGCTCACCGTACGAAGACGTTCGAGTGCCGCATCCACACGGTCCTGATGTGCTCCTATAATAATGACTTTGGCTCCTGCACGCAGAAAACCTTCGGCAATGTTGCTTCCCAATACGCCGGATCCGCCTGTTACTACGGCTACCTTTCCGGCTATGCTAAACTGTTCGTTCATATCCTAACTGTTCAATTGTTTATACATTGCAAATGTAATGCGAAATAACAGACCGATTTTAGCGTATTTTTGCAAGAATTTTGCGTATTTTTGCAGAGAATCCTTTACAGACTGCCATGAGAAAGATACTGAACGAACGCATTGCCATCTCCAGCTCAAATCCGATACGGGCACGCTTTTACAACTATCGCGGATTTACCTATCCGTGGCATTTCCACAGCGAATACGAACTGATGTACGTGGAGCAGGGCTACGGCAGGTGTCTGGTGGGCGACAGTATCATCGACTACCGGGCGGGCGACCTGATTTTCTTCGGATCGGGACTTCCTCACTGCATGCAGAACTGTCCCGAATCGGACGAAAACGAAAAATACCGCGTATTCGGAGTAAATGTTCAGCTGGAAAAAGATTTCATGCAGTATTCGTTCTCGCACTACACACAGTTTGCCTCCATCCGTTCGCTACTGGAGAAAGCACACCGCGGTATCCGCTTCCCGCTTGCCGGAAAAAGCGAGATAACCGACTGCCTGAAGCGTATTCCCGTATCGCACGGAGTGGAGCAGATTATCCAGATTCTTACGCTGCTGCAAGCTCTCTCGGCTTTCCCCCGCAAGCAGTTTGCAGCCTCTCCCAACTATATCCCCGACCCGTCGGTGTTCGGCGACAAGAAGATAGAGAAAATCATCGCTTACCTGAACAAGCGTTATACACAGCCTGTCAGCCTGAGCGAAATTGCCTCGTACACGGCTATGAACGAGGCGGCTTTCTGCCGGTACTTCAAGCAGGAAACCGGGAAGACATTCAAGCAGTACATCCTCGACATGCGTATCGGCTATGCCTGCAAACTCATTGCTGCCGAACGGATGAATATCTCGCAAATCAGCCTGGAATGCGGATTCGAATCGACGGCTCACTTCAACCGCATCTTCAAGCGTACCACCGGCATGTCGCCTACCGAATACAAGGAGAGTATCTTGTAAACAAACCTTACATAAGAGTTAAAGGCTCTTAAAAATCGAGGTATATAAGGTTACAAGTTATTGGTCGTTTTTCTACCTTTGCCGGCGAAATTCAACAACAAGGGACACAACAAATATGAAAGCTATCATTCTTGTCAATACAGTTCGCTACATCAATAAAATCCACGATTTCCATGCGTGGGGAGCAGCTGCATTGATTTGATTCTACCCCTCCCGCGCTTTATCCCGTTGTTTGTATCAATTCAGTAAAAATCCAATAAACATTTTATTTGTATGAGCAAAAAAAGCAGGCTCATAGTGCTGTGTGGTGCAGTACTATGCAGTCAGTATCTGTGTGCCCAGTCGCGTACGATGGGCATCGAAGAAATGTTTCGTCTTGCCGACGAGAACAGTAAGAGTATCCAGACGTTCCGCACCGGAAAGGAAGTTGCCGACGAGAACCTGAAAGCTGCCAAGGCACAGCGGTTGCCCGACATCAGCGCGTCGCTTTCGGGCAGCTACTGGGGAAACGGAAAGCTGTGGGACCGTGATTTCAGCAACGCTGCCAAGATAGAGATGCCGCACTGGGGCAACAACTTCGCCCTCGAGGCACAGCTGGCGGTGTATGCCGGAGGTGCCATCAGCAGTGGTATCGAGCTGGCGGAGCTGGAGAAGCAACTGGCGGAGATGGACTGGCAGAAGAATCGTCAGGATATCCGCTTCCTGCTCGTGGGACATTACCTCAATCTGTATAAGCTGAACAACCAGATCGAGGTGCTGCATAAGAATCTGGAACTGACCGACCAGATAATCGCCAACATGCAGGCACGGCTGGAACAGGGTACGGCACTGCAAAATGATATCACACGCTATGAGCTACAACGGGAAACGCTCCGCCTGCAACTTGCCAAGGTGGAGGATGCCTGCAAGATAGCCAACCATCAGCTGGTCACTACTCTGCACTTGCCCGAAGGAACGGTGGTACAGCCGGACAATACGCTGAACGACAGTCAGATTCAGACGCTGAGCGAGGCTAGCTGGCAGGAGCTGGCGGCACAGAACAATCTCAACTTGCAGCAAGCTGAAACGGGCATCAAAATCAACCGTCAGCGGGAGAAGCTGGAGCGTTCGGAACGGTTGCCGAAAATCTCGCTCATGGCTTCCGAACACCTGGACGGACCGATTACCATCGAGGTTCCCGTGCTCGACAATAATTTCAACTACTGGTTTGTGGGTGTGGGCGTGAAGTACAACATCTCTTCACTCTTCAAGAACAACCGCAAGCTGAAGGCGGCTCGCCTCAACGTACGGAAGGCGCAGGAAACCTACGAGCTGGCTCAGGAGCAGACCAATCATGCGGTACAGGAGAGTTACGTGAATTTCCTCACGTCGTTTACCGACTTGCGCACGCAGCAGAAGAGCGTGGAGCTTGCCGACGAGAATTACAGCGTGACGAGCAACCGCTACCAGAACGATCTGGCTCTGCTGACGGATATGCTGGATGCCAGCAACATGAAGCTCAGTGCCGACATGGGACTGGTAAATGCGCGTATCAACGTGATTTTCAATTATTATAAGATGAAATACATTACCCACACGCTGTAATTCTCACACCTGCTGCAAAGTTCCTACACGATAAAAAGCTTGCACCAGCTGTAAGTTTTACATACGCTGAAAAGTTCCTGCATGATATAAGGCTTACAAACGCTGCAAAGCTTATACCCGTTATCAGGCATTGCAGGCTGATAGAGAAAAATTACAGAAACAGAGGTTGAAAGTCATCCTATTTATACATTACACATACTACACTTTATAACAAACATACCATTATGGCTACAAGAAAAGTTCAAAAACTCATTTACAATACCGTTATCATCTGCCTGCTGGCAGTGGCACTTATCTACGTATGCTCACGCTTCGTTCATCCGGGTGTGGAATATACCGACAATGCTCAGGTGAAACAGCATATCACTCCGGTGAATACTCGTGTACAGGGTTTCATCAAGCAGATTTGTTTCGAAGAGTATCAGCCGGTACACAAGGGCGATACGCTGGTCATCATCGAGGATGCCGAATTCAAGCTGCGTCTGGCTCAGGCAGAAGCCGACCTTGCCAACGCACTGTCGGGACAGCAGGCTACCAGCATGGGTATCGCTACCACACAGAATAACCTGCGGGTGAGTGATGCCGGCATCGAGGAGGCACGCGTACAGATGGAAAATGCCAAACGTGACTACGAGCGTTACCAGAAACTGTTGAAGCAGAAAGCAGTCACCCGTCAGCAGTACGACAATGTAAAGACAGCCTACGAAGCCAGTCAGGCACGCTACGAACAGGTGCTCCGTGCCAAACATTCTACCTCGCTGGTGAAAAGTGAACAGACTCACCGTCTGGGACAGAACGAAGCGGCTGTCCGTCTGGCACAGGCTGCCGTCGAACTGGCACAACTCAACCTCAGCTATACGGTCATCGTAGCTACCTGCGACGGCGTGACGGGCAAGAAGGATATTCACGAGGGACAACTGGTGCAGCCGGGACAGACGATGGTAGACATCGTCGACGGAAGCGACCTCTGGGTAATCGCCAACTACCGTGAAACTCAGCTTCCTAATATCAAGGAGGGCTACAAAGTGACACTTACAGCCGATGCCGTGCCGGGTGTGACCTACACGGGTGTGGTGGAATCGATTTCCGACGCTACCGGAGCGGCTTTCTCCCTCATCCCGCAAGACAATGCTACGGGCAACTTCGTAAAGGTGGAACAGCGTGTACCCGTACGTATCAGCCTGAAAGAAAACAGTGCCGACAAGCTGAAGCTGCTGCGTGCCGGATTCAATGTAGAATGTAAAGTGAAATACTGATATGGGAGCACCTGTACTGAACGGACCGTTTACGATGCCGATGTTCCGCAACTTCGTGCCTCGTAAGCTACAGCCGTGGCTGTATATCTTCATCGCCGTCACCTTCCAGCTCTCGGGCGGACTCTACATGGCCAACCTGAGTCACATGGTGGGCGAAACTTCCCTGATGCGCGAAGACCTCCAGATGTGCCTTTACTGCAACCTGGCGGGAATGGCTGTGTACTTTCCTCTGCTCTTCCGCATGAAGTTCCGCTTCACCAACAAGACGCTGCTCACGGCGGCTTCGCTGGGAGTGATTGTGTGCAACCTCATCGCACCGTATACGACCTTCCTGCCGCTGCTCTGGACGCTTTGCTTCATCGAGGGGATCTGCAAGATTCAGGGAACCTTCGAGGCGATGTCTACCATCCAGTTGTGGATGACGCCCAAGCGCGACTTTACCGTGTTCTTCCCCCTGCTGCACATCATCATTCTGGGCAGCATGCAGGTATCGAGTATCATCGCCACCCATCTGGGATACTACATACACTGGAGCTATATGCACTGGTTCATAGCAGGACTGATGCTGGTCGATTTACTTATCGTGCAAGGCTGTACGCGCCATTTCCGTATCGTCAAGAAGTTCCCGCTGTTCGGTATCGACTGGCTGGGAGCGGTTCTCTGGGCAATCTTGCTGCTGGAAGTCGCCTACTTCTTCGACTACGGTGAGTTTTACGACTGGTGGAACAGTCCGGTGATGCAGGGACTCGCCGTCGCTATCGTCATCACCCTGGGATTCTGCATCGGACGTATGCTGCACATCCGCCATCCGTACATCGAACCGGAGATGTGGAGCTACCGCCACCTGCTGCCCATTCTGATTCTCATTACGCTGGTGGAAGCCTTCCTTGCCACCGAACACGTACTCGAAGGCGTATTCCATGGCAGCGTAATGCACTACGAAGAGATGGTAGCCATGCAGCTCGACTGGCCCATGCTGGCAGGTGTAGTGACAGGCAGCCTGTTCGCCTACTGGTGGATGCACGTACGCGGATTCAGCTACCTGCGCCTCATCACCGTAGGTATCGCCTCGCTGGCATGCTACCTGCTCATTTTCTATTTCGTCCTTTCGGCAGACATTCACATCTCGCAGCTCTTCCTGCCTACGCTGTGCCGAGGTTTCGCCTATGCCATCCTGAGTGCCACGTTCATGGTATGTCTGGAAGAGATTATGACCTTCCGCCACTTCTTTCAGGCACTGAGTGTATTCAACATGCTGCACATGGTAGTGGGCGGTGTCATGGGAGGCGCCCTGTACGGCCGCTGGCTGTCGTACGCCGTATCCGACAACATGGCACGCTACGGAGCCGCTGTCGACCGCGTGTCGTTCAGCAGCCAACCTTTTGCCTTCGACCGCTTCATCGAGAGTTTCGTTCCCCAGATGATGGAAGTCAGCATCCGCCAGATTTACGGCTGGACCATCTACGCCTGCCTCTTCCTGCTGTTGCTCTTCCTGCTCTACGATGCCCCCGTACGCCGTGAGCTGAAGCTCATGCCCAGCTGGAGAAGCCTGCGCAAGGAAGCTGCCATGATGTTCGGGAAAAACAATAAGCCTTCGATTTAAAATCATTGCTGTCCGATAAAACTTTTTAAGTCATCAATAATTTATTGATATACATAAAATTAAGCAACAAGCTTAACAAGAAAACTTACTTATAAGAATAACACTGATAACCAGGCCATTCAATATATTTATTGGACACTAATATTTTAAAATAAACTGAGACTGCCTCAAAAATGAAGTACAGTTACGAACAAAGGCTTATAATAGTTACAACATAAAAAAACTCCTGCTTTTAGTCCAGTCATTGAAATAAACAAAGACTAAAGCAGGAGATTTTTATTTCTGAATCATTGCTGCCCGACAAAACCTTCAAGCCATCAATAACTTATTGATATACACAAAATTAAGCACCAACTTTAGTAAGAAAACTTATCCATAAAAACAACACTGATAATCAGGCTATTTAATATGTTTATCGGACACTAATAGTTCTAAATTTCAATCTATAAGATTTTTACTTTCGCAGTTCCATTTTGAGACAACTCAAAGTGCCTAGTACAAAATGTATACAGCGACTGTTTCAGATCTTACACATCCACTTATTCAACAGCCACTTGCCTTCACAACCGTCCAGCAATAAAAAAGTGAGGGCTACCCCTATCACTAGGAATAGCCCTCCAATGATTCTTTAAGAGAGAAATTAATAGAGAAAATTATTATTATTCATGATAACCAAACGGAGTTTCCTGATTGGTTATCACCATTACATTCCGTTCATTGCCAATTTCAGTCAGGGTTATCTTAGTCGGATTTTCAACATCATCCGGTTCTACCATCAATGAAACAGGATCCAAATAAGCAAATGGAACTACAGCATACAATAAACCGGCATTTGCAAATTCTATACCCTTTTCATCTCCTCGACCTGTCAAAGTCAGACTTACACTATTTTCATCAAGTGTGCTAGTTGTCAGTTCCAACAAACCTTGTTCACCACCAAAAACAAGACTTACCGCTCCAGATTCCGGCATAATAGTCAGATATTCCAACGTTCTATTCGGATAAGCAGCAGCTACCTCACTCATAGCTTTATCCACATAGTATTTTCCGAAATCACTCATATTATCATAAGTCAGATACCACGGACCTTCAGTTTGGAATGCAGAAGCAGGCGTAATATAAGGAACCAGTTCAGCTCCTTCAGCTTTCCACACATTAGCAGTTGCATCATAAGACAGTTCTGAAACAGATGCTCCACCTAATGTAATCGGGCTATAAAATTTAAATCCTGTCGGCGTCTGAATATATGAAAACATTTCAGTTACTTTCTCACCATTCTGTTCGTAAGTGAATGACAAGGTTCTATAGTTTTTTATTCCTACAAATTCTTCACCGTTCACCTTAAATTTAAACTGACTATACTTAACCAATGATTCTGCTTCGGCAATAGAAGTCAGATACGACTCCCAAGTTTCATTTTCAGGCATTGGAGTCATGATAATGGTATTTCCAGACTTTTTACCTCTCATCACTACCTGTTCCGGAGTAGCCGACTGGATAGTAAACTCATAGTCACCTTCCATACCAAGTCCGACACCACCAACACCCGAAGCCGGATCAGAGAAGAAGTGGAAAATTTCATTATAAGTATCTACAGTCAGTGTAGGACCAGCCTGTTCTTTCAAACGGTAAAGACTTGTCGACTTTGCACTTGGATCAGTGATATCAGCACTTACTGTTACTTCACCTTCTGCTGTAAACGACATCAGCACATTGTATCCGCCATAGCTCTGCAGAGAAGAAGGATAATATTGCACCAACCATCCGTTCGGTGCAGCCACCAGAACCTTCTGAGCGTTTTCCATTGCTTCCTCCACACGGTTCGAAGCCGATTCACCAAATAAGTTATCCGTTTCTGGAGTACAGCCCGCCATGAAGAGCGAACTGATCAGAGCAAAAACATATAATATCTTTTTCATACTCATTCCGTTTTAATCATTTTAATGTTGTCCAATCCATTTCCAGTATATGTGACTGGCGTTCCTGCACTTCATCATGCAAAGCCTCAATATCGATTCCCCAAGAGTCGTTCAAATATTCGGTTACCAAATCCAGTTTTTCCTGAATCAATGCACCACCTACTGTTCCGGCCTGGCTCATGATGTTCTGCCATTCAGCATCCGATTTTACTATATAGTTCGCAATAGTTTCTACGAAATCTTCATCCGGCTGACTGGAACCATAGGCTGTAACAAATCCTTCCTTACGGACATCCGCATCCTTCAGATTCACCCAACCTTCACCCGAATACTTACCCGGAGTAATATCGTTGAAATCGGTAGAATAATTCTTTGTCTGATGCAGGATATGAGCAAACTCATGGTGCATGGTCTTGAAGTACCATTCATTCAACACATCTATATTCGGATTTTCGACATCCAGTCCGTTTACGTTGAACAACGTAATCTTCATACCACCTTCCGCAGTACCCAATACAATGGAACCGCTGGCTGCGTTGTATTCCGGTGAACCTACAAAGTGCATAATCTTCGGACAGTAAGTAGGAAGAAACTCTGGAGCAGCCAGTTTGGCATACACTTCCAGCCACAGGTATTTCACCATCTGCGCCAAAGCAATCGACTTGTTATAATCGGCTGGTATCACGTTATAGTCCATATCCGATTCGATATCCTCAAAACGATACTTCAAGTCGATATTATATGGAGTTGTATAGTTCGTAAGAATCCAGTTATCAAACTCATTGCGCTGAGGAGCCGTCGTATCAAAAATGCTATCAGGCGACAAATCATCTTCGCTGCATGAGGTAGCAGTACACATGGCTACCAATATTAAAAATAAGTATTTTATCTTTTTCATAACAACTATCATTTAAAAGTTCATTTATCGAGGATTAGCCTCCAGACCAGCTTCTATAACATCCTGCGGCAACTGGAATGCGCGACGCGGATCATCTTTCGTCAATACGATCGGGTCCATACCGTCACGGTTATGAGTAATTTCTATACCATAACGTTTAATATCCATCCAGCGTGAACCGTCGTGAATAGTTTCAATACGGCGCATCTGCAACACACAGTGGATCATGTTTTCCTGTTTCTTGTTTACAAACGAGAAGCAAGGATTCAGGTGTTTCTTCACTGTACGCTTGGTTTCATCGGTTACAGGTATCGGTGTATATCCCACACCTTCATAGAAGTCTACAATTTTATCTTCTGTCAGTGTTTCCGGATATCCGTATCTTCCGTCACCCTTCTGCGACTCCAGCCAGTAGTTCATGTATTCTACAGCTGTAGCATAATCGGGCTGAGCCTTCAGAATATTAGCCTCGATGCAGCAAAGCAATGTTTCGTTGGTACTGAACGGAACGATTACAGCGTGACGATAACCGATACCGTTTACCTTATCTGTATACTCAAAATACATGCGATACTTAAAGAAACACAACTTCTGTTCCATACCGTTCAGGCTGGCATAAAACAACGGGTTGTTCCATGGAGCGCCTGCCCACAAAGTTTCTGTTTCAGTCACCGTACGGTTCATACCATAACGTTTTGCCATGTTGTAAGGACCGTAAATGTAAGGCCATGAACTGTTGATCGGAGTTATCAGCAAGTTAGCATCTACCGATGCAGAGATATACGCATCACCTCTTTCATCCAGTTCGGTAAGAGGACCCAGGTCAGCCTGCAACTGGCGAAGTGATCTTGCCGGATTCGTACCCAGCACTACTTTACCATATTCCAGCACCTTTTCATAGTTCGATTTATCTTCTTTTACATAGAACAGGTAGAAACGTGCCGCAAATGCATAGGCAGCCTTTTTGTTGAAGTGATATTTAGGAACCGAATACAAGTTATCATTAATCAGCGGAAGTCCTTCTTCCAGATCGGCAGCAATATGCTGGTAAGTTTCTTCCAGCGTACCTCTGGTATATTCAGGAGCAACTTCTGTTTCCGGTTTCGTAGCATAAGGAATACCCAATTTGGTTGAAGCGGTAGCCGGATCGTAAGCTTCACAGAAGATATTAGCCAAGACAAAATGTGCATATGCACGGCACAAAAGTGCTTCACCTTTCTGAGCGTTCAGCGAAGCCGGATTTCCCATCTGTTCGATAGCCTGCAGTGCATGGTTTGCCGAAGCAATCGCCATATAAAGTCCGTTCCACATTCCCTGCGGAGAGTCCTGATCCGTATCTGTCTTGATATCATTCCACAAATAGGCATCCTGCTCCTGCTGGTACTCAAAAGCATACATTTCACCGTTATCAGCCGTATTGTCCGAAGCTTTTTCAAACATCATTATCGGATAATAGCTAGGATAAGCTGAAACCAACAGACTAGTAACCTTCGATTCCGTATCTATTTCTGCACGATTATCAGGCACTGTATCAAGGAAATCGCTACACGAAGCGAAAGCCCACGCCATCAATAAAGCAGCACTGTATGTTTTTATATTTTTCATCATAATTTTCTCTTTTAAATCAAATTAAATACCCAATCTCAAAGTCAAAGTAAACTGCTTAGGAACAGGAGCAGCCACACCACCGGTGTTGAAGAATTCCGGATCCTGACCGTTCAGCTTCTTGTCGGCATAAATCAGGAACAGGTTGGTTGCCTGAAGTTTCAGTGACAGGTTGCTCAGTTTCATACGGTTTGCCAGTGATTTCGGGAAATCATAGTTCAGTGAAATTTCCTTCATACGGATAAAGTCACCTTTGGCGATACGTTCTGTAGAGTAGTTGTATGCATTGTATGCACGACTCAACTGAGAATCCTGACGGTTCATACGTGTATCGGCAATAACCGGTATATTTGTAATATTTTCGTCACCCGGATTAGTCCAGCGGTTTACAAATTCTTTCGGTGTTGCATCCAAGTCAGTATATTCATTGCTGAATACCGGATCCAGACGGATTACATTTCCGAATGAGTAAGTGATAAATACATTCAACTTAAAGTTCTTGTAGGTAAATACGTTACCGAAACTACCGGTAATTGTCGGATCGGTCGGACCTTCGTAAACCAGATGATCTTTAACGTTACGTTCCTGGAAGTTGATGTCACTTACAGTCACTTCACCTTTTTCATTGATGAATGTCGGAAGACCTTGTTCGTTCAGTCCCTGGAAGTCCATAGAGAACAGTGAACGTACCGGATAACCTTCCAAAGCAAAACCTGTACCAGAAATCAAGTCGATAACACGTGAGTTAGCATCCAGTTCGGTAACTTCGTTCTTCGCGTTAGAGAAGATAAAGTCGGTATTCCATTTGAAATCGCGTGTTACAATGTTTCTTGTAGACAATGTAAATTCCACACCGTGTGACTTCATGCTGGCAACATTGGCATATTTTGAAATCTGTCCACCTACACCCATTGTATTGATGATACCGATCAAGTCGTAGTTGTTACGCTTGTACCAGTCCATAGCCAGATTGATGCGGTTATCCAGGAAACCGATTTCAGCACCGATATTCAACTCATGTTTCTTTTCGTAAGTCAGCTCACTGTTTTCCAGTTCTGTAATCTGAAGACCAGATTCACTTACACTGGCAAACGGGCGGTAAGAGTTATAACTGTTGATGATTACGCGTGAGTTAGAAACCTCAGCCGGACCACGGTCGGCAGTCAGTGAGTAAGAAGCCTTCAGAGTCAGGTTAGACAAGGCCGGTCTCAGGTTTTCGAACCAGCTTTCTTCGTGTGCGTTCCATGCACCCGAAACGTTCCATGTAGGAAGCCAGCGTGCCGAACGGCTCTTACCCAGCTTGTTAGAACCTTCATAACGGATTGTACCGTTTACTGTATATTTACCCTGCCATGAATAAGTAGCTGTACCGAAGAAAGCCACGTCACGAGAGCGGGTTGTAGACACACCGTAGTAAGCAGCATTTTCCTCATTACCCTGTTTGAAGTACAGATAGTCGTAAGAAGGAAGCATACCCATATCATACTGCAAACCTACACCCTGGAACCATGTCTGAGTACGGTCGGTAGCGTTCAACTCCATACCACCGAAGAAGTTGAAGATATGGTTTTCATTAAATACGTCATTGTAGCTGGCAGTAGCACGGAAGTCGTAACTGTTCATGCCATATTTAGTTTCACGGTAGAAACCTCCCACCGGAAGAACCGATACCGGCAATGCATTCGATACATCCGGGTCAGTATACAACCACGGGTTAGCGTCACGGATAGTCGCATCATCCATTGCACGGTAAGCCCATGCCTGATTAGAATAGTCAGTAATCTTGTGAGCCTGAGTAGTAGTAGAATACTTGTAAGCACCCAGCACACTCAGTTCTACCTTATTGATAGGTTTGTATTTAAATTCACCCTGGAATTTCATATCTACTACATCCAGGTCCATATAGTTGTTTTCCAGTTCATGCAAGATGTTGAACGGCGCATAGTTACGTACGTAGTATTCATTCGGGTCAAGTGCACGTGAAGTATTCAGCGCGTAAGAATACGGGTTGATATCGAAGTCACGTTTTACTTCACCACTTACAGGGTCCAGATTCGAGCTCAACGAACCCGGTGCACGCTGTTTACGGTAAGAAGCGTTACCGATCAGGTTCAATGAAATTTTCTTGGTAATGTTATACAAAGCGTTCAGGTTGGCAGTGTAACGCTGTACCTTGCTCTGTTTGGTCCATCCCGGGTCGTTCATCACACTCAGTGAAGTATAGTACGAAGCCTTTTCAGTACCACTTGTCATACTGATTGCATGGTTCTGCGAAATGCTGTTGTTGAACAAAACATCAAACCAGTCTGTATTTCTGTATTCAGCCTCACGCAGATAAGCATTTCTTGCTTCCGGAGTGTTTGGCATGCCAAATCCTGTGTTTGCGTCGTAACTGTTGATCAAATGATACATCTTACCATATACACCACTGTTAGAAGCACGGTATACATCGGCAAATGTCAGGTAACCGTTGCTTTCCAGTGTCTTATATACGTCCATCTGTTCCTGAGAGTTCATGATGTTGAAGTTACGGTAGTTCGGTTTCAGACGCATGGTGAATTCACCTGTATAGCTGATCTTGTTAGAACCTGCCTTACCTTTCTTGGTAGTAACGACAATCACACCTGCCATGGCACGAGCACCATAGATAGAAGTAGCCGAACCATCCTTCAGGATCTGGAAACTTTCGATATCGTCGGCATTCAAACCAGAGATAGCCGAACTGATCAGTGTAACGGCATCACCCGAAGACAAATCGTCAGCACCTACTTCCGTTACATCCTCCATGATGACACCATCTACTACCCACAACGGTTTAGAACTACCGTAGATAGATGTGGCACCACGTACACGGATTTTCGGAGCTGTACCGAAAGTACCTGATACGTTCTGAACCGATACACCGGCTGCACGTCCTTCCAGGGCACGGCTGATTTCCGGCACACCGTCAAGTTTAGAGTCTTCGGCAGATATTTTTGTTGACGCACCTGTAAATAATCGCTTGTCCATACGCTGCATACCGGTAACTACGACTTCATCCAGTACCTCTGTATCCGATTCCAGTACCACCTTCATATTATTTTTGGCAGCTACTGTCTGCGATTTCATACCGATATAGCTGATTTCAAGTTTAGCCCCCTTGTTAACTTTCAGCGTAAACTTTCCGTCGATATCCGTAATTGTACCATTAGAAGTTCCCTTAACCAAAATAGAAGCTCCCACGACAGGCATGTCATCCTCCGCAGACACCACGACACCTGTCACTTGTACAGCCTGAGCTATCGCCAGACTTATGCCTATTAACAAAAAGGCACAAAAAAGTGTAATTCGCTTTTCCATATTCTAATAAAATTTTAATAACGGACGCAAATATACATATCATTTCATTAAAAAACAAAAAATTAAAGCAAAATACATAAATATTCTTGCATATTCTATAAATTATCAAATAGACAGTTTCAGCTTTATTTTTTACTATAAATACCGATATTTTACTAACATATTGAACACTTTTATACCCTCTTCGAGAATTTATGGATAAAACCATATAAAAATAAACAATAACAAATATTTAAAAAATAAGGGACTCCTTAAAAGAGCCCCTTACCGCAAATCACTATAAACCAAAGATTTATACAAGTGTTAAAATTTAATAATACACATATTTATTTTACATATTACATTTTGATAGCTTTTTAACATAAAAACATATCATTGTAACACTGTACATAAATTTTCTTATAATTCCGTCCCAACATCAAAGCAGGGACACACCTTCGTCCACTCTTCCGGTTCTATCACCCCGTCACCGTCCAGGTCCGGACTCAGGTCGCGATGTCCTACTATCCGGCGTGTCTGGAAGTCCATGGCAAGTACTCTCACCAGCACCCTGAGCGAACGCTTCTGAAGTTCCGTACGTGTGTCAGCAGGACGTCCCTGCTCGTCCAGTCCTCCTTCGTAGCACACACCAATACTGTGCTGGTTGTATCCTTTGGCATGCGCTCCGGGGCGGTCTACCGGACGCATCGTACATATTTCTCCGTCGCGCCTTACATAATAATGATACCCGCATCCGTCGAACCCGCGCTTCCGGTGCATTTCCTCCAGCTGGCGGGGCGAGAGCGGAACATCCGCTCTCGTTGCCGAACAATGAATGACAATCATGTCAATCTTTCTCATCACATCCTCCTTTCTTTCCGGTCAGTATGCAATACAGACACTTGATTATCCTGATCAGAATCCATTTTACCTTTCCAGTCATACATTCCTCCATATTACATTAAAGTCCCGGCACTTACTCTTCATTCTTTGTCTTTACCGGCACACGTTCGTAGCTCAGCGAAGTCAGAATGTCCGACAGATCGGCTCCCGGACGGAAGTTGATATGCGCCTTCTTTATCAGTCCGGTGTGATATTCTTCCTCCGTGGCACTACCCTCACCGTTCAGGCCGATCTGAAACGAACCCAGGTCGCCCAGACGCACGATTTCTCCGGCACACAGACCGTCACGCATCACCGTACCCAGCGAAATCAGCACCGCCATCGTATCGGCACGTGTCACCGTACACATCTGCTGAATACGGTCCGCCATTTCACGGATTCCCATCTCGCCGCGTGCCTGTGCCAGGGCATAATATTTGGCACTACCTTCCAGATCATTAGGTTTCTTTCTTGCTACTACCGAATAAGTCACTGCTCTTTCCATAATCTTTTTACTTTTTAAATGATTAAAACGAATACCTGTTGAAAGCTTTCAATCTCTTTTCTGTATCACAAAGATACATAGCCAGTTCCGGGCAGTGTCCGTCACCGTCCGCCTACAGGATTGCATTGTTACGATAAAAATAAAAAAGCCACAGGCCGTACAGCTTGACGCCCGCCGGTGGAAACCGTCTGCGTAAATGCTGTACAGCCTGTGGCCGGAAAACCAGTTTTATCTTATTCAGAAGGAAACAGATTCTTCCGTAGCTCCTACCTTAATAATTACATCATCATCGGCTACCAGAGATTTTCCAAATGAATACTCACCCATCATGTCATCAAACTGAGCCGGATATATCGTTACATTTTCTCCGATCTTCACACCTACATAATACATATCCCAGTTATAATTGATGACCGTTACATAAAATGTCTTTCCCTTCACAATCTCAAAGCCTTTTTTGAAGTCCCAGTCGTAGTTTGTGGTACTGCGTACATCATATACATCCGAATCATAGTAACCTATTACAGACACCATTTCACCTTCATCCAGCGATTCATATTCTACCGCCACCTCTACATCGGATGCCGGCATCACAAACGATGCATAAGGCAGACTCATGGCTACATCCAGTTTTTCTCCGCCGGCTGCTGTAGCAGTCACATTCTTTACTTTCATTCCTTCAGGTACATGTATGGCAACCGATACAGTTTCTCCTTCAGCGTAAACATTTCCGGCACCGAACACTACATTTTCATTTCCCGATACCTTATATCCGGTTACAGTCTCCACACTCACATCCACACTCTGTGCATCTTCCGGAATCAGGATTTCCGACATATAAGTACCCGGCATATAATACGTAAATCCGAAGATTTCACCAGTAGCAAGTTTCGCCTTCGCCGGCTTGAACCCGTCTGCTACCGAAGCAAACAGATAAACTTTTTCACCAGGCACACCCTTTGTCACCGGAACACCATAATACATATCATCAGCATTATAAAACTCCGCTTTTGTAATGTTTGCACTTGCGGCATAGTTCAACGGCAGTTTTTCTGCTATATCCAGCGTAACTGTCAAATCCTGTGAAGGCATCGTAAATTTCAGATAAGATCCCCAGTCGATATTCATTTCAACCCCCTCAACCGAAGCTGACGCCGACTTCAGATAATAATCCGGCTTCACATTGATTTCGGCTGTCACCTTTTCTCCCTCTACAGCCGAAGCAGGAAGTACGGACGAAGCCAGATCCAGGTATTTTTCATCCGCATTTTCCCATTTTATATCGTACCGGCCGAACTGTTCTCCTTCCACTCTGAGCAGTACATCTCCCGTAACATCCTCATAGTCCGGTCTTATCGTTATATTATACAGATTTTCCGTTCCGTTATACGCTGGAGAGAAAGCACAGCCTGTAACGTCGTTTACGTTCTGCCATTCTCCGTCCCCCACTTTAAACTGCACTTCCGATATCACGTAAGCATCCGGCGCAAACAAGTAGCAGTCAAAGTATTTGTATTTTTCCGTTTCAGATACCCCCAAAAGCCTTACAGGTCCGTCTCCCTCAAGCTTCATCGTATGTCCGGTTTCCGACAACTGCTGCTGTACACTGTAGCAGGCCAATACTTCAAAATCTTCCGAAGGGACCTCTATTTCGACCGACAACTCATCAGCAGAGGTACTGCCGGTTTCTGTAAAAGCCGGCATATAAACCTTGTCATTCACATGAATATAAATATGCTCCATATGAATATCAGTAAAACTCTGATCCAGATATTCACCGGGAGTCAAGGTTAAGGTTACAGTCGAACCAGGAGTGTAATCTACCCCCTCTTCAACGCCCGAAAGAGTAAAATATTCAGGAGTCAAATTCAAGACACGTGTACTTTTACTAAAAGGATGTTCAACCTGTTGTGAACCCGGATCTTCTGTCGAACAAGCTGCAACCAAAAGCATAATTGCAACAATAACGACAGAAAAGAAAGATTTTTGCTTCAAAACTCTCATTTTTCCCATTTTTATTCTAAAAACCAACCATTATTAATAACTTTTCGCGAAAATATAAAAAAAGAAAGAAAAGAACAAAAAATGATAAAAAACATTTCGAAAGGATAAATTTTATCTACAAATATCGGAACACACAGGATTGCATTGTTACGATAAAAATAAAAAAGCCACAGGCCGTACAGCTCGACGCCTGCCGGTAGAAAACCGTCTGCGTAAATGCTGTACAGCCTGTGGCACCTCTCTGCTACCGCACCTGTCAGTTGGCGCGGCTCAGTTTGATATTGTCGATAAACCAGCGGCGATAGACACTGCTGCCCGAAGTAGCGGCAGTTTCACCCCATGCATCCGACTTGATGGTGATACGTGTATCTTTTGTGATGGAAACACCCTCCAGCACCACATCGGCATGCAGCCATTCCAGTTTGTCTACCTCATTCACAAAGTTATGTCCTATCGGATCCAGTTCGACTGTCTCGCTGCCGTTGGTCACGGTGATGATCAGCTGTACCGGGTCGAACTTTCTCGTACCGCCCACCATCGGTGCCCAGTCGAACGAAAGCATCACCTTCTCGCCTGACGGTATGCCGTCTACAGCCGGCAGTGTCAGTCCTGCCTGATAGTCTGTCTTACCAAACTTCAGGTAACATTTCTGCAGGTAGATAGAAGCACCGCGACTTTCTTCCAGTCCGTATCCGTGAGCCAGCAACGCTTCGGCAGCCGTCTGTCCCTCGTCGTTCTTCGCACTGTAAATCTGCGGAGCAGTACCCGATCCGTCGTTTTCCACTGTCTGTCCGGCACCGCTGTTCTCTGCCCAGGGCAACAGCCACTCAAAGTCTTCCGAGAAATAGATCACCTCTACCACACCCTTGTCTTCGATGCGTGCAGCCTGTATGCGCAGTGCAGGAGCAGCCACTCCGTCGAAGTAGCCGTACACCGTCACCTTGTGACCGTTCAGGGCAGCCAGATTCAAGCTTTCGGGTGCGTCGATGATAGACACCGAGTTCACCGCACCGTCTATCGTCACATTGTTACCGCTCAGCACACCACTTGCCGAAATCCATTCACGGCTATCCGATGTGTAGCTGTCCACTTCGGCAGTCACGTCGTGAGCTTCCGGATACTCGATATTATTGCCTTCCGATACCACACGTACCTCGTCGCATACCACGTAAGGCAAGGCGTGTGCATCCGTTCCTTTCGAACCTTTCACCGCTACCTTGTCGCCTACGTTCACGGCAGTTGCAGTTTGCAGGAACATGTTTACATCGTACTGTGCGTCGGTTACGATGCAGCCCCAAGTCGTCACCGCCGTAACCAGTGCTTCCGGAACCGAAACCACCGTTTCATCTTCCAGTGCCGGCAGCTCGTCGACCGTATACTCCTGACAGTCGCGGTACTTGTCGCCATCCTGCGAAACCACTACCTCCGCACGGCTTGCCAGCGTACAACCTTTGAATACGATTGTCGCCTTGCGCGGATTATCCTCCGCCCCATCGCGCATGTTGTCAGTTACCGATACCGTCACATCCGTCGTACCGTTTCCTGTGGCAGGAGTCACCGTAATCCATTCGGGCAAGTCCTCCATCACCCAGTCGGCATCCGCATACACGGTAATCGTTTTCGGCTGTGCCCCTTCAGCCTCAAAGTCCAGGGCACTGGCACTTGCCAGTACAGCTTTCGAAAGCGTATTCTCCTCTTCGCTGCAACTGCCCAGAAGCGTTGCCGAGAGAAACAGCATCGAAGCCATGATATAATTGATCAGTTTCATATGTTTTACAGAGTTAATTTGTTTGTTTTGAAATTGAAGGATCTTTCCAGAAAATCCCTGTTTCACCCCCGAAAAACCTGCTGATATTTCAAGAGAGAGATTATTTATTTTATTTCTCCGAAAAACCAACTGATGTTTCAAGAGATACATTATTTATTCCATTCCCGAAAAACCAGCTGATATTTCGAGAGATACATTATTTATTTCATTCCCAAAAAATCAGCTGATGTTTCAAGAGAGATTAGCTGTTTTGTTTCAGAACAGAAGCTGATGTTTAGAAACCCAGTCCGTCGCTCCATCCCGGATTCTGTGTCAGATTCGGGTTCAGCGAACGTTCGTTGATAGGAATCGGGTACAGATAGTCACGCTCCTCATTGAAACCGTTGCGCACGATATTCTTGTGAGAGTACACATACCCGCTGTTGCTTCCTGTCAGCAGAATATCCTTGCCGATTTCGTACACCAGCACCCCGCTGCCGGCTTCCGGTTTCGCAGTACCTTTATTATATAAGATCACATCCGGATTACCGTCGCCGCTCAGGTCGTATTCACCCGCACCGGCGAAATACATACCGTAGATATCCTGATCGATGCAGGCTCCGGCTTTCCAGCGCACCAGGTCGTCGAAGCGGAAACCTTCCTGATTCAATTCAACAGCACGCTCGCGGCGGATTTCCAGAATCACCCCCTTGTTGCTTCCTGATACGTTGGGATAACCCGTTTCCTTAGCCGACAGATAACGGTCCGGATTGGCATTGGCAGCAGCCATATTCAGGTGCGCGTCGTTCATACCTACACGGTCACGCAACAGGTTCACAGAGATATCCAGATCCTCCTGAGTCAGCGTACCCAGTTCCGCCTTTGCCTCGGCATAGTTCAGCAGCACTTCGGCATAACGGTACACAGGCAAGTCGTTCGTATTGCGGTCGTTGCGGTCTACCTGTCCGCCCGAAGCAGTCGGTTCCTGCACGAACTTGATCGGCTGGTAGCCAGTCACAGTAACCGAAAGGTCGGGAGGAAGCACCGTTGTTTCCCCGATACGGGTATATCCCGGTGTACGGATGCTCTGAGCCAGACGCGGGTCGCGGTCCTTTGTTTCCTCCAGGAAGCTCATTTCCTGCCATCCCGGCTGGTCGGTAAAGCGGCTTCCGTCCTTCATTAGATACATATTCACCATCTTGCGTGTCAGTCCCGGACGTCCCTGAGTAGGAACCAGCGTATGTCCGTTGGCATTGTGATGGATAGCCAGACTGTAGTCGAACTTGATAGCCAGGATATATTCATCCGGATTCGCATCCTCGGCAGCGAAGAGATTCAGGTAGTCCGATTCCGGATGTCCGGTAGAATACAGCTTGTACGGACCATCATTGATAATCTCGCCGGCAGCTTTGGCAGCCAGATCCAGGTAATACGTATAATCGTTGCCTTCCAGCTTCAGGTCGTGATACTTGCGGTACGTACCTTCGTACAGACAGAACTGTGCCTTCAGCGCCAGTGCCGCCCAGCGGTTCACACGGAACGGACTGCTCGATTCTTCCTCGCGTGTAGGAAGATTATCGATGGCATAGTCGATATCCTCTATCATCTTGGTCATCACCAGCTCACGCGAGTCACGCGGCTTGTACAGTGCCTCGTCGGCAGAACCCAGTTCCACGTCGTACCAGGGCACATCGCCGAAGCGTTTGACTTTCTCGAAATAGAAGAACGCACGGAAGAAGCGGGTCAGTGCCGTATATTTCACTACCGCATTTTCGTCGCTGCACTGATGTACATACGCCAGCAGGGTATTCATCTTGCGCAGGTCGGTCCATGTCCATCCCCCGCCCGAAGCAGGCACGGTACGGTTGTTTCCGCCCAGCATCTCGTCGGAAAGATTCTGCTGCACGTACAGGTCACTCTGGTCGTCGAAAGGGCTCTTGTCCAGCAGGTTGTTGTAAAACGAGTTACTGAAAAGCTGCAAGTCGCTCTCTGTCTTGAAATAGTCGTTCTGCGATATCTCGCTTTTAGGAGTCAGGTCGAGCAAACCGTCACACGAAGTCAACCCCATTGTCAGTACCAGTGCTGTAAATATATATTTTTTCATACGAATCTATTCTTGGTTGTTTTATTCAATGAATTTTCGTTTAGAAAGTGATGTCTACACCAAACAGCAGCGTCTTCTGCCACGGATAGAAACTTTCGTTGTACGTATCGTTGCTGCGGCTGATGGCTCCTTCCGGATCCACGTATTTGGTAATCTTCTTCAGCGGCGACCAGTAGCAGAGGTTCTCGCCCGAGAAGTAGAAACGTGCCTGATCGATACCGATTTTCTTTGTCAGGTTCACCGGAATGGTATATCCTACGGTCAGGTTCTTCAGACGCATGTAGCGGATGTTCTGCAAATAGCGGTCGTTCACCTTGCTCAGCGGACCGGAAGTCGACGAGTATGCCATCGGACGCGGGAAGTAAGCATCCGTATTGTCTTCGGCCCACACCTTGTCCATGAAATCCTTCTGCAGGAAGGTCTGGTAAGGATAAGAGAACGGACCCCAGAACGACATCATGTGTCCGTGAGGATACCAGTAGTGGTTACCTGTTCCCTGGAAAAACACCGATACATCGAATCCGCACCAGCGTACACTGGCATTGATACCATACGACAGGCTGGGCAGTGAGTTACCCAATACCTTGCGGTCGCCCGGATCGGCTACATTGTTGCTGCCTATATCCACCATACCGTCACCGTCGAGGTCGACAAACTTCACGTCGCCGGCCTTCCAGCCTCCGGTCAGTCCGTCTACCATGTAACTCAGGTCTACCTCCTTGGCATACGCCTGTGCCTCCTCGTCGGTAGCAAACAGACCGTCGGTCACAAATCCCCAGATTTCTCCGATGCGCATGCCTTCGTAGTAATCCTTGGCAAATGTCTTGTCTTTATTGTCATACTTGGTAATGTAGCTTTTGTAGTTGCTCACGTTGAATCCCAGACTGTATTCCAGCGGACGTCCGGCCAGTTCGAACTGGTCTCTCCACGACATTGTCACTTCGTATCCCTTTGTCTGCAAGTCGGCTGTATTCATATCCGGTACACTGGCTCCATACACAGCCGGCAGTTCCACACCGTCGGTCAGCATGTTCAGTGTGTTGCGCACATATCCGTCTACGGTAATGTTCAGGCGGTTCTTCAGCATGGTCAGGTCGAAACCGAAGTCCCACTGTTCCGAAGTTTCCCAGGTCAGGTCCGATGCCACCGGCGCACCCAGTGTAGCATATTTCGCCATCGAGCTGCCCTCGCCGAACGTGAAGCCGGCAAAGTCGCTTACCGAAATCAGACGCATGTATGTATAGTAAGAAGAAACATTCTGGTTACCCAGGCTACCGAACGAAGCACGCAGCTTCAGGTTGTCTACATATCCGCTCAGCGGCTTGAAGAACGGTTCTTCCGAGATACGCCATCCCACCGAACCCGAAGGGAAGAATCCCCAGCGGCTTCCGGCAGCAAAACGCGATGTACCGTCGTAACGTCCGCTCGCCTCAAATAGGTAGCGTCCCTTGTAGTCGTAGTTCACACGGCCGAAGAAACCAGCCAACGCATATTCGCTCTGTCCGCCGCCCACTTCGGTCAGCACTTCACCCTCGGCATTCTGTCCCACCAGGTCGAGGTCGTCCAGCGAAGTAGAAGTCAGGTTCTGTCCCGCAGCCGAAACATTCTTCAGATACATGCGTTCGTAGTTGAACCCGACCACTCCAGTCACGTGATGTGCTTCGCCGAATGTATCTTCGTAGTTGGCAAAAACGTTTGCCGAATAATAGTTGCGTGTGTTCACCGATTCACTCAGCTTGTTCAGACCGGCTCCGGTAGCATACGACAGCAGCGGTCCGTCCGGATATTCGCGGTAGAACAGGTTGTTCGAACGGTGTGTATTGCGTGTCTGGTACAGACGGTAGGTAAAGTCCCCCGTCAGACTCAGCTGTTTGATCGGTGTGATGACCAGTCGTGTAGTATTCGAGAAATCGTTCGTGCGGTTCACGTTGCGGTGCGATCCCTCACCCAGCATGATATGACGTCCGTTGCCCACCTTATAGTTCAGGTAAGGAGTACCGTACAGCCATGAGCCGTCGGGGTTCTTCATCGGGAAGCATGCCAGCGCGTGACGTCCGCTGTAACCGATGGTATCGTCAATGCTTCCGTTACCCTGGAAAGTATACTGCGAGCCATAGAATGAAGTATTGTTGCTCAGCGTAGCATAGCGGTTGATGGTAAAGTCAATCTTCGAACGCAGGTTATACTTGCGGTAGATATCCGGATTCATGTTCAGGATACCTTTCTGATAATCGTATGCCCCGCTCACCAGGTATTTCACATCCTTCGTACCCCCGCTCAGCGAGATGCTGTGCTGCTGGGTAGGACGACGGTCGTTGTACATCATGTGCCACCAGTCGTAGTTGCCGTAGTACACCCACTGACGGCGACCGTTTCTTGTATCTTCCACTACCCACGGGCGGTCGGGGTTCTCCGTCTTGTCGTTCACACGAGCCAGCAGCTGCTGCATGTCGTAGTCGGTATAGTCCACGTAGTTCGTACCGTTCTTCGCACGCCAGAAGGTATTCACCGTATACACCGACCAGTAACCGGTTGTTTCGTAATCGGTAGTCGTGGTAGGAGCCTGCCATCCCAGACGGCCGCTGTAACGCACGGTAGCCTTTCCATCCTGTGCCGATCCCGACTTGGTTGTAACCAGAATCACACCGAATGCCGCACGCGCACCGTATACTGCCGCAGCCGACGCATCCTTGATGACCGAGATAGACTCCACGTCGTTCGGGTTCACACGGTCCAGTTCACCCACCGCACCGTCTATCAGCACCAGCGGATCGGCACTGTTGATAGAAGTCGTACCACGCACGTTGATGCTGGGCGAGCTGCCCGGCACACCCGACGAGGTAGTGACATTCAGACCGGCTACCGAACCTTGCAGCATGTTTGCCAGCGACTGAGTCGCACGGTTCTCCAGCTTCTCGCTGCCCACCGTAGCCACGGCTCCCGTCAGGTTCACCTTCTTCTGTGTACCGTAACCGATAACCACCGCCTCATCCAGCATGATGGCATCTTCCTGCATATATACCACAATATTTTTCTGTCCCGGTTTCACCTTTACCTTTTCGGTAAGATAACCCACATAAGAGAAATTCAGAGTAGCCCCACCAGCAGGTATCTGAAGCTCGAAGGCTCCGTCTACATCAGTAATGCTTCCCTGAGTAGTTCCATCGATGACGATAGACACCCCGATAAGCGGTTCCTGCAAGGCATCCAGTACCTTACCCGATACTGTTCTGTTCTGCGCCGACAGCGTAGAGACACTGCCCGTCAGCAACAGCAACAGCAAAAAAACATACGAATTGAAAACTTTCATAAATAAATATTTTGTTTTGGAATAGTAAACGTGTCAATTAAAAACTGAACTGATAGTCAAGACTTTTTCCCGGTTTTACCACCATGTTGGTCACTTCAAAATTTACCTTGCCCGATGTAACCCCACCGTTCAGTTTCACCGTGATGGTATGTTTCGATTTTGGTTCGATGGTATATTCTCTGAAGTATATCAGGTTTGCGTCATGCTCTCCCTTTTTCAGCGAGAATGTCAGGTCCGAGTTGTTATAAACCACAAACTGCACGCGCTTCTCGTTCTTGTCTATCTTTTCGATGGTTACCGCCTTGCCGAACAGCTCTCTCAGCCACTGTTCCTCACCGATAATCTGATTCTTGAAGAAGACAGCCGTTCTACGGTTTTCGAGCGCCTCACGGATACCTTCCGCCGTGCGTTCTTTAGCAAATACCAGCGTCATGGTGCGGTGTTCACCCTTGTCGAAGTCGATATCAGTCTGTATCGGCTGATGAATGTCCGATGTACCCAGCATGGTCAGCTTCTTGTCCAGACACCACTGCAATGCCTCAGGATAATAAAAGTCACCGTTGGCTACCTCTATTCCCTGCATACATCCGTTTTCATACAAGTATGTATGTTCGTCCCACCATTTGGTTTCTTCCGGCTGCTGTGAGTCCCATCCCGGATGATTCCAGAAGATGAACGCCCCCTGCGACTTGGCAGCACGGAAAGCATCCTTATATTCTTTTGTGTCCAGCGGATTGCTGTCCGAAATAAAGATGGCGTTATGATGTCCCGGCGCCATGGAGCGGGTTATCTCACTACCCTTGATTACAATCACGCCCTTATCTTTGGCATACTTCTTCATGATCTCGTACGAACGGTTGTGGTCCGCCTGAATGTCCGCCTTGTGCGGTCTGTATTCGAGATGTTCCGTAATGGCAATGGCATCCAGCCCCTCGGCATACGCCTCGTCCACTCTCACCGTCGGCCATACCAGTCCGTCGGAGAACACGGTATGCATATGAAAATCACATTTCAGAGTCTGATAATTGTCCAGATCAGGTATATCCACACTCTTGTCGACCGCCTGTCCGAATCCCATCTGCATGATTCCGCTCAAGGCAAGAACCAGATAAAATTTCTTCATAGTTTTCAGTTTGATAAATAGTATATAGTTTCAATAAGAAAATGTTATGGAATCTTGTAAGCATCCGTCGAGAACGCCTTCGGACGTTGCATCTGCTCGGTCCATTCGTGTCCGAACTCATCGCGCACGGTGATGGTCAGATCCACGTCGGCATCCGCCGCCTTCACCTTGAAGAAATGCGTAAAGTTTTCGGTAATGAAGCTCGGTGTAGAGCTCAGTGTCGACGAGTTGAAACGCTTCACGCTCAGCGCTGCCACATGCAGCGGATCGTAAGCCCATACCTCCTCAGGAGTAAGCTTGTTGCCCTTCTCGTCGGTCACCGTCAGCGTCCAGCGCGGATTCCAGTTCCAGATGTTTATCAGCACCTCATTGTCCTTGTTCACCGGATAAGCATCCACATAGCGCTGGAATTTCGCCTTGACCGAAGCCGGTACACTGGCCGGCATCTGCGGCACATCCGCCATCGAGAAATGCACATTATTCAGGTCGTAGCTGCGGAACTGGTAATCCTCCGTCCATCCCGTAGCCTTGTATATCCATTCGATGTCCGTTCCGTTCACATCCCATACCGAGTATCCGCCCGGTGTTCCGTCGGGACTGATGTGCACACCCGGAGTAAGGTAGCCCGACCACCACCACGAAGCGCATATCGCACCCGCGTTATGTTCGTACACCTCGCGTCCGCCCGTTACGTCATCCTCCGGAGTCACGTTGAAACTCAGGTGCGTATGTCCGGTCACGAAATGCACCTTGTAGCCGTCCAGCACGTCCAGCAGCTGCGTAGTGTTCAGCACGTCATGGTCTATCTTGAAACCTTCCGTCTGCGACGGGTAGAACAACTGTGCGTGCATCACCACTACCAGCGGTGTCGACTTGTCGACATATGCCAGATCCTTCGACAGCCAGCTCAGCTGTTCGGCCGACACACGCTTCTCGTAGTCGCGCGAGGTAGTGCCGTCGTAGTTGCTGCAATCGATGTCATCCAGCACCACGTAGTGCACCTTTCCGATGTTGAACGAATAATATGTCGGAGCGATATAATCCATGAAACGGCTTCCCGCCTCCTCATCGCTCGTAGCCTTGTAGTCGTAGTCATGATTTCCGATAGTATGGAAAATCTGAAGTCCCTTCACCTGATTGTTGATGGTATTCAGGTACTCAGGCAGCGCATAACTGTTCGAATACCAGTACAGGTCCCAGGTCATGTCGCCCAGCGTAATGGCATACATCTTTTCGTGCTGATGCAAGGCACGGTAGCTGTTCAGATCCTCGGTAAAGTCCATAAACTGTCCCAGGTCGCCCGTGCGGTTGGCCAGATGCATATCGCCCAGCATAAACACCTTATAATTATCCTGTCCTTCCACCTCAGTCAGCGAGAAATCCACACGCTCCGTTGTAGCGGCGTCCCCCTTCATCATCTTGTAGAACTGAGGCAAGACTCCCTCGGCAGGAACTTCATATCCCGAAGGAACGGAGATAAACACATACCCCCATTTCTTTTCCGACTGAAGCTGGTAGATACCCCGTTCGTCGGTCACGCTCACCTCTACACCGTCCGATACCACAACACCCTGCACCGGACCGTCGGCTGTCGATACCACCCCATACACCGTCGTTCCGGCATCCGGCGTGAAATCAATTCCCTCTACAATATTAATATAGGTAGTACCAATCTGTTTCTTGCGGTCACCACGCTTGATGAACACCCGGTACGTACCGCTTTCGCATCCGTCGGCAAGCTTTATGGTAAAACTGTTTTCCGAAACACTCACCAGCACACACGTATACGAAATTCCCCCTGTCGATTCCAGAATAATCACATCCGATTCCGCCGGCTTGTTACTCCCGGTCACCTGGAACGTATATTCCCCTCCCTTGGCCACTTCTATCAGCGAAGGGCATTCAAACTGTACATCAAAGCTGTCCGCTACAGCTTCCGTCATTCCATCGTTGCTGCACGCCATCAGCGGCAAGACAGCAATCAGCAAAAACCAAAGTAAATACGCTGCAAATTTTTTCATTTTATTTTTAAATTGTAAATTTTCCCAACCTGTTCCTTACCTTTTCATTACCAGCTATCTACATGACAACCAGCGTTTTTCAAGCAATTAAAAATCCTTAATTTTCATTGCGCAAAATTAAAGGCAGCGTATTTCAAAACAGAAACGCGCATGTGGCAATCCTGTTTCAAAACGGTTAAGTTTCCGATGCAGCATACACAAAAAAACGGGGTATGAACCACGCCGCGATACCGCAAACGTGAAGTTCACACCCCGTGTCAGTCAGATATTATATAATGGTTTCTTTATTCCTCCCACCACAGTTTGGGATACTCAGTCTTTCCGTTTGTACCGAGATTCTTCCACCATTTAGAATTTGTTCCATCCGTACTAACTCCCCAGTTTTTGTTTTGTGACTCATCAGGCCATCCTGCTGTTGCCCCCTGAGGAACGGTAGTACCATCGCTAAAGTAATACACTTCCATAGACACGTCCTGAGTAACGGCCACAGCCTTCAGGTCGCTGCCCGACCAATAGCTTGCCAGAACACCACATTCACCGCTCATTTCAGTCATGACACCGCAAATAGCAGCCACATTGCTGTTTCCGCTCACCTCTCCTACAGAGAAGGAAGCTTCTATCAGACCCGACTGACGCATTTCTCCTACCAGGCCGCCGACATTTTCCGTACCCTCCACTTCGCCGTAGTTGGCACATGCCAGCACATATCCGTATGCAGCCATACCGCCGGTTATACCTCCGGTAACGCTTGTACCGGTAACTTTTGCATTGTTGCGTGAAGCAGAGATAGTACCATACGATGAACCGGCAATACCTCCTACAAAACCGTCAGTACCGGTAACACTACCATTGTTCAAGCCGAAACGGATCTTGCCATAGCCTTCTTCGTTGAAGCCGACAACTCCACCCACAAAGTTCTTACCTGCAACAGCAGCTTCGTTGGTGCACGAAAAGACATTACCAGCATTAAATCCTGCAATACCACCTGTATTTTCACCGTTGCTGCTGATATCGTCCAGGTTGATACAGTCGGTCACTTCTCCGTTACGTACATATCCCGCTATACCACCTACCGACTGAGTCGTACCTGCTTCAATAGTTGCTTCAGGTTCATTTACACACGCTTTTACGTTTCCACCCTGAGATACAGTACCAACAATACCTCCTATTATCTTAACGTTGACCAGATTTCCATCTTCATCAGTTTGCGGCTCTGCAGTCACCTTACCTTTGTTGCTGCACTCACTCAGCGTAGCTCCCATACCTACACCTCCGGCAATTCCGCCTCCGCCGTTTATGCAGACTATCACTTCACCATTGTTTACACATTTGCTCAGCTGCATGTTGTAACCGCTTGCCTGACCTGCTATACCACCTATCGAAGTAGTACCCTTCACTTCACCTTCATTACTGCATGCCACGATCACCCCCTGGCTGTTAGCTACAATACCTCCAGCACCACCGGCTGTACTGACGATATCCCCATAATTGATACAGTTACTGATACCAGTGTCGCCACTGTAACTGGAAGCAATACCGCCAACGGCACTCTTGCCGACGATATCTCCATAGTTGGTACAGTCTGCTATCTTGACACCACTCATAGCCGAAGCCACAACACCTCCGGTTTCAGTTTCGTCTCCTGTCACACTGGCATAATTGTGGCAGTTTATCACCTCACTCTTATTGCTTTGCACACGGGCAGCTATAGCAGCCGTATAGCGGTATCCATGTATTTCGCCGGATGCGATTGTTATATTTTTCAATATCGCATCACGTGTAATACCGAACAGTCCGGTATACTGCACCACCCCTGTTTCCGGAGCCTCCGGAGCCAGATTAAAGTTGTATATTTTAAATTCTCCTCCGTCGAATGTTCCCGTGAAAGGCGCAGAAAAGCTTGCACCCACCGGCTGCCAGTCGGTCACCCCGTCAAAGTACAGGTCGGCTTCCTGTGCATAACTCTTGGCAAGCATGTCCGGATCCGGCTCTTCGCCTGCCATGATAGCAGCAAACTCGTCTACGATACCCACCTTTACAGTACCGTCGGCATCTTCACGCTGTCCTACTTCTCCGTTTTCGTACTCAAATACAATGGGAGTACCTGCCTGTCTGCCTATGCGTATATTTTTGTCGCCAACCTTCAAGACGGTATAAATCGGCAACTCCCCTTCTGCTGCCGGCTGAGTTTCAATTTTGGCATTTCCTTCCGCATCGAACACCACTTCATTCTTCGTTCCGTCTGTCGCCTCCATGGTTGCAGTCTGACCTGCCAGACCGGCAACTGTCAGTTCTGTTGTTACCACTACCGGCTCTGGAACTTCTGCCGGAGTCTTCTCGTCTTCGCTGCATGACACTGTCAATAAAAGTGTCAGAAACATTCCTGCGTAAACATTACATCTTCCCATAAAAATAAATTTAATTTTTTAAATAGAAATAAAATTTCAAACTCAATAAATATGCTATAACGTTTTTCAAAATTGCCTATATAAGTTACAAAATCATTTAAATACCCACAAATTACCTACTATTCTTCTAAAATCAACGCATAAATGTAACGATTGGCAAAACTAGTATTTTTCTTTAGCTCGCCAACTTTATTTACACTTTTTAACTATATCAAATTATTAGTCCGTCTTTTTCCGAATCAATCCGCGTTCGAATAAAGGATGCAGCATACACACAAAAAACGGGGTGTGAACCACGCCGCGATACCGCAAACGTGAGGTTCACACCCCGTGCAAGTATATATCATAGTTTCTTAATCTTACGGCTCCCCCAGTCCCCGCACGATCACCTCCACCTCCGGCTTGAGGAAAAACTTGCGGTGCTTGTCGTGGCCCAGTGCCGCCAGCCCCTCGCGGATGGACGGACAGCGGTACATCCACCGGTACAGATTGCGCCGTGCCGTTTCCGGCGAACGGTCGGGAAAATACAGACAAGCCAGCTCCGACTTGCCGTAGATACGCAGACGGAATTCCCCGTCGCCGTGTTCATTCTCTTTCATACCGCATCCCCTTTCCGGCACGTCCGGCTTCCTTGCGCGGCGAAACCCGTTCGAAAGCCGCCCCGTCCAGCATCCCCTTCAGCACCATGCCCGGACGGAAACGCACCCATATCTTGTTTATCATCGATTCGTGGAAGTCAGCCTCCAGCCGCACTCCCTCGCTTTTCACTCCCACCTGAAGCGAACCCAGCTCACCCAGACGGACAATCTCACCGTTGCACAGCCCGCGGCAGACCTCCTCTTCCAGCGCCACAAGCACCGCCAGCGTATCGGCACGTGTCACCGTACACCGCCGCTGAATACGGCGCGCCATGTCGCCCAGCGTCACCTCTCCCCGCGCCTGTGCACGGGCATAATACGTCATCTCTGCCGAGATATCACGCGGATCAACCCGCGGAACCACCGAATAAGTCACTGCTCTTTCTTTCATCCTCCTTACGCTTTAAATTGTTTGCCGGCACAGTCACAGGCGTACCCGCGAACTCGCCGATTTTCGTCATGCTGGGATTATACCCGTAATATACCTTTCCCGTCGCCCCGTTGCGGTGCTTGGCTACCGTAGCGATGCCCATGCCCCGCGTAGACCACCCCGTATCGGGATCCACCCGGATGTGATAACGCTCCGGACGGTGCAGCAGAATCACCAGGTCGGCATCCTGCTCGATGGCCCCACTCTCACGCAGGTGACGCAGCTCCGGACTCCCCGCCCGGTCTTCCGCCTGACGGTTGAGCTGGCTCGACACGATGACCGGACAGCCCAGCGAGCGCGCCAGCCCCTTCAGCTTGCGGCTGCACTCCGCCACCTCCTGTTCACGCGTACGCCCCGGATTCACCGTGGCAAGCAGTTGCAGATAGTCGACGATAAGCAAGCCCAGCAGCCCCTTTGCCCGCAGCGACTTGGCGATGACACACAACTGGTCGACGTTGATGTACGGCGTATCGTCGACATGCACCGGCAGCGCGCTCATCCGTTCCGCCGTACGATGCACATCCTCCACCTCCTCCGGCGAGAGCCTGCCCTGACGGATACGCAGCGGATCGGCCGAACTCTCCGCCAGTACCATACGCTCACCCAGTTCCGAAGCCGTCATCTCCAGCGTGAAGAACACCACCGGCACACCCGCCATCGCCGCCTGACGCGCAAAGAACAAGTCGAGTGCTGTCTTTCCGTCGGCCGGACGCGCCGCCGTAAAAATCAGGTTGCCCGGCTGCCATCCCCCCGTCATCTCGTTCAGCCGCTGCAAGCCCGTAGGCACACCCGTCAGCCCGTTCACAGCCAGTTCCTGCCGGCGGTCCACCAGCGCCACCGTATCATCCATCACCTCCGGCATGGGGTGCAAGTGATTCTCCAGCGGCGAATCCTCGAGCAGCGCCCCCAGTTCCCGCTGCGTATCAATCAGCACATCATACACATCACACGTCATATCGTTTGCCGCCGCCAGCTCCCGTGTCAGCACCTCCACCAGCTTCCGCCGCAGGTAATACTGAAACAGGATGCTGCAATGATACTCCAGGTGGGCCGACGTAGCCACACCCGCCGCCAGTTTCGCCACGGTAAACGGACCGCCCGCATCGTCCAGCCGTCCCTGAGCACGCAGCTCCTCGGTCACCGTCAGCATATCCACCGCCGCTCCCCGGGCATACAGCGCGTTTATCGCCTCAAACACCACCCGGTGCGCCGTCAGGTAAAACATCTCGGCACGCAGACTTTTCAGCACCACCGCCTGAGCCGAACGCTCCAGCAGGCACGCCCCCAGTACCGCCCCTTCTATTTCTTCCGCATAAACCATCCCCATAATCCTAAAAATATGACTGCTGTCCGATAAAACTCTTCACAATACTGAAAAATCCATACCAATAAGTTATTGATGACATTCTGCCGGACAACACAGATAAACATATTATCAGTGCCCGATAAACATATTAAACAGGCCGATTATCAGCATTATCTTTATGGATAAGCCTCCTTGTTAAAGCTGGTGTTTAATTTTATGTATACCAATAAGTTATTGATAACTTAAAACATTTCATCAGATAACACAGATAAACATATTATCAGTGCCCGATAAACATATCCTACAGGTTGATTGTCTGTATTGTTTCCATGGATAAGCCCTCCTGTTAAAATTATTGCTTAATTCTTATATATCAATAAGTTATTGAGGGTTTGAAAAGTTTTATCGGACAGCAATGATTGACAATTTAAAAAGTTTCATCAGACAACACAGATAAAAATATAATCAATTGAGTACAAAACTCTTCATCTGCAAATACTTCAGCGCCGTACGAGCCCGGTCGATAGACGGCAGCATGCAGAGATACATCTCGATGTTTCCCACCGCCTCCTCGCGCTCGGCCAGCGTCAGTTTCCCCCACGCCTTGCGTGCCGCCTCGATGTCGAGGGCAGGCTGCTGCGTCATGTCGTGATACTGTTCCCAGAACACCTCGAACATCTCGTCGCCCGCGCTCCTGCGCCTTCCGTCCGCACCGTTTTTCACCCGCATGCGGCACAGCGTATCGTAGTGCAGCAGACGCAGCTTCGAACAGTTCTGCACCTTCATCACCTCCACCACACCGTTCTGCTCCAGCTCTCCGATAAAGTGGTTCACATGCCTCCGGCTCCAGGCGAAGCGCAGACTCAGCTCCCTTCCTGAGAAAAACAGCTCGCCCCGTTTCAGGCATCCAGGGGTATCACCCTGATCGGTAAAGCACGCCGCCATGAGCAGATACACATACGCCTGCGAGTCGGAATGCCACTTTCCGTACATTTCGGCAAACATCTGGGTAAGCAGTCGCCTCGAAAGTACCAGAAAGCCCAGATTGCCAGGATTTTTCACAGTTGTTATCACCTCCATAATTCTTCATTTTTTTACGCAACCCGAAAGGGCGGGCCACCACCGTCACCAAAGTGTAGCATAGCAAACCCTCAGAGTTACAAGTTATTACAATGTCCGGCGGGCCACAAGAGCACCACCAGTGTTGCCACCCTTTCCTATTATATATTAAAAGAAAGAGTAAAAGCAAGGGAAGTTTTTCTCGCAAAGAAAAACGTTCAGCCACGATTTTTCCGTTATCTTTGTGTCATCAACAGAACCTGACAGGTAAACTTCCGTTCTTGTCTTTCATCGGTAAAAATACCGATTGGCAGAGTATTAATTACTGCCCTATACGGCAGAGATAAACCCCGAGAGACAAGACTAATGAAATATTTCGGAAAATTATACGCTTCGTGCGAGCCTACGAAGCAACAGATAGACGAGTGGCTCAAAGAATTAAGAAAGTTCATCGATACACTGTACGCCCTGTCGCACGTATCGAAGTCGGAAATCCAGCGCATCACGGGCATCGGCACGCATACGTGTTTCGACACCGTCCGCAATTTCCGTTTCAAGACGCTGGCCACCTTCTTCAAGGCAGCCGAACAGGTGTGCGAGATAGATTTCGACGTAACTACCCTGAGGCTGATCATAGAGAGCTGCATCATGCACAAGACGAACCTGATAGTACGCGAGGCCGATCCCGACGAGGAGCCTGGAGAAAACGAGTTCAGGATTCTGAAGCAGCTTTCCGTGGGCACGGACTCCCGAAAAGGCAGCCCGACGGGAAAAAAAGCTGAAAAGTTGAAGTAAACATCAGGAAGTTTACCCGGATATTCGTACAAAAGCTCCGGCTTTTCGTACGAATATTCAAAAAATCTCCGGACATTGTCTGCCCATCACATCCGTTTCCAAAATATCTTTACACGTCAGAATCAGACCGAAAGACCAACTACAACACTCGTCCAGCCTGCAATCCGTACCAATCGACAAAATCCGGACAAATCGACAAATCGGGCGACCGTTTGCGCAAACATGCTGAAACGTCAATAACATATCACAAAAAAGCTCAACAAACGCAAGTTAAAGCCCTTCTGAGTGAACCTTTCTGCCCATTATTTGTTATCTTTGCAGCGAAGAACGACTTCCTATGCGGCTGTGGGAGCGACTCCTAGACAGAAGCACGATGTGCGTCATCTTCCGTATTTGGAGATAACAAACTGATTCATAGTGTTTTTCAGACGCTAGGAAGGAGAGAGAGGTGCATCCGTACCTCAACAAACATTCAATCAAGAAAAAAGGGAACAAAAAATCAGAAGGACAAACATCCACAGACATGGAAAAAGAACAGGTATGGCTGCCCCTGCAAACGGTGTACAACAAAGAGCTGCTTGTAGCCGACTATCTCAAAGAGCAGGGCATTGAGCATTACATCCCCATGACATACGAACTTCGCGACACCGGACACGAGGGTGAATGCACCCACATACTCGTACCCGCCATCCACAACCTGATTTTCATCCACCGTCCCTACGACGCCAACTGGTGCCGGCAGTTCGCCTCCGAAGCCCCGCTGCCCGTCTATTTCCTGAAGAAGGAACGCAACGGCAATGACTACTGCACGGTGAGCGAACGCGACATGCAGAACTTCATGCATGCCACCAACCCCGACATCCAGGGCACGCGGTTCATCGATTCCGAAAAGCTTCGCGGCAAGCGCAGCGTCCCCGTCCGGGTAGTACGCCGCGGTCCGCTCTACGGTGTGACCGGTAAGTTCCTCCGCTACGGAGGCCGCCACTACATCGCCATCGAAATGCCCCAAAGCACCGCCCTGCTCAAAGTGAGCTACACCTGGTGCGAAACCATCGAAGAGTAAATTCAGAAAAACAATATAAAATCACTAACAGACAAGCATGAAACTAAAAGCTTTATCACTTGTTATTTTTATGGCATGTTCGCCCCTGCTCATGGCGCAGTCGGGCATGACCGACCAGCAAGTGCTGGAATATGCTAAAGATGGAGTAAAACAAGGCAAAGACCAGCGTACCATAGCTACCGAGCTGGCACGCCGAGGCGTAACCCGCGAACAGGCGGAACGCGTGAAGAAAATGTACGAACAGCAGACAAACACCGGCTCGGAAGACCTGAGCGGAACTGCCAAGGCAGAAGCACGTCTGCGCCAGCAAGTGCAGGAAGACAACTCTACCCTGCTCGACGAACAGCCACAGGCACAGGAAGTGGCACAGCAGGACGCCGTATTCGGCCGCAACATCTTCAATACCCGCAACCTTACGTTCGAACCGAACGTCAACATAGCCACCCCGCCCAACTACCGTCTCGGTCCGGGCGATGAAGTGGTAATCGACATCTGGGGAGCCAGCCAGAACACTATCCGCCAGCAGATCTCGCCCGACGGAACCATCAACCTCGAACAGCTCGGCCCTGTATTCCTGAGCGGCATGAGCATCGAACGCGCACAACAGTACCTCACCGGCGAGCTCCGCAAGATCTATTCCGACCAGAGCAACCAGATACGCGTCACACTGGGCAACACCCGCACCATCCAGATCAACGTGATGGGCGAAGTGATACAGCCGGGAACCTATGCCCTCTCGGCCTTCTCCACCGTATTCCACGCCCTCTACCGTGCAGGCGGTGTGAGCGACATCGGTAGCCTCCGTAACGTGAAAGTATCGCGCGGCGGACAGACTGTAGCTACGGTAGACGTTTACCAGTTCATCATGCAGGGCAAGACCCGCGACGACATCCGCCTGGAAGAAGGCGACGTGATCATCGTTCCTGCCTACGAAGAACTGGTACAGATTACAGGCAACGTAAAACGCCCCATGCGCTATGAAATGAAGAAAGGCGAAACCCTTTCTACCCTGCTGAAATATGCCGGCGGATTTACCAGCGACGCCTATACCAAGAGCCTGCGCATCGTGCGCCAGAACGGTAAGGAATATCAGGTAAACACCGTGGATGACACCGACTACAGCGTATGCAAGCTGCATGACGGCGACGTAATCACCGCCGAAGCCATTCTGGACCGCTTCACCAACAAGCTGGAAGTGCGCGGCGCCGTATACCGTCCGGGCATCTACGAGCTGGGCGGCAAGCTGAACACCGTACGCGAACTGGTAGAGAAAGCCGACGGACTGATGGCCGACGCCTTTACCGGCCGTGCCGTACTGTACCGCGAGCGTGAAAACAAGACCCGCGAAGTGAAGCAGATAGACATCCGCGCCATCATGGACGGCAGCCAGCCCGACATCCCGTTGCAGAAAAACGACGTACTCTACATCCCCAGCATCCACGACCTGGAAGACCTGGGTAACGTACAGATATTCGGCGAAGTAGCTCATCCGGGCGACTATCCGTATGCCGACAACATGACACTCGAAGACCTCGTGATTACCGCAGGCGGTCTGCGTGAATCGGCTTCCGTAGTACGTGTCGACGTAGCACGCCGCGTAAAAGATCCGAAGAGCACCGAAAGCCCCGCTACCATCGGACAGAACTTCTCTTTCGGCCTGAAAGACGGCTTTGTGGTAGACGGCGAACCGGGATTCACCCTCCAGCCTTACGACCAGGTATTCGTACGCCGCAGCCCGGGCTACAGCGCACAGCAGAACGTGGTAGTAGACGGTGAAGTGCTTTACGGCGGAACTTATGCCCTGAGCAGCAAGAACGAACGCATCAGCAGCATCATTGCCAAGGCAGGAGGCGCCACTCAGTTTGCCTACGTAAAGGGAGCCAAGCTTACCCGTGTAGCAAACGACGAAGAGAAACGCCGCATGCAGGATGTAGTGGACATGATGCGCAAGGAAATGGGTAACGGAGCCATCGACTCACTCGGTCTGAAAGTACTCGACACCTTTACCGTAGGTATCAACCTGGAAGAAGCCCTTGCCAATCCGGGCAGCGATGCCGACATCGTATTGCGTGCAGGCGACGTAATCAGCGTACCCGAATACGTGAACACCGTGAAAATCAGCGGTGCAGTAATGATGAGCAACACCGTATCCTACAAGCAGGGCGAAAGCGTGAAATACTACCTGAGCCAGGCAGGAGGCTACAGCCAGAACGCCAAGAAGAGCAAGAAGTTCATTGTCTACATGAACGGCCAGATAGCCGAAGTGAAAGGCAGCGGCAAGAAGCAGATCGAGCCGGGCTGCGAGATCATCGTGCCCAGCAAGCGCCACAAGCCAAACCAGCTAAGCAGCATACTGGGTTATGCCACTTCGTTCGCTTCACTGGGAACCATGGCAGCATCTATTGCTAACTTGATAAAATAATATAGATTTCTCATAAGCCACAGGATGTTTTCCTGTGGCATTTTCCTCTTTATAAAACCTATGACCGAAAACAAAAACTACCAGAATCCGGAGGTACAGGAGCCGGAAAACGATGAAATCACGATAGACTGGATGGAGATTTTACGCAAAATTATCGCAATCCGCAAAACACTCTACAAGGCAGCTGGTGTAGGCATCGTGCTGGGCATCATCATTGCCCTGAGCATTCCCAAACAATATACTGTAACAGTCACCCTCTCTCCCGAAATGGGCGGAGACAAAGCAAATGGAGGACTTGCCAGCCTGGCATCTTCTTTTTTAGGTGGAGCAGCTACAAGTGCTAACAACGATGCACTGAATGTAACTCTAGCACCGGACATTGTTGCCTCTACTCCATTCGTACTTGAATTATTCAATACTCGTGTACAGACACTTGATGGAAAATTAGATACTACCCTAGTAACTTATCTGAATGAACAAAAGCAACCTTGGTGGGGATATATCAAGGCAGCTCCTGGTATGGCAATCGGAGCAATCAAATCACTCTTTGCTGAAGAAGTTGATACAACAGCAACATTAAATCCTTTCCAACTGACAGAGAAAGAAGCTACAAAAGTAAAAGGACTAAGACAATCAATTCTTGCTGAGGTTGATAAAAAAACAGCTATGACTACTATTACAGTTACCTTACAAGATCCCAAAGTAGCAGCCATTGTAGCCGACAGCGTAGTAGCTAAACTCCAGCAATATATTATCGACTACCGCATTAAGAAAGCTAAGGAAGACTGTACGTATCTGGAAGAACTGTATAAAGAACGCCAGCAGGAATATTACGATGCCCAAAGCAAATATGCCCACTATTTTGATACAAACCGCAATATTGCGTTCCAAAGTGTACGTGCTGAACAGGAACGCCTGCAAAACGATATGAATCTTGCCTATCAGGTATATAGTCAAGTGGCCCAGCAGCTACAGGTAGCGCGTGCCAAAATACAGGAAGAAAAGCCTGTGTTTGCTGTGGTGGAACCAGCAACGGTGCCTTTGGAACCTTCTGGAACTAGCAGAAAAATGATTTTGGTAGGAATTGTATTCTTAGCAGTTTGTGGGACTGGAGCATGGAAGTTATTAGGGAAATCTTATTGGAATAATATTCGATTGAAACTGAAATAAAATTAATAAAAAATCCTCTTATCTTTCTCATTCAAGAATCAAGCTGAAACATAATTATTTTGCCAGAAATATTTGAAAGGTTTATATAATTATGTCTGAATAAAAATCAGAGTCTATAGCCACGACAATTGATATCAGTCTCAAAAATTTTTTTGATTATATAAAACTTTTAAAAAAATACCTTTCAATAAAAGAGATGTTACAATAGAACATATACACACTAAAACAGCAACTTGTAACTTTTTCCAAAATTGAACATAAATTATTATTATGTATAAAACATCAACCAATAAATCTGCAAATGCAAAGCGCTTAGCAATAAACACCATATTTTTATACATCAGAACATTTCTAGTCATGCTTGTAAACCTTTATGCTTCACGGATTCTACTAGATGTTCTTGGTGTGGAAGATTACGGCATATATAATGTAGTTGGCGGAGTTATTATAATGTTTTCTGTTATTTCAGCATCTCTATCAAATTCAATTACTAGATACATAACTTATGAACTAGGCAAAAAAGAAATTAATAAATTAAAGACTATCTTCTCCACAAGTATTAATATTCAAATTATAATTGCTCTCATAATAGTTACATTAACTGAAATTATTGGCATTTGGTTTATTAATACACAAATGAACATACCTGAAAACCGGTTAACTGCTGCTTTTTGGGTATTACAATGCTCATTAATTACTTTCGTTATTCAATTAATAAGTTTGCCATATAATGCAGCACTAATTGCACATGAAAAAATGAATGTTTTTGCTTATATTGGATTGCTTGAAGCGATATTAAGATTATTCTGTGTATATGCCATCTTTATTATTGAAAATGATCAACTTATCGTGTATGCAGCATGTTTAACACTAAGTGCTATAATAATACGTTTTATTTATGGAATTTATTGTAAAAAACATTTTGAAGAATGCAGATATAAACTGGTTTTCAATAAATCTCTTATAAAAGAAATGTTCAGCTTTGCTGGATGGAACTTTCTTGGGACAAGCGCCTATTTACTTGATACACAGGGAGTGAACATTCTGTCAAACATTTTTTTTGGTGTTACTGTAAATGCAGCTAGAGGGATAGCAGGACAAGCAGAAGCTGGAGTACGACAATTTGTTGGAAATTTTACTACAGCCCTAAATCCTCAAATAATAAAAAGCTATGCAGAAAAAGATTATGAAACCTGCTTTTCTATCGTTAGAAAAGGCGGAAAATATTCCTTTTACTTAATGCTTTTTCTATTTATACCATTTGTCCTAGAATCTGAATTTATTCTGAGTATATGGCTAAAAGAAGTTCCCAAGTATACAGTTCTATTCTGGCAGTTGGCAATGCTAGGAACATTAGTCGATTTACCTGGAGCTCCCATAACTATTTTAGCTCAAGCAACAGGTAAAATAAAGAAGTTCTATATCTTTATGGGAGGATTAGGGTGTTTAGTATTACCTATATCTTACATATTATTCAAATTAGGTTTTCCACCTTCAGCCGCATATTGGACATATGCCATAATATTTAGTTACTTGGTTTATTTACGATTAATATTAATGAACAAACAAATTGGATTTCCTATTAATATCTTTATCAAAGAAGTGATAATTCCTATATTAATAGTAACATTGTTATCTTTTATACTACCATTTTTTGTATCAGAAAGTGTAAAACCAGGAATAACACGTTTTATACTTGTCGGAATTTCGTCAACTCTATCAATATGTATTTCAGTAATAACATTTGGCATGAATAAAACTGAAAGAGAAAAAGTGATAAGGTTCATAAAAAGAAAATTGTTAAAGCATTAATATCTAGAACTTAAAAAAAATGAAATTAAAATAATATATTATGGAAACTTTATATTCAAGCGAAAAAGGAATTCAAATTTTAATTGCCCTATTAAAAAAGCATGGCATTCGAAAAGTTGTTGCCTCTCCTGGAACCACAAATATGATGTTAAATGCAAGTCTAATGTATGATGGTAGTTTTCAAATGTATTCCTCAAATGATGAAAGATCTGCAGCTTATATTGCTTGTGGTCTAGCAGAAGAATCGGGAGAGCCTGTTATGATAACATGTACAGGCGCAACAGCTTCCAGAAATTACATGCCTGGTCTAACAGAAGCATTCTATAGAAAACTTCCTTTATTGGTAGTTACAGGAACTCAAGATTTAAGAAGGGCGGGTAACTTATTCGATCAACTCATTGATAGAACAGTTCATCCCAATGATACGGTCACTTACAGCACATATATTCCTTTTGTCAAAGATGAAAAAGATGCACAAAATGCAGAACTAAGAATAAACCAAGCAATATCTGCACTATCTTTAAATGGAGGCGGGCCTGCACATATAAATTTGGAAACATATTACTCTAAAGATTTAAGTATCAAACAACTTCCAGATGTTAAACTGATTCAAAGAATTGATGTTGAGAACGAATTTCCTCAACTACCTGATGGAAAAATCGCAATTTTTATTGGCTCACATAAGAAATTTACTCCCAAAGAAACAGAGTCAATTGATACGTTCTGTAAAAATCACAATGCTGTTGTATTTTGCGACCATTGCAGCGGATATAAAGGAGAATATAGACAAATAGATGCCTTATTAAATATTCAAGGAGCATCATGCTTAAACAATATTCGCCTTTTACTCCATATCGGAGAAATAACAGGTGATCATTTCAATATGTGTAATCATGCTCAAGAGGTATGGAGAATCAGTAAAGATGGCCAGCTCCGTGATCGATATAACAAATTAACGTATTTGTTTAATATGGCAGAGTTAATCTTTTTCGATCATTATAAAAATGAGAAAAAGGCATCCAGTCAAGATTTTCTAAATGAATGTAAAGGAGATTATAAAAGGCTATATGACTCAATACCTGAACTCCCCTTTTCTAACATTTGGATAGCCAAGCAAATGCATGACAAATTACCTGAGAAGTCTTGTATACATTTTAGTATATTAACATCTCTTCGCTCATGGAATTTTTTTGAAATATCAAAATCAATAAATTCAATGAGTAACGTTGGAGGATTTGGTACAGATGGAGCTTTATCATCTCTTTTAGGGGCTTCCCTATGTAATCCAAACAAATTATATTTTTGCATTGTTGGTGATCTTGCATTTTTCTATGACATGAACGCACTTGGTAATCGCCATTTGGGAAAAAATGTAAGAATACTTCTTGTAAATAACGGTAAAGGATGTGAATTTACGCATAGCTTAACCCCTGGTCATATTTTTAAAGAAGATGTAAATCCTTACATTGCTGCGGCAGGTCATTTTGGTAATCAGTCAAAGTCTCTGGTAAAAGATTATGCTAAAAACCTAGGATTTAAATATTTAACAGCATCAAGTAAGGAAGAATTCCTAACAAATGTAAATGAATTTCTTTCACCCCAGTTATCATCTTCTTATATTTTTGAAGTTTTTACACATGATTATAATGAAAATGAAGCACTACGTCTCATAATGAGCAAAGGTGCAATTAAAGATTTAGGCAGAAATCTGAAAAGAAATGCAGAGAACATCATTGGGACAAAAAGTATAAACAAAATTAAAAATTTATTCAAATAAAACAAATCACTGATGCCCGAAGTTTGTTTCGGATAACATTTATTTAAAAAAGGCTTTAACTACAGATATAAGAACATCATGGGAGATAAGAAAAAAGTATGTATTGTAACATGGTATGGAAGTAATAATTATGGTACAAATTTGCAAGCATACGCTTTGTATCATGTACTCAAAGAAAACAATATCAAAGCTGATTTTATTAAACCATTTAAGGGAAGAAGGGTATTTCATCAATATCCAGGTCAACCATTTAAACTTTCTAGATGCATAAAAACATTTTTAAATATATGCATGATACGAGAAATACCAGAAATCATCAGACAAAAAAAAATTATGAGATTTCTTAAAGAAGAGTTGACTTTTATAAATCCTGTAAATACAAAAAGTGATATTTCTTTATTGAATGAAAAATATGATTACTTTTTAACAGGAAGTGACCAAATTTGGAATCCATTTTTTCTTGATACTTTTTATCTTCTAGATTTTGTTCAAGATGATAAAAAGAAAATAGCATATTCATCTTCCATTGCTGTCAATACTATTCCTTTAAACTTACAACCTATATACATTCAATACTTATCTCGTTTTAAAGCAATTTGTTGTAGGGAAAATACAGGTTCATCTCATTTATCGTCTTTAATACATAAAGAAGTAAAAACTGTTTTAGATCCTGTTTTATTACTTGATAAAGATAAATGGACAAAATTGGGTCAAAAAGCATCATTAAAAAATAAAGTTTCAACCTCTGAAAATTATATTTTTTGCTATTTTATTGGTGATAAAACATTTGAATGGGATGCCTTAGAAGATATAAGAAAAGCAACGGGAATTCAACGTGTTTTGGTTTTTCTCGTATCCCCCCCAAAACATATTAATAAAAAATACGAATACCTAAGAACAGCTGACATAGCCGACTTTATCTGGTATTTACAACACGCAAGTTATGTAGTTACTGATTCATTCCATAATGTAGCTATGTGTTTAAAGCTTGAAAAAGACTTTGTTGCCTTAATGCGTTGTAAAGAAGATGAAAAATCTGAAAATTCTCGTATGTACGATTTTTTAACACTTTTCAATTTGACTCATAAAATATATACAACAAAAGGCAAAGATTATCTCAACCCTATTTCATTCTCAGAAGTGGAGCAAATACTAGAAAAGAAAGTAAATGAGTGTACGAAAATACTTATGAATTTGATTAAAGAATAGAATCGATATTCTTTCTTATAAAAGGTAAGCAGTCAAAAAAAGGCTATTAATTAAAAGAAATAACTTCTCTGCCAACCAAATTTATAGAATTATGTATAGCAATGAAGATCTTGAAAGGTTTTACTTTCAGTACCTAAGTGGGGCTTTATATTAAGAACAAAGTTCCTTATAACATCTTTCAAAAATAGTTTAAGGATATTCTAAAAAAAAGTAGTCGAAGTTCAGAATGATGATTCTCCTGAGATTACCCATAAGGAAAACACCATTAGCGGCTTTCCATATGCCACACGTCAAAATTGGACGCCAAGGATTCATACGCCACAAAATATGAATCCACGCAACAAACTATTTAAACTGTATTTAGCATTAAAAAACCAATTAACAAAGCACAACCAACATGAGCATCAAACTAAAATTTCATAAAGGTATATTCCGTATAAAGAATATAACCCACAAATACAGAAATTCAATCAAAAGTTTTGGCTTCATACCATCCACAAAGATTTTTATTGGAGATTTTATTATAATTCTCATCACACATAATATTATACCTTCGAAAAAAATCGCAAAATTATTCTTCGATAAAAGACATTCATTAATAAAAAATTCAATCATCAGCAAATATGGAGATATAATAAAAAAAGAATTAGACTCACAATCAAGATGTCTACAAAAAAATGAAGGACCAATATGGTTCTGCTGGCTTCAGGGAGAATCAGAAATGCCTAAATATGTAAAATTTTGTTATGAATCCATCAAAAGGAATGGCACTAGAGAAGTAAACTTAATTACAATATCAAACTATACAAAATACATCCAACTGCCTGATTATATAATTGAGAAAGTTGACAAAGGATTATTCTCATACACATTTTTCGCTGACATCTTACGAGTGAACTTATTATATAAGTATGGTGGACTTTGGAGCGATAGCCGTATATTACTAACCCAACCTATCAATCAAAATTATTTTGATTATGAGTTCTTTACCATCAAAAATCATCCTAAAAGTAATCAGTTTGTATCGAATTATCGGTGGACTGTTGGATTTATGGCCTGTACGCCTAAGTCTCCAATATTCGGTGTTCTAAAAAATTTCTTTGCAGAATATGTAAAAAGAGAAGATTTTCTAGTGGATTACTTCTTAATGGATTACATTATAGCGATAGCCTATGAATGTAATACAGAAATCAAACAATTAATCGATAAAATACCATGCACAAATGACTATTTTTTCTTCCTTACTGATGAAAAAATAGACTCAAAACAAACTCTATTCACGTCAATTAATAAGAATTCCATTTTTCTACTTCCAAAATTATCAGATAATTCTTTTGAACAAGCTATAAAAGATAACAAAGGACCTCTTAGCCAGATATTTCATTCCGTAAAATAATACTTTCTCAAAACTAAAACAGGTAAGCGTTCATCCAAAAATGACGTATTACCTCAAAGAATAAAGGAGATAACCTTCGCTGATGTAATCAAGAACTTAGTAAGTATGTATGGCAGCAGTGATTTCGAAAGGCTATTCATCCGCTACAAACCGAAAGCAATGCCACGGAAAAGCTATGGTACAAGGATACACAACATCAGGTTATACCGTCGCTGGCAGAAGGACAACCATAACCGGTGAAAATTATGATAGACATACGCATGAGCAACGGCATGCATATCCAACAGCGCAATCTAAACTACCAACGTTTGAAAAAACTGGTAGAGAAAACGAAGGGTTTATGCTAAATATTACGGGTATAAATCGTAGCCTTGGACAAACCATTATTCCGATATGAATTCCATGGAAAAAACAATACTGCTTGACGAGCTTTTCGCACTACGAAAGCAGAAAAGAAACGTGAAACAGAACTTCTGGAAACAGCTCTTCAATACATTTTATCGGCCACATACCATACACTGATCTAACCTGCAGGATGAATGGGATATCTGCACTTGATTATTTGAAAAAATTCTTCCGAGAAATTGTCAAGGGAAGAAGGGATTACTTTTGCCTATGACTACCGGATTTAATACTAACAAAATTAAAAAATCAGCTCCAATTTTTGGTTTACTTAAGAGGGAAACACCATTCGGTAGCTTTCCCTATACCACAGGTCAAAATTGGGCACTAACGTTTAAAGATACAGTGCATCATGTTTATATAGTTCCTGACAGAGTTACATTGGCTACAAGCCAATGTAAATTTCAAAACTAATTATTTAACAAAACTCGGTTTAGACACTACAAAATGCCCTTGCAAAGGGGGATGCCCTAAATTGAGTGCTTACAATTGGATACTTATAATCCTAACAACGAAACCATAATATTTCAAAAATTTTACTATGACACTACAAAAAGTTAAAATTCTAATAGCATGCCATAAGCCTGATAAAATCTTCCATGATAATATATATACACCTATCCACGTAGGTCGAGCGATTTCTAAATATAAGAATGAAATGGATTGGATGATAGGCGATAATACCGGTGAAAACATCAGTAAAAAAAATCCCTACTATTGTGAATTAACAGCACAGTATTGGGCCTGGAAAAATCTCAAAGATGTAAAATATATCGGACTATGCCATTACCGCCGCTATTTTGAAACCAAAATTACAAATGAAAACATCGATCAGATATTAGGAAAGAAATTCGATGCGATATTACCACGTCCTATAATAGTAAGACATACTATAGTATCAAGATTGATCAACACCGCAAGCATGGAGGATATCTTTATTTTTATGGCTGTTTTAAAAAAATTATATCCAGACTATGTAGACACTGCCACTCATTATTTAAATGGAAATAAAATTATAGCCTATAATATGTTTGTGACACGTAAACATTTATTTGATCAATACGCCCAATGGCAGTTCTCTATATTAAATGAAATGGAAAAATATGTCCGTTTATCAGGTTATTCAAGGATGCAACGCCTTTACGGATATATAGGAGAAGCATTATTACCAATATATGCACTCCATCATAAATGGCATATACGTTACGATAATATTGTTCCAATGATAGGCGAAAAAGGAAAAAACAATAAGATAAAGGAACTTTATAATAAGTTCGCTTTTCTTATTTCCGCAGAAAAAATAGACCCTGCTAGTGACGCTGTTAAATTAGGACTAAAAAATGATGGAATCATAATAGAATAAAAATATTTAAAGAAAATAATAATTTAAACTATACATTTTTCATCAAGACTTATACATAAAAACAATAAATATTTATAAGAATGGAACGAGTTTCTTGTATTATTGCAACGTACAACTGCGCATCAACTCTTAAAAGAGCAATAGATAGTGTACTTTCACAAAAGGATGTAGAGATAGAATGTATTTGTATAGATGGGCTTTCATCTGATGACACTATAAAAATTCTACAAAACTATGGAAACCGTATTCGGTATATTTCCGAAAGAGATAATGGCATATTCGACGCTCTCAATAAAGGAGTTCAAATGGCTCGATATGAATGGATTTACATTTTAGGTGCCGATGATGAAATTTATAATGACACAGCATTAAGAGATCTCTTATCAGAGAAAGACATCTCAAATAAAGACGTTGTATATGGTGATGTAGTTGTTCGTTATCCCAACGGAAAACTAATACAAAATCATTCTAAGCACTATGCAAATGTACGTCGCTTCATGTTCGCCTGTCACCAAGGAATTGTAATGAAACGTAACTGTATAGAAAATCTTAATTATTTTAACCAACAGTACAGATTATGCGCAGATTATGATCTTATACAAAGAGCTTACTTACAAGGTTATACATTCAAACAAGTTCATACTAATGTAGCTTATTACTTCTCAAACGGAGCTTCAGGCACATTGTCTTATCGTAAAAATCTAGATTTATATAAAGTCTTAAAAAACAATCATTCAGTAGCTTTCCCATACCTCACATTCCTATATTATTATATAAGAAGTTTATTGAGAGCAGGGGCTT
>UMHM01029796.1_pt1 | contig 54608 bp, 55 predicted proteins | sample 1965501 | NCBI WGS metagenome assembly UMHM01 (sample SAMEA4836095, study PRJEB28245) | human gut metagenome | biome: gut microbiome; material: fecal sample | place: Denmark | collected 2008
TAGATTCCACAACAGAAAACTGAAATTTTTTATTCTCCTTTGCGAGTTGCTTCGTAACCGACATGTAACAATTTTTTACCTTTGGTTTTTCAGATGAAGAAGCATATTTTGAAATATCATCCATATAGCTTGAAATAATTTGTTCCTGAACTTTTTGTACCTGTCCAAAATGATTCGAGTCTAAATATATTTGCACAACTGCAGGCATTCCACCTACGACAATATACTCACGAATCAATCGCATGAATTGATTGTGTATTTCCTCAGGAATTCTCTCTTTTAAATCATAATATTTTTTTAACAACTCCAACGTATTTTCATTGTATCCTTTTGCCCACAAGAACTCTTCAAAATCTAAACCATACATTGTAACCGACAACTCATAGCCAACAGGTATGCTCGTTACTTCTTTATAACTGATACCCAATAATGAACCACTTGCGATTACATCATATCTGTTATCTAATGCCAAAAATTTAAATGCCGTACGTGCATTTGGACATTCTTGAATTTCATCCAAGAAAATCAATGTATCCCCTTCAATAAATCGTATATGAGGCATCACCAATGTCATTCTAGAAAATATTTCTTCTGCTGATAATGAATTTTCAAATATAGTCTTTAATTGTGGATTCTCGATAAAATTTAAATAAATATAACTCTTATAATTATTCTTTCCAAAATAATCAATAATATATGTCTTACCAATTTGTCTTGCACCACGAACCAATAAACACTCTTGATTTTTTTCTTTTGACCACTTCAACAATGTATCATAAAACTTTCTTCTTAACATAAATACCTCCTAGTCACATTATATCATTTTTGCATATTTTTCGAGGATATTTTTTACTTTTATGCATATTTTTCGAGGTTATTTTAAACAAAAATGCATATTTTTCGAAGATATTTTCGATCAACATGCATATTTTTTCTATTTATCTGTAATTTGGTAGTACAAATGACGAATCGCCATGACAGGATGATAAAACAACATTCTAGGTCCAGAAAAACGCATCACCTTACGTATCTTTTCTCTTTTATCCAACTTGTAACAATGTACCTTGCATTGTGAACAAAACGTTTTCGTTTCCATAAAAGGGCACTTTTCAATGCGCATCTTTGCATATTCATACAAAGCCAAACACTCTGAACACAACTCTTTATCTTTATGATTCTTTCTGCAATACAAATGTATCATCTCATACACTGTACGCATTTCTTTTTCTCGCTTATCCATTAGCTGACCCTATTCGATTCCATATGAATTATACGATCACAATGTGATAAAGTCGATTCTCGATGGGATACAAAAATAATTGTCTTATCTTTTCTTTCTTCATAAATTGATTTTAAAATAGCACCCTCATTCAAGCTATCCAAGTTACTTGTTGGCTCATCCAACAATACAAGCTTTGAATTATGTAAAAACATACGAGCAAGACCCATTCTCTGTCTTTCTCCACCGGACAATGAACTCCCCAATTCTTCCACCATCGTTTTATAGCCATTTGGCAACGACTGGATGTACTCATGAATATTCGCCTTCTTACAAGCTGCTTCAATCTCTTCCATTGCCGCATTCGGCTTAGCGACTCTTAAATTATTTTCAATTGTATCATGGAAAAGAATCGTTTCCTGCGTTACATACCCTTCATTCTTTCTCAAATTTGAAGTGTTCAAAGTTTGAATATTCAAGCCATCTACATTGATTTTGCCTTTTGACACATCCCAAAAGCGCATCAATAATTTCAATAATGTACTCTTTCCACTGCCACTCTTACCCTGAATTCCAATTACTTCATTTTTTTGAATACTTAAATTCATATCTTTTAAGATTTGTTCTTCTTCATACGCAAAATCCACATCTGAAATATCTACACCTTCAAATTGTGTTTCTTTCCCATTTTCAACTTCTTCAACCATAGGTGTTTCATCCAATAAAGAAATCACTCTTTGTCCCGCTCCAATTGTCTGTGATAAAGTAGAGCCTAAATTTGCCAATGCAATGACAGGGCCAAAAGAAGATATTTGAAGAACACTCGATACAATCATTGAATCAATCGAACTATTCATATATATATGAATCAAACATAAACCTAAAGATAATAAAACAACACAAAAGTTTGTCAAAGAAATTGTCTTAGCCTGAAAATGCTTCAATTCCTTCTCACGCTTAGCCAATAAAGCAGTTTGATTGTTTAACCCCATTAAGCGATTCTCAGTATCCATATACTGCATACTTTCCTTTAAGCCACGCATACTCTCTAATACATAACTATTTAGATTAGCAGCTTCTTTACGATACTCTACACCAATCTGTCTTGATTGTTTAGAAATAAAGACAGGTAAAACTACACCCACCACAACATAAGCTAAAAGTGAATAAAGTCCATAGATCCATCCAAACTGCATTTGAATGATAACACAAACTAGACTTGAGACAAACGCAATACAAATGGGCGAAATCGTATGAGCATAGAACACTTCCAATAATTCGATATCCGAAGTAATCAAAGAAATCAAGCTTCCCTTATCTTTTACTTCTAGCTTTGCAGGGCACAATTTTCTAAGGGCACCAAACACCTGGTCACGAATGCGAGCCAAGAGTTTAAAGGCAATATAGTGATTACATGCCTGCTCTGCATAGCGTAAAACCCCACGTAATAGTGCACACACAAATAATAAAATCACAATTGTATGAAAACTAAATAGTGGATCATTTACTAAGGCCATACTTGAAAGAACAGGAATAAAAATAGCACACAAAAAACCTGCCGCGCCCATTAGAATGGCACAAGCCATAAATCCAGTTAATGGAAATACAAGTTTTATTAATCGTGAAAATATCTGTATCGTACTCATATTAGGCACCATATCTTTCTAATTCTTTCTGTGTATTAAATAAGTCACAATACACACCATTTCGTTGAATCAACTCTTCATGTGTTCCACTCTCTACAATATTTCCATCTTTTAAACAATAGATTTGATCCGCATGAATAAGATTTGCCAGACGATGTGAAATACAAAGCACAAGCTTTTCTTTTGATAATTCATATAAAACTTCCATGATTTTATTTTCACTCTCCACATCAATATTACTAGTGGCCTCATCCATAATATATATAGGTGAATTTTTCAGTAAAGCCCTGGCCAAAGCTAAACGCTGTCTTTGTCCTCCAGATAAGTTTTTACCACCCTCTAAAATACGTATATCCAGCCCACCTTGTTCATTCACAAAATCAAGGATGCCTACTTTTTCTAAAACCATATTCATTTCTTTGTCAGACACATCTTTAGTCATAGCTAAATTATCTCTAAGACTTCCACTAAATAAGTAGCTTTCTAAAGATACTAAGGTCATATAAGGATAAACATTGATATCTTTGATGTCATAATTTGATAGCTTAAGTTCTCCCATATAATTTGTATATTGGCCCATTAGTAAAGCTGCAATTGTGCTCTTACCGCTTCCACTCTCCCCTACAAAGCCAATCATTCCTTTCTTAGCTTCAAAATGAATACCATGTAAAACTTCCTGATCCGTATATCCGAAATGAAGATTTGATGCACAAATCGAATACTCATTTGTAGTTACATTTTGTTTTTCTTTCATATCCTTTTCTAATATCGTAAACAACTTATCACTCGCAGCCATTCCATTCATCGCAATATGAAAATAGGATCCTAATTGTCGCATGGGAATAAAGAATTCAGCTGAAATCAAAATGATAAATAAAGTCTGAAACATAGTTATTGCACCACTATGATATCCATTTAACGCAAATACAATACCCAATGCACTTCCTCCATAGGCAACCAAATCCATGACAGTAATGGAATTTAACTGCATAGTCAAAACACGCATCGTAATCTTACGAAAGTTTTCACTTTCCACATTCATCTTTTCATGATAATGACCATCTGCCTCATATATTTTTAAAGTCGTTAATCCTTGAAGATTTTCTAGAAAACTATCCCCTAACTTCGTATATTGTCCCCAATAGCGATTCAATAATTTCTTCGCAAACTTTTGTACAAACACAATCGACATTGGAATCAAAGGAACACAAATAAGTAAAACAAATGCTGCTTTCAGGTCCATAAAAGAAATAATGATAAACAATGTAAGTGGCGCTATTAAAGAATAGAAGAACTGCGGAATATAATTCGCAAAATATGTTTCTAATTGTTCAACCCCTTCACTAGATAGTTGTACAATTTCAGCTGTACTCCAATCATTTGTATAACTATTCCCTATTTTAGACAGCTTCTTATATAAACGAGAACGAAGCGTTTCTTTTACAATATGACTTGATTGATACGACATTTCAATCGCCTTTTGATTTACAATATATCGAAGGATCAAACATCCAAAAATAAGAAAAAATAAACCATATCGATTCACATCTGATTTTGTGATGAACAAACATAAACATGCCGTAGAACATATGTTACAAATAAGTCCAATCCATTGATACAACACATTCTTTTTAATATACGGGATACTTTCTTTTACTGAAAATAATAGTTTTTTATTAATCATAATCCACCTCAGTTAGTTAAAACAAATTGAGTTTACAACAACTAACTGAGGTTGTCAAACAATAGTTTAATAAGGCTAACTTCACAAAATAAAAACAACCAGATTTCTCTAGTCGTTTATTTCAGATACTTTAATTGTTTTGATTACAGGCTGCTTACTTCCCGCTATCGTACCATTATCATCCATTGGATCTGCATCTTCGCAAATCTTGTCTACAACCTTCATACCTTTTGTGACATGGCCAAATGCAGCATATTGACCATCCAAAGAATCATTATCTTCTTGCATAATAAAGAATTGTGAACTAGCCGAATCATAATCCGAACTTCTTGCCATAGAAATAACACCACGTTTATGTTTAATGTTATTCTTTATTCCATTATCTTTAAATTCACCCTTAATGGTTTTATCCGATCCTCCCGTACCATTGCCGTTAGGATCCCCACCCTGAATCATGAATCCTTCAATAATTCGATGAAATGTCAATCCATCATAAAATCCAGATTGAGCTAAATCCACAAAGTTTTGTACCGTAATAGGTGCTGTTTTCCCATCTAATTTTAATGTGATTGTGCCATAATCCTTTACTTCAATTTTTGCGATATAGTTTTTTGTCTCTTTCTGACAACCAAATAAAGATATACATAAAATCAAGGAACAAAGTATCGTTAATAATTTTTTCATCAAATTCACCTCATCTGTATTTTATCAATTCATACAAAAAGGAGCAAGACTGCTCCTTAACGATTTGAATTTTCAATCCATTCTTTTGTCTTCATCACTTTATCAGGGAATGTTTTAAAATCCTTTAATTTCCAAGTCCAGTTTTTATTAGATACCGTTCCAGGTGTATTAATTCTAGCCTCTTCTTTAAATCCACATATATCCCAAATAGGAAGAATAACTGTATCTGCATCGCTGTCTAATGCATACTGGCAAACCATTTCATTAAAGGCACGGCTTGAATAGCCTTGGTTTTTAAAGAAACGACGCAAACTAATACGCTTATTTGAATCATACGTATGATAATCCTCATTACATGTTGCATTATCATGTGTTCCTGTATATAGCACAGAATTTTTCTTTGCCCTTTTCTTTAATTGCTTAGTTTCCATTCTAAACAATAAAACATCCATACCTGGTATTCCGTAGTCATCTTCTAGCTCAATTACTTCTGGACGAATCAAGCCTAAATCTTCTGCCACAAGAACTATATCTGGACACGCTTTTAAGATGGCATCAATCAGTTTATGTGCAGGTCCTAAGATCCACTCTCCATCAATGGCTGTCGGACAAGTTTCAGGGATTTTCCAGAATGTATCAAAAGCTCTAAAATGATCAATCCTTACCATGTCATAACAACGATTCATCCAACGCATACGATTGCACCAGAAAAGATATCCGTTTTTTTCCTGTGCCTCAAAATCATAAATTGGCATGCCCCAACGTTGCCCTGTTTCACTAAAATAATCTGGTGGACATCCCGCAATATATTCCGGTCTTCCTTCCTCATCTAATAAGAAAGCTTCGCGATTACACCAAACATCTGCACTATCTAAATCTACGTAAAATGGCATATCTCCCATGATTTTTAAATTTCTTGCATGGGCATACATTTGAATCTCATCTAATTGTTTATAGAAAACGAATTGTAAAAATTTGATATAAAAGATTTCATCTTGATAATCCTCTAAATCAATATCTCGATTTTGGGGCCAATTCTTATATTCATCTTCCCACTCAAACCAAGGTGCTCCATTATAAAAACTCTTAAATAAAGAGTATGCGCTCCAATCCTCTAACCAGAATGCTGCTTGTTCAAATGCTTCAAAATCTTCTTTAAATGAATCAAATTCCTTTTTAAAAACTTTAAAGGCCTTTTGAAAATAAGATTCCTTAAATTCCCGAATCTTGTCATATTCAATAAAGTCTTTAAACTTATTACAATTCACAATAGAACTTTGTGTCAACAATCCCATTTCACACAGACGATCTAAATTGATATAGATTGGATCTCCTGCAAAACTTGAATATGTCTGATATGGAGAATGTGTTGATCCTGTCATTTGCAGCGGCAATATTTGCCATATTGAATACCCTGCATCCGAAATAATATCTATCATGCGAATTGTTTTTTGCCCTAAATCACCAATCCCTTGATTTGCAGGGATAGAGAAAACAGGGCATAAGATTCCTGCACTTCTATTCATTTTATCACCGTTTTGTAATCCCTTTCATTACAACTATTTTAGCACATTTCCATATAAAAAGACTATATAATTCTAAAAATTATATAGTCTTTATTCCATTGAAAATAAATCTCTAAGCTCTTCTTTCGATAAATTTGAAATTCCGCCCTTTGAATTTTCAACAAACAAATCGCTCATTTCCTTTTTTCGTTTTTGCATCTCGTAAATTTTCTCTTCAATCGTATTCTTCATCAACAATTGATAAACTAATACATTTTTCGTCTGTCCAATACGATATGCACGATCTGTTGCTTGATTTTGTGCACTTACATTCCACCATGGATCAAAATGAATAACAGCCTGAGCCTTTGTTAAATTTAATCCTGTGCCTCCTGCCTTTAAAGAAATCAAGAATACATCCGAATCATCACTTTGAAAAGCATCGACCTCTTCTTTACGCTTCTTCTTATCAACAGCACCTGTAATCATATGATATTGAATTCCTCGCTTATTAAACTCTTCAATAAAGGAATCAAAGATACTTGTAAAGCTAGAAAACAACAACACTTTCTTGCCATTTTCTTTTAATGTCTCAATCAAATCTAGACACATTGTAAACTTCGTACTCTCACCCTTATAATTTTCATACAACATTCTTGGTTCGCAACAAATCTGACGAAGACGTGTCATCATCGCAAGAATCAAAATTGAATCTACCTGCTCAAGTTCTAACTGTTGTTGCAGCTGCTCATTCACCTGTGCTAAATTTGCCAGATATAACTGTTTTTCATCTGGGCTTAAAGTCAACCACATATCTTTTTCTACTTTATCCGGCAAATCTTTCAACACTTGCTTCTTGGTTCTACGCAATATAAATGGTGAAACAAGCTTTTGAAGCTGATTCTGCCTTTTTTCATCCCCCATTTGAATAGGTTTCTCAAAATTTTTTGTAAAATAATTTAGACTATATAAATATCCAGGCAACAAGAAATCAAAAATACTCCATAGTTCGCTTAAACTATTTTCAATTGGTGTTCCCGTTAATGCCAAACGATGTTTACTTTTTAATGCCTTCACACTTTGTGCATTCTTGGTTTTCGGATTTTTTATGAACTGTGCTTCATCCAAGATAATATATTCAAATTCCATAGGCAGATATAATTCAACATCTCTTCGTAAATAATCATACGTTGTAATATATAGCTCATGTTTCTCTTTGATAATCTCTTTACGAACTTCCTGCGTTCCTGTAACACAAACGGCATCAACATGAATATGGAACTTTTCTATTTCTGACATCCAGTTATACATTAAACTACTTGGGCAAACGATTAAACTTGGATGATTTCTAGAAACATATTGTTCATAAAAGACAAGCACTTGCAATGTCTTTCCGAGTCCCATATCATCGGCTAGAATTCCATTTAAATTCATATTCTTTAAATCATACAACCATTGAATTCCCTGTTGTTGATAAGTGCGCAATAAAGATTTATGCTCATCCTTCAATTGAATGGTTTGTTCTTTTGCCTTCGTTAAACGATCCGTATATTCTGCAACCGAATCATCATTACGAACATCTAATTCTTCATCCACATCCATTAAATGGAAAGCCTGATAGGCTGGCTTTTCAATTGTTTCTTTTTTAAAATCTTTAGCCGTCAAATTCATTGTGGAAGCCAATTCATCCAACTGTTCCAAGCCTGTATCTTCCAAATCAATCATTTCACCATTCTTTAATTGATAAAACTTTTTTTTCTTTCGATACGCATTTAAAATATGCGATAATTCTTCTGCATTTACATCACTATCCAATTCCATCTTCAATAAGTCATTTTGGACATAGACCCTTACACTTAAATTCATACTGCGACGATTTTTTAAACGTTTCAATTCCTCAGACACATATACATCTGCTTGCTTTTGAATCAAAGGAATTCCATGATCTAAGAAATTATATAATGCATCGCTACGACCTTTAAATACAGCTTTATTATCCTCAATCTTTACAGCATAATGCGAAATAATGGCTTCAATACTGGCAATCTGATTGGAAATGGTATTACTGAAAAAACTTTTCTTTTGATTATTTTCCAAATATGTGCCCCATACAACCATATTCGCATTTTCAAGATCTGAGTACACACGAATATTCTCAATAAGCGTTGCATACTTGTCCACATCAACATTGGTTTCTAGTTGAACATAATCCATATATGGCTGAAGGCACTGTAAATAAAAAGCTCTGAAATCTGCCTTCTTAATTAACCAACCATCTTCTTGTGAAACATTATACGCAAGAGAAGCTAAAAAGCCATCCGCATCCAATGTATATCGCGTAATATTTTTATAGTCCACTACATACAAATGTTTATCGCCAATTAGAAAATTATCATCCAAATCCACATTGAGTTCAAAACAATCCTCATGTTCAACCAACTTTATAACTAACTTTATATCTTTTTCGTCCGTTTTAAATTCCGTATACTCCGTAGGTAAGGATACATTTAAATCGAAGAAGTCATCCAAACATTCCGAATAAATTTCCCCATCTTTTTGCCAATCTTTAGTAAAGGCATATTTTAACAAGAATGAATAAATCCATTGACTTGGCTCATCCAAATCATCTGGTGTCAAATAGATATTAGCATTCTTACCAAAACGCTCTAATCTTTTTTCAAAGAAACCTCGCAAAAGATTTTGGATGTTCTTAACTATATAAGCACGGCTCACTTGAATCTTTAATTTAAATGCGGTCTGATCATAGTAATATGAATTTGTAGGATGCAACGTTAAACGAATCAAATTTTCATTTTCTTTAAAAAAATTATTTACTTTGTCCTCTTGTTTTTCTTTTAGAAAGTCAAAAACCGCCTGATTCGAACTATGAATTCTTCGACGTTTTCTTTCCAATTCTTCTTTATGATTTTTTTCTTCCATATATTGTTGATAATCTACTTCAAATGGAAAAGTTTGAGGATTGATCGCATTGATGGCACGCACTACACTCACCAAATGTACACAACCTTTATGTGCATCTTGGCAACAAGTACAATTTGTAGTTAAGATTGTCCCATATTCATTCACTCTAAAATTCAATATTTCTTCATTCCAACGCGTTTGTAGAATTGCTTTCACTTCATAATATAAAATCTTATCATGCACTCTTTCAATTGAGATACGCTCAATTTTACCTGCATAATAAGGATCATTCGCCTCATAATAAATCCATGAATTTTTTATAAAACGATTTAAAGATTCTTCATAAATATGCATACACTTCTCCACCTAACTTTCTTGTTATTATATCATATTTGACTTTAGAATTCTTAGTTGTTAAAGTATCAGAAAAAGAAAGAAGAATGATTATGAACACAAAAACATATACAACCTTACCACAAGAAGCGAAAGATATTCGTATTGAAGTATTCATGAAGGAGCAAGGATTCGAAAATGAATTTGATGACATCGATACTATTAGTCATCATATTGTTGCCTTTGATGAAGAAAAACCAATCGGAACATGTCGTTTCTTTAAAGAAAACGATCACTATACAATTGGAAGAGTGGCTATATTAAAGGAATATCGTAATCAACACATTGGTAACTTATTACTAGAAAGTGCAGAAAAAGAAATCAAAAAATTAAATGGAGACTTGATTGTGGTACACGCCCAGGTCCGCGTCAGTTTATTCTATGAAAAACAAGGTTATATTCAATTTGGTCAAATCGACGATGATGAAGGCGTTCCACATAAATGGATGAAAAAAAAGATACAGCACTAAGCTACTGTATCCAAAATATCCTTCATCTTTTTCGCAAGACCCTTTGTTTTTTCAATTGATAGAGAACAAATTGCCACACGAATACCTAAATTTACTTTTACCGTAAAAATATTATTTTCCATTAATGCCTCATGGAATTTATCACGCGTTTCATTATCCATAGATAAAGTCACAAAGAAACCTTCTTTATATGGATAATGTTTTAATCCCACTTCCTGAGCTTCCTTGACAAAGATATCTCCACGTTCCTTCAATAAATTTACATAGTGTAATCTTTCTTTATCATAATCTGCTTTGTGGTTATCTAGTACATCCACAAATGTTGCCATTGCCCCATTATTGATGTTTGACCAAGTTGCACGTGCATCCTTTTCAAAGACAGTTTTCACTTGTCGGACCGCCTCTTTTTCTTGACCTAGAACAATGGCAGCCCCACAACGAAGTCCATAACTTGTCATAGATTTTGATAAACTAAACGCAACAATAACGACAAAATTCTTTTCAATTTGATCAAATTGTGCAAAATATTCTTTTGCCTTTTCTTGTCTTGAAGAGAAATCAATATACGCAATGTCATTCAACAATACTACGGCATGTGTCTTTGAACATTCATTTAAAAATGCGATTACCTCTTTCCATTCGTCTTCGCTTAAAGAATAACCTGTCGGATTATGACAAGGATCATTGATCACAATGACTAAACGATTCTGTTTTTCCATCACATGAGTACATGCGGATTTGAAAGAATTCAAATTAAAATGATCTCCTTCGAACAAGCTATATTTTTCCACATTTAAATTGTGCATCTGTGCCATTAATGCATAAGAACCCCAGGCGATTTCTGGCAAAACAACTGTCTGGCCCTCATCTAAACATTCCTGTAAAGTCATCCCTACAGCACCTGTTCCTCCAGGTGTTGCGATCACTTCATGTTCTAAATGAGAATTTCCATTCAATACCCAGTCATATACTTTTTGTCTAAAATCTGGATTTCCTGTAAAACTAGCCGCATACGCTGCCAAAACCTTATTATCTAATTTTTTTAATGAACTAAATACACTATCTAATGCAACCAAAGTTCCCTCTTCATCATATAAAGAGCCAATTGTCGCATCCACAACATTTTCAGCTCCAACTTTAGCTTTTGCCTCTTTTGCCTTGGCAACAATAGAAAATACAGTATCTACGATTGGTGTTTGATTTACACTTTCTTTTACAAAATTCATTATTCTTTTTCCTCCTTTAAAGTATATGCACCCAATACTTTTACACTTTCACATACAGTCTGAATTTGACAAATACAATCATTTGCCTTTGCCATATCTCCTTCAATTTCCACAAAAAAGAAATATTCAAAAGGTTTATTTTTCATTGGACGAGATTGAATACTTTCCATATTCAATCCATTCTTGGCAATACAGTCAATGATTTTAGCTAATGCTCCACTTTCATGTTTAACAGACAAAACCATACTAAATCGATTTCCTTCTGTTTTTGGTTTTAATCCAATGACCAAAAAGCGAGTGGTATTTGATGCATTTTCCTGAATGTTTGTAGCCAATACCTTTAATCCATACAATTCTGCATTTTCCTTAGCTCCAATAGCCGCCTTATGAACATCTTTCTGTGCTGAAATATATTGAGCTGCCATTGCCGTATTTGGATAAGCTACCGTTTGTACATTTAATTCCTTCAAGAATTCTTTAGACTGTGAAAGCGCCTGATCTTTAGAATAAACCCATTCTACATCCTTTAATGTACTGCCAGGAATTCCAAGTAAACATTGTTCAATCTTTTGATCATAAATAGATTGAATATATACAGGATATTCCATTAATAAATCTAAAACTTCACCAACTAGACCTGAATTCGTATTTTCAAAAGGAATTACACCATATTGTACATCCGAATGTACAATCATTTGAAAAACTTCTTCAAAACTAGAAACTCCTACCTTCGGATTGGAAGGAAATAGCTTTTCACTGACCATATGTCCAAAAGCGCCTTCAACCCCACAATATCCAACTTTATCATGAGACTGCAACGTTCTTTGATAGGCCTTCGATTCTTTCATAATGAACTTTATAAAAGACTCATAATATTCTTTATAATCCGGATTCTGAATAAACTGCAGATTCTTTTCTATTACAGCCTGCTCTCTACCTGAATCTAGAATTGGTAAATCATTTTCTATTTTATACGCAATCACATCTTTAACTGCATCCAATCGTGATTCATAAAGCTTCGCCATTTCACGATCAATCGCATCAATTTGTGCTCTTGCTTGTTCTAACTTATTCATTAGTTCACCTCGTGAATATCATACCATAGTTTTCATATATTTTCTGAAAATGAATGATATAAATCATCCAACGTATAAAGAATAATAGTTGAATCATCCGTTAAATCAAAACCAGATTTCGAAAAAAAGCCATATTTATAACATGACATATTCACATTTTTTACTTGTTCAATCTCTTGATCTACAACAGCCTGTGTTATTTTAGAATTTTTATATTTGCATTCATAAAATATATATCCCTTTTCATCTTGCGTTACTACATCAAATTCTCCGTTCATCTTATTTACAGGATCATCATAATAGTATTTTCCAATCTCAAAGAATGGAACTTCAATTCCATTTAATTTATTTTTACGAATTAAGAATTGTTGGCACATCCACTCAAACACGGACGGAACATGACTCTTATAAAAATCATCATTTATAAATCGATCAAAGAATGCATCTTCATTCATTACATTTAATTGTGAAATATATTTATAAATATATTTATAGTAAAACAATGTAAAATTATCACAAATATAGTATCCTGCCTTTTTTTTATTTTTCTTATCATTAATAGGCGCTCTTTTTTCAACCACACCCATTTTCATCAATTTATCTAAAACATCCGAAAGAATTGGACTCGATGCAATATGTGATTTATTTAAAATATTCATAAATTTCGTATTGCCTGCAGCTAAAGTTTCAAACACTTCATTCGCATTATTTATTTTTGAGATTTCATTTTTCAAGTACATAGGCACTTCGTTCAACAATAATCCATTTTGTGAAGCAATTAAATCAATGATATTTTCTCTTACACTTAACGATTCATTAATTAAACGATTATAGTATGGAATACCACCAAACACACTATATAATGCTACTTTGTCTTCATTTGAAAAAGATGGATAAAATAGACTTGAATCATAATAATCCATTGGTTTTATATCTAAAATCCTTGTGAATCGACCATACAAAGGATTTTCTCGTTCAATCAAAGACTTCATTGTATCTACATAAGAACCGCATAATATTAGTTTCAAATGTGAAGTATGTAAATGTTTATCAATCACAGTTTGAAGAATACTGTCTAGCCCTTTCATGCAACTGCGTAAATATGGATATTCATCTAACACAAAAACCATTGTTTTGTCTTTCGCATACGAAAACAGAAATTCAAACACTTCTTCCATGGATTGAAAGCCTAGGCGTGGCAAATTCAATATATCTGAAATCAATGAAGAAAGACTATCTACATTAGATAATTCTGTCGTTTGTTTCGCTTCATAATAAATATACTCTCCTTCAAAATCTTCGATGGCTTTCTTGATCAATTCTGTTTTTCCGATTCTTCTTCGCCCATATATCAATACAGATTCTTGCCGATTTGATGAAAATACGCGATTTAAAATCTTAAGCTCATTCTCTCTACCTACAAACATAAGCCCTCCATTTTTAGTCGTTTATTTTTTACTAATATTTATCCGACTAAAAAATAGCACTAAAAAAGTAGAAAGTCAAATGACTTTCTACTTCATAATACTCTCAAATTCATCAATTAAAGAATCAAACAATTCAATCGCATCTTCCACTGGCTTTGGACTTGCCATATCAACACCGGCCATACGTAATAATTCGACTGGAGATTTTGTACATCCGCCTTTTAAGAAAGACAAGTAAGCATCAATATCGGCTTGTGTTCCATGAAGTAATTTTTGTGATAGAGCCATGGCAGCACTAAATCCTGTTGCATATTGATAGACATAGAAATTCATATAGAAATGCGGAATACGAGCCCATTCCATGCTGATTTCATCATCTACGATCACATCTTCACCATAATAAAATTTATTTAGATCTGCATAAATCTGATTCAATGTATCACTTGTCAAAACTTCGTTGTTCGCTGTCTTTTCATTGATAATCTTTTCAAATTCCGCAAACATACACTGTCTAAACAATGTTGTTCTAAATTGTTCCATAAAGTGATTGATCAAATAAGCCTGAAATTTAGGATTCGAATTTTGTTTACGTAAATAATCCATCAATAAAGCTTCGTTACATGTGCTCGCAACTTCGGCTACAAAAATTCTATAATGACGATCTAATGGCGCTTGGTATTTTGTCGACATATAGGAATGCATCGCATGCCCCATTTCATGTGCTAAAGTAAATTCTGTATCTAAAGAATTCGCAAAGTTCATCAATACGAATGGATGAACTCTTTGACCACTTGAATACGCACCTGAACGCTTTCCTTCATTTTCATATACATCGATCCAACGCGAATTTAATCCTCTTTCATAAACCTTGGCATATTCTGTTCCATACAATTGAACAGAATGTAAAACATCTTCTTTGGCCTGTTCAAAAGAAACTGGAACATTACATTCATTGACCATTGGTACATACAAATCGTACATATGAAGTTTTTCTTTTTTCATCACGTCTTTACGCACTCGCATATATTTATGTAAAACATGAATATTTTTGTGTACCGTTTCAATCAATTGTTCATATACTTTTGATGAAACATTATTCGCATCGACTGCACATTCTAAACTCGATGCATATTTACGTGCTGTACTATTAAATTTCAACTGATTTGTCTGTCCATTTAAGCAAGCTGCCAATGTATGAATCATAGAACCATAGCCTGCATAGAAATTACGATATGCACTCTCACGTAAAACTTCATCTTCCTGCTCTAACATATGGATAAATGTACCTGTAGTTAAAGTGTGCTTATTTCCTTTTGAATCGATTGCATCTTCAAATTTTAAATCCGCATTATTCAACATTCCAAAAATAGAATATGGTGTATCTGCCATCATAGAACTGGATGCCATTAATTTTTCTTCACTCTCTGATAATACATGTTCTTTTAAACGACAAACCTCCTCAAGATATACACGATATCTTTCTAAGATGGGTTCAGATGCATAAAAAGATTCTAAATCTTCAATATTCATAATTTGTACATCACTAAAAGAAAGCTGAGTTGAAATTTCTACAGCTATTGAATTTGCCTTTCCTTTTAACCCTTGATTATGTGCATTGGCAGTATCCTGATCTGATAATAATGAGGCATACCCTAAACAATCATCTAATAAACAAACTAATTTTTCGTATCCCTTTAAAAATGAAAGTAAATTTGATGCGCTATCTAATTTTCCATCATACGTAAAAAGTTCATTTCCTAATTCTTTACAAGTATTTAAGCAAGCTAAAAAAGCTTCTTCATCCTTAAATATGTCTTCTGTTTTCCAAGTGTTTTCTACTTTTTGTTCATTACGCTTCACAATAAACAACCTCCGTTAACACGTCTATTGTAGCACAATATAATACAAATTAACTAAGTTACAAATTACTAAGTTATGGCTGAGTATTTTTTCTTTATAAAAAAAGGCGGAACCCCCGCCTTACTTAATACTATCAACTAATTTCTTAACTAACTCCACATCAACTACATCATAATCATTTTCATGTGAACTTTCTAAGTAACTATAAGATATCCCATTCTTTGCCGTAGTCACATCTGTCTTATAGTTCTTACAAGAAGAATGCACCTGATATACCCCTGTATAATTCATCATAATTTTCGCATTTTCTGCATTCATTCCACTACCAGGGAGAATCTGGATTTTTTTTCCATACTGATTGTTCAATACTTTGATCAAATCAATTCCTTCCATAGCTTTTGGTTTTTGTCCACTTGTAAGAATTCGATCGACACCTAAATCAATTAAAGTTTCAATGGCTTCAAACGCATCCGGTGTTACATCAAAAGCTCTATGGAACACAGCTTCCCGTTGATAGGAATGAATTAAACCTACCATTTTTTTCGTATATTCTTTATGAATTGTTCCATCTTCCTGCAAGAAGCCAAATGAGATACCGTCCGCTCCATTCTCCAAAAGAATCTTAGCATCTTCAAGCATGATTTCTACATCTGCTTTTTCATAACAGAAACCAGCCCCACGCGGACGTACCATACAAATCACAGATAAATCTGTTTCCTTTTTAACACGTACCAAACTAGCTATACTAGGTGTAAGCCCACCAACACTTAAGGCACTATTTAATTCAACTCTTTTCGCTTTTCCATTATATGCCGCAATACAATCTTGATAACTGCCTGCACATACTTCAATCATTCTCTCCATTTGCCAACCTCACTATACTTAATGCATATATTTTCGCATTTAAAATCAAATCATTGCGATCCATCCATTCATTCGGATTGTGCCCAATGCCCCTTTGCCCAGGAAAACTAGGTCCAAAAGGAACTATGTTTGGCATGATTTTCGCATACGTTCCTCCCGTAGTTGTAACGGGTGTGCCGTCTGTTCCTGTTATATCTTCATAAGCAGATTGAAGTGTCTTACATAAGAAACCATTCTTATCAAAAAACACTGGATCATAATTATGTATACATTCTAAATGTAATTCTTTACTTAATTTTGATTTGATTGCTTCTTTTATTGTATCATTACTCATACTTGCAGGATAGCTAAATGAGAAATCAAAGCCTAGCTTTTCATCCAAATCCACCAATCGCTTATTATTTAACTGCATCTTTCCAAATTCAGGATCATCAATATCCAGTCCCAACTTATTCGCAAAACCATTATCCGATAAAATATAATCATTAATAAATTGATTGAACACTGTCTTATTTTCAATATCTGTACTCACACGATAGGCACTTCTTCCTCTTTCTGCATATACCACAGGATATTTACAATCGGGTGTCCAACCCATAATAGGTGGTTTCCTTACTTCAAGAAAATGCTTTAAATCATTAAATCCAGTTTCTTCGTTTGTGCCAAATAATATATAAACCGGATATTTCAATTCTATACCCAATTCTTTTATGGCATACAATGCATATAGACAAGACAGAGTAGGACCTTTATTGTCTAAGATACCTCTTGAATAAATTCTTCCATTTTCATCTTCATAAGCTGAGAATGGCGCATAATTCCATCCTTCTCCTACAGGCACAACATCTAAATGTCCCATAATACCAATATAATCTTCACCTGTACCATATTTGGCAATACCTACCATATGATCGACATTTTCTGTTTCAAAGCCCAATTCGCAAGCTAATTTCAAAGTTTCTTCTAAAGCTGTATTTATTCCTTCTCCAAAAGGCATGCCAGGCTTAGCTTCTCTTTGAACACTATCAATTTGAACAATTCTTTTGATTCCTGAAATCATCTCATCGCTGATTTCGTCAATTTTCTTTAGTAATGTATCTTCCATCTTATTTCCTTACCAATGGAGCTAGACGTGTTTTCATATAGTTATCCATCCATTCTTTACTCGCAACTTCAAATGTGCATTTACCTTGTTCATCATGATTCACTAAATATACTGTGGGGCCTTGTGTTTGAGTAGCTACCACAAAACTAAAACCTTCAATATTTGTAGCACATCCCCATTCACCTTTATTATTCATCGCAATCATAGACATATCTCCTGCTTTCCCTCTTCTTCGTTTTAATTCCAAATCAAAATCATGTACGGCTTTTTCACACGCCTCTTGCGGATGCATACCTTCTTTCATTAAGCGAACAATTTCATAAGAAACACAGCCCTTCATAACATCTTCACCTAAACCTGTAGCACTCGCTCCGCCGACAAAGGAGTCCACATAGAAACCAGATCCACATACAGGGGAATCTCCTAATCGTCCTGGATGCTTCATAAACAATCCTGATGTACTTGTTGCACTTGTCATATGTCCATAGGAATCTAGACAAACCATACCAACCGTATCATGTCCAGAATATGGCTTTAATTCTGTATTCATAATTTCCTTTGTACGATTGTGATAATGAATTTTAGCACGATCTGTAAGCATTGTTTTTCTTTCAAAGCCATGTCTTGAAGCATATTTCTCAGCTCCTTGACCTACTAAGAAATTATTGGCATCATAGTGCATTAAACTTCGCGCAATACTAACTGGATTCGCAAAATCCTTAATGCCGCCTACACAGCCAAACTCCAATGTATCCCCATCCATAAAGGCCGCATCCAATTCCACTTCCATTTCTTCATTTGGAAGTCCTCCATAGCCTACGCTTTTATAGTATTCAAAATCTTCCACGGCTTTGATTGCCTCTTCAATTGAATCCGCTGCACTCTCTTTTCTTTTTAACATAGAATCTGCCTTTTGAATTCCTTCTAAAGCCATTCTCCATGTTGCGATAATTCCGTACATATTTAAATCTCCTCATTTCGTTAAATCAAAACTATGTTGTATAAGTTCCATTACTTTTTCATCCCTTATTGTTTCATCTAATACAATAGATATCCACATTTTATGATTCATATGAAAGGCCGGATAAATACCATCTATTTTTTGAAGTTCTTCTCTTTTAGAAGGATCTATCTTTACATTCATAATATTTAACATTTGACTATCCCCATTTTTTAATAGAGCATCCCATTTCACATACATAATGAGTGAAAACCATTTATTGTTATGAAAATGACGAAACACACCATTGTCATCATTCCATGGAAAATCTGGTTTTACCCCATAACTTTTATTAATTAGATTCGTAATGCGATTGGCCTGATTACACGCAAAGAATACATCTGTACAACATGCATCCGCAATTCTTTTTAATATATTTTTATAAGCTTCACGAACTTTGCAGACATACTCTCCATCAAAAGATTCTATGCGTAATGGCATATATTCTTCATTACTAGAATTATCGATAACCTCTCCCGTTATAGCACCTAAACTAGATACACATAGAATGGCTTTAAAATTTTCATTCATAAAGTCTTCACTATATACATATTTATCATCTTCAAAAGAAAAACCAATTGTTTTAAGTTTCTCAAAATCAAATTTCTTCTTTAAAAAGATTTCATCTTCAATATGTATCATAATGTATCTTCCCATTCAAAATTCGATTTGTCTGCTCCAAGTTCAAAAAAATATTTCCCTATGCCTAAATCTACCTGAGAGAAAGCTCCATTTTTAACTTTAAAACTCACTTTATTTCCCACACCATCTACTATATACGGCTGTCTATTTAATGCACTTGGTGCTAAAAGCAATGCTTTAATTCCAGACTTAAACCAATCTGGAGCCTTTCCTTGGTAATGACTGATTTGATCTGGTCTTTTTGATTTATGTGGAACGCCTTGCGTCTTTCCATAGCCAATCGCGATGACTCCATTCACTCTTACAGTTTTATCATCTAAATGTTTAAGAGCATTCTTGCCATTAAACATACCTCCACACCACCATGTATTTAGTCCAAGGCCTTGGACATACAAAATCAAGTCAGCATCACAATAGCCTATTTTTTCATCTAAATCTGAACTATCTTTTCCAGCTAAAATGATATAGTTTTGTACACTATTATTTGACATAAGTCTTGCCAAACTAGAAAGTCCATCTGAGTTATTGGTAACAAGTTTAAATGTTAAATCATACAATTTGTTAATTTGTTCAATACAATCATTCAATAAGCCAATTAAATCCATATCTAATGGTTTATCTAAATATTTACGTACTGTGTGTCTTTTTTCAATCATCATTTTCTCCTAAAACAAGTCTAACATTGCATCTAAATACATTTCTTCACGCACATGGATTTGATATTGTGGTTTTACCATGTAATAAAGAATGAATTCTAATAATAAAGCATTGCCTAAGTCTCTACCTTCAATTTTAAAATTTGAGTAGCCCATCGGAACATATACATTTAAAATATCATCTAAACAAATAAATCCAGGGCTTTCCATCACTCTTGAAAAGCGATAGCCTTCAAACGAATGTGGTGCTTTACATACATGATCCATACAATCGATACCTAAGTTTTGTTTGCTGACTGTCTTGTAGCATTCTCTTCTCTCTTTACATCCATACCAGCAGCATTCGTTACATAGAAATTCCACCTTTTGTTTATAGACTTCAGATATTGAACTCAGCTTTCCAAATTGTTTATTCAATCGAAAATCAGGAACTACATACTTAAAATCCGGATTTTCTACTTCTTTCTTAAAATCATTAAAATCTGTTAGTACTTTTGTGGTGGAAGATACATAATATAGATTTGGATATTTCTTTTTTAAATATTTCATCAATATCTCTGAATGAATAATAATTCCATTATTCATATCTAAATTCAACAGTCGACATAATTCGTTGCATTTTATATCTGATAAATGTTTTTCTTCAATTAAAGAATTACTAAATGTAAGGCGAACCGATATATTGTATTCTTTCATTAAAGCGAATACTTTTTCTGGATCATGATCTTCATAACTGATGCGTCCTCCTGACCATATACAATTGGATGGTGAGCCATAAATAGAGCCAATCTTGCACCAGTCATAGAAATATTCTGGTTTATTTTTAAATAGGGGCAAAAACTTTTTATAGAATTCATAGAATTCAAATAAGCCCGGTAAATGATAATATACACTCATGTTGTAACCTCGGATAAGACTATTTTACACTTTTATGAAGGAATAAAGAAAGAAAAATCCAACCTTTCGATTGGATTTTATTGAATTTGTGATTTTAAATACGCAAAGATGAATTCATCAAGATCTCCATCTAATACGGATTGTACTTGACTTGTTTCATAACCTGTACGAACATCTTTAACTAAGCTATATGGATGCATGACATAGCTTCGAATCTGGCTTCCCCATTCATTGGCTGACTGCACACCTTTAATTTGCGCAATCTTCTTTTCTTGTTCTTCAATTTCTAATTGATACAAACGAGACTTTAAGACACGCAAACATTCTTCTCTATTTTCATGCTGACTACGTCCATTCTGACATGTTGCCACAATGCCTGTAGGCTTGTGCACCATACGAACCGCGCTATCTGTTTTATTGATATGCTGTCCACCAGCACCTGAAGCTCGTTTTGTTTCAACAATTAAGTCTTCTGGCTTAATATCAATTTCAATTTCATCATTGAATTGCGGCATAACATCTAAACTCGCAAAAGAAGTATGTCTTCTAGCTCCTGAATCAAACGGTGAAATACGAACCAAGCGATGTACACCTTTTTCAGATTTCAAATAGCCATAAGCTTTATCTCCTTCGACAAGGAAAGTAACACTTTTAATACCCGCTTCATCCCCAGGTAAATAATCTAAAACGATTACTTTAAAACCATGTTTTTCAGCATATCTTGTATACATACGATACAACATACTTGCCCAGTCACAAGACTCCGTTCCACCAGCTCCTGGGTGAATTTCAAGAATCGCATTATTTTGATCATATTCATGACTCAATAAGACTTGGATTTCAAAATCCTCAAATTTTTTATCCATATCTACATATTCTTCTTCGGCAATCATCATCAATTCTTCATCAAAGTCAGACTTTAATTCATCTGCCGTATCATTTAATGAAGTTAATTGTAAATCCAGTTCTTCATAACGATCCACAATATCTTTCAATGCGTTTTTTGCACGAATCACTTGTTGAGCCTTTTTCTGATCTTGCCAGAAATCTGGTTCTAGAGTTTGTTTATCATATTCTTCAATTTGTTTATTTTTACTAGATAAGTCAAAGTGACTCACCTAAAGAATGTAATTTCTCTAGGTGAGTACTCACTCCTTGTTTCAATTCATAAAGTTCCATTAAGCTTCATGCTCCTTACGAATACGAACCTTCAATAAGAAGAATGTGATTTCACGATCAATTCTCTGATTCATTTCTTCAAACATATCAAATCCTTCTTGAACATATTGTTGTAGAGGGTTATTTTGAGCATATGAACGTAAGTAGATACCACTACGTAATTTATCCATCATATCAATGTGGTTGATCCAGTTACGGTCAATATTACGTAATACAACTGTCTTTTCGAATGGTAAGAATTGGCGCTTAACATCTTTAATTTCTGCTTCATATTCATTCCAAATCTTATTTACACAATATTCTTTCGCTTCATCATAAGATTTGCCTTCAAGTTCACTTGCTCGAATGGCTTTATCTTCTGCCATGCCCATCATTTCAATTGACTTTACGACACCTGCAACATCAATTGTTTGTTTCTTTTGGTCGGATAGATTTGCCTGTAATGTTTGTTCAATCGTTTTTTCAAATACTACATGAACCATATCATGTACTTCATCGGCTTCTAAGATACGATTACGTTGTGCATAAATAATTTCACGTTGACGACGCAACACATCATCATAATCTAATAATTGTTTACGCATATCAAAGTTGTATCCTTCAACACGTTTTTGAGCCATTGTGATTGATTTTGTGACTGCCTTAGATTCGATTTGTTCATCCCCCATTTTTTCAAATAGTTTTTGTAGTTTATCACCACCAAAACGAACCATCAACGAATCTTCTAAAGATACATAGAAACGTGAGAATCCAGGATCTCCTTGACGACCAGAACGTCCACGTAACTGGTTATCAATACGACGTGATTCATGTCTTTCACTACCTAATACAGCTAAACCACCTAATTTACGTGATTCTTCAGTTAATTTAATATCCGTACCACGCCCAGCCATGTTTGTCGCAATTGTGACTGATTTTGGACGGCCAGCCTTTGCGATGATTTCTGCTTCACGAGCATGGTTTTTCGCGTTCAATACTTCATGAGGGATGTGTTCCTTATTTAATAATTGAGAAATAACCTCACTTGTTTCTACCGCAATCGTACCAACCAATACGGGTTGTCCTGTTTCATACAAACGTTTTACTTCACGAACCAATGCAGCATATTTATCTTTTTTGTGCGCATAGATTTCATCTGGAAAATCTTTACGAGCCACTGGACGGTTTGTAGGAATAACTACAACTTTCATGTTATAAGTTGATAAGAATTCTTCTTCTTCTGTTTTTGCAGTACCTGTCATACCTGCTAATTTTTCATATAGACGGAAGAAGTTCTGATATGTGATTGTGGCTAAAGTCGAAGTTTCTTCTTTAATTGGCACTCCTTCTTTTGCTTCAATAGCTTGATGCAAACCATCTGAGTAAGCACGTCCAGGCATCATACGACCTGTAAACTGATCGACAATTACGATTTCTTTTTCATCATTCACTACATATTCAACTTCACGCATCATAATATAGTTTGCTTTTAAAGCCTGGTTGATGTGGTGAACAAGTTGTGTATGTTCAATATCATAAAGGTTTTTGATTTTAAAGAATTTTTCTGCTTTATGAACACCATCTTCACTTAACATGATCTGACGTGTTTTTTCATCAATATCATAATCTCCAGAAATTAAAGTTTTTTCATGAGTAAACTTATCTGTTTCATATTCTGGAGCTACTAAAGTCTTCACAAAACGATCAGACTGAATGTATAAATTTGCGGTTTGTTTTTTTCCACCTGAAATAATCAATGGTGTACGACTCTCATCAATTAATACAGAGTCAACTTCATCGATTACAGCCATGTGAAGGCCTCGCATTACACGATCTTCAACTTCTGTAACCATGTTGTCTCGCAAATAATCAAATCCAAGTTCGGAGTTTGTTGTATAAGTAATATCACATGCATATGCATCGCGCTTTTCTCTTGGTTTTAAATCACGTGTATTTACCCCTACAGTTAAACCTAGGAAACGATAAATTTCACCCATCCAAGCTGCATCACGACCAGCCAAGTATTCATTGACTGTGATCACATGAACGCCTTGTCCAGCAAGTGCATTTAAATATACACACATTGTTGCAGTCAAAGTTTTACCTTCACCTGTCTTCATTTCTGAGATATCACCTTTGTGCATCGCAATAGATCCCATAATCTGAACTTTATAAGGTTTTTCGTTAATTACACGATATGCTGCTTCTCTTGCAGTCGCAAATGCTTCAGGAAGTAAATCGTCTACTGTTTCTCCATCCACAATTCTTTTTCTATATTCATCTGTTTTTGCACGCAATTCATCATCTGAAAGTGCCTGCATTTCTGGTTCATATTTTAATACTTGATCTGCAATTTTTTCTAATGCAGATAATTCACGTTGTTCTTCTGAAAATAATTTTCCAAAAATTCCTGCCATAATATAAGTTCTCCTTTTAAAGACTATACTATATTTTACCATAGAAACGATGCGATAAATAGGGCCTTAGCGACAAAAAAAGAGAATTTTTACATTCTCTTACACAATTTTTCTTTCGAACGGATCGCAACTCATACCCTTTTCTAAAATTTCTTTTGCCCATTCCTTAGCTCCAAACAACGAATGGTCCTTATAATTTCCACATTCTTTTTCCTCTGTGCCAGGAACATCTTTCCATTCTGTAGTTGTGATCAGCTCCAAAGCTTCCTTTACGGCAATCGCAACATCTTGGCTTGAATGTTCTCCCCAAGCTAATAAGTGGAATCCTGTACGACATCCAAATGGTGAACAGTCTAAATATCCTGAAATTCTAGGACGCAGATATAATGCGAACAAATGCTCTAATGTATGCATTACTCCAGTTGGAATTTCTTGTCTGTTGGGTTGACATAAACGAACATCAAAATTTGATACAATATCTCCATTTGGCCCTTTTTCTTCGCTAATCAAACGAACATAAGGCGCTATTACTTTCGTGTGATCTAAAGTAAAGCTTTCAATTTCTACTTTTTCCATAAACAATCTCCTTTACTTGATTGAAGAAAGGCATAAATGCACTTGGCAAGGCAATATGCTCTTCTATTTCTTCAATTTCTTTATAATTTTTATCTTCCATATCTACTATACACAACGTAGCATTCATATGCCACTCTATATGTGAAAAAATATGTACATAAGGTTCTAATTCTATACTTTCTATACTCTTCTCTGGTTTAAGTTCATCAAAACCATAAAGTCCCGCCAATAAACCTGTATCTGCTCTTTTGACTACATGGATTTTATTTTTATACACCCATATATATAAGTGCTTATATTCTATTTTTCGTGCCTTCTTTTTTGCCTTCAAAGGTAAACTAGCAGGATCAAGTGCATCGCAATACTTTTTGATTGGACACGATTCACATCTAGGATTTTTAGGAATACAGACAAGTGCCCCCAGTTCCATCAAAGCTTGATTGTAATAAGAAATTTCTTCTTTTGAGGGAAGACTGTCATCCACTAATTTTTCTATTTTCTTCTTTACACTTGTTTTAGTAACATCTTCATGAATATCATAAATTCTAGAAAAAACGCGAATCACATTTCCATCCACCGCACTGACCCTTTGTCCATACGCAATCGATGCGATAGCTCCCGCTGTATAAGGACCTATACCTGATAGTTTCAACAATTTTTCTTTGGTCTGTGGTAATTTCCCATTATATTTTTCCACACATTCTAATGCACATTTCTTTATATTCTTGCAACGCGAATAATATCCTAGCCCTTGCCACAACTTATTTAACTTTTCATCATCACAATTTGCGACACTGTGAATATCCGGCAATTCCTTTATCCATCGCTTAAAATAGGGAAGCATAGCCTCGATTCGTGTTTGTTGAGCCATAATTTCACTGATCCAAATTTCATAAGGATCTTTTTTTAAACGAAACTCTAAAGGACGATGATTCTTGACATACCAGTCGATTAAATCTTTTTGAAATTCTTTCATAATTAAATAAGCAGGGATTTAAACCCTGCTGTAGATCCATTGACAGTTTCCCGTAATCTTTACATCTCCACTATTCGCATCAACAAATACAGATTCCCCTTTATTTACATTTAAAGTGACTCCATCATTTTCAATTGTAGCACTACCTTCAATCAACAAAATTGACCCAAAGCTTTCCTCATCCACATGAATCGTTGTTGTTCCATTTAGTGTAGATTCATAAGTTGTAAAATATTCACAAGATGCCAAGCGTACTGTATCACAATCTCCAACCTTTTCTTCAGGACCACAAGGTTTAAAATCGGATTCAATTGGAGTCAAGTTTGAAACATCAATTGCCTTTTTAATATGTAATTCACGAGGTTTTCCATCTTTTCCTACACGACCAAAATCATATACACGATACGTTGTATTTGAGTTTTGTTGAATTTCACAAATTTGAATTCCTGCACCAATCGCATGGATTGTACCAGATTTAATAAAGAAAACATCTCCCTTGTGAACTGGGACAGCCTTCAACACTTCTAATAATGTATTATCTTGAATTCGACGTTCAAATTCTTCTTTTGTGATTTTTCTATTTACCCCAAAATATAAGAATGAATCTGGTTCACAATCTAAAATATACCACATTTCAGTCTTACCATATTCATGTTCAACACGAAGCGCATATTCATTATCAGGGTGTACCTGAATCGATAATGGTTGTTTTGCATCAATAAATTTAATCAGGATTGGAAAAAACTCAAATGTGTTTCCCTTTGTTCCTAAAACACCCTTGCCTTTTTTCTCTAAATATTCAGGAAAAGACAAACCTTCATATTCTCCACTTTCAACAATACTTGGTCCATCTGGATGAACAGACAATTCCCAACTTTCTGCAACTGGATCCATATCTGTCTTTTTACCATACTTTTCTTTTAATTTCGTCCCACCCCACAGGTAATCTTTAAAAGCAGGATTTAATTTAATAATTGACATTTTATGTACCTCTTTTCTAAATTCATTATAAACAGATGATTATCAATTGTCCACTGAGAACCTAACCTCAACATAGGTCTAAATCATGTCTTTATCCGCATCTCAGAATCGAGTTTCATACAGTTTTCAGGTTTAAGAACTCTTTATCCATCAAAAAAATAGACATTGTTTTCTAGAAAAGATGCTCATTTTGATAATGTCACATAATTCAATCTGATTTCACAACATTTACCAAAGTTATACTAAATTTATAACAACATGGAATGGTATTCTATAAATGTCTTAAAGATAAGACAAATGAATATAGAAAAAACAAACCAATATTCATATCTCTCTCCTAAAAATAATAATAAACTAAAAGAAGCCATTCTAGACGCCAACACTAGAATGGTTTCTTTGTTATCCTTTATATTCTTTTGTATATTCATTGTCTATCGCAAATGAATGATCCATAGGACCTGAACCCTTACCTAAATCCAACATCGCACTCAATGCTCCGGAAATGTAATCTTTTGCGCGTTTTACAGAAGTATCCAAATCATATTCTTTTGCAAGATTTGATGCGATTGCACTCGACAAAGTACAACCTGTTCCATGTGTATTTGAATTATTAATACGCTTTCCATTAAACCACGTATACGACTCATTTCGATACAACAAATCATTTGCATCATTAATTTGATGACCACCCTTAACTAAAGTAGCACACCCAAACGTTTCACTTATCTTCTTTGCCGCTTCAACCATAGTCGTTTCATCCGTGATTTCCATTTCTGAAAGAACTTCTGCCTCCGGAATATTTGGTGTGATCAAAGTAGCCAAAGGTAACAATTCCTTTTTCAATGTTTCAATCGCATCTTCACTAATCAATCTAGCACCACTTGTCGCAACCATAACAGGATCAACGACAATATTTTCTGCCTTATACTCTTTTAATTTTTGGGCAATAACCTCAATCAATTTTGAGCTAGAAACCATTCCAATCTTAACTGCATCCGGATATATATCCGTAAATACCGCATCTAGCTGTTCACCTAAAAATTCTGGTGTTACGTCCATAATCCCTGTTACGCCTAATGTATTTTGCGCTGTTAATGCCGTAATCGCACTTGTCGCAAACACATGATTGGCACACATTGTCTTAATATCAGCCTGAATTCCAGCTCCTCCACTCGAATCACTTCCCGCAATCGTTAATGCACTTTTCATTTAAATCTCTCCAATCTTTTATATACATATCGCAAACAGATCTTATATCTTCCATATCCTGTATGCCAACAACTTGAAAGCCAGCTTTTTTAGCTGCACAAATGCAATATTTGGCATCCTCAAAAACAACAACATTTTTCGGCTTTTGATTCAAAACATTTGCACAAGCCAAATAAAAATCCGGATCACCCTTTGCCTTATGAACCTGTGTACACGTAATAATTTTTTCAAAATAAGATAAAACATCTAATCTTTTTAAAGCTGCCTCAACTAATTTTTCATCTGAACTTGTTCCAATCACATTTATTGAATCATAATTTGAAATAAAGTCTTTAAAACCAAGCTTCAACTGAACTTCAAACTTATAGAAATCAGATACTAAATTCAGTATTTCATCCATTATTTCAGACTCCGATTTATCAATCTCATATTGTTTTTTCAAATACTTAGCACTCTGCTCCAAACTCATTTCTGATACAATCTGATCTAAATTCACTTCTGGAATTAAGCCAATGCCTTGTATATATCGGCTTGCCAAAGTATTCCATATTTCCATAGAATCAAGTATCGTTCCGTCTACATCAAAAATAGAATAATTCATGTTTATCCTCATCAAAAAAAAACTGCAGAAAACCAATCTGCAGCTACCTATCAAAAAGATATCTTCCCTACGTTGGCATTATCCAAATCAGGTTTATTGGGTCTAGGACAAACCTACTCTCAGCCTAAAAGCTCCCCACTTTTTCAACAGCAATATTATAAGTCTTTCGTTGCGACTAAATCAACACCCGTACCACAAATATCACGAACAATCACATCTTCACGATGAACAGGCGCCTTTACAACAACATGATTCAATTCTTTCATCACATCAAAAATCTTTTCTTTGGGAATATCCCCATTGGTTTTCACGCTCAATCTTTCAATCTCAGCACCCTCGATTTTTACTGTACTTGTGACAACACGAGTTGGATGCGTACACTCTTTTTTTCCATAGATTGCACCTCTAGGACAACCATTTCCAGTTACTTTATAATCATTATCTTCATCCACTTTTAAATGGCAACCCCTAGGACATGTTATACAAATTAATTCTCTCATTATGCATTCTCCTCAACAGAAACAACCAATTCTTTATTCGCCTTATCTAACAATATTTTAGGAATAGACACCTTTTCCATTTCACTAGGAATCACGTGTTCTTTTTTAAATTTCGCAATAACCGTATCTCCATCCTTAATCACAACATTTACATTTTGTGTAGGCTTTCTTACTCTAAATGAAAGTTCAACACCCTTTTCCACATTATCCTTACGAATATATTGAGGAACCACATACGAAATATTATCTCCATTGACTGTCTTGACAACATGATTTTTTGAAACTTCACCTTTCAATACATATTGTCCTGCCCCCATGCCTGCTTTTTCACTTTCCAAACTTACAAAATCAACCAAATCATGTACATGAACTACATTACCAGATGCGAATACTCCATCGATAGATGTTTCCATATTTTCATACACAACAGGACCATGTGTTCTTGAATCCATTTCTACGCCTAATTCATTAGATAATTCATTTTCTGGAATCAAGCCAACCGATAACAATACACAGTCACAATCAAATTCCATCTCTGTTCCTTCAATTGGATTTCGATTTTCATCCACCTTAGAGACAACAACCTTTTCTACTCTAGACTTACCCACAATATCCGTAATTGTATGACTCAAATACAATGGAATATCATAATCATTTAAACACTGTACAATATTACGATTTAAACCATTTGAATAAGGCATAACCTCAACAACAGCCAATACTTTTGCCCCTTCCAAAGTCATTCTTCGAGCCATAATCAAACCAATATCACCACTACCTAAGATTACAACTCTTTTTCCTGGCATATACCCTTCAATATTGACATATCTCTGCGCTGCACCAGCTGTAAAAATACCAGAAGCTCTGCTTCCAGGTATCGCAATAGCACCACGTGTTCTTTCACGACATCCCATATTTAAAATAATCGACTTTGCCTGAATCATTAAATACCCATGAATACTGCTTGAACAATACACCATTTTATCTGGTGTTATTTCAATCACCATTGTATCTAACAAGATATCAATATCCGTCTTATTTACTTCATCAATATATTTACCAGCATATTCTGGTCCTGTTAATTCTTCTTTAAAGTGGTGCAACCCAAAGCCATTATGAATGCACTGATTTAAAATACCACCTAATTCTTTATCACGCTCAATGATCAACACGGAATTTGCACCATTTTGCTTGGCCGCTATTGCACTGGCAAGTCCAGCAGGACCACCGCCAATGACCACTACATCATAATTATTATTCATCGTCATTCTCCTTTGTTCTTCCACACAAAATATAAGAACCATTTTTATCCAACATAATGTCTAATTGACTGACACCCAATTCCTTTGCGAGAATCTCTTGCACCCTAGGTCCACAGAATCCAGATTGGCATCTACCCATACCTGCATTGCATCTACGCTTGATTCCATCTAAACTTACTGGTTTTGGACAACGATGAATCGCATCAATTATTTCACCTTCACTAATTGTTTCACAACGACAAATAATACGACCATATTCAGGATGTTTCTCAATATATTCTTTTCTTTGTTCATGCGACATTTCTTTAAAACGAACCACTTTTCTTGTTAATGTATAATTCTTCTTTAGATTTAAGAAATAATCTTTTTCCTGCATCATTTTAACAATATCCACAGCCGCTGCACTTGCACTACTCAATCCTGGACTTGCCATACCTGCAATTGAGAAAAAATTGTGAACATCTTTATCTTCTCCAATAATAAAATCACCCACATCACTTCGTGCACGCAATCCAGCAAATGTACGAATATTTTCTTGAAACTTAATATTTGGCACAGATTTAACTGCACTTTCACGAATTAACTTTAATCCAAATGCCGATGTTGAATAATCATCTGCACTTGTATTTGTGCTTGTTGGTCCCACAATCAAATTACCATCCACCGTCGGTGCTACTAGTACTCCTTTACCAATCTTAGTAGGACATTGGAAAATAACATGACGAACGAGGCTTCCCTGTGATTTATCCAATAAATAATATTCCCCTTTATTCGGCGTAATCTTATAGTCTGATTTTTTTACAAATCCAGCCACACGATCACAAGTAACACCTGCACAGTTGACAACTAACGGTGCTTTATATTTTTCATTTACAACAAAGATGTCTCCCTCTTTTTTTATACTAGTAACCTCTTCATTTAAGTGAAGATCTACACCATTTTGAATTGCCACTTCACTTAATGCGATCGCAAACTGCCATGAATTAATGATACATGCACTTGGTGCATATAAAGCACTTGTACATTCTGTATTTAAGTTTGGTTCCAACTTAGATAATTCCGGCTGCTTTACAATCTGTAATCCTTTGACACCATTTTCAATTCCACGCTCATACAATTCTTCGATTATCTTATCATCTTGCTCATTAAAGCCAACAACTAAAGATCCAATATTCTTGCATGGCACATCTAAATCCTTACATAAAGAAGGAATCATCTTATTTCCTTCGATATTATATTTAGCCATCAAAGTATTTGGCACAGGATCATATCCGGCATGAATAATTGCACTATTGGCCTTAGTGGTTTCATCCGCCACATCATTATTTTTTTCTAGCCATAATACTTTTCCACTATATTTACTTAATTCAAATGCCAAAGAGCAGCCACTAATTCCTGCTCCAATTATTATACAATCATACATAGTTCACACCTCTTTCAAAGTAACGATACGCTTATTTTTATTTCTTTTCAAATGTCCTAAAATGCATAAATATATTAATCAAAATATTGATTAATGCCTAGACAACAATAAAAAATAGTGTAAGATAAAAATAACTAATGATTAATAATTTGATTAGTAATCTATTTATTAATCAAAATAAATCAAAGAGGTTTAATTATGGGAAAGAGAAACAAAATTACTACACGCGATATTGCACAGGCAACCCATGTTTCGCAGTCAACAGTATCCATGATTCTTAGTGAAAATAAAAATGTTTCATTTAAAGAAGAGACTGTAAAACTTGTAAAAAATACCGCAAGACAAATGGGATATAAAAAGCCGGAAGTAAAAAAGAGATATTCCAATTCAAAAAATACAATTGTCGTAATCTGCGCCAACTTGTCAAATTCATACTATTCTATGGTTGTATCCAATATCATCCAGCAGGCTAGTAAGACAAAAACACAAATTTTAACAATATCCACTCTACGCAAAGATGAACTTGAAAAACATGCCATTTCGCATTTAAAAATGATTAAGCCAACTGGTATCATCCTTCTGTATCCCCCTAAATTTGTAGATGAATGGAATCAGTTATCAAAACAAATTCCTTGTATCATCATTGGTGACAAGCCAAAAAATTTAGATTGTGATTCAATCGAACTCAACAGCTTTAAATGTGGAAAACTACTAGGATCTCATTTAAAACAATTAGGGCATAAAAAAATAGCCTATATTTCAAGTCCATTAGATACAACCGAAATTGGTAGAAATGAACGATATGAAGGTGTTAAATCAATTCTTCCGGATACACAAGTTTTTTTTAGTTCATCGAAACAATTTGAGATGCATTCCATTGAAAAAAGAGAATATGAAAATGGATATTATCTCACAAAACAAATATTAGATAATAAATTTGATGCCTATATTGGAAATAATGATATGACCGCCTTAGGAATATTAGCCTGTTTAAAAGACAACAACATCAAAGCAAGCGTTGCAGGATTCGACAATATTCCAGAAACCAACTTTCCTCAAATTCAATTAACAACAGTGGATCATGGTGGCTGTGAAAAGGGAAAGGAAGCCGTAGATATTCTTTTAGAGCAAACAAAAAGCGAACGAAAACGTATCGTTCATATGGAATATGAACCACAGTTGATCATTCGCTTATCTACTATTAATCGCAAGAAATCATCATCTCAATAATTTTATCATTAGTCTGAAGCATCCCTTGAGAGCCTAATGTTCCAATATTTTTAATTGTTTCATCTACATTATGGGCAACGATTCCATCTCCCGCATAGAATTGTTGCTTATTTTTATACATGTAATATCCCATAATACCTGCATCAACACTCGATGCAATCTTAGCTGCACAACTTGCTTTTGCTCCATCACAAATTGTTCCTGAAAGAATAGCTAGTGCATTGACTATCGTATGTTGAATCTCTTCATAAGTACCATCATGCAAAAAGGCAATACCCGCTCCTGCTGCAGCTCCAGCACTTACAGCACCACAAAATGCAGATAAAGTACCAATACCAGTTTTGATATAAATAGCCGTTAAATTAGATAGCACTAAAGCACGGTATAATTGTTCTTCCATACAATTTAATTCTTTTGCGTATACAACAACAGGAACACAACATGTAATACCTTGATTGCCACTTCCTGAATTAATCACAACCGGTAACTCACAACCATTCATTCTCGCATCCGAGCCAGCAGCTGCATATGCCTTTGCCTTTGTCTTTACACAATCTGAATCCATATTTAAAATTACATGTCCAATATTTGCGCCATATGAGTTGTGGATACCTTCATTTGCGATAGCCATATTACACGCAATTTGTTGATCCAAAATTTCCTTTATATCTTCAACATCTACAGTTTGTGAAAAATCCCAGATTTGTTTCATGATCAACGCACTATGATCTGCTTTATGTTCCAAGTTCGTTGTCTTGTCTTCATAAATAACTTCCCAGTTCTTTTCCATTTGAACAATATTTGTATGCGCATCAACAATACGAACACTCGCATGTTCTTGTTCATAATATACATTGACCTCTAAATCAAAGACATGACCTTGTTCAATATGTTGTACTGTAATATTCGTTTTTCTAACATATTCCGGCAATTCTTCAATCTGCTGTTTTGTCGCAGAAGAAAGCACTTCAAGTTTAGCATTCGCATCCCCATACAAAGCACCCGCTGCCGCGGCCACTTCAATTCCTTTTAAACCATTTGTATGAGGCACAATAACACTCTTTACATTTTTAATAATACTTCCACTCGCCTTAACAACAATTCGATCAGGCAAATGATCTAAAATCTTCGTTGCCTTGGCACACGCATAACTAATCGCAATAGGCTCAGTGCATCCCATTGCCATGACCAATTCTTCTTTTAAGATTTGTACATAAATTGAATATAGTGAATCCTCTTTATTCATGTTCTTTCACCCATACACACGCCAATTTGTGATCTTCCATTTCTGTCATACCAAAATATACTGTATCTCTTTCTTTTACTCCGAAATCCTGACGTAAAGCCGTTAATACAGTTCCAAACATCTTTCCGTCTTGTATTCCTTCAAGACGCACCCAGCATGCTTCCGGATCTTTTCCTTCTTCTAGAAAATACACCATAATATCATCTGGATATTCCAAATGTCTTGATGGATCTAGTTCTTTATATAAGCGAAGCTCTCCTAATTCTTTAGATACTTGTATTGCCTTTTCAACCATATCGATCTTATCTTGGAACAATTTCACATTCACATTATCCAAAATTTGAATATCCATTTCCTGCACATCAAAACGAGGAATTTTACAAGAAACCCCAATTGGCACAATACGATATTCAATATGATGCTTCTTTGTTTCTAAAGCCATGATTTCAAATGTAAAACCTGCATTATGATCAATATATCCATACATTAAAGCACCATACAAATGATCGAGCTTTAATCCCATTTTTTCTAATAGCTTTACCATTTTCGCTCCATGAATCTCTACCATTTTTTGATTCATGTCTCGAAAACTCATTTCATATACTTTCATTCTTCTTCACCCTCATATACATCTTTTAAATCCATAAAATTATCTTCAAAAACCTTATTTAATTCCACTATATCTAGGTCTTCATCTACCGGAAAATCCGATACTTCCATGTCATTTGCCTTCACAAATTCTTTAAACAATTCCATTGACTGATAAAAATAATCCTGAAATTCTTTAAAACCATCCCATAGCGCAAAGCCACGTCCATTGATTACACAAGGTCCTTCGTCTATATCATCTACTTTTTCGATATGCATTTCAATCTCAAAAGGATCTTCTAAATCATAAAGCATTTTAAAAGTATCTCCCTCTTTAAAATCTGGTTGAATATTCGATGCACATGGAAATTGATTAAATTGTTCATCCTCACAATTTGGACATACAAAAGGAAGTCCATTACTTTCAATCACAAAATCCAAATATTCCTCTGATAAATAGGATGCCAAAGTGTAATATGCTAAATCCGCCAAAGATATTGAATTGGGTAAATTCATATATCTATACATTAAATTATTAAATCCTAATACTTCTGTATATACCTTTATCATGATTGACTTACCTCTACTGAATAATTTCCAAAATTGATATTTGCCTTCTCATATTCTTTGACTAATTCATAACGAATCTTTGCTAGCATATCAAAACCATCCAAGCTAGTCTTACTTGGTACAACTACACGTAAATCGATGCCTGTCGTTGAAAAATTGATAACCTTTACATCAATTGGATTTTCACTTTCCACTTCATATTCATTCATTGTCTTCTCAACTAAGTTCTTTAAAATATCAATCGCAAGATCGATATCCGTACCATAAGAAACCTCAATTTCTAAGTAATTATTTTTTCTTGTATCCTGGAAATAGGCATTTTCAATTGTCGCCGAATTTAATGTGGCATTGGGAACAATGATTCGATTGCTTTCATATGTACGAATAATAGTATGACGGAAACGAATGCTTTCAACATATCCAATCAATTCTCCCTGATTCACTTTAATTAAATCCCCTTCGACAAAGGGCTTAAATGTTAAAATCATCAAACCACTGCACAAATTTCCAAACGCATCTTTAGCCGCAACACCTAAAACAAGAGCAACCACTCCACTAGATGCAGCAAGATAGGACATTATGGGTTTTGTCTGTTCAAATTGTCCTAATACAACCATACAGTTAATAAAAACTAAAACATATTTCACCAATCGTGCAAAGCTTGTTTTATTGGTAACATCCTTTTTAAATAAAACTTTACGAATTCCCTTGTAGATTCCAATTGAAACTACTATCGAAACAACGGTTACAATAATGATTGATTTCATATATATCATCTCCAATACAACTTTTTCTGTTCTTCCGTAGTCTGATCAATAAACTTCTTCTTTGTATATAAAAACTCTTCTAGATCCATATAAATATGTAGAAGCATTGCCCTAGACTCAAATTCTAAGCGAGTAGCAGGTAAGTCCGCATTCTGTTTGTCCTTTAACATTTGATGCAATGAAGTAATCTGTTGTTGTGGATTATTCTGTTCATGAATAAACGGAATCAAATACTGAATATATTCTGCTAATTCATTTGCTTCTTCAGGCATTTTACGAATCTTACGAATCTTATAGTGCAACATATGCAGAATATCACATTGTAAAGCTCGCATTTCAAAATATCGAATATAGTAGTCTGGCAAACTTGAAAAAGTATTATCCTGATATTCCATCGCGATATGAATATATTTTTCTGCCTGTACCTTAATATCTTCTAATTCCTTCCAAATTGTTGTATTTCTTTCCTCACTTTGGATATAATGAACAATTTGATACATCAAACTTTGAATCTTATCTTCCATATACTGCATGCAAGAATTCAAATATTCTTCTTCTCCACTATAGTCATGTACCAAGTTCAGCAGGAAAGCAATCATCGCACCAATCAATATTAAATAAAACTCATTCATCATAAAATGTACACTAAAATCTAAATAACTTAAATAATGTACAGCAATCATCGCATTCACACTTAATGTATTTTGGCACTTCATTTTTTCACTATATGCCACTAGGCAAGCAATGACTATTCCAAAGGCAATCCAATGGCTAGGTATGAGTTCAAAGAACAAAAAACAAAATAGTATCGTTACAAAAAAGGTGGAAATTCTTCTTAAAACAAGCTTTACTGTCCCCCATTTTGTCGTCAACAAAGATAATAATGTTATTGTTCCTGCACTTGTTGGATTATCTAAATTAAAAATATTCGCCATAAAAATCGCAATTGCACTACCAATTCCAATTTTTAAAGAAAGCATCAATACTCTTTTTGTTTCTCTTTTCATATGCATACATTTTATGCGAAATCAAAAAAAAGGACAATAATTATTGTCACTTCTTTTCCAATACATCTCTCACTTTTTGTTTACCACTCTTCAATAAGCGCGCCACTCCCTCTTCACTCATTTTTAAGCGACTTGCGATATCCTTTTGTTTTAATTTTCCTAGACAATGCATAATTGTCACTGTCTTTTGATTTTCTGGCATCTCATTTAAACAGTCATCCACATCCGATTGTCGATATCGGGGCAGTTCACGTAAAGCTGTAGTCACACCTGTATTTTCTTTAGCCTGCATATACTCACGTAATTGCTTATTCAACAAGACTGTGATCCATTTTAAAAAATTCTTATCCTCACTCAATTTATCCATATGCATAAATGCATATGTATATGTTGCCTGTAAAATGTCATTGATTTCTTTTTCTTCTAAACCAATATATCGCTTATAAATTGTTTGTACCAAGTATTCACGAGTTAACGAAACAATTTCTTTCTTAGCTTCTGCATTCTTATTTCGCACACCCGCTATTATCTTTATGTCAATATTCATATATTTATCCTTTATGTATGTTTTTTTTAGCATACAACACAGCATTTGATAAATCAACAATAAAAGGCAATCCGCTGAGATTGCCTATGCTCCATAATATTCATCTAAAGTTAAGTTTTTCTTATACAAATAGGTAGCTAGATCCACACCAACATATCTTAAATGCCAGCTTTCTGGAGCAATTTTCGTCTTATTCTCCTTATCATCTGGATAACGTAAAATAAAACCATATTTATGCATATTCTTTAATAACCATCCATAATGCGAATTATATCGAACGGCATCTAAATCACTGCAATCATTATCCATACGAATATCAACAGATAAACCCGTTTGATGTTCACTATATCCAGGTCTTGTCCAATAACGATCCGCATACTCTTCTCCATATTCATTAGCCCCATTATTAAACAAATCCACTTGGTAAGCATACGAACGATAGGCTGAACATGCATTCAAAATAAATCCTTCTTCTTTTGCCGCATCAATCAATTTATTAAATGCCTTTGTGGCAGGTTTACGCATACTTACATTCGCATTTTCACCACTCGAAGGAACTTCCACCAAATCCTCTGGCTCATAATCTTCTGGCAAGCCCGAATACTTATTTACAAGAATATAAATAGAATCTAAATCAGAAACTGTCACTGTATTCTCATATGGATTTCCACTTTGATCTACTTTTTTTATTTTTGGTAAATTCGTCTTCGTATTTTCTTTTTTAGAAACAATTGTCTGTGTTTGTGTCGGTTGACTTACCTGCTTAACATTGATTTTTTTGACAATCATTGAAAGCAATAAGGCAATAATCAAAATCAATACAATTATCATAAACACTAGCAATTTTCTTACTTTTCTTCTTTTCAAATCAAACACCCTCTTTAAACTGGAATAAACAACACTTTATTATAGCCGCCACAAATCATGCCTAAAGTCGCACTTTCTGCATTGGATAAATCATAATCCTTAATCATGACTTCTTTACATTGTTTCGCATCTACTATAGCCTGGTATTCCACTCTTCCACCGCCTATTGTATCCATAATCCCATCTTTATGAACAAGCATCATACTACCAACGCCTCTTGGCGCCGATCCCTTTTTCTCAATAATAATACATAAAGTTCCATGAACATTGGCTTCTAACAATTCTTTAGAAGCACTCGAACTAAACTTTGCATTTTTGATTTCAATCAGTTGAGCTAGAATACTAATCGATATTTCAGCTGGTGTCTGTGCCTTGATATCTAAACCAATAGGTGCATGAACCTTTGATATTTTTTCTTTTGAATACCCCTCTTCAATCAACGTATCGAAAGTTTTTTTCACTTTTCCTTTACTGCCAATCATACCTAAATATAAATGAGGTCGATCTAAGACTTTTTCTAAACACAAACGATCATCTTTATGTCCTCTAGTCACAATAACATAACATGTATTCGATTCTTTTGGTAATATAGAGTCCATTTGATCATATTCTACACAATGAATTTCATCGGCTGTTGGAAAACATTCTTTGTTCGCAAACTCTATACGATTATCAATCACAATTGTATACAATTCTAATATACTCGCCATCTTAGCTAGATACTGGCTAACATGTCCACATCCTAAAATCACAAGCTTAGGTTGTGTATTAAACCACTCTTTACAAATGAAATCTACATCCACATTTTGTTCTAACATGGATTTTAAACAACGCGTATATAAGTCATGATCCCCATTTATGTGAATCTTAACAGGTTTATTTAACTTCTCTAAATAAACTCGAATCAAATCTTGCATAAGTTTAGGTGTTACCAAGTCATCCGGATCAAGATTCATCTTCTCATATCGATGCACTACATCTTTTACAGGTTTATCCAATCCTTTTAAATTTGAAATCAAAATAATTTCATCCGTATCCAAATCTATAACAGGTTCATTTTCATTCGGATACTTTAAAGGTAAATGTTTAGATCCATCTGCCTCAATCAAAATCACATCCACCATTTTTTTTAGCTGATTCAACAAGTTCGAATCTAAAGCACTGATTTTTTTATCATCATACCTATTTCCCGCATGACAATAGCCATATATTTGAATTCTATCCATGATCTCATCTAGACTAGGATCTACCAAAGTATCTTCTTCTATAAGCATATGTGTCGTTGTACACATTAACACGGTTTTTCCTTGAGACACATATGAATCTTTTAATTCATGAATATATGTTGTTTTTCCTCCTGAACCAATTATACTAATGATCATTCGAAATCTCCCTAATCGCACGAATCGTTAAATCAATATCTTCAATCGAATTTTGAAAAGATAATGATAAACGAACTATTCCCCTTTTTTCTGTCTTTAAATATTTATGCATAAGCGGCGCACAATGCGCACCGCAACGCGTTATAATACCATACTTATAATTCAATATATCACTCACATAGGCACTATCTTTATGTGGAATATTGAATGCCACAATTGAAGTTGAATTTTGTAAAGATGAGTAAAATTCTACATATCCCTCTAATCCTTTATAAAGCCTTTGAAGTAACATATACTCTTTTTCTATAATCTCTTTTTGATGTTCTGTAACATATTGAACACCGGCATTTAAAGCCGCAATACCTATTAGATTTTGTGTTCCCGCTTCTAAATGTTCTGGATACGCAGCCGGCATATTTTTATTAAAAGAATCTACGCCTGTACCACCTAAAATCAAAGGTTCCACTTTCATATCTTCATTTAAACAAAAACCCCCAATACCACCAATACCTAATAAGCCTTTATGCCCACTAAAACACAAAATATCCATATTTTTCATGGAAACCGGAACATGACCTGCACTTTGAGCCGCATCCACCATAAAAAGAACGCCACACTCTTTACAATACTTTCCAATGGAATCCACATCAAAAATTTCACCTGTCACATTCGAACTGTGCGTCATAACAACCATTCGAGTATTCTTTTGAATATATTTTTTTATATCCTCTAAATAAGGTGAACAAATCGTTAATGAAATAATCCCCTTTTTTTCTAATTCATATAAAGGACGAAGAACACTATTATGCTCTGCATACGTTGTGATCACATGATCCTTTTCTTTTAAAATGCCTTTTATGCATGTATTCAAGCTTTCGGTATTTCCACTATTTAATATAACTCTATGAAAATCCGAAACTTGAAAGAATTGTGCAATATTTTTTCTTGTCTCAAAAATCAAACGCGAAGCATCCATATTTGAGCTTCGATTGGCATTTCCCGCCACATTCATTGCTTCAATTATAGTTTGTTTTACTAAATCTATTTTAGGATAGCTTGTTGCAGCCTGGTCAAGATAAACCATGTAATATAGCCTCCAAGACACCTCCTGCTATGCAGCGTGCCTTATCCGAAATAGTAAAACAATTCTGATATTCATTGACTCTTGGATCAATATCTGCCATCTTAAAGCCAGTCGTTACATAATATCCATCTTGAATCAAACCACGTAGCAAACCCGACATACTTGCATAAACTGGTGTATCACCGATATAGGCAATAATTTCTCCCATTTCCACAATATCCGTAATCCTTTTCGTATTGTGACAAACACCTTCGCAAGGAGAATGAATCACTCTTTCTTTTGAATACCCCTTTATATTCCCAGGAATTCCCGTATTTGGAAAAGCAAATCCATCATAAATCAATCTTCCCAGATTATGTCCACGCATCGTTTCTACAACAACATGCACATCTTTTCCAGCACAAAAACCAGGGCCAAGACCAATTGTGATGGGTGCCATATCCATCGTTGTTCCTAAATTCTTCTTGGCAAGAATCGCATCCACTAAAGCAATAGGCTCTATTTGGGAAATGACTTCCCCCTTTGGATCTACCATCATTGCGACTTGATTTTTTGACATAACTTCTTTTGCCTCTTCAATTGAAGAAACTAAAACACAAGTCATATCTTCTACTGTAAATTCACCTTCATATACAGCTTGGCAAAAGGCAACATTTCTTCGTATTGCGCTTGGCTTTTCGACTTCTAGCACCAAGACTTGAAATCCACTCTTCACAAGCTTATATATCGTTCCTGTCGCAATGTCTCCTCCACCACGCACAATTACACATTTATTCATATTCCTTACGGCTTGATAATTTTATCTGCCTTCTCCATTCTTTCTACAATATCATACATATTTGTGACAGAACCCACTTGAAGTTCTTCTTTTAAGTGGAAGAAATCCAAACAAGTTCCACAACTTACGATTTCAACTCCATTTGATTCCAAATATTTCAAATCCTCTAAAGTCTCATTCTTTGTCGTTGTAATTTTTACACCTTCATTATAGAAAATCATTTCATCTGGCAAAACATCCTGCTTTGTCAAAGAAAAGATAAATGATTTCATTAATAAAGCTCCTAATTCAGGATCCGATCCCATCACATTGCTTGCGCATACCACTGCCATTTTAGGCTTAGCACAGTTACAGTCTGCATATGTATATTCCACTTCAAAATCAGCTTCTTCATCACCCTTTGAAATTTCAACAATATAATCCTTGTCTTCTTGTTTTGAACTTACTGAATAATTTTTTACTTTTGCGAATTTTGTTAAATTCTCTACCGCAATTTCATTATCCACAATTGTTGAAACTACACTATCATCTTTTAAAGCTTCCTTTGTTTTTACAACTGGAAGTGGACACTCCAATCCTCTACAATCTAAAGTTTTCATATCTTCCTACCTCACATATACATTATATTCATTTTTTTCAATAACTTCACCCACAACATATAGTTCAAGATTATTTTCTAAAAAATCATTCTGTATCTTATCTACATCTTCCTTTGACACACTTGCCAACAAGCCACCACTGGTTTGTGGATCAAACAAGATTTCTTCCGTAAAGAAATCACAATCAAAATAAATCTTACCTTCTACACTATTTCGATTGGTCTGTGCAGCCCCACTCAAATAAAATTCTTCAACATACTTCTGGCAATCATCAAAATATGGAATCGAATCCTTATAAATCACTGCACTATTTTTCTCGTCTAACATCTCATTTAAATGCACCAACAAGCCAAAACCAGTTACGTCTGTTAAAGCATGCACATCATATTTTTTTAAAACATCACACGCATACTTGTTCAATGTAGTCATGCTTTTAAAGACACGCTGCTGCATACTTTCTGAGCAATCACCCATGCGTAAGGCATTTAATGTTAATCCTACTCCTAATGGCTTTGTCAAAATCAAGACATCTCCACTTTCAGTTCCATTATTTTTCTTTACGTCTTTTGGATTTACCAAACCCGTCACACTCAAGCCATACTTAATTGAATCATCACGAATAGAGTGTCCACCTGCCAACGCACATTCAGCTTCAACTAATTTAGAATTTCCTCCTTCAATAATCTTCCCTAAAATATTCAAATCCTCATTATCAGGAAAACACACGATGTTTAAAGCTGTTTTGGGAGTTCCATTCATCGCATAAATATCACTTAGTGCATTTGTAGCTGCTATTTGACCATACAAATATGGATCTTCTACCATAGGAGGAAAAAAATCTAAAGTAGATACAAAAGCTTGATTTTCATCAATTTGATAGACAGCCGCATCATCTCTAGAATCAAAACCGACCAAAACATTTTCATCTTTAAATGAATCAATCTTCTCTAAGATGTGACTCAATTTTTTAGCACCCAATTTGGCACTACATCCTCCACTCTTACAATATATTTTCTCGTTCATCAAAAATTCACCCTAACTATATCCTCATACAAAACACCTTGTTCTTGTAAAAATATTCTCCACTTTTCAACATCTAAATCTTTAGACATAAAACACATACCACAACCAGCTTTAACGCAACTTGGAACAGGTATCATACGACCATTTTTTGTCTTAGACTCCAAATCTAAAGCATCTTGAATACTTTTAAAAGTAATAATCAACACTTCTTCTTTATTCATTTTCAAATATTTCCTTAAAGACTTCGTCTGTATACATATCCACTTTTTCTTTGAATACTTTATATTTGTGAACCAATATTTTCCCTTCTGGTGTTAAAAAAGAACCACCACCATGGTTGCCTCCACTTGTCGTGTGCACAAGCTCATAGCCTAAGTCTTCCTGAGCTCTTTTAATGATTTTCCAAGCCTTTGAGTTTGACATCCCCATTTCTTTATAAGCCTTAGATAAAGACCCATATTGATCACATAAGTCTAAAAGTTCTACAACACCTTTGCCAAAATTTGGTTCATTATTACCAATTTGAATCTTTAGTTTATATCTCATTTTCCAAATCCACAATTCGGATATGTGCATACCTTACATCCTAAGCACAATCCACCTTCACCTAAATCACACAATTCTTCATATGTCACTCTATCTTTGGCAAGTAAACGAGGAAGTACTAAATCAAATACCGTTCTTTTGGCATACATCACACATCCTGGAAGTCCTACAATAGGAACTTCTCCTTTATAGGAAAGTAAAAACATAGCACCTGGAAGCACAGGAGATCCATAACTAATAATATTAGCACCTGTATTTTTGATTGCGAGTGGTGTTTTATCATCTGGATCTACGCTCATTCCACCTGTACAAAGCACGATATCCACGCCTTGGGCTAAAGCTTCATTGATTTTTTCGGTTACCATTTTATCATTGTCATCACAAATCGCATGGTACACCATTTCACAGCCGAATTCAGCCAGTTTATCTTGAATAACCGGTGTAAATGTATCTTGAATCCTTCCTTTATACACTTCACTTCCAGTTGTGATTATAGCTGCTTTTTTTAATATAAAAGGCTTGATTTCTAAAATGGGAGATGAAATTAATGATCGTGCTTTATCCATCTTTTCCTTTTCAATCACCAACGGAATAATACGCATACCCGCAAGTTTATCTCCCGGATTTACTACCGTATTTCCATGACGAGTCGCAATCATCATCTGTCCAAATGAATTTACCGCAAATAATACTTTTCGATCCACTTTAAACAAACCATGAATTTCACTTTTTAATTCAATTTTTCCTTCTTTGATTTCACCATACGACATGTGTTCATTTTTACACATATCTAGTAAAACCATAGCTGCATCATTTTCATGCATCATGTTCTCGTCATTTTCCCAAACATATAAATGTTCTTTTCCAACTGACAACAATAAAGGAATATCTTCTTCTGTCACGATATGACCCTTACGAAAAAGGGCATCTTTTGTGACACCCCTTATAATTTGCGTAATATCATGACAAAGTACATGCCCCACGGCATCCTGTGTCTTGATTAATTTCATGTTATTCTCCTTTTTTAAATCCGTATTTCTTGAATACTTTTAAAGCTTTATCGCTCTTTAAGAATTCAATTAATGAATTGGCCTCATCTTTATGCTTTGTACTCGATACACGACCCACTGGATATAGTACGGGTGTAACTAATAATGAATCATCGCACTCTGCCACTACCTCTACTTTATCACTACTTGCAGCATCTGTCGCGTAAACTAAACCGATTTCTGCATTTTGTGTTTCAACTTGAGACAATACTTCTGTCACATTTCCTGCTAAACTTAAACAATCTTGAATGGAATCCCATACACCTAAATTTGTCAAAGCTTCTTTTGCGTAGCTTCCTGCAGGAACTACTTCTGGATCTCCAATCGCAATAATTGAAGCATCTTTAATATTATCAAATCCAGTGACTGTTGTAGTGCTAGCTTTTCCTTTGATCAATACCAATTTATTCTCTAATACATTTGAAATTGAATCTGCATCCACTAAATCTTCATCTTTTAAAGCGTTCATCTGTGTTGTAGCTGCACTAAAGAAGACATCGGCATCTAATCCTTTTTCAATTTGAAGCTGTAATTTTCCACTACTATCATAAACACCTTCGATTGTTACATTTGGATATTCCTTTTCAAACATTGGAATCAATTCATTTTCAAATGCATTTTCCAAACTTGCGGCTGCCGCAATTGTAAGTTTAACTTGGTTTTCTGGTTCATTTGAACTACAACCAAATAAACTTGTGGCCATGACTCCAGCCAATAAAATACTTAATCCTTTTTTCATCTGATCTTTCCTTGTTTAATTTTATATTTTAGATCACACAACTCATTTACTTCTTCCTTATTGTGCGATACAAAAATAATTGGTTTTGAAATTTGAAGTTCACTTTTAAGCTCCTGTAATAAATCTTTCTTCAAATCTTCATCTAAAGCACTAAATGGTTCATCCAATAAAAGAACATCTGGCTCATAAGCCATCAAGCGAGCCAATGCCACTCTCTGTCTTTGTCCACCCGATAATTGTTTAGGATATCTTGAAGCAAGTTCACTAATTTGAAATTGTTTCATCACTCTTTTAACAACAAAATCCACATCATTCACTTTTCTAGCTTTCAATCCCACACTTATATTTTCATATACATTCATATTGGGAAATAGAGCATAGCTTTGAAACATATAGCCCACATTTCGTTTTTGAATCGGTACATTTATTTTCTTTTCTGAATCAAATAAAACACAATCATTTAATACAATTCTTCCCTTATCTGGCGTTTCAATTCCAGCTATACATTTTAATGTCATACTTTTACCAGATCCTGAAGCTCCCATAAGCCCTAGAATATTGTCATTTACTTGAAAAGAAACATCTAAATCAAATTCTGCAAGCTTTTTATATATTTGTACTTCCAACATTTAGAAACTCCTTTTCTTTCGAACATATAGTTGATAAAGATTCAACAAAATCACGGCTATAAAACAAATGCCAATGATCACCCACACATAAAAGGCTGCTGATTCCATATCTCCACTCATCACTTCACTATAAACAGCTACAGGCAGTGTTCTTGTCTTTCCAATAATGTTTCCTGCAAGCATTGCGGTTGCGCCAAACTCGCCTAAACCACGCGCAAAGGCCAGTACTCCACCACTAATAATTCCAGGCAAAGCATTGGGAATTAACACCTTTAAAAAGATGTTCCATTCGCTCATCCCTAAAGTTCTTGCGGCATATACTAAATCTGTGTCCACTTGTTCAAAAGCACCTCTAGAGTTTCGATACATGAGTGGAAATGAAATAACCACAGCTGCGATTACAGTCGCACTAAAGCTAAATGCGATACGAATTCCGAATACATTCATAAAAAATTTTCCTATAGGTTGATTCACGCCAAATATCATCAATAAGAAAAAGCCAGCTACTGTAGGTGGTAAAACCATTGGCAATGTAAAGATTCCATCAAAGACCATTTTCAAAGCTTCGCTCTTTCTTGAATAGATCCACCAGGCAGCAAGTAAACCAAGAATAAACGTAATCACAATTGTGATACTTGCGGTTTTTAAAGATATCCAAATTGGCGTTAAATCCAAATTACTTCCTTGCGCACTCACTCGCTTCACCCTTCATAATTTCTAAACCATGTTTTAATGGACCTAAAATAATATCTAAACTCTCTTTAACTGCCTTAGGACTTCCTGGTAAATTGATAATCAAGGTTTTATTTCTTAAAACACTTACACCACGAGACAACATCGCCTTATTTGTATATTTCATCGATTCATAGCGCAATGCCTCACTAATACCTGGAACATTTCTTGTCATGACTTTCATTGTGGCTTCTGGCGTCACATCACGAACACTTAGTCCTGTACCTCCGGTTGTAAGAATCAAATCATTTTGGCAACGATCACTTAAATTGATCAATTGTGAAACAATTTCATTTTCATCATCCGCAATCACTGTCACACTTGTCACATTGTATCCTTGTTCTTGCATGATTTTTTCAATTAATGGACCACTCTCATCTTTTCTTTGTCCAATACTTGCCTTATCACTTAATGTCAATACGGCTACACGCATTCTAGTATCTTTATTTTCAATGACTTCAACGGTATCCCCAATACAAATATGTCCACCATGTATTACACGCGTAAATACACCAAGATGTGGCATAATACACTGTCCTACTTGATGATAGATTGCACAATGCGAATGACAGCTTTTACCAATTTGTGTCAGTTCTAGTAATACATCCCCAATCTTAAATTGTGTTCCTACTGGATAGCTTGTGAATTCAATACCTGATACAAGTAAGTTTTCACCAAAAGCTCCATCTTCTACATTGGCACCTTTGGCCTTAAATTCTTCACGCTTTTCATAAGATAATAAGGAAACTTGGCGATGCCATTTACCTGCATGCGCATCATTTTCTAATCCATGATTCTCAATAATTTCAATATCATGAACCGGATGTTTTTCCGTTCCCTTTTGTTCACTAATACAAATAGCTTTAATTATTCCTTCCATACAAAATCCCCACTTTTTCCACCTGATTTAGAAACTAGATGTACATTCTTGATTTCCATATCTTTACTTATAGCTTTACACATATCATAAATTGTCAAAAGACAAACATTTACACCTGTCAAAGCTTCCATTTCTACACCCGTTTTTCCATTACACTTCACGGTACAGTAGGCATAGATTAAACAATTCGCTCTATCAACATCAAAATCAATATTGACCTTATTGATCATTAAAGGATGACATAATGGAATCAAATCACTCGTCTTTTTTACACCCATAATTCCAGCAATACGAGCGACTCCAAGAACATCTCCTTTTTTCATGTCACACTGCTCAATTTTATGTAGAATTTCTTCATTTACCAATATACTTCCAACCGCACGTGCACTTCTTGAGGTAATATCCTTTTCGCTTACGTCTACCATGCGTGCATTTCCATGTTCATCAAAATGTGTTAATTCCATTTTAACCTCCAATTTCATTCATCATCGTCGACGAATGTTCATACTCAAAATGATGTTCCTTAGGCTTCTTGAATATCCACTCTTTCATCACTTTTTCTAGTTCTTCCAAATCATTTAAATATGATTTTAAATCCACTCCATCCATATGAAATAAACATAGTTTCAATCGTCCTACACTACTTAAACGCACGCGATTGCATTGGTCACAAAACTTATTATGTAAAGCTTCAATAAAACCAATATATCCCTGAAACTCTGGTATTGTATAATAATGGGCCGGTCCATTGCCAAGCTTATGATCATATGCATTTAATATGTAATTCTTTTGTACATATTTAATCAGTTCATTCATTTTGGTGTTTCGATCACTATATTTTAGTGGCATCAATTCAATGAATCGCAGCGCAATCTTTTTATCTTTGATGAGTTCTAACATAGATTCAAATCGAGAAAATGAAAACAGATTGTCCACAACACAATTCACTTTCACAGAGATCCCAATCTGATAGGCATATTCTAGATTTGAAAGAACCTTCTTCAAATTGTTCTTTTTACATATTTTCAAATATTCAGATTCATCGAGTGTGTCAATTGAAAAGTTAATACAGTCAAGACCAATCTTTTTGAGTTCATCTAAATCTGTAAAAGAAAATAAACTTCCATTCGTCGTTAAAGTGACTTGTTCAACACCATGTAACTCTTTCAATTTACGAATAAATTCAATATAGCCTTTACGAAGTGTAGGTTCTCCACCCGTGATTTTAAATCGAGTGATTCCCAAAGTAATGGCACATCTACAAATATCTAAAAGTTGTTCATACGTCAATATATCTGAATGACAAAGATGTTTTGAAATGTCTGGCTTGCAGTAGTAACAAGCATAGTTACATCTGTCAGTTAATGAGATTCGCATATAATTTATATTCCGACCAAATGAATCTTGCATAAAATCCTTTCCGTTATTCTCAAGCAAGAATAACCAACTGATTCAATTTTATCATTGAATTCACATTTTATCTACTTTAAAATGAATTCATGAAACGATGTACATGGTGTAATCTAAACAATCCAAAATATATTAAATATCATGATCATGAATGGGGAAACCTCAATACGGATGAAAAATATCTATTTGAAATGTTGATTTTGGAATCTTTTCAGGCAGGACTAAGCTGGCAATGTATTCTAAATAAAAGGCAAGCTTTTAAAGAAGCATATGAAGATTTTGACATTGATAAAGTGATTGAATTTGATGAAGAAAAAATAGAACAATTAAAAAACAATCCTAATATCATTCGTAACAAATTAAAGATCAAAGCGAGTATTTCAAATGCGAAGATTTTTAAATCCATTCAAGAAGAGTATCAAACTTTTTATACTTATTTATGTACTTTTACACATGGAAAGATTATTTATGAAACAGGAAAAACTACATCGCCTCTTTCGGATTCCATATCAAACGACCTAAAAAAAAGAGGCATGAAGTTTGTAGGAAGTACCATTATATACTCCTATCTTCAAGCCATCGGTGTGATTTATTCTCATGAAAAAGATTGTTTCTTATACAAAGACTAATCCCATGTTTTCCAAACATTTGGTTCGTAGCCTACTGTCGCCAATTTGCCGTTACGCACGATTGGCGTTTTTAATATGTGCTGATTGAGATACACTTTATCTTCTTTATCCGACAAGTAATTCAACATTGTCAATAATTCTTTATCCTTAGCCTTTGGATCGACCATGGAATCAATGCCAACTTGTCTAAGCACACTCTCAAATTCTTTCTTACTCATTTCTTTTTCGTCTAAATTAATAAACTGAAACTTAATATTTCTTTCTTTAAAATAGCGTTGTGCTTTCTTTGTATCAAAGCATTTGTTCTTACCAAAAATCTGTATATTCATCGCATTAACCTCTCTACCCTTTTTTGTACTTCATCATATAGTGATTCAATCTCAAATCCCACATGAAAGTGTCCATCTTCATATAGAATTTTACCATTGACCATGGTACATTTTACATTGGCTTTAGATCCACTATATACAATATTTTTTGCGACATTGTTAATTGGCTGCATATTCGGTTGATGTAGATCTAAAACAATTAAATCTGCCAACTTTCCAGCTTCTAAGACACCACAATTTAAATTTAAAGCTTTCGCCGCATTCACCGTTGCCATTTTTAACACTTTGTAAGCATCGACTGCAGAAGCATCCTTCTCTTTATATTTAGCTAGTCCTGTCACTAAAAACATCTCTCTAAACATATCTAGACAATTATTACTTGCCGCACCATCCGTTCCTAAACATACATTGATATTTCGTTGAAGCATCGATTGGATTGGAGCTATACCACTAGCTAGTTTTAGATTGGATGCTGGATTTGTGATGATATTCAAATGTTTTTTTGCGAATAAATCTAAATCATGTGCACTCATATGTACGCAATGAAAGGCACCTCCACCATAGTCATATACTCCTAGATCACATAAGTATTCAACAGGACTTACTCCCGTCTTTTCTTTGCATGTATTAACTTCATATTCTGTTTCACTTAAATGGGTATAAACTGGCGCTTTATATTTATGAGATAATGCTGCAACTTGTTGAATTTTTTCTTTTGAGTTGGTATATTCATGACTAAAACCGAGTATATAAGAAATCAAACTATTTTCTTGATTGTATTCATTGAAGCAACGTTCTACATCTTCTACAGATAGACAAAAATCATTAACGGCACCACATAATACGGTTCTATAATTCATATCAAGACTTGCGTGTACAATAGCTTCTGGATTGATATACATATCAAAATTAGAGGTGATTCCACTGGTTAAATATTCTAATATCGCAAGTTTCGAAAAATAATAAATATCTTCTTGTGTTAATTTTGCCTCAATCGGAAATACTTTATCATTCAACCACTGCTGCAAAGGCATATCATCAGCCATCGATCTTAAAAAAGTCATTCCAGAATGGGTATGTGCATTGATAAATCCTGGCATAATTAGATTCTGGTGTACATCTATTTCTCGATCAAAACAAAGAAAAGAATCTTTCGCTTTTCCTACATATATAATCTTATTATCTTTTACCCAGATTTCGCCTGAAAAAACATCAAAATCCTTCATTGTCAGTATACGTGCATTATAAAATCGTATACGCATATACATTCCTTCTTTCTGGTTTAATCATCCCACAAATGGATTCAAAAAAAAAGAAATAACTTTTGATTATTTCTTCTTAAATATCGATTTTATTAGTTCGATGATTGCCACCACCAGCAAAAATATAAAGGACATCGCAAAATAGCCAACTAAACCTGCCAAAATATCATTGAAGTCCATTTCGCCTGTATGCGAATACCATTGGCCTATTTCAATCGCAAACGTAATAACTACAAGTACAGTAAATACGTAGAACCAGCTAATTAAAACCGTTAAGTTCTTTTTAGCCATCCATTTAAATAGTGGATAAATCACTAGAAGCATCGCAATTCCTAATAAGCCTATGACAAAGAAATGTAATTGCTTATCCGATAGCTGAGATTCAAATGAGTCATTCATACTCATTATATAGCTATGTGTCTTATAAATGATATTGATTAATAAATCAACAATTCTTTTTAACATTGATGTATTATCTGTCATACTTGCATTATACATGATATTGTTTAATGTTTCAAATTCCAAAAAATTATACTATTATTGTGTTAAGGAGAATTTTTTATTATGAAATACGATTTTACAACAATTTTAAATCGAAAAGGACACGATGCCATGGCCCTTGATGTTCTACCTATTAAAGATGTAGAAGTGGACCCTAACTTTTCTCAAATCCCTATGTGGGTTGCAGATATGAACTATCCTGTTTTTGAAAATATTCAAAGACAAATAATTAATAGAATTAATGAACCTCACTTTGGATATTTTGAAATGCCAGAAGATTACTATAAAGCTATTCAGTTCTGGCAAAAAGAAACTCATGGCATAGATGTGGAAAAAGAAGCTATCGGATATGAAAATGGCGTTCTTGGTATTTTATCCAGTGCACTTGCGGCTTTTACGGCTAGTGGTGAGCCTATCCTAGTTCAGTCCCCTTGTTATATTGGATTCATTCATACATTGAATAATTTGGGAAGAAAAATCATTGATAGTCCATTAAAAAAAGAAGAGAACTGGGCTATGGATTATGAGGATATTGAAAAAAAGATCATCAAACATAATATCCATTTTGCGATTTTTTGTTCTCCACACAATCCAACGGGAAGAGTATGGAAAAAAGAAGAAATCCAAAAATTTATGGATATCTGTAAAAAGCATGATGTTTTAGTATTTAGTGATGAAATCTGGTCTGATCTAATACGTAAAGAACACACACATATTCCTACACAATCCGTAAGTGAAGATGCCAAGAAAAGAACAATTGCGGCTTATGCACCAAGCAAAACATTTAATCTTGCTGGTTTAGTTGGATCTTATCATATTATTTACGACAAATATCTTCGTGATCGATTAAATAAACAAGCTTCTTTATCCCACTATAATTCGCCTAACATATTAAGTGTTCATGCCCTTATTGGTGCATACTGTAAGGATGGACTGGATTGGGTCAATGAATTAAATGAAGTAATTGCGAATAATGTAGATTTTGCGATAGATTTTATCCGCACTCATTTCAAAGATATTGAAGTCATTAAGCCAGAAGGCACTTATATGTTGTATTTGGATTGCACAAAATATTTAGATACGCATAATATCACCATGGATGAACTTTTAAAGAAAGGGGTTCACTATGGTGTATGTTGGCAAGATGGCCGTCCATTTATGAATCCAAATACGATTCGTATGAATTTAGCTTTACCAACAAGCTTAGTAAAAGAAGCATTTTCTCGTTTAAAAGAATTTGTATTTTAATAAAAGAAAGAGGAATCTGATTATGAAAAGTACAACAAAAAAATTAGTATCCTGTGCTTTATGCATTGCGATAGGCGTATTACTTCCAATGGCCTTTCACGTGATTCCAAATGCTGGAAGTGTATTTTTACCCATGCACATTCCCGTATTGATTTGTGGATTATTTTGTGGAGCGCCCTATGGTTTGGCATGTGGAATCATCACGCCCTTTCTTTCAAGTATGACAACAGGTATGCCTCCGGCTATGATTCTGCCCCAAATGATGATTGAACTAGCTGTATATGGTTTAGTTACTGGTTTATGTGAAAAGCACATCAATTTCAAAAACGAAATGTCAAAATTATACATGAGTTTAATTATTGCGATGCTTGCAGGAAGAATTGTGAATGGATTCATCAATACATTTATTCTAAGTACACAAGGCTATACACTATCTGTATTTATGACGGCAAGCTTTATCACTTGCCTTCCTGGAATCATCATTCAATTAATCATCGTTCCAATTTTAGTTCGCATATTAAATAAAACAGTAGCTTAGGCTACTGTTTCAGATTGTTGACAAAAGCCTATACCTTTTCGTAAGGACA
>UMHM01041525.1_pt1 | contig 54486 bp, 56 predicted proteins | sample 1965501 | NCBI WGS metagenome assembly UMHM01 (sample SAMEA4836095, study PRJEB28245) | human gut metagenome | biome: gut microbiome; material: fecal sample | place: Denmark | collected 2008
AATACTGCGGCGGCAAATTGCCTAAAACACCTGCTATGCAATACGGAGACGAGGTGGTTGACTATGCGTTGAGGCAAGAGCAAGTCAAACAAGCAAAACTCGAAGTGCTTAATGAACTGAAAGATGTGCTTAATGATAAACCTGATGGATTTGCATACGTTATCTACATTGACGATATGATAAAGGAGTTGCAAAATGATACTTGACGACCACTTGGAAAGACGAAGCGTGGCTAAAACAAGGAAACCACAGTACCGAGCACTCGCTGCAGGAACTACAAGATGCAATACTAAATCGCGCTGGGTATACGGTCTACCTTGTATATGGCCTGACGATAGCGGTAGATACCCTTGCAAGATAAACGCCATACGTACAACCGATGGCTCAGTGTATCCTATAAAGCCTAACACGTTGTCAGAGTACACAGGCTGCGACGACTGCAATGGCACACCTATTTACGAAGGTGATATTGTGAATAAGAACAAGAACTATGTTCGTATTGTACAATACAACGAGCGATATGGTGCATATATCACTCTTTGTAAACGCCAACGCAGTAACTACAGCATAGACTACCTTGCTAAAGGCGACACATTGTGTAGAGACATCGAGGTGTTAGGTAACATATGGCAAAATCCTGAGCTACTTAAGCAACATTGCTATACTGAGTACAGTTTGGAGGAGGTTTATAAAGACTGAGTATGAAGACACACGGACATTATGAAACATCATCAGCAATAAAGCAGATGACAGAACTTGTAGGAAGTTTGATTGGAGACACAGTACACAGCCATAAGGTGAGAATGGTTATGATTCGTAGTAAGAAAAGACTCTATCGGCAGTCAAGACCGAAGAGAACAAGGAGGATATATGACTATGAATAAAAAGACTAACAACACGAAACAAGCAAAATGGAAATTCTTGTTGATTGAAGACGGTTCTGTTGATGTAGACGAACTACAACAGTTTTTCGACGAGCAAGATATGAAAATAAAAATCATAATATACAGACAAGGCTCGCCAAAACCTGAGTTGAAAGAGTTTTAAGGAGGTGCAAAATGGCGAAGATAAGAGTTGAAATCGAAGTGCCTGATGGCAAGTATTGTAAAGATTGCGATTATTGCAGATATGCTTCAAGCGACTTGGCTATTTGCAATCTGTTTGGTTGTATGATACCATTATACTCGCTTGACCGTTATCCTGAACGTTGTGACGAGTGCAAGCAAGCGGAGGTAAACAATGATACTAAATAAACCTGGCTGTAAAGTATATGTAATATATGACGGCAATATATTTCTCGAATCGGCAGCATATATTGGCAAACATAGTTTTATTGTCGATGGATACGAATGGCGTGTAGATGGCGCCAGAGAGTGGTACTATGAAGATTACGGAAAAACTTGGTTCACATCATTTGAAAAAGCAAAGAAGTTCTTGGTACAAGACAATTTAGACAAAGGCGTAACCGGCAAAATAGTACAACTTGCTAATGACTACTGGGAGTTCAAAGATGACAAGAAAGATGTATAAAATACGAGCACTAAAACGCTACCACAGAGAATACAAAAGAAAAACGAGGAGACACTAATTATGAAACCACCGTCAACATTATGTCCTTGCAAAGACTGCCCTGACCGTCATCCAAATTGTCATAGCGCGTGCGACGCGTATGCGCAATATTCTAATGAACGCGCGCGTATATGCGAGGAACGCCGTTTACAAAGCAACGACCACTTTGCATACGTTGAAAGAGTAATAAAACATAAAAGGAGAAAAAACTTATGAAATCTGAATTAACAACAAACATTAAATGGTATTTAGCCACAGAAACAAGACCCGGCGATGACGTGTATAAAGTTGTGGCATTTGTAAGAACAGGCTATATTACAACATTGAATGTATGCCAAGGACACTTTAATTGCTCATATGCAGAAGACATTGGCGGTGAGAATGAGTTTATAGCAGGTGAGGACGTTTTGTACTGGACACATATGCCTAATCAGCTTACTGCCGCAGCAAATAAATACGAAAAACAACATAGCAAAGAGTAAAAATTATAAAGTAATAATTTTTCGTTTTTCGAATATATTATAATGAATGACATAAATCATTAAAAATAAAGGTGGTACCCAATAGGGCTAAGTCGTGGGAATCTTTTTGCTCATATAAAACCTCATATAGACCCTTATACTTTGTATCAATAACGCCATAATACCACTAGCCACCTTTAATATAAATGACTTATAAGTATGCTGGTACCTCGTGAGGCTAAGTCGGGCATAAACTTTTTGCACCAGCCAGCCCTAATAAAAATAAAAACTACATTAAAATAAAAGGAGATTACAAACTATGGTAGAAGATACGAACTATCTTGCAACTATCATCGAAGAAGACGACGGTTTCCACGTTGTCGACCTGGACGGAAACAAAGGTCCAGTCTGCAAACTTTGCGAGGAAAATGACAAAACCATTATGCTCACTAAGAATGCTGCAAACAGAAAATACTACAGCAAAGCAAAAGCAAGACGCGAAATTGCTGAACAAGGTTGTGTTTATTTGTATTTCAAAGAAGCTAAACCCGCTGGTTCAAGTGTGACGCGTATTCCTAATGCGAAACTTATCTCTTATTTGCCGCAAGACCTTCAAGATGAATACAATGCGATTATTGCAAGAGCAATTGAAGCAAAGAATGCTGCAAAGAAGAAACCGATGACCAAAGCAGAAAAGCTTGAAGCACAAATTGCTAAGATGCAAGCTCAACTTGACGCGTTGAAGAACGATACTGATGTGGAGGAAAACTAATATGGCAAAGACTCTTGTAGATTTTATCCTTCCTGAGGATTATGACAGATACAACGAACTTCTTGATATGGCTCAAGAAGCAAAAGCAAATGCTCCTAAGAAAGAGCGCGCACCGCGCGGTCCTTTGACTAGAGAACAAAAGATTGCACGTAAAGAAAAATCCATTGAAGCAGCAAAGAGAAAACTCGAAGAACTCCTTGCAATGGAAGACTAATAAAAATAGGGACTGGTTACCCCACAGCCAGTCCCTTTTCTAAAACCCATTTTATAAATATATTTATATAATAACGGAGATACTGATGGAAAACATTTTGAAAGTTGATATTGCAAAACTTAAGGTTGATGAACTAGATAAACCTAAACGCCACCAAATAGATATTGCAGATGTATATAAACGTATGCAATATGCTATGTATCTTGAAAATCAAAAGAACTATCCAGAAGAATATTCTGAATTTGAACTTACACACCCTGATTTGTGTTTTAGAGGAGTATTGCCTACTAAATTTACTGAACTAGACGAAAAGGACAAGCTTATAAAAGCTTATGAATATAAAATTGATGATAATAACAAAGGTTACATGAAAGATGTGACAGAAATAAGAAAAGCTGAAGAAGCAGTGAAACAAGCAGAAAAAGAATATGCTGCAATGTTAAAGCAGGTGATTGCAAATGCCTAAGTGGTTATCTATTGTATTAGGCATATTATGCGCTGGCTTCTTTGTAAGTTTGCCATTGCTTTGCGCTGATTGGCGAAACTTTAGAAAGATTAAAATAAAGAAAAGGAAAAAGAAAGATGACCGATGAACTTAAAGGTTTTATACTTGAGGAAATAGATACGTTGAACAATGTAGCAAATCAACGTAAAGAGTACTATGAAAAGTTAAAATTGCAATTATGCTCAATACCACAAGAAACTGACGAGAAGTTGAGAATCAATAAGGTTATGAATATAACTAATCAATTATCTTGTATAGAAGGTGAGATTATGGCTTATGACAACATCATAAAGGCATTGAATGACATACTGAATAAAGACAATCCAGATAAACCTAAAATGGCGAAGATAATACCTTTTGTAAGGAGGAATAAAGATGATTAAAGTAAACGTTCAACTTCCTGTTGAGTATTATAACATATTAAGTATGTTTGGTACGATGGACGAAGTTACGGCTAAAGCCTTAGAGCTATGCGAAAACGGTGAAATAATGCTTGAAACATTACCGCCAGTGTATGCTGACGAAACAAGTAAAACTTTTCAAGTTGTTATAAACAATGCCTATTACGAAAATCTAAGAGAAATATACGGACCGACAAGTCCTAAAGTATCTATACGTAAGCTATTGTGCTATATTGTAGAGAATGAAGTATATACAGATTATAACTGGCCCGTTGTTAGATTGTATGACGAGCAAACTCTTAAAAAGATAAAAGCTTATAAGTTAGACACAATCGGTAAAACTGCAAAAATAATTCCTTTGATAAAAGATAAAGACATTGCAAGAGAGCTAAGTAATTTTATTATAACATTAGGAAAGTTGTGAGGTAACTATGCACGAGAATATTCTTACACCGATAAAAGTAACTGTACAACCAAAATATGCAGAACGGCCAGACGACCTTTGCGAGATGTTGTTAGCACCGTTGTTAGATAATGTAGACAAAGTTTATTCATACTTGATATATGCTGATTATACTAATAAAACTCTGAAAGGTTGGACAATTAGATATTTAGTTAGTCAAGATGAGCAATACAATACTTTAGACATTACAGATGTTGTAGGACAAATATCTGCTGACATTATTAAGCATTATAACTCTGTAAAAGTTTCTTATGTTGTTGGATATAAACAACCACCACTTGAAATAATTTGTGAGCTGTTTGACCCGCTAATGCGCAAACTTGCATTAAAACAACATAGACAGTGGCCTAAACTCGAGTATGAAGATTTATTGCAAACTTGTAGACTTACAATGTGTGTATTGTACACAAAAGGATATTACGTAAATAAAAGGCTGTTAGAGCAATCTTTTTATAACGCAGTTTTAATACAATTACGAAAAGAGAAGAATGCTCCTGTTATAACTAGTCTAAATGATATAACTTTTAGTACCGAAGGACAAGAAGCACTCTCGGTTGAAGACATGTTGCCTGACTACAATGCTATATACGAAGAACAAGATAAAGAAGATGCTGAAGAGCATGAGCAGATTATAGCAGAAGAACGTGATATTGTAAAAGGAATGATTGGCGAAAGACAATACGACCAATTAGTACGTGAATACGGTAATAGATGTACTACCAATCGCGGGCAACGTCAAGTAGCTCGTATAAAAGGAAAATTGAAAGAAAGTAAAATTTTGAAGGAGGACTAAATGTCACATAGCAATTCATCGTTAAATTGTTTCGCTAATTGTATGGCGAAATACGAACACAATTACATTTTGCATACACCGCCTTGCAAACCGTTGTCGCCTCACCTTCCTTTTGGTACAATGGCACACGAAGTGCTTGAAAAGGCTGGCAGACTTCGTGACGAGACTGAAGATGGCGTAGTTGATAAAGATGCTTATTATAATATCATACCAAGTGAAGTACTTTATCCAGAGCTTAAACAATATTTTTGTATAGATAGTTGGGAAAAATACTTTACACCTATCATCAAACAAATCGCTAAATACGAAAAAGAACTCAGACAAGATATAATAGACCAACGTGGCAAATGTGAGATACATCGAGAGCTTAAATTGCAGATGACTCCAACAGAACTCTTGCCGTATAGCAGATATTTGTTGCACGAGCCTCTTGTAGGTGTGGTAGACCTCCTGTTCTTGGGTAAAAATTGTGCAACAATTATTGACTACAAGTTTTCAACCAAGACTAAAGGACAAGACGAGTTTGATATGAACAGTCAGTTGCAAATATACGCTCTTCTTGTACATAACAGGTTCGGAACACCTCTTCGTAACATTAAGATTGGCTATATTGACATACCTAAACAAGAGTTCGGTCAACCTACATTGTTGAGTAACGGTACATTGTCAAGAGCAAAGAGCCAAAATGTATCACAAGAGTTGTATCAAAAAGCCGTTGTTGCAATCCACGGTGATGACCCTTATTATAATTGTGAACCTGGTGGTTATTATTACGATGCTTGGTGTAACTTTGCAAATAATAAATGCGCATACTTAAATACAAGATACCTTGAGGAAGATGCATACGAGGGCATAGTTAAGGATATAATTGATGCAGCTTCAATGATTGATTATATGAAAGACCACAAGATGCCGTTCCTTAAAAAGTACGATAGTTATTCTTGTAAAGACTGCGAGTATTTGACTGCTTGCAAACCTTGGTTGACTGTAGGAGGTGACTACTAATGAACAAAATGAATCTTTTTAACTTTTATTTAGACGACGAAGATAAAGCAAAAGCCGTTGATAAACTTGATAGACTTTGCGGCAATACAAGTAAAGGTAAACTCGCAGCATTCTTGCGTATACAAATTAAAAAGTTCAATCTTACGCCTGACGAAAAGATTACTCGCGAGCTGATTGAAGCAATCGACGCTGAATACGTAATGTGTAAAAATAGAAACAAAAGGAGTTCAATGTAATGAATCTTAAAGGCCGTATTTATTTGTTACAAAATTATATAACGTACATACAAGCAACAGATTCTCGCAATGAGAAAGAAGGCATAATTAATAGAATGGTGCCTGCAATAAAAGACGACTTCTATTATATCCTTGAAATTCTTGACGGTAAACACAAACTCGGATATACTTTTGTAAATAGATACAACAAAGTAGAACACGACGAAACTGAAATGACATTCCGTCAATTCATTGAACCTCTGTTTAAGCCTATACATAATAACGATTTGAGTGTGATGTATATTGCTAAATGTTGTGAAGAAGTTAACGATTATAATGATTTCATTGAACCTATTGTAAATAGAACGTTGCGACTTGGCATAGGACGTTCAATGCTTGTCAAAGATGCTACAGCTCCGATGCTTGCTAAAAAATACGAAGGTCAAAGACTTACACCTGACGATTACTTCATTACGGAGAAGCTTGACGGCAATCGTTGCATTGCTAAATTTGTAGATGGCCAATGGACTTTTACTTCTCGTAACGGCAAGCCGATGAACGTTGACTTTAATATGGAAGGTCTTGATACAAACTTTGTATATGATGGCGAGGTACTTAGTCCTGAGCAAACACACGCTTCAATAAGACGTGCACAAGGTGTGTATCAAAGACTCTATCGTGATGCATTCAATACTACGTCAGGTCTTATAAATAGTAAATCAAACAACAAGAAACTTGTATATAACATTTTCGATATACAAGAATTTGGAATGCCGTATCGTGATAGACGAAGAGCTTTGAACGAAATGATGTATCAACAAGACTTGAGTGGTGGCGAAGTTCGTATTCTTCCTACTTTGAAAGTGTACAAAAATATGGTTGACGATACAGGACTTAATGAATTGCTTACTGATATTGTTAACTCAGGTGGCGAAGGCCTTATGATTAACTCAGGTAGTGGTTTATATGTACCTAAGCGCACAGATGATTTGCTTAAAGTTAAACAAGTACAAACAATCGATATGAGAGTTGTTGATACTGAGTTTGGTTCCGGTAAATATGAACTCTGTGTAGGGTATATTTATTGTGAAGCAACATTGCCTAACGGTAGTAAGATAAGTTGTAAAGTAGGTACTGGTCTTAGTGATGAGCAACGTACAAGATGGGCTATGTATCCTATGGATATTATAGGTAAAATTGTAGAAATTGCATACTTCTCATTGTCACAAAGCAAAAATACTTACGGCACAACACAATACTCATTGAGATTCCCGCGGTTGAAGAAAGTAAGGACTGACAAAAATGAAACAAGTCCATATTGATATAATAAATAAAGCAAAGAAGAAACTCAAATCAATGTGGTCAACAGTTATTATATTATGTATAATAGCACTAATAGTATCTTTGTTTTTGTAATATCAGATATAAGTTGGATAATTCCTCTTGTTATTATAATTTGTATAGACATAGCAATAGTAATTATAATGCGTATTGCTGATTCCTTACAAAAGCGATTAGAGGACTACGAACAAACCCATAAAAATGATTGATTTTAATATATAATATTTGATTCTCGATTAATTATATTATAATATATCTAATCAATCCATATTATATATTAAAATTATCATATATGAGTAATAAATCAAAAATTTTTGAATATATTATAATGAAAGAAATAAAAACTTTACAGGAGAGTTTATATGGAAAACGAACAACAATTTTTGGTAATACAAGTTACTGAAACTGCGGACGGGCGATACAATTATACTTGCGGCCCGGGAATAAGTGTTAACGAAATAGCATTTTCGCTTGCGGGTTTTGCAAAAGTTCTTGTAAAAGAAAAATTTATAAAACGACCGAGTGAATTTACAACGATGCTTCGTAAGTATATTAACAGCCCTGATACAAATGAGAAGGTGGATGAAAATGAATAAAATAGAAGTTGAAGTTCTTAATCCTGAGGTAATACAAAATTGTGAAAAAATGATGGTTTGTGCAGCAAGACTTACGCAAGGCGGTCATAAAATTAAAAGCTTAGATGATTTTATGGAGTTGTACAATAAATCTTATAAACAAGATACGGCAATAACTATGCGTAATTTGCCTCATCCTACTATCCAAAAGTTTGGAGTAATAAACGTAGTAGTTGTTGGAGCTTCAAGGCGATTTTTAGCACAAATTACACGGCATCAAAATGAAGTAAAATTTATGTCTGCTTCTTGCCAATATAGCGATTATAGTGATGACGCCGATTTTGTAGTGCCGTATGATTTACTTGATGAAGAAAGTCCTTTACGAAAAGTAAATCTTCACGAATATATAAATACTTGTAAAAATAGTATGAAGAGATATAAAGAGCTCATTGTTGATGGTGTTGACCACGATGAAGCTGCATATGTTCTTCCGCAAGGACTTCGCAATGTTTTGATTATAAGTGCAACGCCTTATCAATGGGCACATATGATAAAACAGCGTATATGTAGGCGCAACACAATAGAAACTAGATATGTAATGCTTAAAATATGGGAAAAATTACGTAATTACAATAAAGTATTGTTTGACCTAAACTGCGCGCCAGATTGCTGGAAAGGAAAATGTCCTGAAGGTAAATTTTGTTGTGGAAAAGCATATACATTGCTTGATACTCCACAAGATATACTCACACACGATTTTAATAAAATAAAGGAGACTGATAATGACACAGGAAAAGTTTAATGTATTTGCAAAGAATTTTGTTAAGCAAACAACGAGTGTGCTCTATGCTAAAGGTAAAAGTTATGCACTTAACCGTGACGACAGGCTTGAGCACTTTAAGCGAGCAGCTGAATATCTCAGCACAACTCCAAAAGAAGCGTGCCTTGCTCAGTTAACAAAACACCTTATATCTATCCGTGATATGGTATGTGTAAACGATGGAACCGTATTTTCACCTGAACAATGGGATGAAAAAATCGGCGACGCAATCAATTATCTTGTACTTTTGAGAGCTTTGGTTATTGACGAGGAGATTAGCAATGTCACAAATGATTAAAGGTTATCTTGAAGATGCTGGAGTTGATGTAATTCTTGATTATGATATAACTTTTAAGGCTCATTCAACTACAGTAGTACCTCTCGAAGTAGAGGCTGATGTTTTAGAAGATACTTGCGGGATGCTCATTGAAAGAACGTCTGCTGCAAAGCAAGGAATAATTATATCACACTGTCCTGTTGATGCAAATTATACTGGAGAAATTCATGCGATAGTGCATAACTTGTCTGACAACGATATAACTTTTCCAGCGGGCATAGCATTTTGCCAGTATGTTGTTGTAAGAATAGAAACTATGAGAAATGTTCCTTGCAAAAAACAAGGTAAACGAGGCGATTCAGCCTTTGGACAAACAGATAAATAATTGGAGGCAACAATGGAATATGACAGTTTTGTAACTCATAGCATTGATATGTATATGGGCAAGCCAAAGTCAGGCAAGACGCTCATTGCAGCATCATATCCAAAACCTTTGTTGTACGTGTCAATCGGCAATGATGGTGGCGGTCGAGTCATTATGACTAAATATCGTAGTGACGTGGAAAAAGGACTCATTAAAGTTAAAAATCTTCGCAACGATATGCCAGTAGGTGGCAAGATTAAAGAAACATCTTGTGACAAGCTTGCAAAATTGTTGAGAGATTTACGTGACCCTAATGCAGATAAGTTTAAGACAATCGTTATTGATACTTTTGCAGCATTGCAAGACGACTATAAAGTTTATCTTGAAACTACAAAAGGTGGCAAAGCATTGTCAATGCAAGAATGGGGTGATGTTGCAAAAATGGTTCTTAACTTGAAAGACAATATGAAACGTTTTTCGGAAGAACAAGGTGTAACATTTGTATGGATAACTCACACGAGTGAACAAGAACTTACTGAAACCTCAGGCCTTAACAAAGAGATACGTATTATACCTGACCTTACGATTAAGACTGGTATTAAATGTATGAAAGATGCAAGCAATATTTTCTATTGTTGCAGAAAGACTTGTCTTAATGACAAAGGTGAAAAAGAAGTAAAGTTCCTTACTTATGTTGGCCCTCACCCGTTGATGGACACAGGCACAAGAGATATGCTTCTTGAAACTGGTGAATTTGTTGAGGACTTTAATTATGATAAGTGGCAAGCTTTGATTAAAGCAGGCGTACTTGGTGAAACAAAAGTATTGACTCCCGAAGTTGATACAGCAACTGAACCAAAAGATGATGAAACATCTAATGAAAACTAAAATAAATATAAAAGGAGAACAAAACAATGATTGAAAAGTTTAGTGATTATGAAAGTGTAGGTTTTCTTAACAAAGAAGGTGACTTCGATTTTGAAGTTAAAAGCGCAGAGCTTACTGAAAGTAAAAGAGGCTCTTTGATGGTAAAACTTGAAGTTGAAAGTAAACAAGCTGGTAAGTCAACTTTATATCACACACTTGACCCGAAGGCAAGATGGTCTTATAACAACTTGATTAAGGCTTGCTTGCATGACCAACTTGATACACCTGAAAAAGTTGAAGCCTTTGAGCTTGACTACGAGACTATTCACACCGAACTCATAGGTAAACATTTTATCGGTCACGTTGAGATTGAAAGCTACACGAAAGAAGTTAAAGTTCCTCTCGACGACGGTACCTTTGATACAACCGAGGAAACTGTAGACAGTTACAAAATTAAGTCTTACAAGCCCGTTGTATAACCTCCTGACGACCTGAGCAAGTCATTAAACTGCTCATATGCTCAAGTAACCCAACGGCAGAGGTAACGGACTTAAAATCCGTAAAGTACGAGTTCGAATCTCGTCTTGAGCACCATAATAAAACAACGGAGGCAACGATGGCACAGACTGAAAGAGAACGTAAGGTACAAGAACGAACATTAGCAGTAGTAAGAAAATACGGTGGCTATGTTTATAAAAATGCACAGAATATGTATACAGAAAAAGGTAGACCTGACTTAACGGCTTGTATACCCGCTAAACTTTCTAAGCTTGTAGAGATATTTGGTGAGGACGCTACAATAGGACTATTTGTAGGGTTAGAAATTAAGCGTGATTGTGACCATGGTTACGGTACTACTGAAGCACAAGAAGTTGTAGGTCGTAAAATTAAGAAAGCTAACGGTATATGGTTGTCTGTAGACGACCCTCTTATAGTAGAAGCCTTAATGATTAAGTTCAAAGGAGACGACGATGTTATACAGTGAATACTTAGAAAATAGAAAGCCGTACCAAGAATACGGCTATTGGTTTTTATTAGAACGTAAACACGCTTGTTTATTTTATAAACCTGGCAAAGGAAAGACTTATCCTTGCGTAGATGCTATGCGAGATGTCGATAAAGCACTTGATGGTAAAGCAAGAGTTCTTATATTGTCAACAGCAGATGCTGTGAAAAATATGTGGAATGCCGAAATAGAGCCACAAGGAATACTGCCTAAAAATACAGTTATTATGAGTTTTACTTCTGCTATACAGGATAAGACTAAACCTAAACTTTTGGGTGTATTGTGGGATATTATAGTTGTTGATGAGTGCCATAAAATTAAGTCACATAACTCGCAAATAAGTAAACTTGTATTTATGTTGTCTAAAAAGGCGACTTATGTGTGGGGTTTAAGTGGCACACCTCGTGGCAACAATGACCTTGACATATTTTGCCAATTTCACAACATGCATATAAGTGAATGGGGTGATATTAAGTATACACAATTTGTACAACAATGTTGCATACTTGATAACAAGTACTTTGGCGGTCGTATGATACAACAACCTGTAGGTATTAAAGAACAATATCAACCTGGTTGGCAACGTAACATTGCAATGTATACACAAAGAGTAGAGTACGATGATGAAGACAATATGCCTAATCTTAATGTTAATGTTGTTAAATTGCCTTATACTCCTACAAAAGAGTATTTGCAAGCTGAGCAAGGTGTAGTTAGTATCGGCGATTATGAAACGACTATGACTAAACTTGCAGCAATTACAAAGTTACATCAAGCCGTGAATGGTTTCTTATATTTGACTGACGAAGTTGAAGCAAAAAGAGAGGTTTGGCACATTGAAAGAAACAAAAAGCTTGACTGGTTAAATGACAATCTTACTGACGAACCTACAGTTATTGTATACAGATTTGCAGAAGATTTGAATGAACTAAAACACGAGTTTGGCCTTGCAAGATGGACTGAAAACATCGACGACTTTAAGTCTGGCAAAGCAAATTTGTTGTTCTTGCAATGTTCAAGATGTGAGTCATTCAACTTGCAAATGTGTCGTAGAATTATATTTTATACACTTGACTATAGTTATATTAAGTACAATCAAATGTTACATAGAGTATGGCGTATGGGACAAGATAAACCTGTGCAAATAGATATACTTATATTTGATAACACAGTAGAATCTAACATTTGGAAGGCTGTAGAAAATAAAGAAAAAATGGCAGACCTGTTTATGTCAATAAAAGGAGCAATTTAATGGACGAGAATTTAGCAAGACTTAATAAAATCTATCCTAATGGACAATATGTGGTAATACCATCATATAATCCAGAACTTTGGAAAGACAGAGAATATGATAGCTCATTAGATAATAAAGCTGCACTAAATAAATGGAAAACTAAACCTTTGTCTTATGCTGAAGCACAACAATATGTAGCAGAAGGCAAGCGTATAGGATGGGTTGTCCCGCAAGGTATGGTTGTTGTTGATATTGATAATATTGATGACCCGCGCTCGCAAGAATATCTTGAAAAGTTGCTACGAAAATGGGAAGTAAAATATTCATATAATTATACAAGTCGTGGAATGCATATTTTACTTAAAGACCCTTCTGAAAAGATTAAGTCTGAGAGTCATATAAAATGTGCATTAAATATAACAATAGATACTCGTGCTAATGGCACGGGTTATATTATTCTTCCTTGTAACGACCCGCACAGAGCTTGGGGTGAATGGAACGACTATGTTGAAGAAATACCGTATTTTCTTATTCCCGCACTGAAAGATGATACTCCGTCTTTTATAGGAATGGTTAACGGCGATGGCCGAAATGACGTACTATTCAAGTGGCGTACTAAACTTGAAATAACTCATAAATTTACAGAAAAGCAAATTGAAAATAGTATTCGAGCTATCAACGAATACATTTTTGATGAACCTATGGCGAATAATGAGTTATTCAAAACTGTGCTTCGTTCACGCGAAAAAGATGCTAAACCGAACGCAGCAGAAAAGCAAAACATATATAATGAGCTTGCGGATAAACTTATCGGACAAAACGATATTATTTCATTCTATGATAACTTTTATAGTTTTAATGGAATATATTATAAGCCGCTGAATGAAATAGAAGTTGAAAAACTTATTCACTATGAGCTCAGTAAAAATATTCCTAAGGCAGGTCGCAGAGAAATAATTGAGTTTATAAAAATAAAAACACAAGTTAAACCTGAGGATTTTGATAAAGACTGGTATAAGATAGCTTGCAAAAATGGTATACTTAATCTTGTTACTGGCGAGTTAGAATCACCGAATAAAAGTGATATAAATACAATTTTTATACCACACGAATACAATCCTGACCCGGTGTACTCACCACGTATTGACAACTTTATGTGTGATATAACTGGCAATGACCCTATTAAGATGCAGTTCTTATATCAAATTGCAGGTTATTGTTTATTGAAGAAAAACTTGTTTGAAAAGTTCTTCATTATACAAGGCGAAGGCGGCACGGGTAAATCGACATATCAAAAACTTTTACAAAGAATGGTTGGCGACCAAAACTGTGCTCACGTTGGTTTGGCAGAACTTGATAAGGACTATTATCTTGCAAACTTAGTATCAAAGTTACTTAATCTCGATGACGACGTTGTCGATGGAAAGTTTCTTGAAAATACAGGTAGATTCAAGTCTATAGTATCTGGCAATATGATTTCAGTTAGACAAATATATGCGGCAGTTATGGATTTTGTGCCGTATTCAACTCTTATATTTAACTGTAATAAGTTGCCAAAGATTATGGATAAAACGTCTGGCCTATATCGTAGACTTATTCTTGTTGAACTTAACGAAAAGATTAGCAACCCAGACCCGTTGTTTGATACAAAAATAACAGAAGAAGATATGGAATATTTTTTGTATAAAGCAGTTGAAGGTATTAAGATTGCTATTGAAGAGGGCAAGTTTAAGGTTACACAAAGTGACGCAAGATTGCTTGATGTATTTAGACGTCGTCAAAGCCCACTTAATGAATGGCTTTATGAAAACGATATTCGTCTTGGTGATTTGCACAATAAACGTTGTATGAGCTTATATAGACAATTTGTTGAGTGGTGCGGAAACAATGGTTATAGCAAACCTTGTACAAACTTTACATTCAAAGAAGATATTTGTACTTTGTTTGATGTTGAGCAATCATACGAGCAAATTGGCGAAACAAAGGGTACAACGCAAGTATTTTACAAACGAGGCGATTTTGACCCGGACTATAAACCGTTTTAAGGAGAGACTATGAATAAATTAAGATTCTTTGACTTTGAGGTATTTCCTCATTGGTGGTGCTGTGTATTTGGTGATATGCCGGAAGATATGCAGTTTGACGAAGATATAAAACAAAATTTTGTATTCGTATCAAGTGACGATACTAATTGCCGAGAAAAGTTAATAAACTTAATGCGTGAAGAAAATATCTGCAACGTCGGTTATAATATTAAGCATTATGACTTAATGATTGCAAATGCGATATACCAAGGTTTTACGCCTGAGCAAATTAAGATTGTCAATGATATAATAATTAGACCTGACTTGGCATATAGTACAAAAGAGCATATCAGATTGCAGCCTTTTGCTAATAGAAAATTATCTGGCATAACTTACCAAGACCTTAGAGATGACGATGACAAAAGTATGTCGCTTAAAGAAAAAGAAGCTATTCTCGGTCTTAATATATTAGAAACATCTATTCCATTTGATAAAGAAGACTTGTCAGATGAAGATAAAGCGGAAATACTATATTATTGTAATCAAGACGTGTATGCTTCAATGAAACACTACAAAGAGGTTATTCACGAGTATACAATGACTAAAAAGGCACTCGGTGATAAATATGGTATTCCTGAAAAAACGTGGAGAATGAGTACGAATGCTTCACTTATCTCAAAGGTTCTTGGAGCAAAGCGTATGCATTTTGCTGACGAAGAAAAGATAGAAATAAGTTTACCAACAAAAATTGAGGCCTATTGCAAACAAAATGTACCGGCACAAATATTAAATAAGTTGTTAATGTCTCAAGATAACTGGGAAGTTAAAGCGTTCGGTAATATTGTAAGTTATGGTAACGGTGGTATCCATAGTGTATATGATACAAATAGAAAAGACACACAAGCTTTGTATGTAGAAAGCGATGAAGAGTATTGCTTAGTAAACGTTGACGCGGCTTCCTATTATCCATCTATGCTTATACAATTTGATTGCCTTAGCCGAACAGTTGAGGATAAACAGAAGTTTATTGATATATACAATGAGCGTATTGCAATTAAGCATAAAGATAATCCTACAAAAGAGGATGAACAAGTACAAAAAGCTCTTAAACTTGTTTTGAATACGGCATATGGTGCATCAGGCAATAAGTATCTTGATATGTATGACCCATATATGTGTTCACGTTGTTGCCGACTTGGCCAAATCTTTTTGACTGCGCTCGCATGCAAGATATACAATACTATAGTAAGTGCTAGAATTATCCAAACAAACACTGATGGTATTTTGGTTTATATCAATCGTAACGACCTAGATAAACTTCAAAAATGTATGGATGAATGGACGGCAGTATCTGGTATTGGTATGGATAGAGATGAAGTTGCAAAAATATGGCAACGTGACGTTAACAATTATTTGTTGGTTAAAACGAGTGGTAAAATTAAACGTAAAGGTGCGTGGCTTATGGATGATTTTCATAGACCTGGCACTGTTAAGTATGGTCCACTTGATGCGTTCGTTTGTTCTAAAGCTGCAACAAAATATCTAGTTGAAGGTATAGACCCGGCAGTAACACTAGTACAATGTAAAAATCTTACTGACTTTGCAATAACTTGTAAAAAAGGTCCTACTTATTTTAAGGTTGTACAAAGATACGCCGACGGTCACGAAGAAGAGCTTTTCAAATGTAATCGTGTTATTGCAACAAAAGATAAGTCTCTTGGCAAGTTATATAAAGTTAAACGCTATAAAGGTGATATATCTTACGGCTCAATGCCAGATACTCCTGATAATTGTTTAGTAGTTAATGAGGCATTAAATACTTACGATTTTAAGGAAATCAAAAAGCAGTTAGATTATACTTATTATTTACAGCGAATTGCAAATATGTTAGATATTCAGTGGAAAGAATTATACCATAATGATTTGATTGATAATAATCAATTTATATATGAATAATCAATTTTAATATATAATAGATGATAATTAGAATCAATCTTGAATAATCTATCGAGAAATAAATATTATATATTAAAACAAAGGAGTTAATATGACTATAATAACTGACACATATATACCGTATGAATTTCCTAACAGAATAGAGTGCTTAAAACATATTGAGCAGCGTTGTCACGGAATAAAAAAATCATTAAGGTTCATAGAAATGGATAACGAGCACCTCGATTTGAGATGCCCGCTATCAGGAGACTACATCACCGTAGTAGGTGAACAAGAAGATTTAGACTGGTTACATGCTGAGCTTACAAAGCGGCGATGGTATAGGACTAATTAAAGCCCTTCTTACTACCTGTAGCTCTGAATACATTTTTGATTCGTAAGCTTCTAAGTGTTTGGAATGCTGTTTCTGTTTCAGCATAATATTTGCCACCACTTGAAGTATATACATAAATCTTAGCAATTTCAGCGTTATCTTCCATTATACGGGAGATAACGTTATTTTTTTGCTTTGCAGTCATTTTACTGTAAGTAAGCTCAACATACTTTCCAGTTTTTTCATCTTTTACTTTATACTTCTTTTTATTAGCTTTTAGCTCAGCTAAATCAGCACTATTCAATTGTCCGTAGTATTCGTTAAGTTTAGATACTTGCGCAGGAGTAAAGGGTTTTATATTATCATAATTTCCAGTTAATTGACCTTTGTTTACTCCAGCGAGAATTGCTTCTTTTTCAATATCACTAACAGAATACGGATAAACTTTGATAGGCAATGCGCTGTTAGCAACTTTCTGGAATATACCCCACCAGCCGCTACCATATTGCCATTTAATTTCACCTGTATACACATCATATTGCTTAGGATATGCATATGCAATACCTGGTATCGTTTGCACGACTTTGCGCTCGAGCATACCAAGGAAACCTTTACTATACTTTACTTTGTGGTTGTATGTAGCATTATTGACAACCTTCAAGAAGTTAGGTATGAATGAAGACAACGTATTGTCTGTCATATCAACAAGCACATCACTAAAAGTCTGAGTATAGCTGATAGTACTGTATAAATCACTGAATGTACTATCTAAGAATACTTGATCGAGGAACGACCCTACACAACGCATAAATATATCGAAGCCTTTGTCGCCTTGAGATTTTGCAATAACTCCATCCTCAGTAAAGAAATTAGCAAATACCATACCGAGCAGAATACCTTGCGTACCAAACAATTGACTTATATCGACATACACATTTCCGACGCGCAATTTTATTTTGTCGTCTTCCTCGTCTATACCTGCTACACCAAAGCCAGCAAGCAGCGCACCAGCAATGAAACCTATTGTACCAATAGCGCCTTTACCAATGTTGCGCTTTACAATATATCCTGCGAATCTCTCAGACGGTCCCATTCCCTTAGCTGCATCGTCACTCATTTTTGCAACTTTCTTATCAAGCTTAGCATAGTCTATTATAGCTTTAGCAAGGCCAAGAGGTGTATAGTTAAGACCTTCTTTGAACCAGTTCCAACCAGAGACTGCAAACGGGAATAATTGCTTCCAAATAAAGTAGCCGCCTTCTGTTGTATATTGTCGTATTGTTTTTTCAATAGCACTAAAAGCATTTGTTTTATGCATATAGTCCCAAGCCGCCATTTTGTAAGCGTCGACGATATGTGCTTGCACTTCTTTTGTTATACCCTTTGTAAGATTTACATCGTCTTCAGTAAGTATTTTACCGAGATAGCTTGCGAAAGCTTTTTTAACCCACGGGTCATCGCTTATTGCTTTATAAATAATTTTATTCCACATATTTAACCCAGAGGCGTCATCACCGGCTTTGCTAAGCTTTTTCCACCAGTTAGGTACTTTGAATGACTCATCGTTGAATATCTCACTTTGTATAGACGCAACTATCATTTGCGCAAGATTTTCATTAGCTTTTGCAGTTCTTGTAAAATCTCCAGCCGTATATTTATTGATAGACTCAGAAATCATATCATAAAAGCCGCTATCAAGAATATAATCATCTACAAATGTTTTAGCGTCTTCTGCAATGACTGTGCCAGTAATTTGATATTGGCCATACATTGTTCTACGAACATTTACTTTATCCGCGACATTTTGCTTATACTCTAAATCAGCTATACGGTATTCATGGTCTAATTGCAAAGCAGCCTTAGTATCTTTTAACTTTTGCAATAACTCAGGATTATATCTTTCTTTAACTGCTGCGATAACACTTCTTGCAAAATTATTTTGTGCCGTAATCTGTTTGTCAATACGTTGCATAACAAGTTCATAGTTATTATCAAGAGCCTCTTGCGACGTTAACTTTCCGTTATAACCAAACCTATTTTCTGCGAAATGCACATCGGCTTTTTGTGCATCTGTCAAATTACGTGTTGGTCTTGGCGCAACTTTAGTCTTGCTAAATTTATTTTCTGCTTTTTGCAGCAACTTGAATGTTGCGTCACCTATTACTGCACTAGCTTTGTTAGCTGCTGTAATTATACAGTTAGACGTAATATTTCTTAACCAAGTACCAGGTGAACTAAGCATTGCCATACGTTGGAATTTCCACAATTGATTAAACACAGAAAACTTGTGTGTATCTTTGTACTTTGCTAAACCTTCGTCATACATTTTCTGGAATACTTTTTTGAGAGCAGCAATATTTTCAAGCGTGGCAGCCTTTACATCAGCTTCACTCATTTTAGCAAAGTCTTTGTTTGAAAATTTACTCGTCAACTCAGCAAGTTCATTTATAGTTTCTTCAGAAAAGTCTATATTGACTTCAGTACTTAATTTTTTTATGATATACTCTGCAGGCTTAAACTCTTCCAAGACTTGACGTGAAATTGACATTTCAGTACCAGCAGAACTAGCTCTCGTAAGTACCATATCCTCAATAGCTTTCATTTCGTCAGCTGTTAATTGGAATTGAGAGTATTCTCCAGTAGCATTTTTATAGATATATGCCAGAGTATATAATCTTACAGCATTATACGTTGTAACTGTTTCAGTATTAGCACCATCTGTTATAACTGTAGAGTTCTTAAAGAAGGACACAAATTCCTTTGCTTCAGCATTAGTCATTGATGCTAATATTTCTGCATTATTTTCTGTAAATTTAGCAAGAGATTTTATAGTATGTTGTTGTCCTTCGGTAGTTAAGTACTTTACTTTAGTATCTGCTAATTTGTCGAAATTTGTACTAAGTAAGACGTTAAGTTTGTCAGGTACATTTGTTTCGCTTACAATAGCAATTTCTACATTGTTACGTACTTTTGCATATACTAGTTTAGCTTGAGCTTTAGCAGCTTTTGTTGCTTCACGTTCAGCTTTAACTTTAGCTTTAAGTCCTTTAATAGTTTCTTTAGCTTTAGCCAATGCATCTTCTGCAGTTAAAAAGCGTTGACGAGCAGCTTTAATAGCGTAAGCTTTTTTAGCTAACTCATCGAAAAGCTCTTCTAATTCCAGCACTTTCTCAATAGGTATTGCTGTAGTTTTTCCATCACCAATATCCTCGCGAGGTAAAACATATGACCCGTTATCATTGTAAGTTAACTCCGGGTATTCTTCAGTAAAGGTCTTAAGTTCATCTGGTGTAAGTAAACGCTTAATCTTGTCAGCAAGATATTTTACATGCTGAACAACTTTATAGCGAGGTCTAACAGCTGTACCACCTTTAGCATCAATAAGTTGATCTGCTATTTGATTGCGTAGTTCAGCGAAGTCAATGCCCGCAGAATATTCATAAGCAAGATAAGCCGTATTAAGGTCATCGTCACTCATATCTGCAATTTCTTGTCTTAAAGGACTTATCCAATTACCTTCTTCATCAGTATCACTGCTTAAAGTTTTTTGGATAAGTTTTATATCTTTAAGCAGAGCTTCTTTCGGAGATTCTTGTATTTTTGCAATATATTCATTTCGTCTATTTTCAAATACTAAGTTCTCTCGCTCTTCTCTTGACGTATTAGCAATTTCATTATACCATGCTTCGCCAAGCTCATGACTCATTTCTGCATTAGCATCAGCAATAGTTTCACTAAGGCTTCGTGAACCGCCATCCTTACTATCAGATTCTGCATCAACCGATATTGAAGAATCCCTAAGTTTTTGATTTATTGCCAATGAACGAGCCCATGATGCAACTGCTGCGGCTGATTGTATTGTACCATCAAAGTTGTTAAGCAATGCAATACGCATAGCATTAGTATCTACAGTTATAGACCGTCCGCCAATCCTTTCATAGCCATCTAACACTTCCTGATACCTGGCCTCAAACTGTGGTTTCTTACTAAGTCTAGCTATAACAGTCATTAAATCTTTAGGCGACATAGGTTTAACTAAGCCTTCAACTACCCCTAATTCTTCTGCTAACTCAGGATAATTAGCAATTATTTGTCTTATTGCAGAACGAGTAGCATAAAGCATAGCTGCGCCTTTTGTTGCCATAGCTTCAAGCTCAGTAGCATTTTTGATATAATTATTTTTGAACCAGTACTTATTAATTAAGTTAACCGTGTTCTTTACTTTAGGCGTTAATTGCTCGTAAGACCTCATATACTCAAGAATATCGGAGACAGTACTCATTCTTCCGTCTTTGACTCTATTCATAAATTCAGGGTCTAACTCATCCTCAATACCGGTGGTAGCAATAATCATATCCTTAATACGAGTATCTGTAAGAACATACGGCTTTCCTTTTTTATGAGCTGCGTCCCACAAATATTTCATATTACTTTGAGAAGCTTCTTCCTTAAATGTAAATGAACGACCTTCACTCTTAACTCGTTTTGTTTTACCAGCTTTCTGGTTCATTGCTTGGCCAAACTCTTTGCCAGTAAGTTCTTTTACATCTTTTGCATCTTTTGCATCAGGCTCATTAGGTTTTTTATTTTTTGCTTGCTTGTAAATTACTTTACTTTGTTGTGTAGGAGTATTAATAATATATTTTGTACCCCACGGCATTGTTAATTCAATATTATCTCCAGCTATTTTAACTACTACAGGCATCATGTATTGCTGAATCAAATCATCAAAGGCAAATCCTCTAGCCTCTGCTTCGCCTAAGCAATTAAAATAAATGAACGTTGATATCATATCAATTTCAGATGACGGAATAAAGTCATTGGCATACATCGTACTAATGAACTCTCGCGAAAATATATCAGGTGCATAATTTCTAAATTCTTTAAGAAGCTCTGCCTGAGTATTTTTATCCATATACTTTGTAAGTATATCTGGATTAAAGCCCTGACTTAAACCATTATGGTCTTGTACGGCGTGAGTGTATTCATGTAATAAAGACGCTAAAATAGTATCTAATCTTGCAGATACATTCAAAACAATAGTATCAGTATCAATATCAAAATAACCGCCCTCTCCTTTGCGCAGAACTTTGCCTACTACTTTGATATTTTTTAAGTCGGTAGTCATTAAATCGCCGTTAATAAATTCAGTTATACTTACAGGAGTACTTGTTCGTAATTTGTCTATTACCGGTCTATCTTCATCTCTTATAGTTTCATCTGGGCCATAATTTTTGCTCTTGATATAATCTAGTGCTTGCTGGCGGTTAGCCAGGGTTTCATCTATAAGAGTATGTAATTTAGCAATAGCATTATTTACTAACAATTTATCAGCATATAATACTTTCATTAAAACTACACGGCCATCAGTAGCATGAGCTATATAATAATCAGGCAAATCTATCGTTTCATTCGATATACCATCTTCATACTTTAACGATTTATCCGACTTAAAGTTATGATTGAGTAAATCAGAAATATAGTATTCTACTGAAGTAGATGTGAATTCACCATATATTTCAGATATTTTTTCTCTAGTAGGTTCATCCAATAAACTTATATCTTGTATAACATCATTTACAGTAAGACTTCCTCTGACTTCGCGTGGAATATCAGTCATACCTAATTTATACAATAATATTTCGCCTGCTTTGCCAAGACTGTCAAAACTTTGTGCTTCTATAGGAGCATATGATGTAAGTTTCTGTTTAACAGAAGTATCTTCATTTTGAAGTTCTTTTTCCAAAAATACATCTTCAACTATATCTGTTGCAACGTATTCAGGAGCTGCACCAAGTGCATAATCAACTGAAAATCGTTTAGATATATCTGGTTCATTTACATCATATTCAAATTGAAGTTTATATCCAGAAAAATCTAAGAATTCATGCTGATAATACGCTACTGGGTCGCCATCAAAATCAGTTTCAATAGTTTCTCTAAGGCTTTCGTTTTTAGGCAAAATTGATACTTGTTCAATAGTGTCTAAACCCATAGCAGTCATAAAAGCATTAAATGTTCTACCTAAGCTAGTAGTATTATCTGCATATATGATGTTATTATATTCGTTAGTTACATATTTTTTATAACCAACCAAGCGTTGTAATTCTAACAAAGCCGTTTTTGAATAATTTCGGTTATTTCCAAAATTGCCAAGCTTAAACTTTGAAAGTAAACTTGTATAAGTATTAGTATCAATTTTATTTACAACTAAATTAAGTGCATTTGTAAATAAAGTTATATCTTTTGAAGTAGGAATAAATTGTTCGTTTTCTGCACGAGTTACCCAATCTAATTCCATACGTTTAGTATAAATATAATCTTTTTGGTTTTTAGTAAATATAGACAAAGTTCTATAACCTAAATCACCACTACTAATATAATATACTAACAATGCTTTAGCGATATTATCACGTGCAACCGTAAAGGTCATTTTATAAATTGCGTCTTGAGCATTATTGCGGTTAATATTATCCATTATAATGTCAGATTTATTAATTAAATCGACAATTTTGCTAATATTATCTCGCGATAAAAGCATATTAATAAAACTATTATCAAAGTATAATGCTCGCAATGCCTGTTCCGTAGTTACAGTCGCATCATTCTTAAATTCAGAATATATGTCTGTAATAAGATTGAGCGTATTTTTAAGCTGAGGAGTAGCTATAAGTACTTCTACAAGTTTCTGTTCTGCTACAGTACGGAACACTTCGTTAGTTGAACAATTTCGTATAATATTACGAGGCGCTACTAAAGTTTTAGAATCTTCATCTTGTGCTACATTTACACCATCTTCAGCAGTAACTACTTGCTTAAAATTACCGTTATTAAGAATATCACTTACAGCTTTAATTTCAGCAATAACAGAGTTATCTTCATCTGTTCTTTGAGCGACTGGTTTTTGTGTAAGTTCTTTGAGTTGTTGCTCAGCAGATTTCTTAGTAAAAACATCTTTGATTTTAGTTATTTTACTTTCCTTTAATTGTTTTTTGAAAGTAGGATTGCCTTCTACCTTAGAATCTACTTTAAGATTATTTATTTGCTTAATAAGTTCATTTGCTGCACGCTCTGATAAAATCTTGCCAGAATCCTTAGTTACAGCCAAGGCAACATCTGCGGCAATTTCTTTTCCGTGAATAACATCATCTATCTGCATCGCAGTTACACCAAGTTTATCCGCTACTTCTTGGCGCAATGCTACATTTGTTTTTATAGCTAAAATAAGTTCTCTAAAAGAATTAGCCTTTTCAACTTTTGTTTTAGCCGTGCCTGTTACCTTAGAACTTACAAAAGTTTTTAGTTCTGTAAATTTAGAAATTATAGCGTCAGCATTTTTATTAATTTCGGCGTAAGAATCTGTATTAATTACATTTATAGCAACAGCATTTTCACTAATAGCATTAAGCAATTGAGCAGCTCTATTATAACGTTCTTCGCCAAGACTACCAAAAACATCAGTTATAGTTTTAAGAGTTGTATAAACACCACTCATTAAACGAGTACGCTCTTGCGCTGTCAATGATTTATCATATATCACTTGAGACAAGTCTTGTGATAAAGTCTCTATGTTATAATAATATTTGTATGATGCAAATTTACCGAGCTTCTTAGTTTTTATCTCGCCTTTCTTATCGTACTTAACATCACCTTGTTTATTAGTTTTTGCAATACCAGTATCAAAACGCTTAGTGGTCATAATTCTAAAACCACTTCCTGCCAATGACATAATGGCGCCCATCATAAAAGCGTCTGTCATAGTTTGCAAATTCCACTCAGACAAGTATTTGTAATTTTCATCCATTAAACCAAAAGCTTGGTTAATAAGATAATTGCTCCAGTCTTGCAAAACTTCTTCTGCACCTTCTTGGATGGCGTCTTTAGCAAGACGAGCATATACACTACCAGCACCGTTAGGAATAGCCACTTTAGTGTAGCCATACATCATACTATCAACCATTGTTGAGCCGAGAGCTTTATCAAGTCCGGTTTCAATGGCAGATTCTACGGCCGCTCTAAGTGATGCATTAAGTATCAATTCTGCAGTAGGACGGCTAGCTAAATTAGGATTTTGGAATAGCTCGCTCATATTACCGGCTGCCATAGATGTATAAAACATAAAGTGAGAGGCCTTTGATACCATAGACGCTAGTGTACTTCCAGCACCAAATATACCAACACCCGCAGCACTTAAGAGAAAGGCAGGTGCCATATTGCCAAGAGCATCAAAGCCAGAATAAATGTATCTTGCAGCATTGCTAATATATTCACCTGTTTCAGGGTCCATAAGCAAATCTGCAAAACCGTCTTCAATATCTGTGACATAACCTAAAGGCGTTGCCATTCTTGCCCTAAAGGTATCCATAAAAACTTCGCCCTTGTCGGTATAAATATCAGTTCCAGCCGCTGCCTCAAATCCTTCATATATACCTGTAAATAAATTTTGGATATTTCCTACAGCAGAAGCTGCGCCATGAATAAAGCCACCAACAGCAGCAACAACAGTAGAATGTCCAAACTCCTTTAACTTTTCTAATGTACTTTTTGTATCTGAAGCTTCAGTCTCAAGATATTTGTTTTCGCGTTCATTTGCAATATCTAATAATAAATTCTTGGTATACTCGTAGTCTGTAGTTTCATATTCTTCGGTACGATACAATGGTTTACCTGTGGCGGGGTCAGTACGTTGATAAGTTCCTTGCTCATCGCTATGTGCCATATCTGGTACTTTTCGCTTTCTAGTTACTTTAGTTACAGCATCACCCATAACATCATTTGCTAGTGCAAGTAAACGTTCGTCAGACGTAAGAAAGTCCGACTTGTAGGTGGACTGCAAATCGGACAATTTTTTACCTTTCTTCTCATATTCGTCTAATACTGTTAAGTATTGCGGCAAACGTTGTGACGCAGCGAAGGTATTCCAATCATCGCCATATCTAGCAACTATCGGATTGCTGGCATAACGTTGCTTTAATAACTCATATGGGTTAAGAGACTGTTTTGTTACTTTAATATTCATAGTTTATACTCCTTCACGACTCTTCGTCGATATTTTGAATATCTTTATTATATATCAATTTTAATATATAATAGAATGATTTTATAATAATTATTGATTAATCCATCGAGATTCTAATATTATATATTAAAATCCTTGATTAATTTGTGCTTGACGTCTTTCATACTGCAATTTATTTACCATTGCTGTGACAGCGCGCAAATATTCATTCTGTGCAGCTTTTTTATAAGCTTTTTCACGTTCTTCAGCGTTTGTAATGCTATCCATGTTTTCTATTCCAGCTGTAATACCTGCAAGGCCGGCACCAGCAATAGCAACGCCTGCCGCAGTTGCCGTACCAAAGCTTGCGCCTGTTACAATTCCTCCAGCAATAACAGCTAGTATACCTACTCCAATTGCTAACCCGTTCTCTACTTTGGAATCCTTTGCATCCTCATGAGCTTGCTTAGCCTCATCTACATATTGAGAAACTTGTTGACGAATACCTGTCCAGTTAATAGCATCTTGAGTTAAGCCTATTTCTTTGCTTATTTGCTCAAATTCAGCAAGCACGCTATCAATATCATTAATATTAATATCAGAGGCTTTCTTATTAAAGTCTTCATATACTTTAGAAAACGCAGATTTAGTTTGCTTTTCGGTAAGACCGCCAAAGCGCTCTAAGAATGAATAAGTATAATCTGTAGAAGTTCTGCCAGTCATTGTACGGAATGAACCAGCATATGTCATATCGTCAGGCCCAACATTATATGGATTGTACGACGAGGCCCAATCGTATAGTTCGGGGTTAGTAGATTGTAAATATTCACTCCAAGATTGTCCTTCATTCTTGCGTGTTGCTGCAAAGTTTTCAAGTTGATCGAAGAAGTCAGCACCAGCTAAAGTTAAATTACCTTCTTCATCATACAAACTGCTATATTCTTTACGACCATCAACTTCGTCATAAGCTACAGTTGTTAACTCGTCACGAGTTTTAGCTCTACGATATTGCCAGAATTTCTCAAACAGTTCATCCTCAGTCATTTCACCGCGTTCTACTGCAGCTCTAGCAACATCATAATCTGCCTTAGCTTGTGTATCAGTACCAAAGTCGTAAATATAATACTTATCCCATAAAGCACTACGCATAAATTTCTTATATGAGTCTTCGTCAAGAGTATTTTGTTTCTCTGCAAGATATGCATCATAATAATCAAATAATGCGTTACCGTATGCTGCCTTATTTTTAGCAATAGTATCTACTATAGAAGTAACTTCCTCATTAGCTTTAGCTACATTACTCGCAATTTCTTGTTTACTTTCTGAAAGCTTACTCATATACTGGTCATAAGCCTTAGCTAAATACTGGTCAGTATCGCCAAGCATTGATTCTTTATATCCTGCGCCAAGATTGCTTGACAAAATGTTTGAGCGTTGAGCCATAGCAGACTTGTACGCTTGACCTATTTGTTCGCCATACTGTTGCTCAACTTGTTGCTCAGCTCTCATACCTGCAAGTTCGTTTGCAGCATACATTGAACCAAAAGTACGACTACCGGAAATATTCCGGTAATCGTTTAATATAGCTTGTTTAGCTTGTTTTTCAGTCATTATTGAACCTACTGCCATTATCTCACCTGCCCTGTTACAAGATACTTAAGGCTTATCGCCGTAAGACTGAGAGGAACTGATATTTTATCCTCAGCATCCTCATCTCTACTACTTTCAAGTATATATTGTACTTGATTAACTTTATAATAATTTATACGAGTTACAAATGTTCGAGTAAGTTGAATCTTATAGTCGACTGCCGAAAATGATTTAGTTTCATTTGTGTCTGTCTGTTTACGATAATTTATAACTCGTAGATTAAATCTAACGTTTACGTCTTTATCGCCATAATTGTAACCAAAGAACGTTAGATTTACAATGTGCTTATAATAGTTTATTGCATCTAAGTGAAGTTTTTGACTTGACAAGAACCAATCAATTCTACCGTCTTTTAACGAGTTTCCGTCAAAGTAGTTATCGTTTGAAGTATCAAGTTTATATAAGTATAAACCAGATAATAACAACGGTTTTCTATCAATTTCAATAAACTTCTTTACGTTACTATTATATTCAATTGGCCACCAACTATTACTGCGCATATCAAAGATAAAGGCTTTTCCAGTATTAGTTCTGTACAATACTATCCAAAAATTATACTGGAACAACTTGATTGCGCCTTGGTTCCATTCATTGAACATATCATATATTGTATCGGACAAGAACGTCAACGCTTGCTCGTCAGAGGCAATAAAATCTTGGTAGCTCATTGCTACAAAACCACGTTTAGTTGCAAACATAGTATACTTATTGTCGTATGATGTTATTACGTCGCTGCCTTCTTCACAACCAAGAGGTATACGTGATTTATAGTAACTATACGCAATAGTTTCAATACCGTCGATAGTTGTCGTTACTGGTTTAATATAGTAAATACTATCTTGCAAGAATACTGCAATTTCAGTTGTAAATATAGGATGCAAGTTAGTTATCTCATAGTCGAACTCTTGTACGTTTCGTTCAGGGAAATACCATTTGAAGTCGTTTACACCAACGTTAGTTCCTTGTGCATTTATATACAAGTTCTTGCCTTTACTTACAAAGAATTGTGATAACTCTGTTTCGTGGTCGAATACATCAAACGTTAATTCGCCTTCTGTCAATACATCTACTTGTATAGCATCATTAAAATTAGATGTGTATAAAGTATTATTATTAACTATATAAAACCCAGTTGCTATTCCTACAGGAATACCAGTAAACAATAGGGATATTGGAGTTTCAAAATATATTAAGTATTTATATGTTAAAATACTATTAGCATTAGAAGCTATAATATAATTTATACTCTCCAAGATAGGTATATAATAGGTATGACTTGTTTCTTGGTCTGTCCACTTATTATCATCATTATGATTTACTTCCACAAGCATATCATCTGCAATATTTATAAATTTATCAAATGCTACACTTGAATAATTTACAGTATTAGAATTATATAGTGTTTCATCATAATTAAATCCAATCCTATGGATGTGGCATTCTCTATTAACTGAAAAAGCGTCAGTATTATAATTTTTAGGCAACAATATATCAACAGCTATAAAGCCTTCAATACTACTAAACTTAATTTGTTGCCCACGTGTTAATATAGTACCTCCTAATTTACTTAAGTCATTGTTTAATTGATACTTAAATAAACTTGGCAAGCCGCTTATTTCTGCGAAATCTCGAAGTCTAATAAGCGTATTTAATGCAAATTCTGGTTCACTATAATTAGCAAATAATACTGCATATTTAGTATTTATAAAAACATTAAATATAGAATAAGGATTTTTATAAATGCTATTGCTATAACCACCAAAACTGTCTTTATTATAAGTTATGTTTTTACTACTATTAGCCGAGATACAAAAACATTCTATAACCCTTGAACCTATCAGCGAACCTTCGATCCTTTTTCGGCCCATCATAACAAAGCTATAAGTTTTTTCATCTAAAAAATATCCAGGACTGCCTATTACTTTTGTACCAAAGAACGCCACGCCAGGAGAATTTATATATTGTAGCGAGTCTACCTTAGAGCTATCAAAACTAAAATAAGTAGTTAGATTTGTCCAAGTATTAAAAGGTACTATACCAATATTTGTTGTATAATAAATAGTATATGCGTAAGGTCCGTCGTTTTTATATAATACCACATATACGTGGTCTTTACTTTGACTGATTGCTGGCAATAAAGTATATTCAAGAGGAAGCTGATCGGCTAAATCTGGTACAGTATTATATATTATATTATCATTGCTGTAATATAAACTATATCCTGTGTTATTCCATTCACCAATTAGAACATAACCGGCTTCGGAATTAGTAAATACTAACGGCTCGCCATTAATATAATTTTTTTCAGTAAGTACTCTAATATCCTTGACTAATATGAGCTGAGTAGTGTCAGTGAATGTAATAGTATAAGTAATATCTCCGATTTTTACTGTGCCAGTTTGGCCTTTAATATTTAGCATGCTTTCGCCATGTTCATACAAATATCTAGTAATATAAGACGAAGTTAAAACATTTGGACTTTCATTATCCGTAGCTACGCCTTTTACAACAACTGAAGTTACAGGAGTATAAATTTTATTCTTTGCAGTTTCATCTGTATAATTGTACCAAAATTTATTAATAGTATCATAATAAGATAGCGCATCTTTTGAAAAAACAAATATCTTTTCATCGGCATACAATAATTTATAAGGCCAAGGTACCCAAATTTCAGCGCTTATATAATCATTATTACGAAAAACTATTGCGGACAACTCTTGCAATTTTCCATCTGAATAGCCCTCAAAATGGTCCTTAACTTGATACACAGTCCATTGTCCAAACGTCCATAGGTCGTAAATGTACTGTAAACCACTTTGTGTCATTACATACTGTTTAACCGACGGTCTGCTTTTAAGTATACCTTCACTATCGACGTATACGTTCTTACTATCAGCAAAAGTCTCCTGGTCTACACCGAGGTAGTTCTTGTCATCACAGACGCCTTTCCAGTTACTATGATTAAAAAACTTATATTTGACATCGCCATAATCCAATTGTTTAACCGTATAAGGTTGTCTGTTTATAGTTCTCACCATCCGCCTCCTATAACAATAGTCTTATTTTCTTTGTAGTGAGTGTTGTCAATTCTTGCAAGGAACATCTCGTACTCATTTCTAAATATCGACGCCTTAACTTCATCATCAATCTTGTAGCATTGATGTGCAATGTACGAAGGTATGCAGTCAAGAATGTCATTAGGTACAGGAATTTGAGTTTCATCTCGCAAGTTGGATGCAAAGGTATACCATCTTGCGTTGTATGAAATGCTGTACGTGCCTTCTTTGTAAAATACAAGTTGATTATATCCCTTGTAAGTAAAGTCGTAGTCTGTCGCCTCGCATTGCAAAGTTACACCAAAAGTATCTGTTTCTGTGTTGTAGATGTTTTTGTCAACATAAGTACGTGTATTAACATCATCGCCAAATGCTACAAAATCATCAGGCATAGTTTGCAACACTCCTACTTTGTCAGGTGTTATTACAAATTCAGCAAATGTATATTTAGGCTTTATAGAGGAACACACTTGAGTTATAACCTCGTTTGCATAAATATAAAATCTACCTGTTAAGTTTTGAGCAGTTGCTTCGTCCTCGGTTAAGTCAAGTTTAGCAAATGCAGCGGCTTTAAGATAAGCCCAAGTGTACATATTGTACCTCCTTATATCATTAATTTTAATATATAATATATGAATCTCGATTAATCATATTCGATAATCATCAATCATCATCTATTATATATTAAAATTAATCAAATAATGATTATATGATAAGAGCCCCATCTTTCGACAGGGCTCCTATAAAATCACTTAATTATTAATTAAGCTTGAGTTTTAACTGTGTTAACCACAGATACAGGTTTGACACCCATTTCAACAGAAGGCGTAATCTTCGTGAAGTTATCAAGTGCATCCCAACCATCAACGCCTGCACCAGCAGGAGTGCCAACGTAAACGTAAGCAATGCCTCTCCAAGTTGCCACGTTGATGTCAAATCTTTGGCGGCCAGAGTATTTAATACCCATCGGTTCGTCACATTCTTTGACGTTCAAAGTGAATGCAACACGCTCAGTGAATTCAGGACCGTGGTTTGCCGCATTGTAAGACTTGTCGACAATGAAGAAGCCCTTACCATTGACACAAGCATCAATATCAAGCAAGTACGGAGTAGATTCAACAGTTGCTCTTTGATATGCATCGTTGGGTTTGCCACCAAATGCATCCATAGAAACTGCTGCATTGAGGTACGCTTTGAGATGCGGGTCATTGCCGCAAACAATCATCTTTGCACCGTCAACGCTTGCACGTTTGCCGTTGTCATCGCGATAGTTTTCCATAATCGTGATAACTTGGTTGATAACGTCTGCGAGTTTTGCAACAATCGTGCCGTCCTCTTTCGTGGTATCAATGCCAGCATAGAAAATGTTAGACTGCGAAATCGGAGTTGCATCAGCCGAACGTTTAACCGTCTTGTGAGCATTGTAGAACAAAGGTGCTTTGTCAGGGTCATAGATGTCACCGGACTTGCTATCTGCCGTTGTAAGCAAGAGTCTGGAAACATTGTCGCCTTCACCAAATTTGACTTCTTTACCGAAACCTGCTTGAATAGCTGCCATAGCATAGTCAACAGTATCTGCTTGCCAACGTTTCACGAAACGAGAAGCGTCATCTTTGACTCTACCGAGTTCTCTATCCTCAAGAGTTTGCTGAGTGATGATAAATCCACCTTGGAACGTTCTGGTACGGTACGTTGCCGAGAAACCTTCAGCGGTATTAAAGATAGGACCGATATTGTAATCACTCGTTTCCTTAAACGCTCTATCAAAGCCGATGCTCGAAGTAAACGTCTGTTGGAATCTATCAATAGAGTTTCTTACAAAAAGAAGGTCAATAGGATTCTTCTTTTCCCAAGCTTCTTGCTGAGCCTTTAACATGTCGTTAAGAGGTTCTCTCAACACGTTGTAATCAGTACGGAGTTCTAAGGCCTTATCAATGTTAATAATCATTCCCATAATAATTTAGTCCTCCTATTATTCGTTGGCCGAGAAGGTCGTTTTTGTAACAATGACGTCTTGCGGGTTGATAATGCGGAACAGAGCGACTTTCTTAGCAGTTGCTTTGTCTGCAACTTTGTTGTCGTATCTGTAGTCTCTCATTTCAACAGGTACATGACCGTATTCCATCGTTTGGTCGCTTTGTGCTACAATGTACATATCAGTCGTAAGTGAGGGGAAAGATACCGCGCCTGCTGAAGCTGCACTCGCAGAAAGTACCAGACCTAAAACGCCGTTCGTAATCTTAACAATGTCGCCGACGTGAAGCACTTGGTTTTTACCAGCAGTAACTTTCACATCTTCAACAACTTCGTGTTGCAAATAAGTCGTCTTAAAGGAACCAGCTTGTTTGCCATAATAATTTGTTGCCATAGTGGTAGTTCCTCCTTAGGAAATTGGTTTAGTCTTTTTATTTAATTCTTCGTCAGTAATACCAGGATTGAAGTATCTGTATACTGACTTTTCATCGTCTGTCAAGGGTCGAGTATTTGACTTAGGAGTAGGTCCACCGCTGGGATTGATAAGATGCTGAGTTGAGCCTTTACTCTGTTCCGAGCGAGCCTTAATTATAAGTTCTTCGCCTTTCAGCTGCAAAAATGCTGATTTAAGGGAACCTTCCTTAGCCCACAACTCCAACACATCTTTCGGCAATTGACTGAATGAAGTTATCTCACCACTAGTTAACTTCGTAATTTCAGCTAATTCCTTCTTTCCGAATTCAAGTTGCTTCATTTTCCGGAGTTCATCAAGCTCTTGAAATGCAGGGTCGTTTTTACGCCTTTCCTCGTAAATTTCGTCCACAAGAGTACCGATTTGTTCACGGTCAACACCGTGGTTTTCATAGATTTTGTCCTCGCGAGTTTTCATCATAGCCTCGTAAGATTCAAAACCCATTTGCTTAGCAATCGCTTCACGTTCTTCGTTACGAGCCTTGTCGGTGCTTTCTCTCAAACGTTTTGCAAAAGCCTTTGTTTGGTCAATCTTTTCGTCACCTTTGTCTTGGTTACCGGTAGATTCTTCCGAATGCGCTGTTTCATCATTTGCAGGCGGCGTTTCCTGCTGCTCTTCACTTCCGAACAGTGCATCAATTTCTTCGGGAGTTAAGTCATTGTCGCCAAATAGCATATTTGAATGCCTCCATAACGTTTTTGTGCGAGGTTCGGACGTTACCCGTTTTGCAGCCTTAATATCATTATTATTCTATCTAATAAAAAGAAAAATATTACCATTAGGTAATATTTTCTGTAAGCAAGCTATTGATAGTTTGTTCAACTACTTCAGGCTTTTTAGTTGGTGCAACTAACAATGCTGATTGCACTGAATACCAATACTCAAACTCTTTAAGTATATCAGTCTTTCTTGCAATGTGGTTTGCTAGTCGTATTGTTATGTCGTTGTAACCTTTAAGATATTGCAAATATGATTTACACAATATCCATACCATACGGAATAATACAAAGAGTGCAGTTACCCAGCCCCACTCCATTATATCTTTCATACCAATCATACAAAGTATGAACATTGATACTGCTTGGCCTATGGTAGATACAATTGTACGAGCCTTAGTCATATCACCTTCACCGTGACCGATATTAGTTTTATCACGAGCCGATGTGTTACCAAGCAACTGGTTGTGTCTTATGCCTTGTACTGATGTATGTTTTGCTCGTATGATTATCTTAATCTCTTCCCTGCTATAACCAAGTTTCTTGTAGTCTTTTATGCCAAGAATTTTCAAAGGTTTAAGCTCATTGCCGTCCTTATCTTTTGTAACTTTATCGAATCGTTCAAATGGTATGGATGCAAGTATTAAGATTGAGGTCTGCAATTCTTCAAGTGCTTGCTGATTGTAGTATTTACAAAATTCAGGAAGCTTACTCATTTGAGCGCCTGTGATAGAGCCTACTTGTTTAGAGTAGGCTGCTATCGTAGTTTTGAAAGAATCATCTTCTTTGCCCCTTGATTTACCTTTACTATAATAGTTATAGTTAAGGAATGAAGCAGTTAAGAAGAAAGGCACCCAACTAACAATAACGTCCTTAAGGCTGTCCCAGGTAAGTTCCTTAGGACTCATAACACCAAGGGCTACAACAAACATTATAACTACTATTGCAGCGGCCAGGATGTCATACATATTAGCCTTTATACGTCTTTTTGTTTCAGTTTTTACATCCTCTATGACATTAGGATTCAGGTCTTTCTTCATTATTGTTTACCTCTTTTTGAACCTCGTCGAATATATCTTGTGTCTTTGCAAAGATGAATCCGAAGTGTTCATATGCTTGCCAGCATTGCGGCATCTTACATTCTAAGGCTTTATACATTCTCTTAAAAGTAAGTTCATCAACCCCTGATGCAATCATTGTAGCTATACAAACATACTTCATAGGAAGTAAAATATTTTCAACCACTACAATAATTACAAGAACTGCCGCAGATATAATAAAAGCGGAAGGTGTTTTAATTTTCTCTGCCAGCTTATCTTTGGCAAAGAGTAATGCAATAAGTATTGCAAATACTCCTGCCGCAGATATTGCCGTCGCCGGTCGCTTTACAAAGAAATCGCCGCAGCAAGCAAGTGTAATAATAGGTGTACCCATTGTTAACAATGTTGATATTCCTTTGAATGTATTATACTTGCCTACTTGTTTCATATTAATACCTCGTCACTACTTGTTTTTCAACAGGTGCATCTTCAACTTTTACAATTGACTGTGCTTTATTTACTGCGTGTTCTACAAGTTGCTTTTGTGCATCAGCTTGGGCTTTGATTTGTTGTCTTAATTCTTCAAGCTCTTCAATGAGTTTCTTGCGTTGTTCAGTCACTGCATATTTAGCATTTGTTAACAAGTTGTTGACAGTTGCTCTGGTCTTGTCATCTTTGATAGTTGTATAAACAACAGATTGTACTTCAATAATTGCGTCAATTTTTGTAATCAAGATGTCCATTGAGTTTTCCAAATCATTCATTTGATTTTCAAGGTATTCGCATTTCTCAATAAGCACCTTGTTTACATCTTTCATTTCAGCGACTTCGCCATTCAAACCATCGACACAAGTTATTGATTTGTTAAGTGTTTCGGTAGTCTTGGTATTAAGTTTAACTTGCTTTGTCGACTTGACTGCCCAAATAATAAAACCTATAAGTCCTGAAGACTGAATCGCTGTCAATACTGCAAGTATTGTTTCTTTGTTTTCTACAAACCATTTGCCAATGTTTTCTAACCAAGTCATAAGAGTTCCTCCGGTTCAATTTTATTAAGTTTATCATTAACCCAAGTGGGTGTATCAGGGATTATGTGCGTCTCAGTGACATCAAGCCAAGCTTCGTACCAGTCATTGAGTTCAGTGTGTTGTGCAAGAGTAAGATGGTCATACCAAAGTTTGCCTCTGTTTATAATCGGATAGCACATCTTTTCTCGCATATGTCTGTAATAATTAAGTATAAACTCGTCATTGCAAACAAGATACTTAAAGAAGTCAGTATCTTTTACAATAAGGTTTTCACAAGAAAGAAGTGGTATAAAGCTACTATCAAATACTGCTCCGTTTGTTATCTTGTTCCATTTTTTATTTATGAAAGAATATACAATATTAGAACTAGTATTTATAGGTATATGCAATTTACCTTTGAATATGATAATGTCACCATACTCATTTGTAGCGAGTAGCTTATCACCACTTAATTGTTCAGGTTTACTACGAAATTGAAAATTCATATTTCCTCCTTTAATTTGCTTGAGCCTTTTCTTCGGCTGTTTTACGAAATATATTGAGCATATAAAATCGTAGGCTTAATAATAGCAGTGCTAAAATTCCACTCAGTGCCACCAGTAGGTTGTGTGTACCAAGCATCAAAGAATTTTCCCTTTGCCACAGATGGAGCTTCAGGACACACCGCATACATCCCTCTCGATATTAATTGTATAAGTTGTTTAACAGTAGTTCCCTTTGGCGAATGATACCATCCTTCCTGTGTTTCAAAATATACAGGTATGAGAGCAGTGTCCTTTACGTCCAAAGGTGGAAGTATGTGTAAAGAACCATTTGATAGCTGATAGAAAGTGCCCTGGACATACGTTTCATCTTGTCCAGTGAACAAATATACTCTGTTTTCTGCTATTTCATTATTTGTTGTTTCATCGCCTAATAAAGCGTTCATTTTAGCAGTATCACTCTCGACAAACACATTACCTGGTACTACTTCTTGTGTGAGATAATAGATTGAATATTCCTCAGTTGTTTTGGTAAAGTTAGGTGTTTTACCTATAATACCATTAGTAATTAAAGGTTTATTAACTTTTCCAAGGGTAGCAGGAACGGTTACAACATCATCTGCATATGTATAAGAAGTGGGCACAACGACGCTTGCCGATGTAATAGTGGACGTGTCTGTGGGTGTATCGCCGAAGAGGGACACTGAAGTCCAATCAACGCCTCCGTCATCCCAATTACCATCTTTAGAAATATACTTACCCCAAATATCTTGTTGAGAAACTGATGTAACTGTTGTGCTCTCCCTTGAAAGGGAAGTTTTTGCCCACCCTAATGTATATCCGAGCAACTGAGCATACTCCTCAGTTAAATACACAACTTCACCACCAGTGCCTGCAGTTATGGCATAATTATCGTTTGCGAATGTATGTCCTTCCAGAACTGTGCCTGCAGGAATCATCTGAACTTGTAATCTATCATTATTAGAGTATTGAGGAGTGGTTCCCTCTATAAGGGTAAGTAATTTACCAGTACCATCTATAATCTCAGCCTGACTCCAATCAAATTTTGTAAAATCAGGAGTTATGTCTGTCGCAAAATTTAAAGAAGTAATTGTGTCTCCAACGTTAATCGGATTTACTGGATTATGCGGTACATTTGAAGGGTAGAACAAATAAGACCCTAAAATATTATGTCTTTCGTCCATATCCACTAATGGTAACCCAACTACAATGTTTGAAATGTTTGATGGACTCAACGAATTTTTAGGTTGAGGGTTATCGACATTGTAGAAAAAATAAGCATCACTGTCATCTGTTCTTTCAGAACTTGGAATTAGTTGTTTACATAAATCAGCATATTCTTTGTGAGTTATTTGTTGGTTAAAATAATACGTAGCCCCTGCTAACTGGTCACCTTCTACAAGTGGTGATTCTGCTTGCCATTTATTTCTCGTAGCCTTTTTAGAGTTTACAATATAAACAAAACCATCACGATAAGTTTTCTCACTTTCCGGTTTGTTTGGAGCAATATCACGTTGAATACACCAGAGCAATACAGAAGCATCTTTATACAAATAAGTGCAACGAGGATACGTTATAGAGTTCCAGTAAACAGAGTTATTTGTTGCCCAAGAAAGTTGTGACACGCCCATTATACCAGCCTCATCCCTATCCCCAGAAGCGTATTTACCATAATAGTCAGTATAATTATTATGATCAGGCACAGCATAACTAAAAAATCCTAGTTTTACATAGTCTTTGTATTCGGCTGGTGCTAAACCAACATCTGTAGTGCCGGTATAATCACCTACAGTAACCGATATCGACAATTGGCCCAATGCAGTAACTGCTTCGCTAGTCACATTATCTTGATAAAATGCAATACCATCAGCCGCATTATTACCCCAATAAGCAGAAGAATCTGGATTATACGAAAAAGCCCAAGTCTGTGCAAAAGCATAAAATAGCACTCTTGTATATGAACCATCAGTGTTTTTATACTTCCAAGCATAAAGGTCAAATGTTTCTCGAATAGAATACGGCTGAGAAACGTCCATGAATGTATTGTCGTGATTAAATGTTTCAATGCTGGCAATTTTTACCATTCCAGGTTCAGGTAACCATTCGTCTATTTTCATATTTACATATTCTGGACCTAAACCTGTATCAATTGCGCCTGTAGTTTCTATTGATCTACAGTGCAACGGAGTGCTGTTTGCTTGGTCAAAATATAATGAAGTTTTATATTTTACAAATGACCCCACGTATTCATCGGCAAGATAAGCCTTCATCTCTGCCTCTGTGGTTGCAACGTATGGATTCTCCGCTGTCTCGCCTGCAACATCTACAATGAACTTGCTGTAGCCTTGTGCATTGTCTTCGCTTGGTACATAAGTACCATTGGCATTAGCAGTCTTCTCTACAAGTTTCATCGTACCAGTTACTTTATTGCCGTTAGCGTCAATAGCTTCTATGCCTTCTTGCAATTGTCCAGGTACTGCAATGCCATTAGTCAACGCTGGCAATATTGTAGCTACCTTCCATGCATAGCCACTACCTTCTGGTTTACAAGTGTATACAATATTCTTATCTGTAGCCACGTAAAACTTGTTTAGGTATGCTATGCCTGCTGTAGGCAGGTCGCTCTTGGTTGGTACAAGAACGGCCTTACCTATTTCGCCTACTTGAATATACTTCATTGAGTTACCTCCTTTAATTCGTTAATGTGTTGCATCCATTGTTTGAATGTAATTTCTTCAATGAACATACCTTCTTGCATAAATCGATTCTTCATACCTGCATAAATTTGGTTTCTAAATTCTTCAGGCGCTCTATCATATAAATACTTAAATTCTTCGTAGTATTTTTTGAATCTTAATTCAGTATTCATACGATATTCTTGATTTTCTTGGTCTATCCATTCCTTCTTGTTCATAGTCATATAAGCATCATATGTCATTGAAACTACAAATTGAATAGCCTTTTCTACAAGGTTGCGTCTCAAAAACTCTTTGACTAATGCAGTATTACTATCAAGCATATTGTTGTAAGTTTTCAAAATATACTTCGGGTCGTGTCTGCAAACGCTTTCATCTCTCCATTTCCACAAATAGAACGGAAAAGGACAATACACTACGTTGTTGCTAAGTGACTGACAAAGTATATTGAAGTAGCTATCCTCGTGTATAGTCAAGTCTTTATTCCAACGAATATCTTTTTCAAGCAAGTATTTACGTCTATGAACTTTACCATGTACAAATGTTCCATCTACTCCGCCTTGCTCAACTCTGCCACGCTCAATATACATAACATCTTTTGTTTTTGGATGTCTACTTTCTTCCATAAACACTGATGTAAGACTATCGAAATGCGACTTTTCAATTTCTTGGAATATGAACCACATCGCAATATTGTTGAAGAACATATCGTCCGCATCACAGAACATTACATATTCTGCAGTAGCAATATTGAAGCATTCATTACGTGTAGCAGATACACCTTGATGTTCACAATGCTTATAAATTATCTCGTAAGGATATGACTTTAAGAAGTCATCTGCAAGAATTACATCTGTGCCATCATTACAAATAATGACACCTATATCATTTAAGTCTACGTTTTGCTGAAGTGCTATACTATCAAGCAATGGTTTGATAACTGTTTCATCCTCTTTGTATTGAGGGACTAAGATTTGCAACTTTTTCATTTTTCTACCGCCTTTATAGATTTATTCGCCTGGTTTACTCACCAACAATGCACAGGCTATGCACTTTCGGGAGCGACCCTAGTTGGTGAGAAATTTTATTCTACTCCGTTTAGACCATACTTGTCTTTAAGTTCTTGAGGCAAGTCAGTTATAGATGTTATACGAGATGAATAACTTTTCCAAATAGTCTCAGCTTTATACCTATCAACCATTGAATTACGAACATATATAGAACCGTAATAACCTAAATATGTCGAATTAGTGATAGGGCTGTTACTAAATACACTTACTCCTACTGGTAGAGTAACGCTACTACCGTCTAATATTAATGCACTCAATTTACTACAATTATTATAATTATATCCATAGAAAGCACTTACGTTATTAGTATATACATCTTCTAAATTAGAACAATTATAGCAGAAGTAGTCTGTCGCCGTACAATTGCTAAGTTTTACATCTAGTACAGTCGAGTTATTTGACAAATATAGCTGCGCACCATGATAATTTACATCAGTATTATAAATATTTATATGCTCACCAGCATATAAAGTTCCCCTAAGGTAGTTATCATGTAATGAAATATTTATATTCCTTATAGCATTTGATGAAATAGAATATACTCCTAAATATACTGAACTAGAGTAATTATTTATATACAAATCCACGTGCTCTGAATTTAGGGCACTTATACCTAAATATAAATTATTCCATGTTGATTCGTTGACATATATCGAAAAATCTGACTTAGCAGTAACACTATATAGACTTATCCTGCGAGCATTATATATAGAAAATTGTGCTAAAGTGCATCTAGATATACTAATATTACTGTTTAATAATGGTGCATATACTTTTTCTAGATTACTGCAACTCATTATAATTAGTGCTCCTATACTAAAATTAGGTAAGCTTATAGTTTTTAATTGTGAACAATTTGTTATACTAAATGAATACGGATGATAACTATACGATGAGCTAGCAGCTATAACAGACTCAAAATTTATTTCTGTAAGTTTATAGCAACTTACTATTGCTGAACAATACAATAAGTTAGGAGCATATATACTTTCAAGATTTGACATACCGTATAGATATAACTCTCTACAATACGGAACACTTATACTAGACAACGGCATATAAGTTAATGCAAGAACCTCAACTTTTGGCATGTATACACTTTGTATACCTGAGCCACTTAATTTTACTACAGACGCCTCTGGTAAATTAACGCTAGATATTGCAGATACTGAAGAAGCATATGGATAAACACAATATTTTACATTAGGGAAATCATATGGTTCTGTTAAGTTAGGGCTACTCATAAATGCATAGTCCAAACTTTCTACATTTGGACAATATACTTTTTTCAATCTTGAACAATAAGGAAATGCATTTCCTATCGATATTGCGTTATCAAGATATATTGTATCAAGATAACTAAAATAGTAAAAAGTATTACGAATAACTTTAGAACAGTTTGGCATATATATTGTTTTTACATTATTATTTCCATAACTTCCTCCGACATATGAATTAACACTTGTTGCCCCTGACAAGTATAGCGTACTTTGTCTTGTATAACTTGAAGCCAACGCTCCTGCCAATATATATTTTGCAGATGAATAATCACTTTTATTCGTCCTAGCACTAAGAAGTACATCGTATTTACTCCAGTTAGCTATTTTTATATACGTGCCATCTGTACTAGAATACCATAATGTACTTGGAAATATATGACCGTTAGTTTGATAGCCATTGAAATAATGTACTCCATTAAGATTTACATCTGACGGTAATTCTATATGAGTTAAATTACTACAGCCAGTAAATGCATCTGGATACAATGTTTTTACGTTAGTTAAAACAACTTTACTGAGTAAACTTTGATAAGCTAATGTAAAACTTGACGTATTAACATAACTTGCGGCATAAGAAATGCCAATACTACTAATATCTGCGTCAGTTATGAACTCAGTAAGCTGTTTATTAGCATACAATGCAAGAACATCGCCTTGTGTAGGAGCAGCACCTTCCACAACCAATGCAAGAACATCGCCTTGTGTAGGAGCAGCACCTTCCACAACTTTACCTTCTCCATCAATCAACTGCTTACCTTGTGCCAAGTCCGCCGCTGTACCTGGATTACTCAATGTAGGCAATATCACATACTGGAATACGTCTCCATCCTCAACAGCTCTATACACTTCGTCCTGTATAAGCATTTGGCCAGTAGTTTCATCAAGCACAGTCCTGTCAGGACCAAGCCACTTAACAAAACTGCCTACAGGAAATGATTGGAGCTCTGCGACTGTATATGCAAGATAAGGATTAATCTTTGAACCATTACCGGTTTGCAAATTTCCAGTAAAGTCAAATGCAGTCTTACCAGGTGCAATATAATCGCAGTTTGCAGTAGTAGGCGTATCACTTATGTGATAAAACTTTTCGTAATAGTATTCACCACCAGAGTATACAACTTTATACAACTCATTTACTTTATAAGGTACAATAGTGATAGCTGTAGTCTTATCATAAAAAACAGGCATATCTGTGTCAATAGGAGCTATTGTGAATGTAACATCTTTATCATACGCCCAAAAAGTAAGATTACCTTGGTCGTTGATGTAGTCGTTATTCCATTTATCCTCAATAGTCCAAAGCTTACGTATTGATGTAGGATGAGCACTAAGGCTATCAGTTAATACTATAGTACCATTAAAAGCATAGTAGCGGTCGAATTTCCATTCGCCGTTAACATATTGACCTGCTGCTAAGTACCAAGTATTAGTTCCTTCGTTAGTCTTTTCAGTTATTTGAATTTTCATATTACCGCTATCGAAGGACGCCCATGGACCACGTACATCACGAGTGAATACAAGATTTTGTGCAGCCTCAGGAATAGTCAGGTTTTGTTCACTGAATGTCCTATGTATTGCTGGACCAGCATACTTAACTATGCAGCCAGTATATGCAGAGTTTAAGAAACCTTGCATGTCTGCTTCGTTATAGGCAAGGAGGGGGTTGTTTGCTGACCCCTTCTTCATAGCATTAGTTGAACCAACACCACTCATTTATTTACCTCCTTAAGAAATTCTTACTGTCGGCACCGTGACCGATGTCGGATAGTTTGTCGATACTGTTGCAAAGATACTTACTTTACCATCCTCTACTTGCACATAGCTTGAGAATATTTCAAGCGGTATTTGCAATGCCGAAAAGTATACATCAGCGACATTATTAATTGTAACACCTTCGATATTTGCAGTATATTTACAAGGAAATTTATCCATCGTAGTATCTGTCGACGATACAAGTGTAAACTCAACGTTGTTGTATTTCTTAATAACGTTATCAGCAGTATTTTGAGCAGTATTTATTTTTGTAACAAGACCGTCTAACAAAGTTTTAATACTCTTGTAAGTCGTATCGTCTTTTACAAGAATGTCTGTAACCTTACCATCTACAATAGATACTTGAATGTCTCCAGTAGTATCATACACTGTACCTTGCAAGATGCCTTTATTAAGATTACTTGCACTCTCAACAGTAGGTATAACGTAGTTACTCCAACCTGTTGCAGTATACATAAACTTGTAGCTCTTATCAGTATCATTGTATATAGTTTGTGTAAACAATACAACGTCACCAAGCTTAGGTGCTCTACTTACTTCTTGCTGTACAAAAGCAGTTAACTGTTCTTGTGTAGGCAATGTAGAACCTGATGGATATGTGCCGATAGGAGTTTCACCACCATACGCAGACTGTTCAAGATTGTTTACTCTATTTGCAAGTCCTTCATCGGCTGCTTTCAAGTTATTAATGGATTCTGTATGAGCAGATGATTCACCGTCTAGCTCAGTTAAAGCACCTTCTACAGTTTTTGCCGTAATGCCAGGAATATTAATTGCTTTGTCCTGCTTATTATTACTTAAGGCTGTTACGTTACCGTTTGTCGTATTAAGATTTTCATTAGTAGTGTTAAGTTGGCTTTGCAAGGTTCCTATAGCACTATCAGTAGCATTCTTATTATCACTTATGGCTTTAGCATTATCATTGACCTTCTTTACTAAACCAGAATTAGTATCACCTACGACAGTTTTTAAAGTATTTATATCACCTTCTGCCTTGGTCATTCTGGTTTTCAAGTCTTTAGTACTAGAATCAAGATTAGTTAAAGCACCTTCGACAGTAGTTGCCTCAGCAATAGTTTTAGACAAATTTTTATCTTGCTTAAGGTCTATATTATCTTGTAAAACCTTATCCGCAGCATCTACATAAGCCTTAATAATACCAGCACGAACATATCCGTTAGCATTATAATTCTCATCACTTGAGTCAAGAGATTCAGACTCAACAATCTTTAATATCGGCAACTTACTCTTATCAAAATCATTTGTATTTATCTTGAATATACCTGCAATAATGTCGTTGCCAACAGGTACAAATACGAACAGCTGTTCATCGCTTACGCTCTTAGGCATGCGAGGTACAACTGTCTCGTTTATATAATTAAGTTCACTCATTTACTACCTCCACATCTTCAATACTTCCTTGTACGTTACTATCAACATACAATTTGTGAGCGCCTATTAACGGATAACTAAAGTCAATATTTATAGGTCTTGCGCTTCCTTCAGGGTTAACTGAACCAGCAACAACTTTTAACGCATAGTCGTAACCGCTTTGAGACCATTCATTACTTTGTTCCTTAGTAAACTGTTGGAAAAAGTGGAATGAGTACGGCTCAAGCGAATATTTAGTGCCTTCATTTGTGTCTATGCTCTTAAGCTGCTGATAATCTTTCGTACCATCGCTTTTTACAATGTAATATATAGCATAGTTAGCAGGAGTGACACCGGCTTGTGCAGCGTCTGCAGGTATCAACTTTGCAACATCACTCCAAACAGTTGCTGCATCTTTCCACTCACCATTATTGTCTGCTATCTTAACAGCTTGCGTACTATAAAACTTCTTGTACTTATCTGTCGGATTCCAGAAGTTAGCCAAGTAGCGGTTCTCGCTTGTAACGTTAGCTGACGAGGCGACCGTGAACAATAAGTAGCTTCTCTTCACGTAGTCTTTGCCATTCTTAACGTCCATCGCATCACTGAGTACGAACGGTGAACCGTCTTGGTTAACTATCCTGAATCCTACGGTGAAGCTTTCGCCTTGTTCACAATATATGTCTCCGGCTCGTGTTATCATAAGCCACCTCCTTGCTGTGACGGAACCACAGGCTGTTTGTTCTCGGACCTGTTCCTGTCGTTGGTTCTCTCGACGTTAGCTGCATGTGTAGCACCATTGCCAGCAGGACCACTGTTAGCTCTTGCGCCTCCACGTTGCTCAGTGCCTTGTTCAATGACTGCCATAGCCGCTTGCATAGCCTCAGGGTTATTAAGCAGTGCTTGCTCAAGCTCTTGAGGCAAATGTTGACTGTTTTCACGGATACCGGCAAGTACCACCTTAGCCAGCGGGTACTGAAAGCTATCCATAATGTTCCAATAAAGCTCAAGTGTTCTTGAGTCAGCCGGATTGCCAAGCGCGCCGTTAATGAACTTATCTTGCGTCTCTTGCCACATCTGTACGCGGTTTTGAGTCAATGTAGCAGCCGGGTCAGTGCTGAACTCGAAGTCATCCTTGTAGTATATCTGACCGTTCTTGTCTTTGTCAAGGAACATGTACTTATTCCACTCAAGTTCTTCCTGTGTGCCGTCAGGCAATGTACGAACAAAGCTGACTGGCTCATCGCTGAATGCAAGTAAGTACTTAAGTAACAGCTCGTACAGTCCTGCAAAGGTAGCTGCCTTCATCACTCGCAATGACTCGATACGGCCAGCCGTTTGTACTGTCGCGTACTCCTTAGCCTTGCCTGATGTAGCCGTTGTATCCTTCTTGCCCTGGAAACTGTCAGTTACGCCGGATGATGAACGAGCACTGTCATATAGCAATGAAACCATTGTCATATCCTGTGTAGTGTCGCTTACCACCTGTTTGCACTGGACCATCGCTGCCTCTTCCTGTGTACGAACACCGAGGACCTTAAGTGTCTCATCCTTGTCGTTAAGTTTAAGCTTCTCAGGTTTAGTTAGCACGGCGCCAGCTTTAAGTGTCTTGTCAGTAGCCTTAGTGAGTATCTTGTTGACTGCGTCCTGCATGTCAAGCAAAGTAAACACCTCGCTAATGCCGTATATACTGTTAATAGAGCTTACAGCCGGTCGAGGTACGAACGGTAGCTGTCTTACAATATACTGAGGTATCTCAGTGCCTTTGCTAAGGAACACCCTGCTTTCCATACGGTCATCAGCCTTGTCGTCGCTCTCGCCTGCCTCGTACGGGTTGTATACTTCCATCAAGTCACGGTCAAGTATCTCTGTACGAGCATCCTCAAAACGCATGTGCTTGCTACCGCATACAGGACAAGTATCAGCAATAGGGACGACGGTGTGGCATTTAGTACAAGTACGGAGCTTGCGTATCTGCCAGCTGTCCTCGTGACAAATAACCTGTCTACTATCTTTGGCCCACATAAATAAGCCTACCTCGCGGTTAGCATTGAGGTAGTAGCAAGATACGACAGGTATCACGTTTGTATTGTTGCTAGTAGGAGTCATCAACCTACCGTACAAGTCATATATACGGGTGATGCTGATGTCACGTATTTCAAAGATGTACTCAAGGTCCTCGTATCTAAGCACGCCCGGTTGAGGTATTATCTGGTCTGCCAGACAAATATCAACCTTAGGCGAACCTGAGCGAGTAGCAGTCCTGTCAAGGCTGTCCCAGCTCACCTTATACCAAGTAGTGCCGTCAATGAGTGTCGAGCGTTCGCTCTTGTCGTTTTCCTGTTTACTAAGGATAGTGTCCATCGAGTACTTCAAGTAGCTCTCTGTGACGTCTACCAGGAACTTGTCACTCTTATGACGAGGCATCATCTTAGGCATCGGTATGCTGTTGTCAACCTTAGACTCAATCATCTCTTGGCATATCTTTTTAAGCTGACGACTCTTCTTCTTGCTCTCATCGCCGGTTACAGTATTGAGAGCATTGAGCGTGCCGAGGTAAGCTCTGCGCCACATGTCGAGGTTCTTGTCGTTCACTTCCCAGTGTTGCTGCTTGGCACCATCGGCCAACGCGTACAATGTAGTGAACTTATTAAGTAGCTCCTCTTCCTCAGGCGTGTTAGTGTACGTCTCGTTCACGCTCTGCATTAAGTAAAGGTCTATTCTGTCCACGGATTCCTCCTTATAGTATTATGTATAGTACTCACGCCACTCAAGCGGAGCACCATATGTGTCAATGAAGCGTTGTTGTTCTATGTCGCTCATGTTCTCGTAGTCTTCCCACATGTCAGGGTACCACTTAGTGAAGCGAACTATCTTGCGATGTGGCATAGGTTCTTCACCTGTCAGCAGCTTGATTATGCGAGCCAAGGCCTGTGAGCACGAGTCAACCATGTCGTCGTTCTTGGCGTATGGGAAGTGTGCCAGTTGCTCAATAAACTCCTCGTGAGGTTGCCTGAGTATGCGACCAGAAGGCTCCATGTCTTGTGCCTCCAACGGTGTCCAGTCTGTGCGTATGTGGCACCTGCGAGCAGCCACGAACGGGCTTACAGCTTGTGCACGACTGAACTTACCACCGAGCGGGTTAACGCCTACGATAGGCGGTACGCCGTCCGTGTACTGCAATGTATCAATGATGGCCGAGCCGTTGGCTTTATCCTCGATGACTAGCTCATCTATGCCAGGCCACTCTTTAAGTATCTGCTGTATCTTATGCACGGTATCTGTGAAGCCCATGCGCTTATTTACTAGTCTAACTAACCACGCGTCGTTGTCGCGTATGCCCCACAGCTCGATAGCCACCTTGTCGCTTGTCTCTGTCTGCTTGAACGTAGCGTCTACGGAGAGTTGTAAGTAGTCCCAAGGATGGTCACCGAGGTCACACAGGCGGTAGTATTGCCACGAGTCCTTAGCAAACAAGTTGCCGTTCTCTGCGGTCGGATGTCCTTGATACAGTGCGTTCCAGGTGTATGTACCGTCAGCTGCAATAATAAGCTGCTTAGCGCCTTTAAGCCACGCATTGTCCTTACGTATCTTTTGCGGCAGGTCAATGTCGCCCATGTGTTCGCCCATGATGGCCTCGCCAGGCTTACGTCCGAGCGGGTCAGTAGCAGCATCCTCGCACTCGCAAGGTATATTGATGTCTGCCCAGATGTACTCGTGCCAGTGCTCTTGTATCCAGCCTATGCAGTCGTTCTCGACCCAGCGGGTCTGTATTACAATGAGCTTGCCGCCAGGGTGGATACGGGTTTGGACGGATGGTGCCATCTCGTCATGTATCTTAGCGAGCATAGTGTCGCTCTGCGCTTGCTCCTTGTTCTTGATAGGGTCGTCGATGATGAACAGCTCAGCAGGGTAGCCGGTTATGCCCGCCTTCAAGCCAGCCGCACGGCACTTACCACCAAGCTCTGTCTCCCACAGTGCTACACCCTGGACGTTGGGGTTAGGGTTAACGCCGAAGATGTCCGTAGCATACTCGTTAAACTTGTCTCTGTTGCGACGGCTGAAGCCTTCAGCGAATGTGCCCTCGTAACCTGCAATAATGACAGCGTCCTCAGGGTGTTTACCAAGAAACCACGAAGGAAGTGTCTCTGTCACAGTAGTACTTTTCCCGAATTGCGGAGGGACGCTTAGTAGCAGTATGTCCATGACCCCGTTAGTGCAAGGTGTCTCAAGGAACTCCTGCACCTTGTCGCATAGCCACTTATGGAAGTGCGACATATAGAAGCCGCGGTTGACGTACTCACAATATGCTGAGTAGTCCTTGCGGAGCTTACGGCGTAGTATCTCGCCTTCCAGTGTGTGAGGTATGCTCATAAGCTAGCCTCTGTGTCGACGCAGTGCACGCTGTTGTCCTCGAGTGTAGGCTCTTCCTGAGTGTCGCACGCGACGTATACAGTAAGTACAATAAGTATGAATAATATAGCAAGTAAACTGTTACGCATTATGCTCTCCTCCTTCTACAAGATGCAGTGTGGCATCGCTTGTCGGACTCGAAGTATCTGTCTGGTCGTCAAGCTGTTCTTGCTCTGCCTTCTGCGCACGGTGTGCTGCAAGAAGCTCAAGCTCCTCGTCGGTAAGCTGCTCGTACTGGTTAGCCGACACGCTAGCGTCTATCTTGCTCTCGTCTATAGGCTTAGCACCCATGATGTCACGAATAAATATAGCTGCCTGAGTGTCTGTGCGAGCTTTCACTGCCTGACAAGTGATAATCATCTCGAGTTCGGTAGGTTCTCTGTCCTTGTCTGCAAGAGTGTCGATGTCTTTTTTGAGCTTGTTATAGCTATATTGTTCAATAAGTGAGTTAAGGTCTGGCTCGCCGTATTTGTCTAAAGTTGCTGGACGCATTGTTGCTGGATTTTGCAATATTGCTGCACCGACGTTACGCCAAGCTTCGCGGGCAGTCTTCGGGTTTGCAAAAAGAGTGAGCATTTCTTTGCGTTCACGCTCTGTTTTATTAGGTGTATTTGCCATGTTACTGCCTCCTTTGCTAGTTTCATTATTATTATATTATTAATATTACAATATATTACTACACGCGTGCGCGTTCAATATATAATACGCGTGCGCGCGAAATTTTTGCGAAAAATTTTTTACAAGATTACAATAAACAGCGTGGGCCAGGGTTGAAAGTTAATATGGTTCAAAGTGGTTTGGTAGTAGTTTTGCGGTAGTTTTTTTGGCGATGTAATGTAGGGATTTACTATATATCCGCATTTAGCAGCCGCCGATAACCCGATTTTTTTAATATATTTCGAAAAAGTATAGTTATCAAAATTCGAAAAAATTAAAAATAAAAAATATAAATTATAAATTATAAAATATAAAATATAAATTATAAAATATAAAATATAAAATATAAAATATAAAATATAAAATAAACACGGAGGCGCGTATATGTATATTAAAAATAATAATAAAATTTATAAAGCAAATGCATGCGATAATAATAATTATACTAATTATCAAATGACTAATACTGACGTGTGGCGCGAAAAAGAAAAATATTATATATTAAAGAAAGTACGTAAATGCGAACAGGCGCAGGCACAGGCATTGCACGATGCGGAACAGGCGCGCGGTTATTGTCCAAAATGCCATATGTTAATAAATCAAGATGGCACGTGCGACTGTGGCTATACTAAGCCTAAATATAATTATAATAATATAGGCTCGGATTTTCAAGCAAGGCTTGCGGCCGTAAAATCTCACATGTAAATATATAATAAATATATTATATAAATAAAGTTAGAGGTGTGCGTATGAAAGATATGCAAAAGCAAAGGTTTGTCGCTATAGGTAGGCAAATTTGGCAGTCGTTGACTAACGATGAGCAGGAAAACTATTATTATACAGAAGGCAAAATAGGCTTTTTGGAAGACGTTGCGCAAATATTGCACATGGATATGCGCGATGCAGACGTAGGCGAACTACTGGCAGCAGTATTCGAATAAAAAAAAACTTAAAGGAAGGTGGACTTATGAACACAAAGATTATCAAAGATGCAGCAGCAGGTACAGGTTATGCCATAGTTATCGAATCCGGCAGTGGCGATTTGCAGACGATTCGCTTGGACAAGATGGACCCGAACTATCCTTCGCTCATAGTTTTGCCGAAGAATCCGGCCAATCGCAAGTGGATTAGCAAGGCTAAACTTGACGGTATGCAAATAGGCGAAGAAGGCCTTGTACTTGAGTACAAAGAAAGCAAGAAACTCGGGCCGTACACACGTGAAACTAAGCCGCTCGAAGACTATCTCGAAGAGGAAGACCGCAAGACCTACCTTGCATTGCAAGAAAAGGCAAAGGCTAACAAAGAGGCCGCAATAGCCGCAGCAAAGGCAGCCGCGAATGACCCGGTCAAAAAACTTGAGTTGCAAATCGAGAAAATGCAAGCGCAACTTAGAGCCTTGAAAGAGGCAAAATAAGCAAGAGGAGGCTTAAACTATGGATAGAGCAATAATCAAGGTCGATGGTATAGCATATAGCGAGATGGACTTCTGTCTCGCTTACTATAAGAAAACTTTAAGCAGCGATGAGGTGACATTTTGCCTCGGTGACTATATCATAGATATGCCGGCGGCAGTAGTATACGGTGCTATCATAGACGCAGCAGGGTCAAGAGTCGAGAACATGCCAAAATGCCTTGGCTACAGGGAGGAGTAACTATGGATAACTGTGACGAAGTTGTAGCAAAAGTACACGTAAGGCGCGGCAAAGACGCAGTTGTGCTCACAGAGGCCGAGTTTGCAGAGGTATATGGCACAATGATAAAGCCGGAAGAGGAAGTTACGCTTATGATAGGCTACTACAATGTATATTTGCCTGCAGATATAGCGCTAGATGTTATCAAAGACGGCGCAAATACGAGGGCGCTAAACAAGTTCCCGGGAGATTGGGAGGTAGATTTGGCGGAGTTATGAGCATAGAGCAAATGCGCGAGGCGCTAAAGCAAGTACCAAAGTACAATCGTACTATCAGTGCAAGTATCACGTGGCAAAATAAGGTGGACGCTATGTCCGATAAGCAAGTCTATGCAGTATATTGCAGGCTTATACTCAATAAGTAAGGAGGTAAAACGCACTCTACAAGATGCAATGAGGTGCCGATGGCCCGGCAAAATAGCCAAAATAGGCTCAAAAGTCCCCGAAATAGTCTAAAAATCGCGGTAAATCTTATATCTTATAGAAATTTTCCATATCATATAAGATTTTTGATTGAAAATTTTTAGATTTTTTATAGGGGGGCCCCCATTTTGCAGTTTAATTTTATATCTACAAAATAAGTAAATCTTATATCTTATGGAAATTTTCTATATCATGTAAGATTGGCCGATAGCATACTATTTAGTAGATTTTTTAATAAAAAAATAATATATAATATATATGTATATATACAGTATATGATATATAAAATAAACTGAAAAATGCCCCCCCCCCTTATATTTTTCTAAAAATTTATGATGAAAAATCTTATAAGATATAGAAATTTTCCATATCATATAAGATTTACTCAAGATTATCCGACTAATCTATGAGACTTTCGGTCGCTGACCCACACCACATCTTGTAAAACGCAAATTAAAACTATGCAAATAACAACAACTCGCGTGATTTACTTCGATAAACACTATAATAATTGGTGTTACACATCAACACACAATTATCTTGCGAACAATCGCTTGCGTGGACAGGTTCTTGTAAACGGCGATTTTAGAGAAATAAACTTCGACACACCCGAAGAGTTCCGCGACTACCTTATAAGTAAAGGCCGCGGCACTATAGACGACTACACTATAATTCCTAAGGAGCAATAACTATGAAAAACTTCAGACCACACAAACCAACACCAACAGAAGATGACAAAGCACTTACACTCGGCAGCCTGTATGAAGGATTTTGCAACCATAACCAATGTACATCTTGCAAGTTCTTCAACAGTATAAGTGATTGCAAGATACTATTCGCCGTACAATATATGCAAAAAGAAATCGACGAACTTAAAGCCACAAACGCCGCTCTTTGTAACCGCGTTGCCGAACTACACGACGACCTGAACACGACGGCACACAATATGACTAAGGAGATAGAACAATGCAACAAATAATATATTACGACACTTTGTACAATTGTTGGTGTATGACCGCTGAGGTTAACTACACTAACCACATTCGCAACGAGCGCTGTGTTGTAAAAGGCACAGAATTCACATCGCCAGAACAACTTCGTGACTACCTTGTAAACCACGGCTACGGCACGAAGGACCAGTACACTATCATACCACAGGAGGAATAACATGCCATACGACGAGAACAAGCAACAAGAACTAAGAGAGACAATGAACGACAACTGCTATCACATTGCCGACCACGACTACCACATCGGCGACCTTGTCAGTTATTGTGGCCGCCCGGCGATGGTTACTTTTGTAAGTAGCACTGGCAAGACTGCAGACATTATATGCCTTGATGGCTACATTGTCATTAACACAGACACTGAACACTTGCACTACCTCGGCCCCGGCCAACAGTACTTGCGTGAGGCCTGTGCCTTCACCCGAACACTCATGCTTGTCGAGAGACTAAGCGCTATAAAGGAGGAACACGATGGACAACATTGAGCTTATAACAGTGCTGAGCGACTATGCCATATTTTGCATTGACAGACAAGAAACAATGCTTAAAGTATATCGTAAGCGCCAACGCAGCCTCTGGCAAGTGTTCATAGATGCCTTCATTGCAACTATAGCAATCGCTGGTATTATTGCAGCTATATGGTGCGCCGCCATTGAGTACATTGACGGCTGGTTGGCTGTACTACTCACAGTACTCTACGGCATAGCTATCGCTATATTTGTAACTGACTGCAAGGCGACATGCGAGCTTATAACGGCATATAACCGCTACCTTAAGCAAGCGTCCAGCATCCCTGCGGCACTCAACGACGTAGCATACATTGTAGAACAGTTGAACACATCAAACGACGACACAGAGGAGGAAGAACAACAATGATGGCATTATCGGTACTTTTATTCGCAGGTTTCCTTGCAGCATTCATTGCATTCTTTGGAGGTGCATTATGGTAAGAAAAATCAAACAAAGCAACAGAACAACAATTATCGGTCCGCGATACGTCACATTGCGTAGTTACGATGCATACGTCGCACAGATAGACAAGGACGAAGGTACACTGACACTTGGCTACTTGTGGCACTACAGCCAGACAACATGGAAACATGTGCGTACGTTCATTGAAGACTACCTTGAGTCACTCGTTGAGTGGACTAACGACGACGAGTGCTTGTACAGTGCGGCTCACGGTTGGATGGTTAAGATGCTACAGGCTAAGAACGGCAGGAAGTATATGCAGACACTCATAGACAACGAAATCATACCTGTCGAGAGTGGTGACACATTGTACGACCGGATGATTGACGATAACTAAGGAGGACTAACTATGATACATCGCTACATTGCAACATTTGTATACACAGCTCGCGTGCCTATCGAGGCTGAGGACGAGTACGAGGCAGAGGACATGGCCGACGAGATACCTGAGGACAAATACATCGACAACCTTACATTCGACCACATAGACATAGAAGAGGAGTAAGTATGACTAAGAGACAA